>OKVQ01000382.1_pt1 | contig 10112 bp, 8 predicted proteins | sample 1606821 | NCBI WGS metagenome assembly OKVQ01 (sample SAMN03281009, study PRJEB24777) | human gut metagenome | isolation source: fecal sample PR192 from 1 month old female Indian infant, vaginally... | reverse complement strand
TTTGGCACTGACATGCTGCATCTCCAACTGAATCACCGCCATCTTTTCATCGATGGTGCTTTCATCAGGAGAAATCTTGGTTTCTAGTACTTGGCGATTTTTCTTTTTCTCGACCATTTTTTGAAAAGCCAAAAAGAGATCGATCGTGTTGAATTGATTGGCTCTTAATTGATCTTCTTCCTCTTTGTATTCATCGACATCCATTGGATCTTTCGTGTAATACAAACTGCGCTCTTCCGCTTTTTCTGAAAGCTGTTCGGCTGCGTACTTAAATTTCCGGTATGCTAGCAGTTGTGCCACCAGCATATCCCGCGGATCTTCTTCGTACTCTTCGACTTCAGCAATCAATTCTTGTTTAGGCAATAGCATCTGGCTTTTGATCGCCATCAAAGTCGCCGCCATAACTAAATATTCTCCAGCGACTTCTAATTCTAAAATTTTCATGGCATGGATGTACTGCATGTATTGTTCGGTGATGGTAGCAACTGGAATATCATAAACATCGATCTCCAGTTTTTTGATCAAATGAAGCAGCAAATCCAGCGGTCCTTCAAAGACAGCCAATTTTATTTTGATTTCTTCCATTCCATCCTCGATTTCTAGGCGCGCGGAAAGTGCTGCTTGTACACTTCCGTCATCCGTTTCTTCGTTATATGCGTGTAAATCTGAGTGGTCGAGATATCTGCGTGTCCTAGCAACTCTTGAACCGTTCGCAGATCTGCCCCGTTTTCTAATAGATGGGTCGCAAAGCTATGGCGCAACGTATGGGGAGTCACATTCTTGGTGATCCCAGCTTGTCGAACCAAGGCTTTTAAATTTTTCCAGATCCCTTGACGAGACAGTTGCGTGCCGTGGTTGTTCACAAACAGATGGCTTTCATCTGGCGTTTTTCTCGTCAAATACGGACGCGCATCGCTGAGATAGGTTTCGATCCATTGAATCGCTAGATCCCCTAATGGAACGATCCGTTCTTTGTCGCCTTTCCCGGTTGTTTGCAGCAACCCCATACTTAAATGCAAATCGTTTAATTTCAAACCGATCAACTCGCTGACACGTAAGCCCGTTGCATACATCACTTCCAAAATCGCTCGGTCACGGATGCCCAACACCGCTCGCGTATCCGGTGTTTCGATCAACCGCTCCACTTCTTGTAAACTCAAGGTATCAGGCAGCTTCTGCTGTTTTTTCGGTGAATCAATATGCTGCATTGGATCATGATCGGTAAACCGTTCTTGACGCAAAAATTGATGGAATCTTCGCAAACTAGAGACCATCCGAATCACGGTCGCCGAGGATTTTCCCGCTTCTTGCAGACTTTGCAAAAAAGACAAAACGATTACTCGGTCGACCTGCTGCCACTGAGTGACTTGTTTTTTTTGTAAAAACGCAAGATACTGTTGCAGATCTCGTTGGTAGCTGGCACGGGTATTTTGGGATAGCCCGCGCTCAATGGTCAAATAATGAAGATAATCAATGATTTGTTCGTTCATGGGGCTCCCTCTACTTTCAGCTTTTTTATCATATCAAATTCTGGCTCGTTAAGATAGTAGCTTGCCAATAAAAAAGAGGCACCTACCCATATCGTTTGCCCAAGGAAACACCCGAATCATAGCAGATTTTTCGGTTTCTTTCAAATTGGAAAAAATAGCGCTCTTCCTATTGGAAACCATCTGACTATCATTCGGGTGATAACAAACGTTTATTTAAAATTGCCAAAGTACAATTACTCGGCTTTGCTTTGGCATTTTTGGCAGACACCATGAAATGTCAACCGATGATCCTTTACTAAAAAATGGTACTTTTGTTCAACGATCTCTTCGACACTGCCCAGCAAATCCTCTTCAACCTCTTCAATATTGCCGCATTCCAAACACAACAAGTGATGATGAAAGTGTTTGGCACCTTCTTTGCGTAGATCATAGCGAGCGACACCGTCATTAAAGCTGACTTTATCGACGATTTTCAAATCCGTTAAGATCTCCAACGTTCGATAGACGGTTGCCAAGCCAATCTCAGAATTTTTTTTTCGCACAAAAAAGAAAATCTCTTCGGCGGATAAATGGTCTTTCTCATTTTCTAATAAGACCAATAACGTCGCTTCTCGCTGAGGAGTTAATTTAAACCCCGACTCGTGCAATTGTTTCTTGGTCTTTTTTAACGCTGCTGTTGTGTTCATAGTTGCCTCCGTATGCCGTTAATTTATAACGATTCTAATCTGAGTGAGAATCACTCAAGACAAACATTGTAATCATTATAAATTAGAACGATAAAAGAAACAAGTATTCTCAATTAGGATTTTTGATAAGAATCGTAAAGCCGTCTTTTTGCTCAATCAAACGCTGTTTCATTAAGGTTCCTAATGCCCGTTTAAATTGGCCTTTACTAATACCAAATGTTTGTAAAATCTCTTCCGGTGCTGATTTGTCGGTGAAAGGAATTTTGTTCTCAGGTGCTCGTTCTAAAAAGGTTAGAACCATGGCGGCATCATTTGAGATCGCTTCGTGGGCTCTTGGTTTCAATGAAAGGTTCAAGACACCATCTGGACGAATCCCAATCACTCGCCCTTTGACCACTTCCCCAAGGCGCGGCTCTTGATACCGTTCTGATGGATGGACGAAGCCAATATAAAAATCATCCGTCAGCAAGTAAGTACCCGCTAACTTCAAACGGTACACGGTACCTGTAACATCTTGATTCTTCATTTGCTCCGTACCATTTTTGCTCAATGCCTTAAAAATTTTCTCATCTGCTAATGAAGCCCAAATACGCTCTTTGTCATCGACCCGCAAGCTGACCATCAAGCGGTCCCCTTTTTTAGGCCAAAGTTCCCGCATCGTTGGCAATTCATCTAATGAAACCACCATATCTTTGTCTTTTAAACCGATATCGACGAAGACACCTAGATCGCGACGGCTTCCTGTGACTGTACCAAAGGCATAATTCCCTTTGCGGCTTTTTGGAATGTTCGTAGTGAGCACATTTTCTTGCTTTTGATTTTGATAGCCAAACCCTTCGACTGCTTCACCTAAATGATGCTCGCCTTCTTCCTTGGCTAGTCGGAAGGTAACCCCGCCTTTTTGAACAAAATAATTTTGTTCATTTTCATCAATGATCAATCCGCTAAATACGGATGCTAATAAGTCTTTCATCTATTCTCTCCTTCTTCATAAAAACTGCCCGTTGCTATAAAAAGAAACGCAGCAGTGCCATAGCAATAACGCCTGTAAGAACGATCTTCATCAAATCTTTGGTATAATACCCCACCAACAATGCTGGGATACAGGCAACAGCTTCTTTGACTTTCAAGAGGGGAAATTGCCCTTCACGAAAGATCAACAAATTTTGCACCAACAATGCCGCCAAAATACACAAAGGTAAGTAACTCAAAAAGATGGTGAAGGACTCCGGAAAGACCAGCTTTTTAGAAAATAAAAAAGGAACGATCCGCGGAATCCATGTAACCAACCCACATGCTAGCATTAGTATAACAAAATTAGTCATGATGTGTCACCGTCCCAACCAAACAACCTGCCAAGGTCGCCGCAATTACCGCAATCTCAGCTGTCGAAAAACGCATAAATAAAATCAATGTCCCCACAACTGCCCCTAGTACTAAGAGGGTTTGCTGGGTTTTCTTCTTAAGCGGTCGCTCTACTTGAAATAAAAAAAGACCAACAAACATGGCTACCAAGGCAAAATCTAAGCCTAACGCTTCCGGATCTGGAATAAACGAGCCTAATAATCCGCCTAAGAAGGTTGCGAAGATCCAACTCAAATAAGCCATCACGTTCAACCCGTGGGTCCATTTCGCTGTGATTGGTTTGTCTTGTTGCAGTGCTGTCGTCAAAACACCATAAGATTCATCGGTCAAAAGCGTCCCAATCCCAATAGCAGAAAGCAAAGGTGTCTTTTTAAAATAGGAAGCTACTGACAAGCTCATTAAAAAGTGTCGTAAATTAACTAAAAAAACTGTTGCGACGATCGTCATGAAGGGTGCTTGAATCGCTAGTAACGCGCAAATGATAAATTGGGCACTGCCAGCATAGACAATAATAGACATTAAAATAATTTCTAAAATAGACAACCCAACGCCTTTTCCCACAACCCCCAGCGCAAAACCAATGCCCAGATACCCAAGAATCGTTGGTATACAAGCAATGACTCCATCTTCAAAACGATCATATCTTTCCATTTTCTGCACAAAAAACCCCTCCTTGTTTGAACGATTATCTTTCATCATATCGAAAACAGGGAGGGGAAACAAGAGTTTTTCACATGTGCATGTAATTACTCTGAAAGTTTGCTAGTGACTCAGGGGATTTAGCGAACGGTGTGATCGTTCCCATTGCCTCTGAAATAGCCGGTTTTGGCGTTTACCGTAAATAAGTATAGTGGGAAGGCTGAATCGTCCGTTCCTTTGAGCAAGCTACCTTGGGCATTTGTCGCATAAAAATTGTAATAGCCTTCACCATTGACGATTCGTACACGTTCAAAAGTATAGCCGCCTTCCACCACATAACCACGGGCAATCGCTGTGGCGATGATTTTTTCTTGGACGCCATCCGCCCACACCCAAGCACTATTGTTCACATCATCCAAATCACTTTGACGAGCTGGAATGATTGGTTGATTGTTAGTATTTGTTGGCGTATTTGGCGAAAGGACATACTCTTCTTCAGAAGTACTTTGCGCTGGTGCCGCAGCGCTTGAAGAACCACCGCTTGAAGCTGAAGAGTTGTTCTCAGAAGCTGCTGCTTGTTCGGCTTGTTGTTGCGCCGCTGCTTGTTGAGTAGCTGTTTCACGCTTCGTCAAGGCAGTATCGACTTTACGCAGTTCAGTCGTAAGACTTTCCACCAATGAATCGATTGACAAAGCTTGGACTTTTTTCATTAAAGCATTGTAGTTCTCGCGGGTGACACTTGCCGGAGCTTCCCCATCACCACTTAAAGCCACCATGCTCTTCACTGCATTTTGAACTTCCTCGATCGCGCTGAACTCTTTTTGTCCCATGTCGATGGCTTGATTGATCAACTCATCAAAGGCATCCCCGTTCTCACGCTTCGACATTGTGACAGCAGCAGCTTCTTTCAAGGGGACTTCTTCCAACTGATCTCCCACAACGGCAGGACTGCTGAAATAGCTGTTGATCTCTGTTAAAGCCGCTAGTTTGTCAGCGATCGTCTCTGCTTCTTGCGACAAGGCATCGTATCGTTCGTGGTCTTGAAAATCTGCCAACTGATTCGTCACAGCCGCCAACTGTTCTGCTGTTTTGTCGCTTTTAATGAACACACGCTCATCATCTGTATAAAAATCATTCAGCTCATTTTCGATCTGATCTAACGTGCGGTTCTCTTGCGCCAGTTGCGTTTGTCGGGCAGTTTCTTGTTGCTGTTGTTGATAGTAATACGCCCAACCACCACCTGCTGCCACTAATAGACAAGCCACTGTAATGTAGAGTGCTTTACGAGGGCTCTTCTTGTTTTCGGTAGAAACAGGTGTTTTTTCTTCAGCAGTCGCCTTTTGCGGTGTTTCCTCCGCTACGGTGACTGGTTCAGGAATTGGATCGATGACTGGCTCTGGCTGCTTCCCAGCTTCTTCAATAACTGGCTCCATCACTGCTTCCTCTTCACTTGCCGGCAGAGATTCCTCGCTGGCTTGCACCTGACTTTCCGCTTCAGCAGAGGACAGATCAACAGCGGCTTCTTCTGCTTCCAAAGCTGCAGCTGCCTTGGCTTCTTCATCAAGTTTGTGCTGCCGGATATAAGCAGCCAAAATCTCAGAGTCATGCTGATCATCCGTATTTAATGCATCGGTCTCATTTACTTCTTCGCTGGCTGATGTTGCTTGGTCTTCTTTAGACCCAGAGTTTTCCGCCGTTTCTGGTTCTTTTTTGGACTCTGATTCAAGTGCTACTTTTTGCTCATCGGGAAGGGCCTCCTGCTGCGCAAGGTCGATCGTTTCTTCATTCAAGGACGGCCGATCACCTAAATGCTCCTCCATTTTTCCGATCGGAACATTTTTAAAGTCAGACCAGCGAATATCATCGTTTTTATTTTGTAGCTCTTCTGGCGTAACGGAAGAGTCAGATGCTGGTTCCTGTTGGTTCTCCTTTGCTTGCTTCCATTGAAACCCGCAATTGGGACAAACGGATGTTTCTTCTATTGCTTGAAATCCACATTCAGGACATGTCTTCTTCATTGATTCAAACTGACTCCTTTTGTTTTTTGCAATTCCTTTTTATGGAGCAGTAACCTACCAGATCAAACGCTTGATGCGCCCACTGCTCCCTATTTCAAAGACCGACAAATAATAGGTCTTTTTCGCATTTCTTTTTAATTACTCAATTATGCAGATGCACAAAATTAAATTTATCACATTCTAAGCAATTAGCCAACACTTGCTTGGTTACGTTTTTATTAAGTTCTTTACTGATCCTGTGAAGAGATGACAGAACGAGAACAAAAAAGACTTTCCAAAGAGGACCTTTGGAAAGTCGATAAACCTTGATTATTCTAAGAAATCTTTCAATTGTTTTGAACGAGATGGATGGCGTAGTTTCCGTAACGCTTTTGCTTCGATCTGACGAATCCGTTCTCTCGTTACCCCAAAGACTTTGCCGACTTCTTCTAATGTCCGAGTACGACCATCATCGATTCCGAAACGCAAGCGTAGCACGTTTTCTTCACGGTCAGTCAACGTATCCAGTACATCTTCTAATTGTTCTTTCAAAAGCTCATAAGCCGCATGCTCTGCTGGACTTGTGGCATCTTGGTCTTCAATAAAATCACCTAGATGAGAATCATCTTCTTCACCGATCGGTGTTTCTAATGAAACAGGTTCTTGAGCGATCTTCAAGATTTCACGAACTTTTTCCGTCGGCAGATCCATTTCTGCACCGATTTCTTCCGGTGTCGGTTCGCGTCCTAAGTCTTGCAATAATTGCCGTTGGATACGAATCAATTTGTTGATGGTTTCTACCATATGCACTGGGATCCGAATGGTGCGGGCTTGGTCAGCGATGGCACGGGTGATTGCTTGACGGATCCACCAGGTCGCATACGTCGAGAATTTGAACCCTTTGCGGTAGTCGAATTTCTCAACGGCTTTCATCAAACCCATGTTTCCTTCTTGGATCAAATCAAGGAATTGCATTCCTCGACCTACATAACGTTTGGCAATACTAACGACCAAACGTAGGTTGGCTTCTGCCAAACGCTGTTTTGCTTCTTGGTCGCCTTCTTCGATTTTCAGTGCAAGAGCCACTTCTTCTTCTGCGGTCAATAGTGGCACCCGACCGATTTCTTTCAAGTACATCCGAACGGGATCATTGATTTTCACACCAGTCGGTGCAGACAGATCTTCTTGAGGTTGGGTTTCTTGTCGTTTTTCATTACTCTTTAAACTATGGACTGAAGGCTCTCCGTTTTCATCCACGACACTGATGCCTGAATCCTCCAGTTTTTGAATTAGTTTGTCCATTGCATCAGCATCCAAAGTATACGGCGTTGCTAAACGATTCGTAATGTCATCGTAAACAACTTGCCCCTTTGTTTTGTTTTCTCGGATGTATTCGGCAACTGCTTTGTCATACGTTTTTTTTGTTTCTTCTGCCATGAAAGAAAGCCCCTTTCAGTTCGCTATTTAGCTTGTTTCAACCGTTTGGTCAAATCAATGATTTCGATCGCTAGTTCAAGTTCTAATTGCTGGTTTCCTTTTTGTCTTGCTTCTTGCTGCTGGATTCGTTTTTGATTGATTTCTTCAGCAATGCCCGACTTTTGAAAGACCTGCAGAATGTCCTGAAATTCTTGTTCAGTCCCTTCCTCAGAAGCTTTAAGATCTGCAATATCGATCACCATTTTTTTCATTGAATCTTCTTTTAAAAAATCTAAGAACTTTGCTAAAACAAAGTGTTCTTCTGTTTCCATATACGCATCAAACAGCAGATAAAGCTGTTGGTAACGATCATGGATAAAGGATATGCCACTCGCTCGAAAGCGATGATTTAATGTACTGTCATGAAACAAACGGTACAATAATAATTCTTGTGCTTTTTCTACCTGTGTTTTGGGCTGCTGCCGCGTTGGCGGCGTAAAGACCACAGGATTATCTGCTGGCGGTGGTGGCGCTGCATCTTGCATCGGCCGCTGTTCTTGCCGATTTTGCTTGAGTTGCTGCTGCAGGGTTTCACGACTCAAATTGAACTCTGTAGACAGCTGGGTCAAATAACGGTCTTGCTCCAACAAAGAATCCACACGCTGCAATTCATTTAACACAACTTGGACATAGTCCAATTGTTCTTTCTCATTGGCTAAATTTCGATTCGTCCGATGATAATCCATTTTGAATGCAAAAACCGTTTCTTTGCCGTGGACAGCTAATTTATAAAAAGCTTCTGTCCCATATTTGCGCAAATACTCATCTGGGTCCATCCGTTCCGGTACTCGAACCACCGATAGTTTCAAACGGCTATTGTTTTGCAAAAGATCGATCCCACGGTTCGTTGCTTCAACCCCTGCACTATCTCCATCGTAACAAAGAATCACTTCTTGTGCCACTCGTTCGATATGGGCGATCTGCTGATTGGTTAAGCTGGTCCCCATTGAGGCGATCCCATTTTCGATTCCTGCCTGCCAAGCGGCGATCACATCCATAAATCCTTCAAATAAATACACTTGGCCATCTTTGCGCATCGCACGGCGTGCTTTGTCAAAGTTGAAGAGAACCTCGCGCTTGTTGAAAAGGATCGTTTCAGGACTATTTAAATATTTCGGCTGGTCTTGATCACCAACTTTTTCGCTTGCCAGCCAACGACCAGAAAAACCAATCGTTTTTCCTTGAGGATTACGAATCGGAAACATGATTCGTTGGTAAAAGCGATCCGCCAATGAACCATCGTTTCGTTGAACAAAGAGCCCTGTATCAGGAAAAAATTCAGCTTTGGCTTGTTCATTCAAAAAGACTTTCTCCAAAAACGAGCGTTCGTTCGGCGCAAAACCAATATTGAATTCTTCAATCAATGCCATCGTCAATCCGCGATCCAACAAATAATCAAGCGCTTCTTGTCCAGCAGCCGTATTCACCAACATGTGATGATAGACCTCGGCGGCTTTTTCATGCAGCGCAATCAGTTGACTCGTTTGTGAGGTCGCCTCATTGATACCTTCTGACTGTTGATATTGCGGATCAAGAGGAATATCGTTCATTTCTGCTACTTTGACGACTGCTTCAGGAAAACTGATGCCTTCAAGCTCTTGTAAAAAACCGTAAACATTTCCCCCACGACCACAACCAAAACAATGAAAAATTTGTTTGTCTTCTGCAACGGAAAAAGAAGGTGATTTTTCATTATGAAAGGGACACAAACCAAAATAATTCTTTCCGGATTTCTTTAACTGGACATACTGTCCCACGATATCAACAATATTGCTGCGTTCGCGAATATCGTCAATGATCGTTTGAGGAATTCGTGCCATCCACTCACCTCCATTTGGTAAGTATTCATCGTTTACTAGGTAAAAAAACGCACTAATAGGTATCAGTGCGAAGAATAATTAGACAGAATCACTCATAATGATTTTACCATATTCTATTTGTATTTCAAGCTTTTTTGCTTGCGTTGTTTCTTGACGATCAAGAAAAAAACCGCGCCGTAACGTCGATTTTCCACCGGTTCATTTTTATTAGATCCGCATAGAACATATTGCCGCCATTGTGATACAAATGACCGCCATTATAAAAGACCGATTGGATGCCCCAATAACGATAGGTTTGTTCTGTATCATTGCCTAACAACGGGGATAAAACCTCTCTGGAGTATGTTTCAGCTAATTCTAAGGTGTTCACGCCACCCCGTTCAGCGACATAATCAATATAATCTGTCCCAAAATTATAAGCCTGGACTGCGGTCCAAAGATCACAATTCATTTGCTCTGCTTTTTCGATCAACTCGGCTAAATAAGAAACCCCTTGTTCGATGCTTTGTTCTGGCGTATCAAATTGATTTTGTTTTCCATATACACTTTCAGAACTTTGCATCGGGTCATTGCCTTGTCCTTTTGACTCCGTCAGCATGATACTCATTGCTAAAGACTGATATTCAGAGATGTCGTGGG
>OKVQ01000381.1_pt1 | contig 10255 bp, 9 predicted proteins | sample 1606821 | NCBI WGS metagenome assembly OKVQ01 (sample SAMN03281009, study PRJEB24777) | human gut metagenome | isolation source: fecal sample PR192 from 1 month old female Indian infant, vaginally... | reverse complement strand
CTACTATGATTTTTCTTCTACAGCACGAATGATCTTGTTTTTTGCTGGTCGGTAAGGAATATCAAAGGTGTGCAACAACGATTGAAAGGCAAGCTTTCCTTGGAGCGGCTCGCTTACTTCTAGCTCCAATTCATAATCATGTTGCTGACCATACCAGCTTTCATCCAAAGCGAGTAATCCTTCTTTGATCGGGAATTCCGCCCGTCTCGTTTTTAATGCTGCAATCATGCGTAATGAATCAGGTTCGATATTCGCTGCTCTTAAGCGTTGAGCAACTACACCCGTAGATAGAATTTTTTCTGAATCAATTAATGACGCAGCGATTTCCTTCGGTAAAGGATCAGTCGTTTCTAGTAGACCATGTTCAATGGGGGTCTTTAGTGTTAACTCCGCATGGGTAGTCGTCGTGCGAATACGCAAACCAAATTGCTTTTCCCGCAATTTATGGTCTGCTGTATCAAAGTAATAATTGGTCTGTGTCTTGAAGGCTGTTTCTGATAAATTGTAATAAGTAAGCAACTGGTGGTATTCTTTTTCCGTCAGCATCGTTTTATATTCAATCTCTACTTGTTCGACCATCGATTTTCACTCTCTTTCTATTGCAACCATAGTGTACGCTGTTTCAACTATTCCGTCAAAGAAACTATACAAAGAAAAGCAGCAACGATCGAATCAGACAAAAAATCTTTTGTTTCTGCACTTCTGTCCATTCAGTTTTATTCCAAGAGTATGGTAGAATAAGGGGTATGTTATGAACAGAATCGAGGGAGAAGAATGATTCGAGATTGGGAAGAATTCTTAGCGCCTTATGAACAGGCGGTTTCAGAATTAAAAGTAAAATTAAGAGGCATAAGAAAACAATATCGGGAACAAAACAAACATGTTCCCATTGAATTTGTCACGGGTCGTGTCAAGCCAGTGGATAGTATTTTAACGAAAAGCAAATTACGAGGGATTGCATTGGATCGGCTTGAAGAAGAGATGTCTGATATCGCCGGTTTGCGAATCATGTGTCAATTTGTGGAAGACATTCACCAAGTCGTTGAATTGTTGCGAACGCGCAAAGACATGAAAGTCATCATTGAACGGGACTATATCACCAATAAAAAAGCCAGTGGCTATCGTTCGTACCATCTAGTGATCGAGTATCCCGTTCAATTGATCGATGGAGAAAAAATTATTTTAGCGGAGATTCAAATTCGTACACTGGCGATGAATTTTTGGGCAACGATCGAACATTCACTAAACTACAAATACCAAGGGGAATTTCCTGCTGAAATTAGCGAGCGGTTACGACGTTCGGCAGAAGCTGCCTATCAGTTAGATGAAGAGATGTCTAATATTCGTGAAGAAATCCAAGAGGCACAGCGGTTGTTTTCTCATGGGAAAGGCAAGCGTGGCGGACATGACACGCCCAAGTTGCCAAAGGAGGAGAACGAATGAAAGGCATTCGCGTGGCAATCGTCCATAATCAAGAAAGTAAGTCAGTAGAAGTGACGAAGCGTTTAACTGTTCTCCTGGAGCAGTCTGAAAACAAGATCGATCAAGAGAACCCTGAATTAGTGATCTCTGTTGGTGGAGATGGCACGCTTCTTTCTGCTTTTCACTTGTACAATCATAAGTTGGATCAAGTGCAGTTTTTAGGGGTCCACACGGGTCACCTCGGCTTTTATACAGATTGGCGTGACTATGAATTGGAAGAATTAGTCGAGTCTTTGTGCAATGACCATCAAAAAAGTGTCAGTTATCCGTTATTAGATGTTCGTATCACTTATGCGAATGGCAAACCAGATAAGCATTTCCTGGCACTGAATGAATCAACGATCAAGCGTGGCAATCGCACCATGGTTGCCGATATTTCTATTAAAGAAGACCTCTTTGAAAAATTTCGCGGGGATGGCTTATCGATTTCTACGCCAACCGGTTCAACTGCCTATAACAAAAGTGTTGGTGGTGCAGTCTTGCACCCAAGTATCAATGCCTTTCAATTGGCAGAGATTGCTTCGTTGAACAATCGTGTCTTTCGGACCCTTGGTTCGCCGATCGTCGTGGGTCACCATGAATGGGTCAAAGTGCAACTGCAGCAAAGTACCGACTATTTAGTGACGATCGATCAATTTACCATCGAACAAGAAGAAATCGATGCAATTTATTACCGTATAGCCGATGAACGGATTCATTTTGCGTCTTATCGGCATATGCATTTTTGGAATCGGGTCAAAGATTCCTTTATTGGAGAAGAATGAACTCATGGAATTTACGTATCACTATACCGGCCAAGGGCAGCAAGTCAAATATTTTTTGAAGGAACAAGGAGTATCCAAGGGGTTACTAGCGAAAATCAAATTTCAAGGCGGAAAGATATTTGTGAACGACCACGAGCAAAACGTCTTGTTTTCTTTGGCGCAAAATGATAGGGTAACTATTGTAATTCCTCCTGAAGGGGAACATGAAACGATGCTGCCTGACCCGACACCGATTGAGATCGTGTATGAAGATGCCCATCTATTAGTCGTGAATAAACCGGCTGGTATCTCATCGATTCCTGCACAATACCATCCGACCGGCACGATGGCTAATCGAGTCAAAGCTTACTATCAAGCGCAACACTATGAAGACCAAGTGATCCATGTAGTGACGCGGTTAGACCGTGACACATCAGGATTGATGCTTTTTGCAAAACATGGCTTTGCCCATGCAAAGATGGATAGCCAGTTACGAAAGAAGCAAGTTGTCAAAAAATATCAAGCCCTCATTGCGGGAGAGCTTTCCGCATTATCCGCCCATAGCGAGATCGATTTGCCTATAGCTCGGGACTTGACCTCGCTTTTGAAACGCAAGGTCAGTGAAGAAGGAAAAGAGGCACGTACGGAGTATTGGCTAAAACAGCGCAATTCAGATTGCGCATTAGTCGACATTCAACTACACACAGGCCGGACACATCAAATAAGGGTCCATTTTTCTGCGATCGGTTGTCCCTTACTAGGAGACGAGATGTATGGGGGATCAATGGCTTTTGGGATCAAACGACAGGCACTTCATTGCTGTCAGCTGCAATTTCAGCATCCCTTTACGAATGAACCGTTGGCTTTTGACCTGCCTTTACCTGCAGACATGGCCGCTGTTTGTTCAGCTATCGTTAAGCAATAACAAATGAGGTGAAGAGATTGGATGAAAATCAAGAATTAACCGAACGGTTTGATCAACTGAATCAAGCATTAAAAGACAATGATATCCAGGGATTTCGTGAGGCATTCTTGGATCTGCATATCTACGAGCAGGGGCAATTCTACCAATCTCTAGAAGCAGACGCTCGACAAATCGTCTATACGTATCTATCGCCGAAAGAATTAGCAGACATGTTTGACGTCATTGAAGAAGACGACGAAAACATGGTGGACTATCTTTCAGAAATGCGTCCGGCATATGCTGCAACGATGTTAGCAGAGATGTATACCGATAACGCTGTCGATCTACTGAATACATTGGACAAGAAACAAACGGCGAAATATTTGAGTCTGATGACGGCTGAAGCCGCTAGCGAGATCAAAGAACTATTGCATTATGAAGATGAAACAGCTGGATCATTGATGACAACCGAGTTTGTTTCCATTGTGGCCAACCAAACGGTTCGTTCAGCAATGTATGTCCTGAAAAATGCCGCCGATGTCGCTGAGACGATTTATTATATTTATGTTGTGGATACTGATAACAAACTTGTTGGGGTTATTTCTCTAAGAGATTTGATCATCAATGATGAAGATACCATGATCGCTGATATTTTAAACGAGCGGGTCATGTCCGTCCATGTTGGAGATGACCAAGAAGATGTCGCTCAGACCTTCCGGGATTATGACTTTCTCGCGCTACCTGTTACCGATTATGACGATCATCTATTAGGGATCGTGACCGTCGATGATATTATCGACGTTATCGATGATGAAGCAGCCAGTGATTACTCTGGTTTGGCAGGGGTCAATGTGGAAGAAGTCAGTGAGAACCCGATCAAGGCGTCTTCGAGACGATTGCCTTGGCTCATCACCTTACTCTTTCTCGGAATGGCCACCGCCAGTTTAATCAGCCATTATGAAGAATTAGTCAGTGAAGCGAGTATTCTCGCTGTCTTTATCTCACTGATTACCGGAACCGCCGGCAATGCCGGTACCCAATCTTTAGCGGTGGCCGTCCGTCGCTTAGCGATCAATGATGACAAAGAAAATAGTTTTATGAAGACAGTGGTCGGTGAAGTGCTGACAGGACTTTTCACAGGAGCTATTACCGGATTAACGATTTTTGCTATCGTTGCCGTCTGGAAACAAAATCCAATTTTAGGTTTTGTCATTGGGATGGCAATGATGTGTGCTATCACAGTAGCCAACTTAGCAGGAAGCTTGATTCCGATGTTAATGGACAAACTTGGGTTTGATCCGGCAGTGGCGAGCGGTCCGTTTATTACGACCCTCAGCGATTTGACCAGTGTCTTGATCTACTTCAACATTGCCAGTCTTTTTATGAACTATTTTATTCAATGAACACAAAATAAAAGCAAGCCGATGATTTTTCTTCCAGTGAAGAATCATTGGCTTGCTTTTTAATTTTTGGGTTTTGGCAACACCCCAGAAGGGGAGACACCATAAAGTTTTTTAAAAGACTTGCTAAAATGATAAGCATCTTGATAGCCAACGGCTGAGGCAACTTCCTTGATCGTGAGGTTGTCATTTTTCAACATATCTTTGGCACGTTTTAAGCGAATTTCGATCAAATAGTTAATGGGGCTGACCCCTGTCGCCTCTTTAAAAATCTTTGAAAGGTACGTCGGGCTAAGAAATTGATCTTGTGCGAGCTTCTCTAACGTGATTTCTTCTTTGTAATGATTTTCCAAATAATAGACGGTATAGTTGACGATCTGTTGTTGTCTTCGTTGGCTTTTGGAAAGGTAAGGAACGACATTGATGTGGTCTTCATTTAGTCCACGTAAAATGTAGACGAGCATCTCCATCAAAACAGCTTTTTGCATCAATTGAAACTCATCCCGCTCTTCACTGCTTTCTCTCACCAACTGCCATGCTTTTTCCAAAACTTGGTGATGGTATTTGCCTAGCTCCAACAAGGGATGTTTGTTAGGGAAAAAATTTCGTTTAAACCCTTCCAAAGAAATATTTTTCAAACCAATATGCAGCTGATGAGAGCGAGTGCCCTTAGGCTGCAATTCACAGTGATCGACGCCAGGATTGAAAAGCATGACACTGCCAGCCCGAATTTTTTTCGCTGGTTCTTTTTCAAAATAATACATACTTTCTCCTTCTAACAAGACACTGATTTCTAAAAAGTCATGATGGTGCATTTCTCCATGACTTTCTGATTGCGTCCATGGATCAAAGAGATAGATGATTTCGGGATTGAAGGTCCGAGGGTTAACTAAATTCATGGCTGATTCACTCCAATTGGGTGCCCATTTCCTGTAAAAAAAAGGAATGGTGCTTCTTACTAATATTTTACATCAAAATGAGTAAGAAAAACCATTTAAATCGCTTTTCAAAACGCTAAGCTTAACAACGAGAGGGGGAATTAGATGAGTAATACACAATGGATCTGGCGCTATGCCAAAAAGAACCGCGGAAAAATCATATTGGCGATCCTATTTTTAGTGATCAATGCAGCGCTGATCATTGTTAATCCGTACTTGGGAGGAATGGTGATCGACGATGTCATCAATCAGCAAAAAACGCACTTATTGATTCCATTACTGTTGATCATGATTGCGACGACCGTCATTCGCACCATTGTCCGCTATAGTTATCAGATTTTATTTGAACGGGTCGGACAAAATACGCTATACGATTTACGGGAAGATTTGTATCAGAAACTGCAAGAATTGGATTTCGACTTTTTCAATCACACTCGTGTGGGAGATATTATGGCACGAATGACAGGGGATACCGATGCCATTCGCCACTTTGTTTCTTGGGTGACCTATAATATCGCTGAATGTATCTTATGGTTCTTTTCAGCGGTGGTGGTGATGAGCTTTATTGATTGGAAATTGATGCTGGCACTGGTGGCTGTCACACCGATCATTTTTCTGTTGACCAACCGCATGTCTAAAAAGGCACACCCATTGTTTTTTGACATTCGTGAGAGCTTTTCTCGCTTGAACTCAATGGTAGAAGAAAATATTGGCGGCAATCGGGTCGTAAAAGCCTTCGCTCGTGAAAATTTTGAGATCGAAAAATTTCGCTCCTACAACGAAGATTTTAAGACCCGCAACATGGCATCTGCCAAAGTTTCCCGTACCTATCTGCCCTGGCTTGATGGCTTAGCAGGAAGTTTGTCAGTCATTGCCTTAGTTTTAGGCGGAATTTTCGTAATCAATGGGGACATGACCTTAGGAGATCTTGTTGCGTTTAATGGTTATCTATGGATGTTGAACAACCCCATGCGTATGAGTGGCTGGTTGATCAACGATGTTCAGCGATTTTCTGCGGCCTGTATCAAAATTCGACAAATGCTGGCACAAGAATCGAAAATACCGGTTCACCAACAAGAAAAATTAGAACCGATCAAAGGATTTGTGGAATTTAAAGATGTCTCTTTCCATTTTTCAGATGATCCAGAGCAAAATGTACTGGAGAACATCAACTTCAAGATTGGGCCGGGACAAACGTTAGGGATCTTAGGCGAAACCGGCTCTGGAAAAACGACGTTAGTAAATTTAGTTGGACGTTTTTATGATCCGACTGAAGGGGAAGTATTGATTGATGGAAAAAATGCCAAAGAGTATCCTGTACGTCAAATGCGTGAAAATATTTCGATGGTGATGCAAGATGTCTTCTTGTTTTCTAATACTATCTCTGACAATATTGCTTTTGGAAATCCTTTAGCAGATGAAGGCTTTATTCGCCAAATGGCCGTAGTCGCCGATGCAGATACCTTTATTTCTCGAATGCCTCAAGGCTACGAGACGATTGTCGGTGAACGAGGCGTCGGACTTTCTGGCGGACAAAAACAACGGATCTCCCTTGCGCGGGCCTTAGCCAAAGATCCATCGATCTTGATTTTGGATGACACGACGTCTGCCGTCGATATGGAGACAGAATCGAAGATCCAACAAGAGCTGACAAAATTAACAGGAGAGAAAACGACGTTTATCATTGCCCATCGGATCTCCTCTGTTCGAGAAGCCGATCAGATTTTGATGATGGAAAAAGGTCGGGTTGTTGAACAAGGCACCCACGAAGAACTCGTCAAACTGCGAGGGAAGTACTATGAAGTGTATCAAAAACAATTAGGCTTGTCAGGAGGTGAAGACGATGGCGAGAAATAAATTTGATGTGGATGAGGAATTAGACCAGGAATTTAGCTGGAAGGATTTCAAGCGTTTGTCACAATACGTAGTTCCCTATAAAAAAAGTATTGGGAAAGTACTATTTACGATCATCCTGGCAAACTTAGCAGGAATGCTGGCGCCTGTTTTCACGAAGATCGCCATCGACTCATCGATTCCTGAGAAAAATGTCAATCAATTGCTGCTTTTAGGAGCTGCCTTTCTAGTGACCTTGATCGTTATCGGTGTCTGCATGCGTTATCGTATTTACCATATCACGAATATTGGGCAAGACGTATTGAAGGATATGCGCTTTGATATTTTTGAACATCTGCAGCGGCTGCCGTTTTCTTATTTCGATACAAGGCCCCATGGCAAGATCTTGATCCGCATCGTAAACTACATCAATACACTGAGTGACCTGTTGAGTAATGGACTAATCAATTTGATTTCCGATGTTTTCAACGTCATCATCACCTTGATTTTTATGTTTGCGATCGACTTCAAATTGACCCTGTATTCCCTTGCGTTGCTGCCAATCTTGTTCATCATGGTGATGGTAATCAAAAATAACCAGCGCAAAGCTTATCAGGTGTTGAGTAATAAACAGTCCAATTTAAATGCCTACATTCATGAAAGTATTGCCGGCATCAAGATCACCCAATCCTTCGCACGGGAAGAAGAAAATGCAGAGATTTTCCAAGAAGTCAGCAATGATTATCGGACTTCCTGGATGAAAGCTGTCAAAATTCAGTTTCTCATGTGGCCTGGGGTGCAAAACATTTCAGTCATTACAACTTGTTTGATTTATTTTGTCGGCATTCGCCAAATCGGTGTCGATGTCAGCACAGGTACTCTGATCGCTTTTATCAGTTATATCAATAATTTCTGGAATCCAGTCATCAATATCGGGAATTTTTATAATTCTTTGATTACAGCAACAGCCTATCTTGAACGGATTTTTGAAACGATGGATGAAGTCCCAGATATCGAAGACAAACCAGATGCAAAAGTATTGCCGACAATGAAAGGGACCGTTGATTTTGAACACGTGACCTTCCGATACGAAGAAGGCAAAAACATTCTTTCTGATGTCAATTTCCACATCGAACCCGGGGAAAGCATTGCCTTGGTTGGCCCTACTGGTGCAGGGAAGACCACGATCATCAATTTGCTGAGCCGCTTTTATGATGTCAATGAAGGCAGTGTTAAAGTAGATGGGATGGACGTTCGTGACGTGACGCTGGAATCCCTGCGCTCACAGATGGGGGTCATGCTGCAAGATACCTTTATTTTCTCAGGAACGATCATAGAAAATATTCGCTATGGAAAATTAGACGCGACAGAAGAAGAGATCATTGAAGCAGCGAAGATCGTCCGTGCTCACGACTTTATCACGGAGTTGAAAGACGGCTATCAAACCGTCGTCGAAGAACGAGGAAGTACTTTATCTGCGGGGCAACGGCAACTGATTTCCTTTGCCCGAGCGTTGTTGGCTGATCCAAAAATCTTGATCTTAGATGAGGCTACTTCTAGTATTGATACTAAGACAGAAGAATTGCTGCAAGAAGGACTGTTGAAGCTGTTAGAAGGCAGAACTTCATTCATCATCGCTCACCGGCTGTCCACAATCAAAAATTCTGATCGAATCTTTTACGTGGCAGGGGGCACGATTGCTGAATCTGGTAACCATGATCAGCTAATGGCACAAAAAGGCTTGTACCATCATTTGTATCAATCACAATACGACTTACTGCAAGCCATATAAAAAGAATCCCCACAAACGATGCGTTCTCATCGTTTGTGGGGATTTCTTTGCGTGATTCTTTTGTGTCACGCAAAGAAATCATTAAGGTCGACGATTCTGGTCCCATGAACTTCTTTTACACTTAATGTATCAGCAACATGTTGGGCATTTTCAAAGGAAATGCCACCGCCAGGTAAAATCGTTAAACGCTCACCAGCATAGGCGATCAATTCTTTCAGATGATCGAAGTTGTCTTCAATCGGAGTCCCTGCAGCACCACCATGGGTCAAAATCCGCTGTACGCCATGCTCAGCTAACCAATCGATCGCTTTAAATTGGCGCGCTACAGGAATCGCGTCGAAGGCCATGTGAAAAGTAACCTGCAAGCCTTCTGCGGTTTCTAACAATAGCTCCAATGCTTCTTCGTCTAACCAGCCGCTAGGAGTTAAGCAACCTAGAACAACGCCGTCTGTTCCTAGCTTTTTTGCTTCGATCAAGTCAGTGTGCATGATTTTCAACTCAGTGTCATTGTAAACAAAATCACCGCCTCGAGGTCGGATGATCGTCATAACGGGAATTCCTTTTTCACCAGCATATTGCAAAACTTCTTCTTGCACACCAGTACTTGGCGTTGTTCCGCCGACCGCTAAATTATCACAGAGTTCAATCCGCTTTGCCCCTCGGGCGATTGCTAAGGGAATATTGGTATAATTTTCTGCACAAAATTCTTTTAACATGATTTACCTCCAATAGATGGTTGTTCAGTTGATTTGTTATTCTATCCACTAGCATTCTACCACAAGAATATGCTAAAGTAGAGCAGAGATGAGGGAAGTTGAATGTTAAAAAAAATCGATCGCGGGCGCCTTTTTTTAAACGCCCATTATCACTTATTTGAATGTCCATTGTGCCGCCAAGCATTTTTCCCGACCGAAAATGGCTTGGTTTGTCCAAATCGTCATCGATTTGACTTATCAAAGAAAGGCACACTTTTCTTTTTGGATCATCAAGTCAAAGCAGATTATGATCAAGCACTGTTTCTGCCGCGTCAACGTATGATCGCTAGCGGCATGTATGCACCAGTCATTGAATGCATCAAAGCAGTTTTGGGGGATGCTAAGCATCTTTTAGATGTCGGCTGCGGCGAAGGCAGTTTTCTGGCTCAGCTGGTCAATGAAAAGACC
>OKVQ01000379.1_pt1 | contig 10355 bp, 10 predicted proteins | sample 1606821 | NCBI WGS metagenome assembly OKVQ01 (sample SAMN03281009, study PRJEB24777) | human gut metagenome | isolation source: fecal sample PR192 from 1 month old female Indian infant, vaginally... | reverse complement strand
GAATCTATGTGAATATCGCTTTGTTTCTAACGATTGTCTTGTCATTAGGGGTGATTTTCGTCAACGGCTGGACGGATGCGCCTAATGCTATTGCAACCGCGGTCTCAACAAGAGTCTTGCGTCCAAATATCGCCATTGGCATGGCCGTCGTCATGAATTTCTTAGGTGTACTGGTGATGACGTATTTTAATGCGCAAGTAGCAGAAACGATCAGCAACATTGTGACATTTGACTCAGGTGAAAGCTTTCGAGTCTCGCAGATTGCTTTAGCCGCTGCCTTATTCTCGATTGTCGTCTGGACGGTCGCTGCTTGGTACTTTGGGATCCCAACCAGTGAATCTCACGCATTGATTGCGGGATTGACAGGAGCTGCCATGGCCCTGGGCGGTTTACATGCAGTCAACGGTGAAGAATGGCTGAAAGTCTTGATCGGACTCGTTGTGTCTACGTTAATGGGGTTTATTGGTGGATTTTTGATCACAAAACTGATCGTTTGGCTCTTTCGTGATACGCAACGGCGAAAAGCCAACAAAATTTTTACGGTTGGGCAAGCCATTGCGGCTGGTGCCAATGCCTTCTTGCATGGTGCCCAAGATGGCCAAAAATTCATGGGTGTGTTCATGTTAGGCCTTTTTTACAACAATCTTGCTGAAAAGACTGGTAATGGTTTTGCGATCCCACTGTGGGTGATGGTTCTTTGCTCATTGACCATGGGGATCGGTACATCGGTCGGTGGGATGAAGATCATCAAATCAGTGGGAATGGATATGGTAAAGCTGGAAAAATACCAAGGCTTTTCTGCAGATGTTACTGCAGCAATCTGTTTGTTCTTGTCTTCTGTATTTGGTATCCCAGTTTCAACAACGCACACGAAAACGACCGCTATCATGGGCGTTGGAGCGTCTCGGCGTTTTTCTAGCGTTGATTGGCGCATTGTAAAAGAAATGATCTATGCTTGGATTTTAACCTTTCCTGGCTGTGGATTGATTGCGTTTCTAATGGTCAAATTTTTATTGCTAATTTTGTAAGGAGAGAAAGAAATGGCACGAAAAAAAGGATTCGATTATTTTGCAGCAATGGAGCAGTTGGCAACAAATGGTCATCTAGCTGCGAAACGTTTAAGTGAAGCAGCAGCCGAGATTCATGGATTAGAAAAAGAAGGGGATAAAGTAATCGCTGAGCTAACGAATGAGTTGTACGACTCATTTATCACACCGATCGATCGCGAAGACATCTTGGTCATCTCTGAGCGCTTAGATGATATTTTGGATGGCATTATGGGACTGACTTATTTATTTGAGAATTTGGTCATTACAAAGATCCGCCCCGAGACGAACTTATTTGCTGAAATGATCGTTCAAGCGACACAAGGCGTTGAAACGGCCTTAAAAGAATTTCCTAAGTTCAAAAATTCAAAAACGTTGCGTCAAATGATCAATGATGTGAATACGATTGAATCAGAAGCAGATCTTTTGTATTCAAAAATGAAGAAAGCGTTGTTTACAGACGAAATGGATGTGCTGGAAATCATTAAATGGAAAGATATTTATGATCGTTTTGAATCCATCATCAACGACACCGAAAGTGCGGTTGATATTATTGACGGTATGGTAATCAAAAACACGTGATGGAATAAGAATTCTACTTAAAGCAAAAAGAGCAACTATTGCAGCATTGAAATGCCCAATAGTTGCTCTTTTTGCTTATAATTGGATCAGCCAATAGCCAATCAAAATAATTCCTAAAACGATACGGTACCATCCGAAAACGGTAAAGTCATTCCGTTTGATGTAATTCATCAAGAAGCGGATCGCAATGATCGAAACGATGAATGATACGATGGTTCCTGTCAGTAAGATGACGGTTCCTTGAAAGTCAAAGGCATTGCCATCTTTCAAAAATTTGAAAATTTTTAATGCGCTGGCACCAAACATGGTTGGAATACCTAAGAAAAATGAAAATTCAGCAGCAACATAGCGAGAAGCGCCGATCATGATAGCACCTAAAATGGTGGCACCAGAACGAGATGTTCCTGGTATCAATGCCAATACTTGGAACATGCCGACGATCAAAGCCGCTTTGTAGGTGAATTTGTTCAAATCGGTGCATTTTGGTGCTTTATTTTTGTTTCGTTTTTCAACTACAATAAAGCCGATCCCATAAACGATCAAAACGATCGAAACCGAAAAGAAATTGTAGAAATGCGCATCTAACCAATCATCTAACGGCAATCCGATAATAACCGATGGTAAGACCGCAACAATAACTTTAAACCATAACGTCCACGTATCTTTTTTCTCTATCTCATTTTTTTGCGGTGAAAAAGGGTTTAGTTTATGGAAATATAAGTAGACGACTGCTAAAATCGCGCCCAATTGAATGACAACATTGAACATCGTCATAAATTCGGGGGTAACATTCAAACCGATAAATTCGTCGGCAAGAATCAAGTGACCGGTGCTGCTAATTGGCAGCCATTCAGTGATCCCTTCGATGATCCCAAATAAAATCGCTTTTATGAAATTTGTAAAAAACATTGGTCCAGTCCTTTCTATGACAAAATACAACTCTTAGTATACCGTTTCCTGATTCGAATACCAATCTTTTTCCTAAAAAAAGAGGGCAGTTTTTAAAACAAAAACTGCTCCTTTATTAAAGAAATTGATTTGTTGTTCAACGTTCTTCTTTAGGATAAAAGCTCTTGAGAGAGCGCTAAGCCTTTTTTGATGTATTCTGTGTTACCAACTTCGGCGATGGTAAAGCTGCCATCTTCGTAGATCAGTCGAGTGACCGAACCATTTTCAATATCCATACGAACATTGTTCTCATCATTGATCAAATGCAAAAGAAAAGCGATCGTTAAGCCATGAGAAACAACTAACGCATTCCCGCCGCCTTTTTTCTCAACGCGATAGGCGATATCTTCAAAACCGGTTTTCACACGTTCGGTCAAAACGTCGAAGGTTTCTGCCCAGTTGGCTGTATCGGCGTGGTAGATCGCATTGGCGATCGCCTCAAACGAGACATGATTGGCAATCATCTCATCGTAATCAGGAAAATCAAGGATTCTTGGTAGAACGCCCCACATCTCTGCATCGTAGGCCCCTTCAAGGGAGCCAAAGCACCATTCACGAATCCGTTTGTCGATATGGTAAGGGATTTCCGGTCCGCGGACATGTTCACCTAAGATCAAACGCATAGTCTCAATCGCTCGGCCGCTGTCACTGGATACTGCTTCCACAAAATCCACATCCCGTAATCCAAGTCCTAAATAGTGGATGCCTTGTTCACCGGTTCGAGTTAATGGTGTGTCACACCAGCCTTGCACCCGCTGCAATGTGTTGAACATTGTTTTCCCGTGACGCACGACATACAATTCCGTTTTTGCCATAACTAGTTATTCCTCCTTTAATTCGTCATATGTTTATGCGTTAAAAAACGGATTGGTCCGTTTCTCAATCTCGATCGTTGTTGGTTCCCCGTGGCCAGGATAGACCGCCATTTGATTCGGTAATACAAAGAGTTGCGTTTGGATGCTGGTCAGCAATTGTTCCAAATTTCCGGTTGGCAGGTCTGTCCGCCCAATGCTGCCTTTGAATAAGGCGTCTCCGGAAACGACAAACTTGTCAAAAATAAAACTGACGCTGCCGATAGAATGACCCGGCGTTGCAACCACCTTAAAGGACATACCAGCTATCTCATACTCTTTCAGTTCAAGCTCAATTTCTGCTGGACGTGCGGTGATGGGACCTAATTCAGGATGGCGTCCAGAAAGATTTTTCATAGGATCACTCAGCCACTCTTGCTCGAGCGGACTCACGTAAACGGGGATCTGATAATAATCCCGCAAATGGTCAACTGCGCCAATATGGTCATAATGAGTGTGGGTCAATAAAATCGCTGCTGGTTTTGCGCCGGTTTTTTCGATCTCAGCGATCAATCTCGCTGCTTCTGCTCCAGGATCAACAATCAACAAAAAATCTTCTTTCCAAATAAGGTAACAATTTTCTTGAACGGGCCCTGTCACTAAACCAATGATTTTCATGCTAAAACCTCCTAGGATCACAAATGCTTGTGTCTGACTATAAGTATAGCTTAAAGTATTAGAGGAAACAAAGAAAGGTTTTTAGGAGTGAAAAATTAATGATAAAAACGATAAATGTAGAAGACAATCGTCAGGCAGTCTGTCAATGGCTCAATCATTCATCTAAAAAAACAGAGGCAGTGAGTGCCTTTTCCGATCAAGAACAGCTCTCTTTGGCTTTTTTTGACAATCAGGATCAACTCGGTGGATTGATTGGGAAACGTACAGGCAATACGATCCATATTCAATTATTGGCAGTCAATCCAGACCATCAAAATCAAGGAATAGGGAAACAATTGATTCAAGCCCTCTTTGATTATGGGAAAAAAGCAGGATGTCGTTCTGTGACAGTCACCACCCAAGACTACCAAGCGCCGCATTTCTATCAAGCAGCAGGCTTCGAAACATTTGGTGTGCTTTCTGATACACCAGTGCTTGGTACAGATAAACTTTATTTTGTGAAGATGCTGTGACAGATCCTTCTGAGGTAAGTGGTCAGATAAAAAATAGTTTGATGAGAGAAAAGCTTAGAATTATTGTGGGAATTCGAAAATTTTTCTAAGAAACCGCACTAGCAAAAAACTGCTGTTATACTAATTAAAATAAGAAAGCGTGTGATTCGTTTGAAACTGGTTTAGTTTTTGACGGAACTATGAACATTCTTCGTGACCAACTACGAGGAAAATGTGTCATCTCTATCTTGCGTTAGTTTTGATTGGTATACATCAACTTTTTTGTAAGAAGGTGTTTTTATGAAAAAATCGCTGCAATTTTTGTTGACTCTATGCTTCGCCGCATTCGTTTTAGCGAGCTGTGGCCAGGAGGAGTTAGCCATCGACGATTCAAAAGAAGTTTCTGAAACCGTTACTTCCGCCTCGAAAGCGGTTGAAAATGGCGGCCTTGATTTAATGCTGATCCAAGATGAGAGTGTCATCTTTCCGCAAAGCCAAGGGGTTTATGATTTTCATGAAAATGAATTGACGATCGTTAAGCAGTATTTGCCGATGGCGGATTTAGAAGATAGTTCTGCCAGCGCCAGCGATGTTACCCTGTATGAAGGCCAAATCGAAAGTGATTTTCAGCGACATTTTTCCCATTCAGAGGTTCAGCTGTCGAATGATCCCTATCAAATCTATGAGATCACCTACCAAGATGCATCCTACACGGTTGAAGGGAAGCATTTGACGATCAAAGCAGATGGACGGACCTTTGAGTTCACCTTAGATTTAGACAATCAACAAGCTTATGACCAAAATGGTGTCAGTTATGATATTCAGGTGGATCAATAATTTTCCTTAAAAAATATTCCTGCTTTACTTGCTTAGGTGAGTAGAGTAGGTTTTTTTATAAACTTTCGACAAACCCATTTTCTGGAAGTGGGAATGGTGTTGATTATTTGATGAGTAGGCATTTTGCCACAAGTGTTTTTTTTAGGGATAAAACCTGTTTGGAGAAAATACCATTCGCAGAGGACGAAAAGCTGTTTCTGTTCGCTTTTCCAAAAGCAAACTATCCGCTATAATGGCAAACAAGAAGGTGAACACGTGTATAAAGGAAAAGTTGCGGTTAGAAAAATCGTAGAATTTATTTTGCGCCGAGGCGATATTGATAGCCGCAAAGTCAGTAATCATACCGCGCAAGAAGGCGCCCGGATCCATCGTCAACTACAAAAAGAGGCCGGGGATGGGTATCAAAAAGAAGTCTTCTTCAAACGAGAAAGCCAAATTGAGAAAGATGCCATCACTGTCGAAGGACGTGCCGATGGTCTCTTTTTTGATGCTTCCGTTGATTCTTGGGTGATTGATGAGATCAAAACTTCAGAACCAGCTTTCGAAGATATTCCTGATGATCAAATCGATTTGTTTTTTGCCCAGGGAATGGTTTATGCTTATTTATTTTTACTACAAGAAAATGAACAAGCAGCGCTTAGTGAGAGTGAAGATCAGGAAATAAAAGAAGCCGCTTCTGCTGATCAAGAAAAAGCGAAGAAGCCCATCGATCGGATCGCCGTACAATTGACTTATTATCAAACGACTGAAAAGCAGATTACTCGTACGAGAAGAACGTTTCAGTTTTCAGAACTGGCAGTTTTTTATAAAGACTTACTTCAGGAGTATCATAAGTGGCTAGTCTTTCAAGAGAATTGGCGTCGTGTCCGAAATACATCTTTGCAGCTGCTGTCTTTTCCTTTTGAAACCTTTCGTAAAGGGCAGCGAGAACTAGCAGCGGCGGCGTATAAAACACTAAAAAATAGCAAGCGACTTTTTGCGGAAGCGCCCACTGGAACTGGAAAAACCATGTCAACATTGTTTCCCGCATTAAAAGTTCTCGGGGAAGAAGGAGCTGATCGGGTCTTCTATCTGACGGCGAAGACGATCACCAGACAAGTGGCTGAAGATGCATTGAGCAAGTTAGCAGACAATGGTAGTGAAACTAAGAGTGTCACGATCACTGCCAAAGACAAAATTTGCTTTTTGGATGAACGAAATTGTACGCCTGAGCATTGTCCTTATGCACAAGGCTATTACAATCGAATCAACGAAGCTTTGTGGGATCTGTTGCATCACGAAAACCAAATAACCCGAGAAGTGATCGAGACTTATGGAATGAAACATACGGTTTGTCCCTTCGAGCTTTCACTGGATGTCAGTGTCTTTTGCGATGTCATTATAGGTGATTATAATTATTTGTTTGATCCAACCGTTTATTTACGGAGATTTTTTGAAGAGCCAGAAGAAGAGTATCTTTTTTTAGTGGATGAAGCCCATAACTTAGTTAACCGTTCAAAAGAAATGTATTCCGCAACAATCTCGCGACAGCCATTTAAGGAATTAAAGAAGAAGCTGCCGAAAGATCAACAGAAGTTAAAACGCGCACTAAACAAAGTTGATAAAGAATTTGTGGCTATAGCCCAATTAGCAAAAGAGGAAGGATGGGAGTACCATCATCAAGCGGCTCCTCATGAAACAATGGTCAACCAGCTTTACAAATTAGCTGAATTGATGAAGGAATGGTTGCCGGCAAATCCTGAGCATGAATTGCAAGAAGAAGTGTTGCAAGTGTATTTTGAAGCTAACCATTATTTGAAAATCAGTGAATTTTATGATGATCACTACGAAACGACGGTGGAGATCGAACGCTATGATATCAAACTAAGGCAATTTTGCATCGAACCAGCGCCGTTTCTCGAATCTGTGTTAGATAAGGGCAAGGCCAGTCTTTTGTTTTCTGCAAGTTTTACCCCCTTATCTTATTATCAGGAGGTCCTAGGTGGTGGTGATGAAGCATTGCGCTATCGCTTGCCAAGTCCTTTTGATCCGAAAAATCAAGGAATTTTTATTGCGGACTATATCCAAACGACGTATCGCCAACGTGAAGCCAGCATTCCTGCGATCGTTGATGCGATCCAGCAAATGACGGCAGCGAAAGCGGGAAACTATATGGTCTTTTTCCCCTCTTATCGCTACTTGGATGATGTGGCGGCAGCATTTTCTCAACAGGCGCCAGAGGTAGAGGTCTTGATTCAGGGGACAGCTATGAACGAAGCAGAGCGCGAGGCGTTTCTTGCGCAGTTTCAATCTTTTGACCAGCAACAATCATCCTTGCTGGAAAGAAGTCAAGATGAACCAAAGAGTCAACCAAAAACATTGGTGGCCTTTTGTGTCCTTGGAGGAATTTTTTCTGAAGGGATCGACCTAAAAGGCGATCGCTTGATCGGTGCCGCAGTGGTAGGTGTCGGACTGCCGCAAATCAATCACGAACAAGAATTGATTCGGGAATATTACGATGAAAAAAAGGCAGCTGGCTTTGCGTATGCCTATCAGCTGCCAGGGATGAATAAAGTCCTGCAAGCAGCCGGTCGAGTGATCCGGGATGTCAGCGATCGTGGCGTGGTGTTATTGCTGGATCAACGTTTTCGGACATCGCGTTACCAAGAACTTTTCCCACTGCATTGGCAGCATGCCTTAAACATTCGTCGGCCGCAAGAGTTATCAAAGGCATTGACTCATTTCTGGCAAGAAAAAAACTAGAAGCAGAGCTTTCAGGAGAGGTTGTGCAAAATCAGCAGATAAAGCTGATTTTGCCTAACCAACACGTTAGACTCTGTTCTAGTTTTTTTGATTAGCGATAATTTGTAAACTGTAAATCGATCGTTAAAGGCAGTTTACGCAATAATTGGATCACCTCTTGCAGATCGTCACGACTTTTGCCGGTTACCCGGATTTGATTGTCTTGAATTTGGGTTTTAACTTTTAGCTTGGCGTTTTTGATCGCTGTGGTTATTTTTTTGGCGTTTTCTTTATCGATGCCATTGATCAATTCTGCCGTTTGACGAGCTTTTGCCCCCAAGGCATGCTCCGTTTCGCCAAATTGAATATTTTTCGTTGGTACATTCCGTTTGATCAGCTTCGCAAAGAGCACATCTTTGATTTGCTCCAGCTTAAATTCGTCATCCCCAACAATCGTCAATTTGCCCTCAGTCATCTTGATTTCTACCGTGGAGCCTTTAAAATCAAATCGGTTTTTCAATTCTTTTTCCGCCTGTTGAATGGCGTTTTTCACTTCTTCTGTGTTGATCTCAGATACGACATCAAAACTTGCTTCTTTTGCCAAAATCAATCACTCCTCTCATCTCTTACCTATGATTTTAACATGGAGGCGAACGATGCGGGAATGAAAAGTAAATTTTTGCAAATAATTGTTTCATTTTTTCACACAAACTGCTATTCTTTGGAAGGAGATTTTTAGTGAAGGAGCTAGATCATTGTGAGTAAGTTATTAACGAAGCACGAGCAATCAGAACGATTGAAAAAAGTAGGGGTTATTTTGCTGTCAGGTATCACCGCAGCCATTGCTTTAAATTTCTTTTTGATTCCCGCAAACGTTCTTTCTGCTGGGATGAACGGGGTCGCCCAATTGATCGTGGCACTTGCCTTGGAACATTTTGGCGTTCACCTTAGTACAGGGCTGTTTATTTTCCTCTTAAACTTGCCTATCTTTGTTCTCGGGTTCATCAAACTCGGGAAATCATCGACACTATTGAGCTTTATCAATGTCGTTGTCGTTTCTGTCTTAACGATGATCCTTCCGCAAGGAGCGATCACTGACAATATTTTGGTTAACGCTTTGCTCGGTGGCGTACTGTTAGGCGTCGGCGTTGCGTTTTCACTGAAAATGGGTTTTACCACCGGCGGAATGGATATCCTTTCGTTGATATTATCAAAAACGACTGGAAAAACGGTCGGTAAATATATGTTTATTTTAAACGGCATCATTGTCATGGTCTCAGGTTTCGTCTTTTCTTGGGAAAGTGCCTTGTACACGATCATTTCGATTTTCGCAATGAGCTACGTGGTGGACATGCTGCACACAAGTCATCAAAAGGTAACGGCGATGATTATTACGACCAATGCGGAAGCTGTTGGGAAAAATATTTCTAAGCATGTGTTTCGCGGCATGACTTTGTTCCCCTCAGTCGGAGGCTATTCAGGCGTACCGGGCAATATGATCATGATGGTCGTGACCCGCTACGAGATCTACGATTTAGAACAAGCCGTTTTAGAAGCAGACGGCAATGCGTTTATTAACTTTGTGCCGACCCAATCGATAACAGGTCGTTTTGCGACAGATGATGAACAACGGACCTTTAAAACGACAGGGGTCTTCCCAGAACTGAAAATACACAAGAAAAGCCGTCCATAATCAAGGATCGTCCATTTACAAATCTTGCAAAAGAAGGTATTATTTGAAACAAGAATTAAAGGAGGTCTTCAACCGTGGCATATACTGAAGTAGAAGCAGAAGCAATCAAAGAGCGTGTCTTGGCTGCCTTGGAAACCGTGATTGACCCTGAGTTGGGGATTGATATAGTGAATCTAGGCTTAGTTTATGAAGTCGAATTTGATGCAGAAACAGGCAATACCGTAATCAAAATGACCTTAACAACAATGGGCTGTCCCTTAGCCGACGTATTGACTGAATCGATACACGAAGCACTAAGCGATATTCCAGAAGTCAAAAATACAGAGGTGAAATTAGTCTGGTATCCCGCTTGGACGACCGATAAAATGAGTCGTTACGCACGGATTGCTTTGGGGATTCGTTAAGGATTTTCAATCATAGAAAGTTGTTTCATATTTGTTAACTAGATGGAACAAGCTGTTTTCTTAGGTGGTGGACAGTTGGCAAAATGAGGATATAAACACAGAACTCTTTTATTAACTTTGAAAAAGTTGGTAGAAGAGTTTTTTTATAGAATACTTTCTTAAAT
>OKVQ01000377.1_pt1 | contig 10399 bp, 7 predicted proteins | sample 1606821 | NCBI WGS metagenome assembly OKVQ01 (sample SAMN03281009, study PRJEB24777) | human gut metagenome | isolation source: fecal sample PR192 from 1 month old female Indian infant, vaginally... | reverse complement strand
AAAAATCTACTTTTCTCAAAAAAACGTTTTAATTTGATAAAATAAGTCAAAATAAGAAACTTATATAAGGATATTATTAATTTAATGATAATTTTATTTAAGCTAAAAGTCAATTGAAGCTTGAATATTCAATAACAATCGAAGGTTAAATCAAATCACTCTTGATCACTGCTTCATTTAAGAAAATTTTTAGATAGGATTCGTTATAGTGCTAATTTCCACATTCTTGTCTTACTGATCTATTGAGTCCTCTTACTTTACTTGTAACAGATTCTGAATGGTTTCTTTCGCTTTAGCAGTTGCGTGTCTATTACCTATAAAAATAAAAAAAGGTTTCCCTCGTAGAAGGGAAACCTCAGAAATGTTGCCGAAACAACATTTGCAGTTATTTGTCTTATTCTGCAGCGTTTGTGTCTTTGAGACCGTATTTTTTGTTGAAACGGTCCACACGTCCGTCTGCTTGTGTGAATTTTTGACGTCCAGTGTAGAATGGATGTGAATCAGAAGTTACTTCGACACGGATCAATGGATACGTGTTGCCGTCTTCCCACTCAACAGTTTCTTGAGAATTCTTTGTAGAACCTGATAAGAATTTGAAACCAGTAGTTGAGTCCATGAATACAACTGGATGATAATCTGGATGGATATCTTGTTTCATTTCTTCTTCTCTCCTTTGCCCTGGCTCATTTGCTTCACCAGAGTTGATTTGTCGATTTTACAACATGACTATCTTACCATGTTTGGTTTTTAGATGCAATTATCTTTTTATATTTCTTTTTTGCCGTTTGTCTCCGAAATGGACATCATGAAAAGCCGCTAAAAACTCTTCATTGTTCTTCGTTTTACGCAAGAATTGAATGAATTGTTCTGTGAACTCCAAGGAATCCCCCAACATGTTGTTGCGTAAGCGCCAGGTTTCTTCCAATTGCTCGCTGCTCATCAGCAATTCCTCTTTACGGGTACCAGATTTCTTGATGTCGATCGCAGGGAAAATCCGACGTTCTGCTAAGCTGCGAGAAAGCTGCAGCTCCATATTGCCGGTTCCTTTAAACTCTTCATAGATGACATCATCCATGCGGCTGCCGGTATCCACCAGTGCGGTGGCAAGAATCGTCAAACTGCCGCCTTCTTCAATATTGCGGGCAGCACCAAAAAATTTCTTTGGTTTGTACAAAGCAGCTGGATCGATCCCGCCGCTTAGTGTACGTCCGCTTGGCGGTACCACTAAGTTGTAGGCTCTTGCCAAACGAGTGATACTATCCATCAGAATCACGACATCACGCTTGTCTTCTACCAAACGCATCGCCCGTTCTAGTACCAATTCAGAAACACGGATATGATTGCTAGGCTGCAGGTCAAAGGTTGAAGAAACAACATCTCCTTTGACACTGCGTTCCAGATCAGTCACTTCTTCTGGGCGCTCGTCGATCAAAAGAACGATCAATTCCACCTCAGGATAGTTGTCAGTGATCCCATTGGCAATTTCTTTCAAGATACTGGTTTTCCCAGCTTTAGGCGGAGCAACGATCAGTCCCCGTTGTCCAAAACCCACTGGCGACAGCATGTCGATCATCCGAGTAGAAAGGCGTCCTGACGTTGTTTCCAATTTTAAATGACGATTCGGATAAAGCGGCGTCAGCGCTGGAAAATGCGGACGCTCTTTGGCATCTTCTGGATCTTTGCCATTAACAGACTCAACGTGCATCAATCCATAATAGCGCTCAGATTCCTTGGGCGGGCGCGCCTTACCGGCGACTTTATCACCATTACGCAAACTAAACCGACGAATCTGTGATGAAGAAATATAGATATCTTCTGCACTCGGTCCGTAGTTGATTGGGCGTAAAAAACCGTAGCCTTCTTGGCCTACGATATCCAAGATTCCTTCCATATAAAAGAAGCCTTGTTTTTCCGCCTGCGCCCGTATCACAGCCAATGACAATTCTTTTTTATTCATCTGGCTGTAATAAGGAATTCGAAACTCTTTGGCAAAGGTGTAGATTTCTTTTAAGGTTTTGTTTTCCAACTCTGCCATCGTAAGATAATCGCTCATAATTACTCCTCTATCATTTGAATATCAGCTCCAAGAGCCGTTAGTTTTTCGATGATATGATCATAGCCGCGCAAAATATACTCGACATTAAAGACGCTGGTCGTGCCAGTCGCCATCAATCCGGCAATGACAAGGCAAGCTCCTGCTCGTAAATCAGAAGCGACAACTTCTGCTCCGTGCAATTGGCTCGGTCCGCTAACAAAAATCATGTTGCCTTCTGTCGTTGCTTGTGCGCCCATCCGTGCTAATTCAGGAATATGGTTGACCCGTTTGGCGTAAATCGTGTCCATGATCTCCGACGTTCCGTTTGCTTTTAGCAATAATGGTGTGATCGGCTGTTGCAGGTCTGTGGCAAATCCTGGATAAGGATAAGTTTTCACAGTCGCTGGTTTCAAGTCTTTTGAGGGATGCACATAGATTTCATCTTCGCTGATATCCATTCGCACGCCGATTTCTTCCAATTTCGCAATGTAGCTTTCTAGATGCTCATAAATCACATTTTTGACAGTAATGCCTTCCCCCGCTGCTGCGGCTAAAGAAAGGTAGGTTCCTGCTTCGATCCGGTCTGGAATGATGGAATGACGACAACCGTGCAATTCTTCCACGCCTTCGATACGAATTTCATTGGTACCTGCACCTCTAATTTTCGCTCCCATATTATTTAAAAGGGTCGCAACATCAATGATCTCAGGTTCTCGTGCGGCATTTTCAATGATCGTTTTGCCTTTGGCTTTTACTGCTGCCAGCATCACATTGATGGTTGCTCCGATGGAGACCATATCTAGGAAGATTCGTTCACCAGTCAAGCCTTCTTCTTCGGTACGCAAGTACATGGCACCATGTTCGTTGGTGACTTTTGCGCCAAGTGCTTCGAAGCCTTTAATATGCAAATCGATTGGTCGCGGGCCTAAGAAGCAGCCGCCAGGCAATCCAACGACACCTTCACCAAACTTCGCCAACAATGCCCCCATGAAATAGTAAGAAGCTCGTAGACTGTTGATTTTTCCGTTAGGCATCGGGATCGAAACGATGTTTGTCGGATCGATCTCTAGCGTATTGTTTTCAAAATGGGTCTTCACACCCATGATTTCGATAATCTCAATTAATGAGTGCACATCTTGGATGTCAGGCACTCCTTCTAAAATGACCGGTGAATCAGCTAAGATCGCTGCCGGGATCAATGCGACTGCACTGTTTTTTGCGCCGCTAATGGTGACTTCACCTTTTAAGGGACGATTGCCGTTGATGACAATTTTTTTCATGGAATTCCACCTATACTCTTTTTTAATTTATGTGTATCATTCCAATTTTAGCACAGATCACTCAAAGAAAAAAGATGCAGGATATTTTTGATCCCCGCATCAAGAATATTTTCTTGGAAAACAAAAAAACTCTTAGAATCAGTGATTCTAAGAGTTTTGATCTTTGATTAAGATTAAGCTTTACCAGCTGAACCGAACCAGTCGATGTGTTCTTCTGCATCTTTAACGATTGCAGCAACACCTGGTGCTAATAATTTACGAGGGTCGAATCCTTTACCTTCTTTATCTTTGCCAGCTTCGATGTATTCACGAGTTGCTTTAGCAAATGATAATTGGAATTCAGTATTTACGTTTACTTTAGAAACACCCATTGAGATTGCTTTTTCGATTTGGTCTTGAGGAATACCAGAACCACCGTGTAATACTAATGGTACATCAGAACCTACTGCATCAGCGATTGCTTGTAAGTGATCAAAAGCAAGGCCTTTCCAGTTTTCAGGGTATTGACCGTGAATGTTACCAATTCCGCAAGCTAGGTAATCAATACCAGTTGCAACCATTTGTTTACATTCTTCGATGTCAGCTAATTCGCCAGAACCGATGATTCCATCTTCTTCTCCGCCGATTGAACCAACTTCACACTCAACAGAAACGCCTTTTGCGTGTGCTTTTTCGACAACTTCTTTAGCCAATTTCAAGTTTTCTTCAAATGGTAAGTGAGAGCCATCAAACATAACAGAAGTGTAACCAACTTCGATACATTCCATTGCTGCATCATAATCACCGTGGTCTAAGTGGATTGCAACTGGAACAGTGATGTTCATTGAATCAACCAAGTTTGTAACGATGTCTTTAGCAACTTTGTATCCGCCCATATATTTGGCAGCACCCATTGAAGTTTGGATTAGAACTGGCGCTTTTTTCGCTTCAGCAGCTTTTAAAATCGCTTGTGTCCATTCTAAGTTGTTTGTGTTGAATCCGCCGACTGCATATCCGCCTTGACGAGCAGCTTTTAAGAATTCAGCTCCTGATACTACTGGCATAAAAAATTCCTCCTAAGTTTTGAAAAACTTTATTTGTTAAGCAATGCTTAACCGACAATGCTATTTTAGCAAAGATTTGCGGTATTTGCTACTAAAAAGAGGAATTTCTCTTTTCAAAAAAAGATTGCACAAATATAAAAATCCAGCATTTTCATCATCTTTTCTGAAACTCTAGGATTCTGTAAGGTTTTGCTCTTCTGTCTGTGGTCGTTAGATAACAAATCGGCATGTGAAAATTCGAGAAAAATTTCACATATTTTTTCGTTATTTTATCATAATCTTCCAGCATATCCTTTCTTCTTCTCTTTTGAGCATAAGAATAGCCTTGTGAAAGCGGCTATATTATTATGTAAAAAAGGAGGGATAAAATGAAAAAAGCGCTTATTGGATTTTTGGCAGTCATCGGAGTTCTTTTCTTGGCAAGCTGTAGCTCGGGGGCCAAGGAAGAAACCAAAACATTCACAATGGATCAAAATGGGGTTTCGATGGAATTGGTCTTCACTTATGAAGGCGATAAAGTAAAAACTCAGACTGCGAACAATGTCATGCCTTATTCAGCGATCGGGGTAACGACTAAAGAAGAAGCACAAACCGTGCTTGATCCGATCGCTAAGAAGTATCAGCAAGTCAAAGGGTTGGACTATTCCCTCGACTATACAGATAGTGAAGCGACTGAATCCTTGACCATCAATTATGATGAGTTGGATTATGATTCAGCGAAACAATTGCCTGGGGTTAGTTTCGAAGGAAACACTGAAAATGGGATCAGCATGGAACGTACAGAGGAAATGCTCTTAGACCAAGGGTATAAGCTAAAAGAATAATCCTCTCTAGGCACCAGCAAATCAACATGGGTTTCCCGCTGGCGGATTTCATTCAAACTGTTAGCGAAAAAAATAATGCATCAGCCAGAAACTTCCGGTCGTTTTGACGGAAGTTTTTTGTGTGCAGAAACAGATACCTTCTACCAACGCTCTCGCAAGTTTCAACCTTTTACGGATTATTGGGATGGCGCAACTCAAAAAAACTCCCCATCTTGAGATGAGGAGTTTCGCACATTCATTCTTTGGTTTGCCGCTAGCAATTATTATGCTTGGCGGTTGTCTAATGAAGCTCCAACAAAGGCTTTGATCAAGCGTTGTGGGCGAGTTGGACGAGAAATCAATTCTGGGTGGAATTGGCAACCCACGAAGAATTTGTTTTCTGGGATCTCAACGATCTCCACCAAACGATTGTCTGGTGACACACCTGAGAAGACCATCCCGTTTGCTTCAAAGATTTCACGGTATTTGTTGTTGAATTCATAACGATGACGATGACGTTCTTGAACAACTTCTTCTCCGTCATAAGCTGCAGCTGTTTTGGTGCCTTTCTTCACTTTACATGGGTACAAGCCTAAGCGCAATGTCCCACCTAAGTTTTCGATGTTTTCTTGGTCAGCCATCAAATCAATGATGTTGTTGGCTGTTTCAGGATCTGTTTCTGCGGAATTGGCATTTTCCAAGCCAACGACATTGCGGGCATATTCCACACAAGCCATTTGCATCCCTAGACAAATCCCTAAGAATGGCACATCGTTTTCCCGAGCATATCGGATCGCTTCGATTTTTCCTTCAATCCCGCGATCACCGAATCCACCAGGAACAAGAATACCGTCTACTTCACCTAAGTAAGAATCCACGTTTTCTCGTGTGATTTCTTGGGCTTTGATCCAATCGATCTCGATGTCTGCATCAAAGGCAAAACCAGAATGTTTCAAGGCTTCGACAACTGATAGATAAGCATCTGGCAATTCCACGTATTTTCCGACTAATGCGATACGTACTTTTTTCTTCAAATTCAGTACCTTTTCTTCCAATGCTTGCCATTCAGTCATGTCAGCAGCTGGTGCAGTCAGTTTCAAATGATCACACACGATTTGATCCATGCCTTGCGCTTGCAGTGCCAATGGAATCGAATAAAGGGTCTCAACGTCACGAGATTCGATCACGGCTTCTGGTGCCACGTCACAGAATTGGGCCAATTTGTTTTTCGTTGATTGTCCTACGGGTTGTTCTGTACGAACGACCAAGATATTTGGTTGAATCCCTAAGCCGCGCAGTTCCTTCACACTGTGTTGGGTCGGTTTGGTTTTCATTTCGCCCGCTGCTTTCAAATAAGGAATCAGCGTGGTGTGGATGTACATCACATTGTCTGAACCTACGTCTGCTTTCATTTGACGCAAAGCTTCTAGAAATGGCAATGACTCAATATCCCCTACTGTACCGCCGACTTCTGTAATGATCACATCTGAATCAGTCATTTTGGCTGCCCGCATGATTTTTTCTTTGATCTCGTTGGTGATATGCGGGATCACTTGAACAGTCGCGCCTAAGTATTCTCCTTTACGCTCTTTCCGCAAAACTTCTGAATAGATTTTTCCAGTTGTTACATTTGAGTATTTGTTCAAATTGATATCGATAAAGCGTTCATAGTGACCTAAGTCTAAGTCGGTCTCTGCTCCATCATCGGTTACGAATACTTCACCATGTTGGTATGGGCTCATCGTTCCTGGATCGACGTTGATGTACGGATCGAATTTTTGAATCGTTACTTTCAAGCCGCGATTTTTCAACAGACGTCCTAATGATGCTGCTACGATCCCTTTACCAATAGAAGAAACCACACCGCCGGTTACAAAAATATATTTTGTCATAAACTGAAAAACTCCTTTAATCTATTTTACAGGAAAAGCATTTAGAAAATAATAAAAGCTCCCTATCCATAAATGAATAGGGAGCGAAAATTCTAAATCACTTTCTGACTCTTGTAAAGAGTGCCCAAACAGAATGATACATTCTCACCTAGCAAATGTCAAGAAAACTTTATCTGATTTTTTCAGAAAGAAAACGAGGTTTCCAGACAAAGCACTTTACTTATCGATACAGCTGGTTCCTTCTTTTTCACGACTAAGTTCTATGGTTATTCTTTCTTAAACAACCTTCATGTTTTCTGCACAACTTTTTGCAAATTTTTCATTGCTTCTTACGAAATCGTTGAACTCTCTTTGGCATAATACAAAGTGTAGATGAAGTCTGGCGCTTTACTCGTTTTGGTAAAAATGATCGGAACGTATTTCTGGTTATTTTTGGCAAAGACGAGGTGCAGGTTCGATTCCTGCCTTCTACGCTAGTGATGCGGTTAAAAGGAAGCTCTGAGGATCAATCGCAGCAATCCTTAGATTATTGTTTCACCAATGAAACAAAATCAACGTTCGTCCAAGCATTTGCCGATGCCTTGCTGTAAACCCCGATTTCACAAACACCTGTTGTAATTGGAATGTCTTTGATTGTAATTTTTGTCCATTCACTTGTTTTATCAACCGCAGTATTTAGTTCCGCTCCACCATAATTTTTGATATATAACTGATTGGTATCAAACTCTCCCCCAGACATTACGTAGGCACTCAATGTGTAAGTTCCATCGCTGATGCCACTAACATTTTGATAAGCTGATGCCTCGTAAGCTTGGTCCTGCCAAAAAGTTAATTTGTAGTCTCCAAAAAAAGTCCCAGCTTCCGTTTTGATCGTACCTTCAGCTGTTCCTTGTTGAAACCACGTTTGCCAATCGGAAGGACTGGTCGTTGGTCCATCGCTCTCGAAACTTGCATTTTTAACCAGATTTGTTTGCGCCCCTGCTTGTTTAAACGCACGCAAGCTTGGCAAGGCGTTTCCAGCAAAATCAAACATCGCCTGGTTGTCCCATTCGTTTCCCATAGTAGATTGAACACCGAGATAATTCATACCTGCTTGTGTTGCCCAACTCACGTTTCCGTTGTACCAAAGAGGTTCCCAATAAAAGAAGCCCGCCCCGCGATCATTCGGCACCGCTTGAATACGATCGGCTAGATCCAGCAAATACTCTGCTTGTCCTGACGGTGTTGGTTCATATCCCCCCGCCGCTGCTTCGGCTTCGCCAAAGGCATTTGGCATAGTATCTGCATTCGCTGTTGTATGCCCATAAGCTGTTTCAACTACGATCACTTCTTTGCCATACCGTTGACTGATCGTATTCATATTGGTTTGAAGTTCATTCATTGAACCGTGCCAATACGGATAATACGATACTCCAATTAAATCAAATGACACACCCCGACTGGTGATTTCATCAAACCACCAAGTAAATGCTCCTGTATCGCCACCATCAGCTAAGTGGAGCATTACTGGAGTTGTTTTAGGTTGAGTGTCTCGAACAGCTTGGACACCAGACTTCAAAAAAGTAGCTAATCGATCAAACTCTCCCCCGTCTTCTCCCCAAGACTTGCCATAAGGCCAGAGCATGCCACTATTCAGTTCATTGCCGATCTGAACCATATCAGGATAAACGTCTAGCTGCTTCATTTCCGACAGAACGTTCTTTGTATAGTCATACAATGCCGTATTCATTTCTTCAAAGGTCAGATCTTGCCACGCTTTAGGAACATTCTGTTTCCCAGGATCAACCCAAAAATCACTGTAATGGAAATCTAGCAACACGTTGAGTCCAAGACTTTTTGCTCGTTTTGCAAGGGCAATCGTCGTTTCCAGATCATTTGTCCCTGCCCCATAACTTTCTCCGTTACTATTATAAGGATCCTGCCACAAACGCAGTCGAACATAGTTGACACCATTATTTTTTAGAATCTCTAAGGCATCTTTTGAAATACCATCTTCATAATATTTTGCACCAGATTTTTCCATATCTGACAAGATTGAAATATCTGCTCCGCGAATAAACTCGCTGGCAGATGCTTCAACTGTTTTTGAAACAGCCCCCAAAGTCCCTATCACAGCTGCAAATAAAGCGACTTTACGCAACCAAGCTCCCTTTTTCATTCATTTGCTCCTCCTTTATTGAAATTGGTTCAGAATAAATTGAACGGCTTTTTCAGGATCTCTCGTTAATCCGATATATTCTGCTCCTTTTGTCGCAACCAGCTTGATTCCTAAGCGATCGGTATCTTCTTTGATATCATCATAATAAGAATTGACTTGCGGTGCTAAGACCACCATATCAAAATCCTGCAGCATTTCGTAATGAGAACCATAAGCACCCGCCATTGCACTGATCGGTGCTTTCGATTCAGATGCGCCTTCTTTTAAAGCATTAGCTAACATCGCACTTGTCCCTGCTCCAGCACAAAGCACCAACACATTGATTTCTTTATTTGTATCGCTGATAATTTGTCTCGCTGCCACAGGTACTTCCTCACGTATAGCAGCAGAAGCGCCTTCTTCGGTTGCGATCACTTCCGCTTTTTGTGCTTCTTGCTCTACTAAAACAGCATCGTATGCTTTACAAAATGGTAGATAGATTAGGAAGTCAACGACGATTAGAACCGCTGCTAAAACAAAGGCTAACACCCCCATGCCCGTTCCTAGAACCAAACCGATCGGTGCCGGAGTTGCCCAAGGTAAAACGTACATAAAACTGTTCATGCCTAGCACATCGACAAAAAACTTAAATAAGCAAACGTTTACAACTGGTGTTAACAAAAACGGAATGAAAAAATAAGGATTCAAAATCATGGGTGCTGCAAACAACAATGGTTCATTGACAGCAAAACTTACTGGAATAAAGGAAGCTTTCCCGACTGCCTTCAATTGTTTAGACTTAGCAAAGAGTAAGAAGATAAAAGGAACGACCAATGTGGCCCCAGTTCCTCCCATAGTTCCTACAAAATTTCCTAAACCGACTGTCAGTACTTTTGAAGCTTGCTCACCGGAATTGAACAATTGCAGATTGGTTTCCACATTGGCATAGATAATTGCTGCAATTGCTGGTTCCACGATCGACGGTCCGTGAACACCGACAAACCAAAATAGCGCCATCGCTCCCCAGATAATAGCAATTCCTAAATAACCGTCGGCTGCTGTGAATAATGGCTGCAGCACAGTAATGATTGCTTCTGCAAATGAGATTTGGAAAATTTGCCGAATACCTAAATCAATTAAAACGGCCGCAAATACTGAAAAAGAGAAAGGAAAAATATCTCGGAAGGTTTGCGAAATCGTACCAGGAAC
>OKVQ01000375.1_pt1 | contig 10465 bp, 10 predicted proteins | sample 1606821 | NCBI WGS metagenome assembly OKVQ01 (sample SAMN03281009, study PRJEB24777) | human gut metagenome | isolation source: fecal sample PR192 from 1 month old female Indian infant, vaginally... | reverse complement strand
GAACGCTTCTTCGCCGTGCTGCTCGAGCACTACGCTGGCGCCTTCCCGGCGTGGCTGGCCCCCGTGCAGGTGCTTGGCGTGCCGGTTGCCGACGAGTTCGCCCCGCATCTGGCCGGTTTCGTCAAGTCCCTCGAGGATGAGATGGTCCGTTGCGAGATCGACTACTCCGATGACCGCTTCGGCAAAAAGATTCGCAACGCCTCCAAGTCCAAAGTGCCGTTCATCCTCATCGTCGGTGAGGAAGACATGAACAACAACGCGGTGAGCTTCCGCTTCCGCGACGGCAGCCAGCTCAACGGCGTACCGGTGGACAAGGCTCGCGAGCAGATCCTCGCCGTGATCGCCAAGCGCGTCCAGGTGAACTCCGCCGACGACTTCAACGCCGCTGTAGCTGAGTAAAGGAATACATGATGGCTGACGTGCGTGTCGATGATCCGGCGGACTTCCCGCCTCAGGAAGACACGGTCGAACGACTGTGGACCCCGCAGCGCATGACCTATGTGCTGCGCAACAGCGAGGATCGTCCGACCAAACCCAAGTCGGAGGAATGTCCGTTCTGCGCCGGACCGAAGAAGTCCGACGAAGACGGCCTCATCGCCTGGCGCGGCACGCACGTGTTCGCCATCATGAACCTCTACCCGTATAACGTCGGGCATCTCATGATTTGCCCGTACCGTCACGTCGGATTCATCACCGAACTTGACGACGCCGAATTGTTCGAGTTCGAGAAGGCCACCACCCTCGCCATGAAGGTGATGGAGACCGTCTCCCATCCGGACGGATACAATATCGGCATCAATCAGGGCGAGGTAGCGGGCGCAGGGGTCGCGGCCCATCTGCATCAGCATGTGGTGCCGCGCTGGAACGGTGACGCGAACTTCATGCCCATCGTCGCCCAAACGCGCACCATGCCGATTCTGCTGTCCGATCAGCGGGATGCGTATGCCAAAGCGTTTGCACAGCTGGCTTCCGACTACCATCTGCCGCTCGTCTGATACCGGCACGATACCCTCATGCATCTGGTCGAACCAGCGCATGATTCAAAAAGACAATCGAAAACATCACGGGTATGTCTGATTAACGGCCTACAATCGTTTCGTTTGACATCATCCGTTTATTACTGCTAGGAGCATTATGTCAGGTCATTCCAAGTGGGCGACCACCAAGCACAAGAAGGCCGCCATCGACGCCAAGCGCGGCAAGCTCTTCGCCAAGCTCATCAAGAACATCGAAATCGCCGCCCGCCTCGGCGGTGGCGACCCAGACGGCAACCCGTCCCTGTACGACGCCATCTACAAGGCCAAGAAGGCCTCCATGCCGGCCGACAACATCGCCCGCGCCGTCAAGCGTGGTGCCGGTGACGAAGACGGTGCCGCCAACTACGAGGACATCGTCTACGAGGGCTACGCTCCCGCTGGCGTGGGCCTCATCATCGAGTGCCTGACCGACAACCGCAACCGTGCGGCCGCCGAAGTGCGTTCCACCCTGACCAAGGGCAACGGCTCCCTGGCCACCTCCGGCTCCGTGTCCTTCAACTTTGAGCGCAAGGGCCAGATCGTGGTTCCGTCCGAAGGCGTGGACTTCGACAAGCTGTTCGAGACCGCAGCCGAGGCTGGCGCCGAGGACGTCACCGATGACGATGAGGTCTACACCGTCATCACCGGCCCGTCCGATCTGTTCACCGTGCGCAAGGCTCTGCAGGACGCCGGTTTCGACTACGATTCCGCCGACCAGGTCATGCAACCAAAGAACGAGGTCGAGCTGAGCCTCGAGGATGCACGCAAGGTGTCCAAGCTCATCGACAACCTCGATGACCTCGACGATGTGCAGAACATCTACTCCAACTGGACCGCCTCCGACGAGGTGATGGCCCAGCTCGACGAGGAGTAATCCTCGTGATTATCCTTGGCGTCGACCCCGGGCTTACACGTTGCGGGGTCGGCGTGATCGAAGCCGGCGAGCACCGCCGGCTTTCGTTTATTCACGTGGACGTGGTGCGGTCCTCGCCGGACATCACCCAGGATCTGCGTCTTTTGGCCATCTATAACGGCCTGTCCGAGAAGATGGATCGCTTTGCACCCGATGCCGTGTCCATCGAACGTGTGTTCGCCCAGTCGAATCGCAACACTGTGCTCGGCACCGCACAGGCCGCCGGTCTTGCCATGCTCGCAGCCGCGCAACGCAATATTCCCGTGGCGCTGCATACCCCGACCGAAGCAAAGCTGGCCATCACCGGCAATGGCCAAGCTCAGAAGATACAGGTCGAACGCATGGTGACGCGCATTCTCAATCTGACCAAGATGCCTACGCCCGCCGATGCCGCCGACGCCCTGGCCTTGGCTATCTGCCACGCACTGCGCCCAGCTGGAGCTCTGCAGGGCGGCGAGCGCGAGCAGCATCTGACCGCCGCACAACGTCAATGGGCCGAGGCCGCGCAGAACTCCGCGCGCCGCCGCATGAACCACGACCGAGGCATGTAGTATACTTTCGAACAGTTGTTCGAAGCCTTAAAGGAGCGTCTGTATGATCGGCATGCTGACCGGGCGGGTCGAATCGGTTGAAGCCGACACCGCATTGATTGATGTCGGGGGAGTGGGATACGAGGTACGTATGTCCGCCACCGACCTCAGCCGCCTGCACACCGGAACGGCGGCGCGCGTCTACACGTATATGAATCTTTCTCAGGATGCCGTCACGTTACATGGCTTCCTCGATCAGGCCTCCAAGAAAACGTTCCTGCAGCTCATCAAAGTATCCGGCATCGGACCAAAGGTCGCGCAGTCGCTGCTTTCCACACTGACGGCTGGCCAGCTTGCCCGGGCCATCGCCGACAACGATGCCGCCGCGCTGGCCAAGGCACCGGGATTGGGCAAAAAAGGTGCCCAGAAAATCATCCTCGAACTCAAGGGCTCCATTGACCTGAGCCAGATCGAGGGAGCTTCACCGTCAGGCGCCAAGGTTCAGGCGCAGGTGGACACCGGCATGGAGCAGGTCATTGAAGGTCTGATTTCGCTGGGCTGGCGTCAGCAGGACGCCCAGCAGGCCGTGGCTGAAGCCTGCGAGGACAACGACATACCGACACCGCTTGCCACCGACGATGTGCCGCGCGTGCTGCGCCTAGCACTCGCACTGATGGATAGGGGCCGCTGATGGGTAAGGACATGAACTACGGCACATCCAACACTGGAGCCAATGAAGAATCATTGCGCATGGTGTCTTCACAACCGATAGGCAACGAGCCGGTCAGTGATGAAGAGCTCCGCCCGCATGTGCTTGAGGGGTTCATCGGGCAGCCCCGGCTCAAGGCCCAGCTCCAGCTGTTTCTCGACGCAGCCCGCAAACGTGACGTGCCGCCGGATCACATACTGCTTGCCGGCCCTCCAGGCCTCGGTAAGACCACATTGGCCATGATTGTGGCCAATGAACTTGAAGTCCCGATTCGCGTGACCTCCGGCCCTGCTGTGCAGCACGCCGGCGACCTGGCTTCGATCTTGAGTTCGCTGGATACCGGCGAAGTGCTGTTCATCGATGAGATCCACCGTCTGCCGCGCGCAGCCGAAGAGCTGCTGTATATCGCGATGGAGGATTTTCGCGTGGATGTGATGGTGGGCAAAGGACCGGGCGCCAGCTCGATTCCACTGACTCTGCCTCGCTTCACCGTCATTGGCGCCACCACCCGCGAAGGTATGTTGCCCAGCCCGTTGCGTGCGCGCTTCGGCTTCACCGCACATCTTGACTTCTATCCGCATGAGGAGTTGGAGAAGCTTATCGAACGCTCGGCAAGCGTGCTGGGGGTCAACCTTGATGAGGGTTCCGCCCATGAACTCGCATTGCGTTCCCGCGGCACGCCGCGTATCGCCAACCGTCTGCTGCGCCGCGTGAGGGATTGGGCCATTGTGCATGACCTTATCGTCGTGCACCCAGCTGATGTCAAAGAGGCCTTGGCGCTGTACCAGATTGATTCCGAAGGCCTTGACCGGCTGGATATCGCCGTGCTGAACGCCATTGTTCGCAATTTCAACGGTGGTCCCGTCGGCTTGAACAACCTCGCGGCCATGGTGGGCGAGGAATCGGAAACCGTGGAAACCGTCTGTGAGCCGTATCTGGTGCGCGAGGGATTCATGGTGCGCACGCCTAAAGGCCGCGTGGCCACCGAGAAGGCATGGCAGCATCTGGGCATTACGCCCAAGGATGATGTCAGCAAGCTCTTCTAGACTTTTCGTGTTTGCACACCTGACGGTTCATAGCCATAACCGTTCGTTTTGAAGGAGTTTGCCCATGGATGGTTCGTCATCTTCCTACATCATGCTTGTCGTCATGATCGTCGTCTTCGGCGGCATGATGTGGTGGCAGTCCAAGAAATCCAAGCAGGCCCAGCAGGAGAAGCAGGATTTTCGTCGTAACCTGCAGCCCGGTACTGAAGTCATCACCATCGGACAGGTGATTGGCAAGGTCGTCGAAGTCGATGAACAGTACGAGGAGATCGTCATCGACTCCGAAGGCTCCAGGCTTCGCTTCGGTTTCAATGCCATCGCCCGCGAGTATGTGCGTCCTGCCTACGTGTCTGACGACGAAGTTGACGAGAACGGCAACCCACTGACCGACGAGGACGCCGAGACCCCCGCGAATGACGATGCCAGCCAGGTTCCGATTGAGGCTTCCATCGAGTCCTCTGAGGCCACGGATGCTGAGGCGGACGGCGGCAACGAGACCGAGACGAAGTAAACTGTTCGATTCGGTACCCCATAAGTACGAGAAATACGAGGCGAGCACGCATGGCACAGTCTGATATCACCATCGACGCATTGGACAAGGTAGGCAAGGAGGACGCCGAATATCTGGTGTCTCTAGTGCGTTCCGTGCCGGGCTTTCCCAAGGAAGGCATCATTTTCCGTGATTTCATGCCGGTGCTCGCCGACGCCAAAGGGCTGAGGATTCTGCTCAATGCGCTTGAGCAGGCCCTGCCGGTTCCACCCAGCGAGTTCGATTCCATCGCAGGCCTCGAATCCCGCGGATTCCTGTTTGGCCCGGCCATGGCCGCTCATCTGGGCAAAGGATTCATCGCCGTGCGTAAAGCAGGCAAGCTGCCGCCCGAAACCATTGGCGAATCCTACGACCTCGAATATGGCACGGCAAGCGTTGAAATCGAGACCACTGCCGTTTCCAAGGGCGAACGCGTATTGATTGTGGATGATCTCATCGCCACTGGTGGCACGGCCAAAGCGGCTACCGACCTTATCGAAAAGGCCGGCGGTACTGTTGTGGGCTTCAGTTTCGTGATGCGTTTGGAGGGTCTTGACGGCCTGAGCAAGCTTGGTTCGACACCAAGTAGCTCGTTGATCTCCATGCCGGCCTAAGAATTCGCATAGTTAGTTTTTCGGGATTCGGCATGGATGCATTCGCGCATCAGGCCGATTCATTATCTAGTCAGGGAAGGATCCATGGATCTTTACGAATACCAGGCACGTCAGCTGCTTGAGGAGCAGGACATCCCCACCCCGGGTGCCATCTTTGCTCAGAACTCCCATGAAGTCGCCGAGGCTGCGGATAAGATCGGCTACCCGTGTGTTATCAAGGCGCAGGTAAAAATCGGTCACCGAGGCCAGGCCGGCGGCGTCAAGATCGCGCATAACCGCGATGAGGCCATCCTGGAATCCGAATCCATCCTGCCGATGACCATCCACGGCCATAAAGTATCCGGCGTGCTGGTGGCCGAAGCCAAGAACATCCTGCACGAATACTATGTGTCCATCTCCGTGGATCGCACCTCCCGAGACTTCGACGTGCTGGCGACCGCCAACGGCGGCACCGAAGTCGAGGAAATCGCCAAAGAACATCCCGAGGCGGTCAAGCGTCTGCACATCGATGCGCTCGACGACTTCGATCTCGAGGCTGCGACCAAGATGGCAGCGAGCATTGGTTTCTACCATGCTGATGTCGATCAGGCGGCGCAGATCCTGCTCAAGATGTGGCAGTGCTTCAAGGACAACGACGCGACACTGGTGGAAATCAATCCGCTCGCAAAAATCGGTGACCCGGATGACGAATCCACCAAGCAGCTGAGCGCGCTCGATGCCAAGATTTCCTTGGATGACAACGCGGCATTCCGCCACGACGGTTGGGCCCGTTTCGTTGATCCGATCGTTCCCGACCCGTTCGAGCAGCGCGCCCGTGAGCATGGGCTGCATTACGTGCATCTGCACGGCGAAGTCGGCGTAATCGGCAACGGTGCTGGCCTGGTCATGAGCTCCCTGGATGCCGTATCCGGCGCGGGCGAAGAGCAGGGGAGCGGCATCAAGCCTGCCAACTTCCTGGACATCGGCGGCGGCGCATCCGCGACTGTGATGGCCGAAAGCTTGGAAATCGTGCTGTCCGACCCGCAGGTCGAGTCCGTGTTCATCAACGTGTACGGCGGCATCACCTCCTGCGTGGAAGTGGCCAACGGCATTCTCGAAGCGGTCGCCAAGCTCGGCGGCTCCAAGCCCATCGTCGTCCGATTCGACGGCAATGCCGCAGCCGAAGGCCTGCACATTCTGGCCGAAGCCAATAATCCGAATATTCACGTGTCCGAGACCATGGAGGGTGCGGCGCAGAAGGCCGCTGAACTCGCCGCTGAGTCGACCCAGTCCAAGGAGATTCGCTGATGCTGTTCGTTGAAGATAGTACCCCCGTTATCGTTCAGGGTATGACCGGTCATCAGGGCATGACCCACACCGCACGTATGCTCAAGGCCGGCACCAACATCGTCGGCGGTGTGAATCCGCGCAAGGCAGGCATGTCCGTCACGTTCCCGGCCGCCAAGAACGGCACCGACGTGGATGTGCCTGTGTTCGCCACCTGCGACGAAGCCCGTGAAGCCACTGGCGCCAAAGCCAGCGTGGTGTTCGTGCCGCCGAAGTTCGTCAAGTCCGCCGTCGTCGAAGCGATCGAGGCCGGCATCGAGCTTATCGTGGTCATCACCGAAGGCATTCCGGTAGCGGATTCCGCCTACTTTGTTGAGCTCGCCCTGCGCAAGGGCGTGCGTATTATCGGCCCGAACTGCCCCGGTCTGATCACGCTCGGCAATCCGGGCGTCAATCTGGGCATTATTCCTGATGGCATCGTTGGCCGCGGCCCGCTCGGACTGGTTTCCAAGTCCGGCACCCTGACCTACCAGCTGATGGGCGAACTGTCCGATATCGGCTTCACCGCATGCCTCGGCGCCGGTGGCGATCCCATCGTCGGCACTACACTGCTCGAATCGCTGCAGGCTTTCGAAGCCGACCCTGACACCAAGGCCGTAATGATGATCGGCGAAATCGGCGGTTTTGCCGAACAGGATGCCGCTGCTTGGGCCAAGGAACATATGACCAAGCCAGTTGTGGCCTACATCGCCGGTTTCACCGCCCCCGAAGGCAAGCAGATGGGCCATGCCGGCGCCATCGTCTCCGGCGGCAAGGGCACCGCTCAGGACAAGAAGAACGCGCTCGAAGCGGCCGGCATTCCCGTGGGCAAGACCCCGGGCCAGGCTGCCCAGATTATGCGTGACGTACTTGCCAAGGCTTCCATCAACTGATCGGCCACAACCCATCGTGATGAAAGACAGGATTCGCCAATGGGTACGAGGTGCGGCAGCCGCCCTCGTATCCATGACCATCTATGCCATCGCCTTGGGCTGTTACATCGCACTGATGTTGCTCGTCATCTCCATGGAGGAGGGTGGCGACAATCTTACCGCTGGCACCACTAACCTGACGCAGGCCATCGTGCTGCTCAGCGAGGGATCGGGGTTCAGCACCGACTCCTTCACGCTCACCATCACACCGTTGCTGCTCACCGTGCTGCTCATATGGCTTATTGCCACTTGCATAGCACGATTCAAAGCATTCGCTGTGCATTCCTATGTTGTGGGATTGGTGGTATGGCTGGCCATCAATGCGGTATTCGCTTCATCGGTGCAGGTAAGTCTGAGTCTGGTCGACGAGCAATGGATGATATTGCTCAAGAGCGCCGCGACATTCACTGTGGCGTATCTTGGAGCCGCTCTGCCACAGTCCAGTAGGGTCAAAGCGGCAATCGCATGGATGCGCGAGCAGGTTTCCGAGCAAGTGGTCAGATGCCTGAAATCAGGCGTTATTCTGGCATTCGCCATACTCGCTATCAACCTGCTCATCGGTCTGATTACCGTCATCACATGGACCGTACGCAATCATGCCGCAGTGGTATCCGTATTCGAATTGTCCGGCATGGAAAACGGATCGCGCATCCTCACCACGCTTGCCATGCTGATTTGGCTGCCGAATCTCATGCTATGGGCGATCTCTTGGTTGTTCGGAGCAGGATTCTCCATTGGCGAACTCGCCAACTTCACACTCTGGATGGGGCAGTCCAACGGTCTGCCCGCAGTACCGGCCTTCGGCATACTCCCTGAGCCCATTGCCGATAATCTATGGCGCACAGTAATGCTGGAAATTCCGCTGGGCATCGCCTGCATTGCCGGCCTACTGATGATTATCCTGCCGCAGGGATTCGCCTGCCGTCCACTGAATATACGAGATGCTTCCAAGCGCGGCTCCGTATTGGCATCCCTCATTTATGCCGCTGGCTCGTTCTGCTTGAGCGCCATGCTCACCTCACTGATCGCAACGCTGCTGTTCGCCATTTCCAACGGATCATTGGGCCAGCATAGGCTCGCCCATGTCGGTGTGGATGTCATGGCCTCCACGCGTGCCGTAGGCCATCCTATGGCATGGGGACTTGCCGTGGCCTGGCTCATCGCAATAGTTGGCACAGCGCTTGTTTTTTCGATAGGCTGGATAATCGAGAGAGTCAAGGCTTCTCGCACCACGTCCCATCAAACCGTCAATCCCCGTCAGACACGGTCTGATGTCAACGTGCAACAATCACAAGAATCCAAGGAGGAACAGGATGACAAACACGAACCGGCCGATACGTCGAGCACTGGTTTCCGTCTTTCATAAGGAAGGCATCGAAGTTCTCGCCGACGCGTTCGTGAAGGCAGGCACCGAGGTTGTGTCCACCGGTTCGACCGCCAAGAAGCTGGCCGAACTGGGAGTTCATGTCACTGAGGTGTCTGATGTCACTGGATTCCCCGAATGCCTCGATGGCCGCGTCAAGACGCTGCACCCATACATTCACGCCGGCATTCTGGCCGATATGACCAACCCTGAGCATGCCAAGCAGCTCGAGGAGTTCGGCATCAAGCCGTTCGATCTGGTGGTTGTCAACCTGTATCCGTTCGCCGATACCGTGCGCTCCGGAGCCAATGAGGCCGACACCATCGAGAAGATCGACATTGGTGGCCCGTCCATGGTGCGAGGCGCCGCCAAGAATCACGCCACCGTGGCCATCGTCACCGATCCGGCCGACTATGCGCTGGTCGCTGCCCGTGTGGCCGATGGCACCGGTTTCTCCCTGGATGAGCGCAAGTGGCTTGCAGCCAAGGCCTTCGCCCACACCGCCGCCTATGACGCCACCATCAATGAGTGGACCGCCAAGCACTGGCCGAAGCCGGCTCCCCTGGACGCCGTCGAAGTGGACAAGGACGATCAGGGCACCGAGGTCGATCCAGCCAAGTTCCCGGCCCAGTTCACCCGCACGTGGGATCGTGCGCACACCCTGCGCTACGGCGAGAACTCCCACCAGCAGGCCGCTCTGTACGTGGACCCGCTCAACCAGACCGGTTTCGCCCACGCCGAGCAGCTTGGCGGCAAGCCGATGAGCTACAACAATTATGTGGATGCCGACGCCGCATGGCGTACCGTGTGGGATATGGCTCCCTCCATCGCCGTGGCTGTGGTCAAGCACAACAACCCGTGTGGTCTGGCCATCGGTGCCACTGCTGCCGAAGCCCACAAGAAGGCCCACGCCTGCGACCCGATGAGCGCCTACGGCGGCGTGATCGCCTGCAACTCCACGGTCACCCTTGAAATGGCCGAGAGCGTGCGCCCGATCTTCACCGAAGTCATCGTCGCCCCCGACTATGAGCTGGCTGCTCTTGAACTACTGCAGACCAAGAAGAAGAACCTGCGCATCCTCAAGGTGGCCGAGCCGCCGAAGGGCCACGAGGCCATCCGTCAGATTGACGGCGGTCTGCTCGTGCAGGACACCGATTTAATCAACGCCGTTGGCGATGATCCGGATGCGTGGAAGCTTGTGGCCGGTGAAGCCGCCGATGATGCCACGCTCAAGGATCTTGTGTTCGCATGGCGTGCGATTCGCTGCGTGAAGTCCAACGCCATTCTGCTGGCCCACGATCAGGCCACGGTCGGCATCGGCATGGGCCAGGTCAACCGTGTGGATTCCTGCCATCTGGCCGTCGAACGTGCCAACACGCTGGCTGATGGCGCCGATCGCGCCACCGGTGCGGTTGCCGCTTCCGACGCGTTCTTCCCGTTCGCCGATGGCGCTCAGGTGCTTATCGATGCGGGTGTCAAGGCCATCGTGCAGCCCGGCGGTTCCATCC
>OKVQ01000371.1_pt1 | contig 10586 bp, 14 predicted proteins | sample 1606821 | NCBI WGS metagenome assembly OKVQ01 (sample SAMN03281009, study PRJEB24777) | human gut metagenome | isolation source: fecal sample PR192 from 1 month old female Indian infant, vaginally... | reverse complement strand
AACCTAGTTTTTGGGGTGTTTGATCAAACGATCGATATGTGGGGACACATTGGGGGGATCCTCGGTGGGTTATTGTTAGGGAATCTTTTGGCATTGCCAAAGAACTACGGAAAATATTCGATCCACACCAGAATCCTCTCTGGCGTACTCTTTGTTTTCTTATTGGCTATTTTTGTGATATATGGTTTTAAAAAATATTAATTACTTGTATAATAAGCAGGAAGTGGTTAAATGGAAACGTTATATGACGTACAACAATTACTGAAACAATTTGGTGTTTACGTATATGTCGGCAAGCGGATCTACGATATAGAACTGATGCAAATCGAGCTGAAGAACTTTTATGACAGTCGCTTGATAGATCGGGATGTATATCTGACTGCCCGGCGAATTCTTACGCGGGAGCATCGAATTGAAGAAAGCCGGGAGGAAAACAAGTGATGGACAAAAAAATCATCGGAATTGATTTAGGCGGAACAACTGTGAAATTCGCTATTTTAACGAGCGAAGGCGAGATTCAGCAAAAATGGAGTATTGACACCAATATTCTTGATGAAGGCTCACATATCGTGCCATCAATCATCGCCTAGAATTATATGGCTTACAGCCGGAAGCATTTATTGGTATTGGTATGGGGACACCAGGAAGTGTCGACCGTGACAAAGGAACCGTCATCGGTGCCTACAATCTGAACTGGAAAACACTTCAGCCAGTCAAAGAACTGATTGAAAAAGGCACAAAAATCCCGTTTGCCATCGATAACGATGCCAATGTAGCAGCTTTAGGTGAGCGTTGGAAAGGGGCAGGGGATAACAATCCTGATGTCATCTTTATCACACTAGGTACAGGTGTTGGCGGCGGTATCATCATGGAAGGGCAATTGCTTCATGGGGTTGCTGGTTGTGCCGGAGAAATCGGTCATATCACTGTTGATCCTGAAGGATTTGAATGTACTTGCGGCAAACGTGGTTGTTTAGAAACGGTTTCTAGTGCGACGGGTGTTGTGCGAGTTGCTCGACAGCTAGCAGAAGAATATGCTGGCGACTCGGCATTGAAACAACAGCTGGACAATGGGGAAGATGTTTCAAGTAAAGATATTTTTGAAGCAGCTCAAGCAAACGATCCATTTGGCTTGATGGTCGTTGATAAAGTGTGCTTCTACCTTGGGTTGGCATGCGGAAACCTAGGAAACACATTAAATCCATCAAGTATCGTTTTAGGTGGAGGCGTATCAGCAGCCGGTGAATTTTTACGTGAACGGGTTGCTGCCTACTTTGCTCAGTTTACCTTCCCACAGGTAACGGAAAGTACCGAAATCAAATTGGCAGAACTTGGGAATGACGCCGGTGTGATCGGGGCAGCATCATTAGCTTTGCAATTTGCAGCAAAAGCATAGATGCCAAGCTGCTAGGCAATGATACATTCAAGCAGCATACATCAAAAAAAGAATGATTGTTACAATAGAGAGGAATAGAAGAAATGACACCAATTATGTGGCTAAACTTGGTTTTGGGATTAATCATCTTAGCATTCGCTTTGAACTGGGCGTATTTTCAAATCATGGGACGCCGTTCAGCAACGATCATCTCAGAAGATGAATTCAAAGCAGGAATGAAGAAAGCCCAAGTGATCGATGTTCGGGAAAAAAATGAGTTTGACAGTGGACATATTTTAGGGGCGCGTAATATTCCCTTTACTGTTTTGACGAATTCCTTCAGCGCATTTCGTAAAGATCAACCGATCTACTTATATGACACGCGTAAATCGTTGAGCATTCGGGCAGCAAATAAATTACGCAAAGAAGGCTTTACCAATGTCTATATCCTAAAAGAAGGGTATGAAGGCTGGAGCGGCAAGACAAAAAAGAAAAATAGTTTATAAAACAGAGAACTCAAGGCAAAAGAACACAAGTAAATTTGAATGAGCGACGAAACACCAAACGGAGTGTTTCAAGTGAGGCATTATTCAAGTTACATTGTGGGCTTTTGCCTTTATTTATAGAACTTAGGTCTATCAGTAAGGAGAGTGTGCATTGATCAAGCGAAAAAGAATTTATGAAGCGGCGGAAACGACAGATGGCTATCGGGTATTGGTGGATCGCATCTGGCCTAGAGGAATGAAAAAGGAGACAACTCAGGTCGATCTATGGCTCAAAGCAGTCGCACCAAGTACTGAATTGCGCAAATGGTTTGGGCATGATCCTGAACGTTTTGATGCGTTTAAAGACCGCTATCTACAAGAATTAGAGAAAACGCCCGCTAAAGATGCCTTGGCACAGTTAAAAACGTTGGTTGCTGAACAAGAGACCGTGACCTTACTATACGGAGCGAAAAATGAAGAACAAAATCAAGCCGTGATTTTGCAGGACTTACTGGAGAAGGAAGAATGATACCTAAAAGAGCCGCCAGCCTATTGAAGGCTGACGGCTCTTTTGTAGCAAATGATTAACGGGCAACGCTTTTACGCATCGCACGTTTCCGTTTTTCATCATGATCCGCTTGTTGTTCATCAATTGGATCAATCACTTGTTTCTTGACCGTCATAACAACACTTGCAGCTGCAGCAACCGTTGCGACTGTTCCTACTAAAAATCCTGAAAGAAATCGTTTCATCATTAAACACCTCGCCTTTAGTTATAGGTTCATTATGAATGAAAACGGAAAAAATATCAAAAAAAATCACTTTTGGTATTGAAAACGCTTGAAATAATTTAGTAAATATTTTACAATAAGTTTACTAAAAAGAAAGTGGGAGTGAAAAAAATGGAGCAATTGCAACAGATCTTTATTGATAAATTTGGAACAGCAGGCACAGGCATGTATTTTGCGCCAGGGAGAATCAACTTGATCGGTGAACACACAGATTACAATGGCGGTTATGTTTTCCCCGCGGCAATCACATTAGGGACGTATGCAGTAGCACGAAAACGTGAAGACCAGTTGATCCAACTCTATTCAGAAAACTTTCCAGAAAAAGGCGTAATTTCCTTTTCGTTAGATGAGCTGGATTACCGAAAAGAAGATGATTGGACAAACTATCCAAAAGGGGTCGTTCGTTTCCTAAAAGAAGCGGGGCAAGGGATCGATCGTGGCTTTGACATCGCTTTTTATGGCAACATTCCCAATGGCGCAGGTCTTTCTTCCTCTGCATCGATTGAATTGCTGACGGGAGTTTGTCTAAAAGATCTCTTTGATTTAACCCTGACGACCTTGGACTTAGTTAAAATCGGCAAAAAAGTCGAAAATGAGTTTATTGGCGTTAACTCAGGGATCATGGATCAATTTGCGATCGGGATGGGACAAAAAGACCATGCATTGCTTTTAGATACGAACACTTTAAATTATGAAGTCGTACCAGCGGCATTTGGCGATTATGTCGTAGCGATCATGAATACCAATAAGCGCCGCGAATTGGCTGATTCTAAATACAATGAACGACGTGCAGAATGTGAAGAAGCATTAGCTCGTTTGCAAAAATCATTAGCCATTGATTCATTGGGCGCATTAGACGAAGCAACCTTTTTTGCAAATACAGCATTGATCGATGATCCACTTTTGATCAAACGGGCGAAACATGCAGTGACGGAAAACCAACGGACATTAAAAGCAAAAGCCGCTTTGACTGCTGGTGATCTTGAAGAATTCGGCCAGTTGTTAAATGCTTCGCATGCTTCATTGCGGGATGATTATGAAGTGACAGGGCGTGAACTAGATACATTAGTCGCAGCTGCTCAAGCGCATCCTGCTGTTTTAGGTGCGCGGATGACTGGTGCGGGCTTTGGCGGCTGCGGGATCGCATTGGTCAAAGCAAGTGAATGGGCTGATTTTGAAGCGTCCGTCAAAGCAACCTATTTAGCAGAAATCGGCTACGCAACCGACATTTATCAAGCAAGTATTGATGATGGTGCACGAAATCTGTAGAATAAGAAACGATGAAGGAATGAAGAAAGAAGGCTGAAAATATGGCGATTTTAGTATTAGGAGGAGCCGGCTATATCGGTTCTCATGCAGTCGATCAATTGATCGGACAAGGAAAACAAGTCGTTGTCGTTGACAATTTGCTGACAGGACATCGCAAAGCGATCCATCCAGCAGCAACCTTTTATGAAGGAGATATTCGCGACAAAGCATTTTTACAATCGGTATTTGAAAAAGAAACGATCGATGGCGTGATTCACTTTGCTGCCAGCTCTTTGGTGGGAGAATCCGTAGAAAAACCATTGAAGTATTTCAACAATAATGTGTATGGGATGCAGGTCCTCTTAGAAGTGATGAAGGAACATCAAGTGAAACATATCGTCTTTTCCTCTACAGCAGCAACTTATGGGGAACCTGACCATAGTCCAATCACGGAAGAAACCCCGACAAATCCTAAAAATCCATATGGCGAAAGCAAGTTGATCATGGAAAAAATGATGCGTTGGTGCGATGAAGCCTATGGAATGAAGTATGTCGCATTGCGTTATTTCAATGTGGCTGGCGCGAAGTCGGATGCTTCGATCGGTGAAGACCATGATCCAGAAACACACTTAGTACCGATCATCTTGCAAGCTGCTTTAGGACAACGCAAAGAGGTAGCGATTTTTGGGGAGGATTACGATACTCCAGATGGTACTTGTGTCCGCGATTATGTCCATGTTGAAGATCTGATCGCTGCTCACCTGCTGGCATTAGAATATTTACAAAAAGGCAATGAGAGCAATGTCTTCAATCTAGGCAGCAATCATGGGTACTCTGTGAAAGAAATGGTGGAAGCTGCCCGCAATGTAACGAAAAAAGAGATCCCAGCCAGAGTGGCGCCGCGCCGTGCCGGTGATCCAAGTACCTTAGTGGCATCGAGTGAAAAAGCACGAAAGGTTTTAGGCTGGAAACCAGTCTATACCGACGTCGAAGCAATCATCGAGACTGCTTGGAATTGGCATGTCAGCCATCCAAATGGGTATCAAGGGCAGGAGGAATAACCAATGACGATCAGCCAAACAATCAGCGATTTCGTCACTTTAGCAATCAAGGCTGGCGGCTGGATGGAAATGGATCGTATTTATTTGCAAAACCGAGTACTAGCCATGATCGGGGAAGCTGTTTTTGAGCCCAGCGAAATTCGTTCTGTCGATCGGTCCTCCATTGATTTGATGGACGAGCTGGTGGCATGCGCTTTAAGCAATCAGCAAATTGGCGATTCTCACGCAGAAAGAGAAATCTTTGAAGCACAGTTGATGGACTTTTTGACGCCACCGCCTTCAGTAGTCAATGCTTTTTTTGCGCAGCATTATGCCAATGATCCTAAAGAAGCGACGGATTATTTCTTTGAGCTGTGCCGTCAAAATGATTACATCAAGACTCGGGCCATCGCAAAGAATATCGTGTTCCCAGTTGATACCGAATATGGGGAGATCGAGATCACGATCAATTTATCAAAACCTGAAAAAGATCCCAAGCAAATAGCGAAAGAAGGAGCTGCTGCTTCTGTAGATTATCCGAATTGTATGTTGTGTTTGGAAAATGAAGGCTACCAAGGACGAGTCAATTATCCAGCACGGACCAACCATCGGATCATTCGCATGAATTTGGATAATGAAGCATGGGGCTTTCAATATTCCCCATACGCCTATTACAATGAGCATTCGATTTTTCTCTCTTTAGATCATCGTCCTATGAAAATCAATTTGCAAACCTTCGCTCGCTTGTTGCAGATCATTGAAGTGATGCCGCATTATTTTGTCGGGTCCAATGCCGATCTGCCGATCGTTGGGGGTTCGATCTTGTCTCATGACCATTATCAAGGGGGACGGCACACGTTTGCCATGGCAAAAGCGCCGATCGAGCAACACTTTTCTTTGACTGGTTTTCCTGATGTCGCTGCGGGGATCGTGAAGTGGCCAATGTCGGTGATACGACTACAAGCGAAAAACAAACAAAAATTAGCCGCCGCTTGCCAATATGTGTTAGCCCAATGGCAACAGTACTCAGATCCAAGTGTTTCGATCAATGCCTTTTCAGAAGATGGAACGCCTCATCATACGGTGACACCGATCGCACGCAAGCAAGGAGAGCTGTTTGAAATGGACTTAGTCTTGCGGGATAATAATGTTTCCGAAGAACATCCTGACGGCATTTTTCATCCGCATCAAGAAGTGCAGCATATCAAAAAAGAAAATATCGGATTGATTGAAGTCATGGGCTTGGCAGTTCTCCCACCGCGTTTAGCTCCGGAACTAGAAGAAGTGACTGCTTATCTATTGGATCAGCCCAATCAGATCGCGGCATACCATATTCCTTGGGCAGATGCGATCAAAGCCCAGCACCCAGAATGCAATGCCGAAAACGTGTCGCAGATTTTACGTAATGCATTAGGGGAAGTCTTTACACAAGTATTGACGCATGCAGGCGTCTTCAAACGAGACCAGACAGGACAAGCGGCCTTTGCTCGCTTTATAGCTACTTTATAAAAAAGTTCCCCGCAAAAAAAGGAGGCTGGAAGATGGCAACGATCAAAGATATTGCACAACAGGCTGGCGTCTCGCCAGCCACTGTATCACGGGTGCTGAATTACGATTCAGAATTATCGGTCAGCTCTGAAACCAAAGAGAAAATTTTTAAAGCCGCAGAAGCACTCAATTACACAAAACATAAAAAGAAGAGTCAGCCGGAAACCAGTAGTATGCGCTTGATCCAATGGTTTGATACCGAGGAAGAATTAGCTGATCTTTACTACTTAGCGATCCGTATCGGGATTGAAAATAAAACCGAAGAATTAGGGATTCGGTTGCTGAAAGAACCTTATGAAGGATTGACTGATACCGCCGTCGATGGAACGATTGCACTAGGAAAATTCGATGATCACCAGATTCGACAATTGAAAAAAAGCCAATCCAATTTGTTGATGGTCGATTTTGACGCATTGTCCCAGGGCGTCAATTCTCTGGTGGTGGACTTTCAACAAGCGGTGGATTTAGTGATCGATGACTTTATTGCAAAAGGCCACCAAAGGATCGGTTTGTTATCAGGCGTTGAGTTTACCAAGGATCATCACCAAGAAATCGAAGACCCTCGGCGCCGGATTTTTGAGGAACGGCTCCGCCGGTTGAAGTTGCACCACCCGCAATATCATCTCAGCGCACCCTTTACAGTAGAGGGCGGTTATGAGGCGATGAAAGAGTATTTGCAGCAAAACAAAGAGTTGCCAAGTGCTCTATTTGCTTCCAGTGATGCCTTAGCGATTGGCGCTATGCGTGCTTTGCAAGAAAAAAACATCAAGATTCCTGATGAGATTGCAATTATTGGCTTCAATGATGTCAGTGTTGCAAAGTACGTCTTTCCGACTCTGTCAACCATCAAAGTTCATACGGAATGGCTGGGAGAGTTGGCAGTAACGACCTTGCTGGATATAATTACGAATGCAGCACCCGTTCCTCGCAAAGTTACGATCGCAACGGAACTGATTACGCGCCAATCTTCCTAGCAACCAGTTGAATCAACGAAGGATGTCGTTACACACGCAACTGAGTTTTAATGGAATAACAAAAAAATGCATATCGCCTTACCCGAACCTTTAAACAGCCTCGTCGGTTTGCAGCTGCAGCCGCGCTTGCTTTTTTCAAAGGTTCGGGTATTGTTGTCCTATTGCTTTTTTTCTAAACGCAGGTATCTTTTTGGAGACTTGGTTGGGCATTTGATTAGAATATGGTAGAATATGAGAGAGTTTTTTGAATGGGGAGAAGATAGATGAAAACATTAGCGATTGATACCTCAAACCAGACACTGGCGGTTGCGGTGGTCGATGGTCAAGAAGTGTTGGGACAAAGCCAGACGATGGCGATCAAAAACCACAGCACAGCATTGATGCCTGCCATTGATGGATTGATACAAGCGGTGGGAATGGCACCTAAAGAGCTGGAGCAAATCGTTGTTGCGAAAGGTCCTGGTTCGTATACAGGTTTGCGAATCGGTGTCACAACAGCAAAAACGCTGGCACAAACATTGAACATCCCGCTGATTGGTGTTTCTAGTTTGAAAACAGTCGCTGCCAATTGCGTGGGCGTATCTCAAGTGATCGTTCCGTTGTTTGACGCTCGCCGTCAAAATGTCTACGCAGGTGCCTACCAATGGCATAATGGGACCTTAGAAACAAGGATCAAAGACCAGCATATCTCACTGTCTGAGTTATTGATCCAGCTAAAAGCAGTCGATAGTCAAGAAGTCCTATTTGTCGGCGCCGATACCGTCAAATTTAAAGACATGATCGAGGCGGAACTGCCGACAGCCCATATCAATCAAGTGTCGTTATGGAATTACCCGAATGGCGTGGTTTTAGCTGCTATTGCGAAAGAAGAAGCGCCGGTAGCTTCGATCCATGATTTTGTACCGGACTATTTAAAATTAGTTGAAGCCGAAGAAAAATGGTTAGCCTCGCATGAACCGGGAGTGGATGCCTATGTTGAAAAAATTTAAAACGATGACGGGAAAGCTGGCTCTTTTCCGTCAGATTCAATACCCAGAGCGTAAAAAAGAGATACGAGGGGAAACGTACGTTGTTCGTGAATTAGTCGGTGATGACATTAAAGAGCTGCTGCAGGTGGAGCGTCTCGTGTATGCTGGGGAACTGCCTTGGACCAAGAGCGCCTTTTTGTCAGAGCTTTATTCACGGGTCAAACATCTTTATTTGGGCATCTTGCATAATGAGCGGATGATTGGGTTTATCGGGGTGCGGATTTTAGGCGCTGATGCCCATGTCACCAATATCGCGATCATTCCTGATTATCAAGGAAAAGGGATCGGTTCTTTCTTGCTAGGAGAAATCGAACGTTATGCAAGGAAAAACAAATGCGACCGTTTGACATTAGAAGTTCGCCTGGGCAATCGTGATGCGCAACGTTTGTATCGGACCCTCGGGTTTGTTTCACAGGCGATCAAAACGGCGTACTACACCGAAGGCAATGAAGACGCATTGGATATGGTGAAATTTTTAAATGACTAACGAACAAGCAGATCAAACGATCCCGACACCGCAAATGCTTTGGTCATTGGCAGATCAGAGCTATCCCTTTGGCTCGCCTTGGAATCTACAGCAATTTCAACAAGATTTGCAAAACAGCAACAGTCGCTATTTGTTCCGTTATGGAAAAACTAATCAAGAGCTGATTGGGTTTCTCTGTTTTCAGCAAGTGCTGGATGAAGCAGAGCTGTTTAATGTAGCGGTTTTACCAGCATATCAAGGGCAAGGTTTGGCGAAAGAATTGTTGAAACGAATGGAAACGATCGTGGAACAAACTGATGGTCGGCGAATCTATCTTGAAGTGCGCGTGTCGAATTTGCAAGCACAAGCTCTTTATTTACGTATGGGTTATACAGTCATCGGTCGTAGAAAAAAATATTACAGTCATCCTGAAGAGGATGCGTTGATTATGGAAAAGAAAGTAGGCGGACAAAAATCAAATGAATGAGTTGATTTTAGCCATTGAAAGCAGTTGTGATGAAACAAGTGTGGCAGTGATTAAAAACGGTGACACCATTTTAAGTAACATTGTTGCTTCGCAGATCAAGAGCCACCAGCGCTTCGGCGGTGTCGTACCAGAAGTCGCTAGTCGTCACCATGTTGAACAGATTACTTTATGCATCGAGGAAGCATTGACACAGGCCGACACACAACCTGAGGAATTATCAGCTGTTGCTGTCACCTATGGTCCAGGGTTGGTTGGGGCATTATTGATTGGACTTTCTGCAGCGAAAGCCTTTGCCTGGGCCCACAGCTTACCACTGATTCCGGTCAATCACATGGCAGGACATATTTATGCAGCTCGTCTAGTGAAGCCATTGGTTTTTCCTTTAATGGCATTATTGGTCAGCGGTGGCCACACCGAATTGGTGTATATGGCAGAAGATAGCTCTTTTGAGATCATCGGTGAAACGAGAGATGATGCCGCTGGAGAAGCCTATGACAAAGTCGGTCGTGTTCTGGGTTTGCCTTATCCTAGTGGAAAAGAAATTGATCGCCTTGCGCATCTAGGCAGTGATACGTATCACTTTCCTCGAGCAATGATACAAGAAGATAATTTTGATTTTAGTTTCAGTGGCTTGAAGAGTTCTTTTATCAATTTTGTGCATAATGCACAGCAAAGAGAGGAAGCTTTGTCAGTAGAAAATCTAGCAGCTAGTTTCCAAGCCAGCGTTGTCGAAGTATTGGTTCATAAAACGTTGCGGGCATGCCAAGCCTATCCAGTAAACCAGCTGATCGTCGCTGGCGGGGTCGCCGCGAATCAAGGGTTGCGTGACGCTTTACAAGAAGCGATGCAGGAATTGCCGGAAGTGGAATTGTTGATTCCACCATTGCGTCTTTGCGGAGATAATGCGGCCATGATTGGTGCCTATGCCCATGTTGCGTTGAAAAAGCAGCGCTTAGCAGACCTTTCATTGAATGCTGATCCAAGTGTCAGCTTTGCCCATCCGATTTCTTAAGATGATAGCACCTAAGATCCGTTCTTAGGTGTTTTTTTGTTTCATTTATGAGCAAACAGAAGATTTCGTTGTATTTTATTTCATTATTTGATATTATTGTGTATATTTATTAATTAATTAATGGAGGGGCGG
>OKVQ01000370.1_pt1 | contig 10844 bp, 15 predicted proteins | sample 1606821 | NCBI WGS metagenome assembly OKVQ01 (sample SAMN03281009, study PRJEB24777) | human gut metagenome | isolation source: fecal sample PR192 from 1 month old female Indian infant, vaginally... | reverse complement strand
AAGCAATACAGAACAGAAGAATTTGACATCGAAGAACCTAGAATATGCAACCATTGTGACCACGCCGGTGAACAAATATTTATATCTGGTGTGTTTTGTGAAGTACCTATATTTGATTCAAAAGCAATATGTTTTTTTAGCTGTTATTTCTGTATGAAAATCTCAATTCATTTTATGAGTTATATTAGAACTCATGAGTCTGAATGGCTTTCAACAAACGATGTCCTTCCTAAAGATAATTCAAATAGCAAAGAATTATTTTTTAGCCCTGAAATGGTCGAAAAGTTTCCTGAATTTGTTAATATTTATAACCAGTCTCAACGTGCCCAAGATGATGGCTTAAATCAAATTGCTGGAATGGGTTTCCGAAAGGCTTTAGAGTTCTTAGTTACCGATTTTTTGCTTTCATATCCACCTGATGGTGTGGATGAAGAATGGTTAAAAGATCCTAAAACATCATTGAGTAATAAGATAGAAAAGCTTGAAAATCAACGAATTAAGAAGATATCAAAAGCCATTTCATTTATTGGAAACGACGAGACTCACTACACTAGAAGACATCCGGAACACGATGTTGAATCAATAAAAACCTTCATCAAAGCACTCTTAAGTGATGTCGAAAATGAAATGACCCTTCTTGAGGTTGAAAAACTTCTAAACAAGCCGAAGTAACTATTTTTCATTATTCCGAATATAGTCAATCAACTTTTTATTTGACTCCATAGCTTTCGCTAAAGAGAGAGAATTGAGTTCCAGTAAAGCTTCTAGGAATTCAATTTTCTCTTTTAAAAACTTCAGTTCTTCTTTCATCCAAAGCCCTCCTCAAAATAGTGTTTCTTGTACGGTAGATATTTCACAGATACTGATCTCTATTCGCGGTTCTTTTGAGTAATACTTACTGATCGACAAATCGACTACTTGGCCATCATCCTTCCAGATGATACCTTTGCATGCATCAAGCGGTCCTTTTGCATAGTTGTCCGCATCTGGTTTCGTTCTTGGTCTTAGAAGCTTCGCTTCAGCTAGATCAGCCTTCTTTTGGCTGAAACTCTTCAAGGATCCTTTGTACACGTCGATTTTTACGAACAAATCACCTTCCAAAAGAGTGGATGGTTTAACCTTTGATGCATGCGCAGCCACCAATTTTTTATACGCTACTGATTTTGGTGGATCATACGCACGCATAAACGGCTTCGTAGTGAACTTAGGTCGCCCTTGCGGCACTGGTTCCCCTGGTACGATAAAGAATATTTCCATTTGCTCAATCCTTCCCTGTTCGCTTAAGTTTTTTGTTAATCCCTCGTAAATAATCATCAAAAGTAAGTCTTATCCACTGACCAGTTTCGTATACGCTAGGATACAAGCGAAAGATGAAATACGGTCTCAGATAATAGACGAACAATTTTTGCGCATCTGGTTCTGAAAGTTGATTTACTTTTTCTTTCTTCAACCCTTCTTTAGCAAAACTAAGACTGGCCAGATCTTGATTATCAGACGAGATAGAAATTAATTGATCAACTAAGCCTAAATAGTTCATAATTCCCTCCATTTCAAAATGGCAGATCGTCATTTACTCTTTGCATCAGTTCGGCTTCTTTTCTAGCGTTATAACCCTCTGGATCATCAAGCCATTCAGGAACAGGCTCAGATCGTGTCGGCTTTTTCCAAGCACCTTTTTTTTGCTTAAATTCGGAATCAATGTTTTCAACATCAGTTAACGACTTAACACCACGACTATCCCAATTTTTCAAAATGTTCTCAGTGTATTTGAAATTGTTAGCTGATTTAGAACGCTTCAAAGCTTCTATAACCAATTCTGGTGATAGATCTTCACACCACTGCTCTAAATTCTGGAAAACAAATGAATTTATCATCCCGAAAATTGATTCATAGATTTGAACGATTTCTTGCAAAGGTGAACTTTCATCATGTATGTTATTATTCTTTTCATTCTTATCATTCTTATCATTCTTGTATGTGGACACTTGATGGACAGTTGATGGACGACCGCTGGACACTTGTTGGTCACTCGACTGATACTCATCCCAGTTTTTTATTGATATGACGCTGTATTTCGTCGTTGATTTGATGGACAACATTTCTTCTTTCTCAAATTTTTTTAACCATCTCCATAACGTACGCCCGACAATCTGTTGGTCACGTGGTACCCCCTCATTGAACTCTTTCTCAATAATGGCGCGCCCTGTGACGAATTGACCGCTGGACACGTATACTTCTTGACCGTTAAATACAAAACGACTTTCTTTGTGACTAGCTTTCACCAAACATAGCAACCAAAGTTTTAACATGTTAGGATTGGCCCAAACGAATGAACTAGTCACTTTCCGATATAATTTTACATAGCCTAGATTCATTCGCCCCACCACCTAAGCTATATAAACAGGAACGCCAACGAACTTTTGCGTTTCCTCTTTGAATTTTTGTTCATGACTGTTTGCATCTGATAAATGGAGTAACCAGACTTCTCTTAGACGATCGCTTTTGTTTGATTTGATAAAATCGAGCGTCCGATCAAAGTCAAAGTGACTCTCAAGTAGCCGTTCCTTGCGTTTGAGATCGAAGCCTTTGCTCATTTTCTGATCAACGATATCTTTCGAGTAGTTCGCCTCGACCATCATGTGGGTCACATTCGGGAAACGATACTTTACGTAATAGGAATCCGTGATAAAGATGAGGCGGTCGCCTGCAGTATTATCAATTAGGAACCCAGCTGGCTCTCTTACATCATGTTGGATCTCGAATGGTGTGACATACCATGTGCCGATTTTTGCTGTTTGTTTATACTGCAGTTTGTTAAACCGGTATGCATGATGTCTTTTTAGTTTCAGTATTTGATCATCGAACATAGCTGCGATGGTGCCGTCTGTCGCATAAACATCAACTGCAGTTTTATCGATTAGACTGCTAATATATTTACAGTGATCTCGATGCTCGTGAGTGATCAACGCTCCTACAACTCTCGAAAAATCGTGATCCATTTGTTGTTGTACTTTTTTAAATTGAACCCCACATTCGATGATCAGCTGGGAGTGGCCATCGTCGATAAGATAGCCATTCCCGCTGCTTCCTGATCCAAAAACTTTCACTGAAATCAATAGGGATCTTCCTCTCCGAGATCTAAGTTGCTTTGCATGGGCTCATCTGTGTATTGGCCCTCTTGAATCTCTCCATCTTCAGTTACATTTTTCGGACGTTCCTCTTTTTCGACCGGTTTAGGATCTAAGATTTCAGTATTCGCATTTTGATCGATCTCTTCGATAATTTCCGCTTCCTTGCGTTGTAATTGGCGCGTTTGGAAATCGTCTTCAGCAGATTCAACAATCGATTGAATGTAGGCGTTGGAGAAATCTTTCGGGATTTTTTTAACGATTCTATTTCTCATTTTTCGAATAATCATAGATTCTCTGCTTTGTGGTTCTTTCCAAGCTGGGCTTATTTTTCCAATTTCTTGCATCTCGCTGCTATCTAAAATTTCATCGAGAGAATGCACTTCAGCAAATTCTTTGATTTTTTCCTTTTTCTCAACTTTTTTGTTATCCCACATCAAATTGTTATACATATGAGCCAATAAATTGGCTTTGACATCTTCTCGCTCGGAAACAAAAAATTCTACTTGCCCATCGTTGTATTCGATTGGATAAACAACACGGATTACCTTACCTTCTCCTTTAGGCGTCCAAGTTGGTGGTGTCACTTCCAAACCCGCGTATCCTGGATAAGTAAATCCATCATGTTCTCGGACTTCCCAATGACGATGTACTTTTTTAACGCTTCGACCAAATCGAGACAAAATCGCATCATTTCCATCGCCCTCGATTCCCATCTCAACGATTTGAATTTCAGTGCCATTTTTATTTTTTTGCTTACGTTTGATGAAATACACTTCACGAGGTGTAGCTGTTGCGTTCAACTGTAAGGCCGCCACATGCATCAAAGTTTGAGTCAAGTTACTTTGATCAATATCCCCAACGCTGATACCTTCTTTTACGAGCATTTCGTTGATTGCTGAGATTGAATTGATTACACAAGTACGCTGATACTCGGTCATATGGATACCATTACCATGCAACTGACTTTCAATCTGCGGCATGTACGTGTCGTTAATTTTTGCAAGCTGTGATTTGTATACTTTTGCTGGTGTATTTTGATTTGTCATTTTTCAACCCCCAACTCCTTTTCTGCCGTAGAGAAGTACTGTTCAATTTCTTGTTTTCGATTTACAATCTCAGCTAGAAGTAATGTTTGGATCACACTATCCAGACCATCAATGCCGAAATCTTCGTTCAATCGACCACCCAGGTCTTCTCGGTAGGCATATCCATCGAAAATCAGTGTGTGTAAAGTAAACTTCGTCTTTTCTTTCCTAAGTTTTGTTTCAATTTCATCCAGAGCTTTATACTGATTCCGTAGCATATTAGCTTTATCTAGCCTTGTTTTGAGCTCTTTATTGACCTTCTCTATAGGATCCATTACGATACCTCTACTTTCAGATTTTTATTTTTCGTCACTCGCAACTCGAGCATTTGGGAATCGATTTGGTGGAGATTATTAACGGATTCCGTGTTATCGACAAACACCGGCACACTCAACCCAAGTTCTTTGCTTAAGGTGTTGATGATGTCTAGATCACAGTTGATCCTAGCACCTGTATTCAAGCTAGTTCCGTACTCAATGCCGTTGTATGTCGCCTCGCAAACTTCTTCAAGACCGCCATTTTTCAGAATGTTAAACAGTTTGAATTTGACGAGTTTAAACTTGCTGTTGATGGACTCTTCAAGATAGCTGACTTTTTTTCGGGTAAATTCGTCGAGAAGAAATAGTTCACGTTCTACATCTTGATTCTGCGCCTTCAAAGCAGCATCTTCTTTTTTCAGTTCGTCTATGCGGTTTTCATAATCCGATAGACTGGCCAACCGCTGAAACTTCGCTTGTGCCTCAGCGATAAGTTGACGCTTTTGACGAATCTGTTCTTTTAACTCCTGTTCCTCGGATGCAGTATCAGTAGTTGCATTCAGGATCTTTTGCTGAACAATCTTTATTTGATCTTGAATTTTTTTATAAGGATCCGTATCTTCGAATTTCTGTGTCGAACTTTCGATGAATACTAGCTCTGCATTGATTTTATTGAGCGTTTCCTCCGCTTCTACTAGCTTTTTTGATAATCGCTTATAGTCATTTTCGATTTCAACAAGCTCGGTCTCCGCAGCATTTTTACGAGCTTTAGCCGCCTTGCCCTGGGCAACATTTTCTTCCTGTTTTTGAGAATTCTTTTGTTGGAATGCAGCCATCATTGTCTTAACTTGATCATCTGGCAATTCTTGCGCACAAGTTGGGCATATTTTTTGGTGCTCATCAAATTTTTGATCTCTTAGAGCGTAATATTTGTTTAAGTGATTCTCGATAAAGACAGCTAATTCATTAATCTGAGTGGATATAATACTCTTTTTGTGTTCGGTCTCAGCTACTAACGATCGAATTTCGTTGACAATCCGCTGTTGCTTATTCAGATCGTCTTGCAGGGATCGCGTTTCCATGTTGGTACTGGATAAATAAGCCGATTGCGCTTCTGCTAGCTTGATTTTCAAATTTGATAGCTCTTCTTGGTGATCAAGTGCCGCATTACTTGCAGCAATAGCATTCAATTTGCTTTGCAGTTCCGATACATCTGCCTCGTATTCAAATACTTGTTCTTGGATCTCGTCTGCAGTTTGTTCGCCGATATCGGCTTTTGCTTTTGCAAACATTTCAGTGACTTCTTGGATTCGCGCTGGCAAGCCATCGATTTGTCGCTTGATCTCTTTTTTTCGTGAAGCAAGCACTTTGCGGTAATCATCGATCGTATGCTCCTTGATGATCTTTTCGATAGCTTTCAACGCTGGATCTTTGGCAATGATTTCTTCGTCCGTCAAACCAGTCATGTTGACCAAGATTTCACGGCGATTTTTCCAGTTCATTTTCATGAAAAATGTTGAATCAAAAAGCATCTGAAGAATATTTTCAGCACCTAGTGTTTCAAGGTATGCCTTCCATTCCTTTTCCATCTTAGGCACACCGTCGATCGTGTACTTCGTTGTATCGTTGCCTCGGACTTTTTCTAGCTGTCCTCGTGGTGTATTCCATTTTTCTTCTTGGACACGTTTCAAAGTAACCGTGGTGTCATTGATGATCAATTCCGCTTCAACGGTTGGCTCCAGTCCTAACAACTCGTCGTTGTTCTGGTCTAATGACTTAGGATTCAATTTTGCACCTCGAGTATCTTTTCCGAATAGCAGCCATAGTAAGGCGTCAGCAAGCGTTGTTTTCCCTGATCCGTTCTGGCCACTTACTGTGGCGTTATTACCTAACGGCTCAAATTTAAATGTTTCAAGTCCTTTAAAGTGTTTCAATGATAATCGGTTCAAGATAATTTTTTTCATGTCAGATCACCTCGCAAGAATGCAGCGAGCTTTTCCGTAAACTCGTTCACATTATTTTCTAGATCATGCTCATCTGGTTCCTCTTCATACAGTTCCTTTAGTCGTGACTTGCACTCAAGGCAGCCACAACTTTTCATATTCTTTTCCAACTGTTCCAATTGGTTGCCTATGGCCAGTTCTAACCGAGGATTAATCCCAACTTGCGTAAGAGCTCCATTACCTGTTTCATCAATTGCTGCCAAAGATAAAGTGACATCTTCCTTGCGACATTCCAATGCTAGTTCTGTGATCATTTTTTGAATTTTTTCTTTCATGATGTTATAATCTCCTTGAATGAATTTAATTAGTTATATTTTTGCCTTCACTAGCGGTAACTGGTGTTGGCTCTTTTTTTGCACCTTTATATAGAATGGCTAGGCTATAGTGATAGTCGTTTGCTTCTCGCAATGCCTTTCTTGCGTTTAAACTGCAGGTTGTTCGATCAGGCAATACACCAATATCACCCGATTTGCGCATCACAGAGATTTTTCTTCCGACTTCTCGCTTTGGTCGCCCAATAATTCTGGCTAACTCATCTACGTTGGCTACATAGCCAAACCTATCAAATCTGACGTTCTCTAATAACTCTTCTTTTTCACTTTTTGACCAAGGTTCACGGTGATAGGAAAATTCTTCTTTTTTTCGCAATCTTGAAATTCTTAATTGAATCGCTCTGAAACTTCGGCCTAGAGCGTCTGCGATTTCTTGGTAAGTGGCGCCACTTAGGTATGCATTTTTGATAAATTTGTCTTCTTGCTTAGAATATGACTTCCTCACAGGAAAAAGAATGTCATCGTAATAAGGACGTGCCAACTTTCCTTGAGCACGAAGTTCCTTAATTCTAGTTTGCGTTCCCTTTTTCGAACGACCTATTTTCTCAGATACTTCTAAAGCATTTATTACAAATCCTCGATCATCAACTTGAACCATTTCGATAATAGTTTTATCTTCCTCTTCGGTCCATTTAACATGTGACATTTTTTCACCTTCCTTTAGTTTGTCCTTGGCTCCATAATTGCTTGGGCTTCATAGTAAATCTCTACCCAGTCGATCGTAAGGAGCTTGATTTCCATGACTTCTTTATCTAGTGCTGTCATCTATCTGACCCCCATAATCCAAAATAACGTAATCACCAAAACAATATTTAAACCAAGGCTTGCATAAGAAATTGCTTGTAATTGTCGTGCTTTATAGAAAAAGTCAGTTGTTAAACTTGCCAGCCATATTTTATTCACTTCAATCCCTTCTTTCGTATTTCCTCTAAATGATCATCAAACGCTTTGCGCCGACGTCTCATGCGCTCGTCCATCCGCCTAGATTCTTTATGCATATGCATGAACACAACGATCGTAAAGACAAGCAACAGAATCACCCAAATGATTGCTAAGATGAAAATCACATTTACTGGTGTCATTCTAACTCCTCCCAAATACTTCCTAATCCATTCGCATGATCGATCCTAGCCCGTAATTCAAATCTTGGTTTCCACTTAGGAATAATAGCCAAAGCTTCTTCATATTTGATCTTTGGAATATCCATATATGATGCAACGTCATATAGTTCCCGTACTTCTCGATAGCACTGACTGAATGCAGTAGGTCGAATACTTGAATCACGATAAGCATTTGATTTTTTACCACCCAATACTTTTACTACAGTAGCAGTTACGGCTCCACTTATCTTTCGCCGTTGGCTCGAATTAATCGTTGTTTCTGTTTCGAGTTGATCTAGACGTTCATTAACTACCACTAGACTACGCTGGTGTTTCAGAGCTGTTTCTAATAGCAATTCTGTATTATCTATTGGGGCTTTTAGTATTTTTTCCATTTGGTTGAATGCTTCAATGTATTTAAGCTTGAATTGCAATGCAGCCTTCCCTGTGAATCCCATAGCCAGCAATGTGAAGCCGTCTCGATTCATGATAATTTGCGGATAAGTTTGTTTATTTTGCGGATGGACGTAATTATCTTCAAAAAATAAGTCTGTCCAATTTTGGACACCCTCTTTTAAATTCAACAGGTCTCTTAATACGTGCTGATGTTTCTTTCCGAAGACTTCTGCAACTTGTAAACTACTTGTTACTGCTTGCTGATCTTTCATAATTACTAAATTTGTCATTTTTTAATTTCCTTTCTGTTGTATAATTTCCTTATCAGTCAGTGGTCGGCTGAAATAATTGATAAGGGGGTGTGTTTTATGGGTAAAAACCAACACGTCACTAGAAACTCTGACGGGACTTGGAATGTCAAAGGTGAAGGCAACTCAAAAGCGACGAGTATACATTCTACACAAAAGGAAGCTCAGCAACGCGCTAAAGATATTGCTATAAATCAAAAATCAGAAGTTATTATTCATGGTGTTGATGGTAAAATTCGTGCTAAAGATAGCTACGGAAATGATCCTCACCCTCCAAAAGGTTAACTCTATTTCTCGGTGTTAAACGAATACTGTAGCCTTCAGCAGAAGTTGCATCCGTCAATGTAACTTCTGCTATTTTTTACAATCTTCTGTTTCAACTATTAAGCAGGTATATTGTTTCTCGTTCAAAATATCTATTTTCATCTTTTCTTCCATTCCTCTCGCCTCATATCCTTTGCCGATTCAACCGACATAAAAAAGTAATTTTTGATATCTTTTAAGTTCTACGAGTAAGAAATCTCGTTGAGAATCGTACTGTAAGCTTTTGCGATTGTGTATCATGCAGGTTGTGAACTTTCTTTTTGGCTATGGTATCAACCAAAAATTCTTGATCGAAGTTGTATTTCATTTAATCCCACACAGATACTTTCCAAGTTCTTCATCGATAAATTTGATGAGCCCTTTGGCGTTGAACAACCAACGATCACTTTGAGATTGTGGATAGTAAACGAAACCGCCATTTTCTATATTTAATTTCTTTACTAATTGAGGATTGTTCAAGATGTTATCCTTTAACCATTTACTCGATCGATTGCTTCGTTCAGCAAAATCCTTCATAGTAAAGATTTTTCCTGCAAACTCGTTTTCTTCGAGTTCCTTCAAACGAATTTTATTCACTAGAACCATTTCTTCAGGAACTGGAATTTTAATTAGAATCTCTGCTTCTAATTGCTGCATGCTGATCGCCTCCTATCAAAGTCCATATGCTTGTAGCAGCTTAGAAATAATGATATTTGATTTTGGATTGGTACGCGTTCCTATCACAGCTTGATATACTTCTGATTTATTCTCTTGAATCAGATTAGCCATAGTTTGATATGAAAGTTTCTCTCTCTCTTTGAAATCCAAAATCTTTTTACGCAAATTTGTTGTATCAGGCATTTCTCAAACCTCCTTGTAGATTAAATTGTTAGCAAATTCGTTAGCAATGCATTTTATGTTGACACCCTTCTAACGGATATTGTAAAATGAATACATAGCTAAATAAGCATACTTATCCTATTAAATCGTTGGGGAACGGAATATAGGTCTTTTTAAGTGTAACTATTTGCTAACGAACTTGCTTACATGGATATATTACTAACAAATATTGTAAATGTAAAGCATTTTCTAACTTTTTTTGTAAAAATGACAAAATATTTTAGAGGAAGTGCTTTAAATGAACATTCTTGAAAGGATAAAAGAACTTGCTAAAAGCAAAGACATATCTATATATCAATTAGAGGAAGAAATAAAAATTGGTAGAAATACAATTTATCAATGGAATAAGCGCACACCATCTGCTGAAAAATTGGAAGCTGTCGCAAATTACTTTAATGTTAGCATCGATTATCTTCTCGGCAGAACAGAGAATCCATCTTTAGATCAAAATAAAAAAGATGAAATCGCGGCTCTATTTCGAATAAACACAGCAAATATGGATCCAGATACAGTAGAAGAGATCGAAGAAGAGCTAAAAAACTATTCTGAATTTTTAATTCAAAAAGCTTTGGAGAAGAAAGCACGCAGAAATAAAAAGTAGGTGATGGGCAGTGTATTATGTTGATGAAGATATTTACTTTGAGGCATCAGAATTTGCAAATAATTTAGCAAATGAAGTTAGTTTCTATACTGACTTGCCAATCTATAGAGTAAAGTGTATGCACGTGAAGAAGTACATGCAAAACATAGAAGATGTTGATTTTTTAGAAATTGAATTTGAGGAACATCTAACAGAATTAATAATTGGATCAATAGCTAAGATATATGGGGAAGTACTTATCACTATAAATAAGAACACTATGTATGAAAGAAAATGGTTCACAACTATGCATGAGGTGGCTCATTACTTCTTTGATTTGATAACATTAGAAGATGGCATGTCACTATCAGATATGGTTACAGATGAGGGATATCTACCTGAAGATCTACCACGTGAATATCGGGCTAATGTTACAGCTAGTATTTTAA
>OKVQ01000361.1_pt1 | contig 11209 bp, 12 predicted proteins | sample 1606821 | NCBI WGS metagenome assembly OKVQ01 (sample SAMN03281009, study PRJEB24777) | human gut metagenome | isolation source: fecal sample PR192 from 1 month old female Indian infant, vaginally... | reverse complement strand
GTCTTTTTTCCGATTAGGATAATCACCTGAGTAAAATTTGTTGTTTGGAGGAAGAGAAATGCGTACTTATGTGAAAAAAATAGCTTACCCAATTTTCATGTTGTCATTGCTTGTGATGTCCTATGTGATACCATTGTTACCAGTCATTACAGCTCATGCGGACACCGAGGGAAACACCAAAATAATTCTATTTCAAAATGAAAAAGGAACAGCGCAAGTGACCTCATTACCAGATCCTACGACAGGAAAAATCACTTGGACGATCGAGGTAGAAAAGAATCAGCAGTCTGCTGCTAATCAACTGGCATTCAGCTTGAGTAAAGGAGAACAAACGGTTCTGCCAGAATCAATCCAAAGCAACGGCACGCCATTTACATATGATCCGCAAAGACAGCAGCTGATGGAAGAAACTACTAGCAGCTCCTTTAGCCAAATGACGCTAACGTTTCAAACAAAAGCTCTTAAAACTTTGACAATCAAATCCGCATTTCTTCAAACAGAGGAAAAAAATGGACAAGTGAAAGAAGACATTATCAACACAACAGATGTAGCAGTTGTTCTACCTGACAATCAATCCACAGAAGCAACGAGTGCCGAAGCAGTGCTTGCTGACAGTCAGGAACAAACAGAGGCTTCCGAAAAACAGCCTGCCACAAAAAGCAGCGAGTCACAACCACAAGCAGAATCAACTACCGTATCAACAACAATCGAATCACCACTTGATACACAAGCAAGTGCGCCAGCAGCTTCACAACTATCAAGTGGCGGCAGCTTTAAGAATGATGTGCCAGAAGTTGATAACGTACTTCTAGGAGAAGCTCAGTATTTTCATATTTTTGCTAACCATGCGACGCTAAATACCCACACGAACGGAAACATAGCAGTGGGGGAACTAAATGGCAATGTCAATTTTGGAACCAGTATTCAGGATGGTTCGTTGGCAACAGAAATCAATTATATTCAAAAGGTCAATACGATCGCAAATTCTTCTTTTGTGTCAGGAACTGATAGCAGAAAAACAAAGTTGTCTTTGGCCCAGCAGTCACAGTAGATTTCGCAGATCAAAATCAACAACCTGCCGTTTTTGTAAATGGACAGAGAATGGATCACTTGAAAACTTCCGAAGTTTTCCAAGATCATTCTGCAAGTGAACCGTATATAGATTTTAAAAAGGTATTTTCAACGTTACAGGCGACGTCAGAAAGGCTAGGAGCCTATCCGCAAACACCCGGTGTAACCAAAGATTTTACTGATAATAATCAGCGGGTCATTAATACCGCCCGTGCTGAAAATGATACGCAAGAGGTGGTGTTGACCTTAACGGATGAACAAGGAAACCCGCTTGATGACGGTGTTTACGAACTTCAAAATAAAAAGACACATAAAGAGGTTGATGAAGAGGTCACAAATGATGATGGACAAGTAATCGAAACGGATCTTCCAGAAGGGGACTATTCCTTTGTTGAAACAGAAGCGCCAGATGGTTATCTAATCGACAAGAAACCAATTTCCTTTTCGGCAGACACTATTGATGAAGAAGATCAAAAGGTAGTCGTTACTCTTTCAAAAACAGAATTAGAAAAAGATACACCAATTACCATCAAAGGGCTAACAAAAGGCACGTCTCCTGTACTCATCAATGTGGATACCGAAGGAGCAAGTACCGTTAATATCAAGTCGCAAATTAAACTAGAATATACAGATGGCACGACGCGCAATAGTCATGAAACAGAAGATTTTGATGATGCCGTTATCCTGTGGAATTTTATTAATCAGCCAGAAAATCAAATGATTTCGATTAATAGTCCCTTCCAAGGAACGATTTTGGCTGTTGGTGATACAGTTGATGTCCACCAAAATGTTGACGGCAGTATCATTGCTGATACGGTATTGGTCAATGCGGAAACCCACCGCTGGGATCTTCAAGCCAATGAAACGGTTGTACCGATAATCAAACTTGCTGCAATGAATCACCTGCTGTCTCTTGATACAACGACAGTCAGCGGAACCAAAACGTGGGACGATTATGACAACAAATTTAATACTCGTCCGACAAGCATTACGGTTCAATTACTGCAAAACGGTGAAGTGTTCCAAACAAAAAAGGTTACCCCGAATAAAGAGGGGGAATGGCATTATGAATTTACCGATCTACCAACAACCGACGAATCTGGTCAGACCTATGACTACGCAATTCAAGAAACACCCGTTGAAGGATACACCACCAAAGTAAATGGCTATGACCTAGTCAACACCTACCGCAATACTGAAACGACAGAAGTATCAGGAACAAAGACATGGAATGACTACGACAACAAGTTCAATACCCGCCCTGAAAGCATCACTGTCAAACTGATTCAAAATGATAAGAAAATCGACAAGCAAGTCGTAAAATCAGATAACCACGGCAACTGGACCTATCGCTTTGATAAGCTGCCAAAATACGATGCCGAAGGAAAAGCCTACACTTACAAGATCCAAGAAGAAAATGTTCCAGGATACACCAGTGAAATCAACGGTTATGACTTAGTTAACACCTATCGTAACACCGAAAAAACGGCAGTATCGGGAACGAAGACGTGGAATGACTACGACAACAAGTTCAATACCCGCCCTGAAAGCATCACTGTCGACTTAATGCAAAACGGTAAAGAGATTGACAAACAAACCGTAAAAGCAGATAACCAAGGGAACTGGACCTATCGTTTTGACAATCTGCCTAAATATGATGCCGAAGGAAAAGAGTACACTTACACGATCCAGGAAGAAAAAGTGTCAGGATACACCACTAAAGTCAACGGCTATGACCTAGTCAACACCTATCGTAACAACGAAACGACAGAAGTAGCCGGAACAAAGACATGGAAAGACTATGATAACAAGTTCAACACACGGCCGAAGAGTATCACTGTCAAATTGATGCGAAATGATAAAGAAATCGACAAGCAAGTCGTAAAAGCAGATAACCAAGGCAACTGGATCTATCGATTTGACAATCTGCCTAAGTATGATGCCGAAGGTCAAGCATACACCTATAGCATTCAAGAAGTGGCTGTCAAAGGATACAAGTCAGATGTCCATGGCTATGATTTGATCAATACTTATGTCGAACCAAAAACGCCGAGAACGCCTGAGACACCGAATGATCCTAGCGTTCCCAAAGTACCAACCCCTTCTGACAAGTCTGATAAACCGAAAAAAATAGCCAGAAACGCCGAGCAAAAGCTGGATGACAAAAAGAACCAGACAGAGTCATCACAGACAGATAAAGAAAAACTATTGCCAAAGACAAACGAGGAATCCTCTTATGAACTAAGTGTTCTTGGAGGTATCTTACTCACCATGATTGCTTTCCTATTCTATAAACAGAAACACAGTTAACCAAACAAATCTTTGTACTGCTCCTTCGTTAGAAGTCAGTACAAAGATTTTTTCTTAAAAAAGTATAGGACTTATTTAAGACTTGCGACAAAACTTTGGCTGAAAACCGGTGTAAATGGTAAACTAAAATGAAGGGGGGATCCTATGGTTTGGCTATTGCTACTACTGCTTATTTTTATTTTTTTGGTGTACTATGTATATCGCACGTCTGTTTTGAAAAAGGGCGTACGCTATTTTGTTTCGGCGATCATTATGCGAAACAATGAATGGTATGAAAAAGAAGGCAGAAAAAAACTGGGGATTCCATACAAAGAGCGGATCGCAACAAAGAGTTCGGCTTTTTGGGCACAAGGTTCGGAATGTACGGTAACGACCGCCGATGATCTGATCCTAACAGCGGAAGTCTTTGATCAGTGTGCAAAAACGTGGGTGATCTGCTTGCATGGGTATCGCAGTGATGGGCAAGCAGATTGTCAAGAGGCAGCCGAGAAATTCTGGTCTGCTGGTTACAATGTTTTGGTTACTGATTTACGTGCACATGGTCGCAGTGAAGGCAAAGAGATCGGCTTAGGGTGGCTAGATCGGATGGATCTGCTTTTGTGGATCGATAAGATTTTGGAAAAAGACCCACAAACACAAATCTTCCTCTATGGTTTAGGAATGGGGGCTGCGACCTTGCTGCTGGCTAGTGGAGAAGTCATGCCGGTGCAAGTGGCTGGGTTGATCTCAGACAGCAGCTATACGTCCGTTTACAGTGCGATCCGATCAAGCTTGCCGCAATTTTCTCGGTTACCGATCAAACGCTTTTTGCGCTTAGCGAATCGCTATAGCAAACAATTAGTCGGTTATCCCTTCTTGCAGATCTCGGTGACCCGACAAGTCGGCAGCAACCATTTACCTGTGCTGTTTTTACAAGGAGAAAAAGATTCGTTTCTTTCGGAAAAAGAGATCAATACCTTAATGGAAGCAACGGCTGGACCGAAACAAAAAGTCCTCTTTGCGAATATGGGACATTTACAGGCAGTGAAAGATGCTCCAGAATATTGGCCAACCGTTTTGCAATTCATTGAGAATATCAAACAAAATACAGACATCGTCTGATAGAAAGGAAGAAAGCAATGGAAATCAAAGAAGAAAATAAACGTTTTGCTTTGTATGATGGAGAAAAAGAGGTGGGAGAAATCACATGGCAAGAAACGCCAGATGATGTTCTAGAAGTAGACCACACCTTCGTCAACCCTGATTATCGCGGCCAGCAATTGGCGCAAAAATTACTCAAAGCGGTTGTTGAAAAAGCAAGACGGGAAGAGAAAAAAATTATGCCTGTCTGCTCCTTTGCGGTCAAAGAGTTCAAAGAAAAACCAGAATACGATGACGTACTCGTTCGCTGATTTGAACGAAAGTGATCTATGAGAAAAAGGCTGTCAGAAAGGACAGTCTTTTTTTAAAACCGTCATGCAACGGTCCATGACAAAAAGAGAGTAGTAATTTCCAGCGGAAAATGCTAAAATGGAAAGGACGACTTTAGCAAGCAAGGAGGAGCTAACGTGTATAACATCTTATTAACTGCTGTGATCGTTATTTCGATTTTAATGGTCATTACGATCATGATGCAGCCTAGCAAGCAAAATAGTGCAGCTAGTGCCTTTACTGGCGGTGCAGATCAATTGTTTGGTAAGCAAAAAGCCCGTGGATTTGAAGCGGTGATGCAGCGTTCAACGGCCATTTTAGGTTTTGTTTGGATGGTATTGCTCTTTATTTTGGCTTTTCTTTCATCAAACTAATCACTTTGTTAGCGAACCTCTCGTAAAGAGAGGTTTTTTTCTTTTTAACGGGAAGATTTTGATCGCATTTGTCGAAGTATTCTTGCTAACTATGGTAGAATTGGACGTGAGGTGAAAGGAAACATGAAAACATTTAATCAACCAAAACCGGTTTTTGCTGAACACGGCAAACGAGCGGTCATTTTGTTCCATGCCTATTCAGGCAGTCCTAACGATGTGCGCATGCTTTGTCGTTCGTTAGAACAAAAAGACTACACGGTTTATACACCGATGTTTACTGGACATGGTACACCGAATCCAGATGATATCTTAAATCAAGGAATGACTGTTTGGCAGCAGGATGCTGCGGATGCAGTTGCTTATGTGAAAGAAAAAGGCTATGAGGAAGTTGCCGTTCTTGGACTTTCGATGGGTGGGATTTTAGCGATGGATCGTTTGACGCAAGACCCAACATTGATGGGCGGCGGTCTTTTTTGCTCACCGTTATTTGAAACCAAGAACGAAGTACCAGTCAATTTTGAAAAGTATGCTGAAATGGTCATACCCTACGCTGATTTAGATGAGGCGACCCAAAAAGAAATATTGGCAGAAGTCCCTCGTAAGGTCAGAGAACAACTGCAAGGAATCGAAACAGTCGGACAAACCACAGCCGAGCATTTAGGAAAAATCGAGCGCCCAATCTTCCTGGCGCAAGCAGGAAGGGACCAAATGATCGATCCACAGACGGTTTTCAAAACCGCAGCGGCATTGTCCCATGTTCCCTATACGCTTCAATGGTATCCTCAAAGTGGTCATGTGGTGACGGTTGGACCAGAACGGAAAAAATTAGAGCAGGATGTGTTTGCTTTCTTAGAAACACTTGCTTGGAAAGAGTGAGTTATGACAGAAACGATTAAAACAAAAATTGTTCAGTTTCTCGAAGAAAGCCGTAAAAAAAGTTTTTCAATGGAAGAAATTGCTGAAGGTCTAGGACTTCAAAAAAGTACAGACTTTAAGAATCTTGTCCAGACAGTAGCGGCGATGGAACGAGAAGGTAGTGTGATTTTTAACAAAAAAGGCAAAGTGAAATTACCAATGAAACGAGTGTTTGTGGAAGGAACCTTCCGTGCCAACGAGCGGGGCTTCGGCTTTGTCACGTTGGATGAAGAAGAAGACGATATTTATATCCCTAAAGAAGCAACAGGCTATGCCATGGACGGCGATACCGTTGCTGTAGACATCGTGCATGTTGCCGATCCTTTTTCAGATCGCGGCGCGGAGGGAAAGGTCGTAGAAATCAAACAACGCGCCATCAGTCAGTTGGTCGGCGAGTTTACATTATTTGACGAAAAAGAGATCGAAGAATCGGATCTATATGGCGTTGTTCAACCTAAAGATAAAAAACTAAGCGATTTAAAGGTGTTTATCGGCGCCCAAGGAATTCGTCCAGTAGACGGCAGCATCGTGATCGTTGAGATCAGCCATTACCCAGAAAAAGGCTATTCGAAAAGCTTAGAGGGGTTGATCACAAAAGTTGTGGGGCATAAAAACGATCCTGGAATGGATATTTTATCGATCGTCGTGGCGAATGGGATTCCCACAAAATTTGAGGAAGAAACCTTGGCAGCGGCGGATGCAGTACCCGATATGATCGATCCTGCTGACTTTCCAGAACGACGGGATTTGCGAGATCAACAGATCGTAACGATCGATGGAGCGGATGCCAAAGATTTGGATGATGCGGTGACGGTAAAAGCATTGCCTGACGGCAGCTTCTATTTGGGCGTGCATATCGCAGATGTTTCTTATTATGTGACAGAAAACAGTGCGTTGGACAAAGAAGCTTTTGAGCGGGGAACGAGTGTCTATCTAACGGATCGAGTGATCCCGATGATCCCACAACGTTTATCAAACGGGATCTGTTCGTTGAATCCGAATGTCCCAAGGTTGGCCATGAGCTGTGAAATGTGGATCAACCAAGAGGGGATCGTCACGGATTACAATATTTTCCAAAGTATTATTCAAACAAGTGCCCGCATGACTTATCAGGCAGTCAATCAAATTATTGAAGACAATGATCCAGAAACCAGCAAAGAATATGCGAAACTAGTACCGATGTTCCATGATATGGCCGCCTTGCACCACGTGTTAGAAACGATGCGGATCAAGCGTGGGGCGGTTTCTTTTGAAGACCGCGAAGCGAAAGTCTTGGTCGATGGAGAAGGACACCCGCAAGAAATCATTCTGCGAGAACGTGGCGTCGGCGAACGATTGATCGAGTCCTTCATGTTGGCAGCCAATGAAACCGTGGCGCGCCATTTCAATCGGAAACATCTGCCATTTATTTATCGGATCCACGAGGAACCAAAAGAAGAGAAAATGCGCCGCTTCTTTGATTTTGCATCTGCTTTAGGGATCGTAGTCAAGCAGACCAATGGCTCGATCTCACCAAAACAACTACAAAAAGTGGTTGAAGATGTGGCAGATAAGCCAGAGGCAATGGTTGTCAATACGATGCTACTAAGAAGTATGCAACAAGCGAAGTATTCTGAAGAAAACGTCGGTCACTATGGTTTGGCAGCGGAAGATTATACCCACTTCACGTCACCGATCCGTCGGTACCCCGACTTGATCGTGCATCGCTTGATTCGTTCTTACAGTGAAGATACCTCAGAAGCCAACCAAAACAAATGGGCGGAAATCTTGCCGGACATCGCGATGCACAGCTCCCAAATGGAACGACGAGCAGTCGATGCAGAAAGAGAAGTCGATGCGCTTAAAAAAGCTGAGTATATGGCCGATAAAGTAGGAGAAGAGTTTGACGGTATCATCAGTTCCGTGGTCAAGTTTGGCTTGTTTATTGAATTGCCTAACACGATTGAAGGACTGATCCATATCAATAACTTGAAGCAAGATTACTTCCATTATTTGGAAAACCATCTAGCACTTGTGGGGGAACGGACAGGCTTGACCTTTAAGATTGGTCAGAAAGTTCGTATCAAAGTCGTTAAGGCTGATCCAGAAACAAGAGAGATCGATTTCGAACTGGTAGCAGCAGAAGAAGTTGAAAAACTGCAAGCACCAAAAACTAACAAACGAAGCAACCATCAAAAAAATGAAGCGAACCGCCGTGGAAAAAAACAACGAAACCCTGAGAAAAACCAAGGGAAACGGTTTGAACAATCAGGCAAAGGCAAGCCGAAAAAAGCTGGCAAAGTGAAAAAGAAAAAACCTTTTTACAAAGGAATCAAGAAAAAATAAATGGAGGGATGGCCCGTGCCTAAAGGAGAAGGGAAATTAATCGCCCAAAACAAAAAGGCCCGCCATGATTACACGATCCTCGATACGATCGAAGCGGGGATCGTCTTACAGGGAACAGAGATCAAAGCGATCCGTAACAGTCGGATCAATTTGAAAGACGGCTTTGTACGCATTCGCAATGGTGAGGCATTCTTAGTCAATGTGCATATCAGCCCTTACGAGCAAGGAAACATTTTTAATCATGATCCACTACGGACAAGAAAACTGTTACTGCATAAAAAGCAGATTGCTCGTCTGGTTGGCGAAACAAAAAATACAGGCATGACGATCGTTCCGTTAAAGGTGTATATCAAGGATGGTTATGCCAAAGTTTTGATTGGTTTAGCGAAAGGAAAACGCGAATATGACAAGCGGGAATCCTTGAAACGCAAAGATCAAGAAAGACAAATTGACCGAGTTCTTAGAAATTTCTAATTTTCTAAGAACTTCTTTTAGAATCCGATAGAGGTTATTGCTTTGAAAATCGCGCTAAATTTGGTAGCATTTAAGGGAAAGCTGTTGATATAACAGGCTTTTTCTTCCACATAGCGACACGGGGATTTTTCATTTAATTTAGGATTTTTGGCATTGTGAGTTTTTTGTCTAATTTTCTTGAAAATGCTTTGAAATTTTCCATTCGTGGTGGTATGATACCGATTGTTATGAGAGGAAACGCATTGTAACACCAGATTTTTTTCTGGAGATGACAGGAAAAGAGGTGAGAAAGATTGGAAGATAAATCGCTTATGTTTCATATCGGTCCTATATGGTTTGATGGAACTGTAGCTATGATGACAATCATTTCTTGTATTATTGTTTTTTTGGTGGTCTTTATTTGTACACGTAATCTGCAAATGAAACCGAAAGGGAAGCAGAACTTCATTGAATGGGTCATTGACTTTGTTCGCGGTATCGTAGCGGACAATCTACCAGGATCTCAAGTGAACAACTTTCATTTGCTCGGTGTAACAATGTTTCTTTTTGTGTTTGTGGCAAATGAGATCGGGTTAGTCACAAAAATCGTGACGACAGATGACATTACCTTATGGAAAAGTCCGACAGCAGACCCGTTTGTTACACTGACACTCGCACTTATGGTTATTTCCTTGACACATTTCTTTGGGATCAAGTCGTTGGGCTTCAAAAATTACTTGATCAATTCGTACTTGAAACCGGTGGGGTTCTTATTACCGCTAAAAATCATCGAAGAATTTACGAATGTCATCACGTTAGGCTTGCGTTTATATGGAAATATATTCGCGGGGGAAGTGTTATTAGGATTGATTGCCAACATGTTTATTAGTCTTGGTTGGTGGTCATTACCGATCGTGATGCCGTTAGAAATGATCTGGATTGGCTTCTCACTCTTTATTGGAGCGATCCAAGCTTATGTATTTGTTACATTGACCATGGTATTTATGAGCCACAAAATCGTGGCAGAACATTAATCGAATCGACATACAATTAGGAGGAAAAAAGAATGAACTTTATTGGAGCAGGATTAGCAATTATCGGAGCAGCAATTGGTGCAGGGTATGGTAACGGACAAGTAATCGCAAAAACGATCGAATCAATGGCACGCCAACCTGAAATGTCAGGTCAACTACGCTCAACAATGTTTATCGGGGTAGCGTTAGTCGAAGCTGTACCGATTCTAGGGGTAGTTATCGCGCTGTTATTAGTCTTCCGATAAGACAAGCACGAAAAGGCAGAAACGAACAATTGCACTCGTTTTTGCTTTTTTCTAATGAAACAATGACTTTCAGAAAGGAAGAATCGTTATGCTAAATCAGTTGGTTATAGCGGAAGTTCAAAATCCAATGCTTGGCAATATTATCGTTGTCAGCGGATCAATTCTTCTTTTGCTATTCTTATTGAAACATTTTGCATGGGATGCCATCAGTAGCATGATGCAAAAACGGGAAGATAAAATCGCCAATGATTTGGATTCAGCGGAACAATCACGCTTGAATGCAGCAAAATTAGAAAAAGAACGCCAAGAAAAATTGGCACGTTCTCATTCTGAAGCTGCGGAGATCATCAAGAGCGCCAAAGATAGCGGGGAATTGAGTCGACAAAATATTTTGAGCGAGACCAAAGAAGAAGTGGCTCGTTTGAAAGAAAAAGCAAACTCAGATATCACCCTTGAAAAAGAAACTGCGTTAAAAGAAGTGAAAGATGATGTTGCAGAACTTTCGCTTCAAATCGCAGAAAAAATCTTAGGACGCGAATTGACTCCCGAAAATCATGAATCCCTAATCAATCAATATATCGAAGGATTGGGTTCAGTTAATGAAACTCGATAAATTCACAGTGGGAAAACGCTATGGAAAAGCCTTGTTCGAATTGGCGATGGAAGAACAGCGCTTGACAGAAGTTTACCAAGAATTAATGACCTTGCGTCAGATTTATCAGGAGATTCCAACATTCGGTCAGATCGTGACGGATAACCGCTTGGATCTCCATGAAAAAAGACAATTAGTCGATCAATTGCTGAAGGGCTTTGAAGGCTTGGTCAGAAATTTCTTAGAGATCGTTTATGAATATGATCGCATGGATGATCTATTGCTGATCATTGATGAATACGAACGTCGTTACGATGAATATCAAGGTCTTGTTCTCGGAACGATCACAACGGCTGTTGCTTTGTCAGCAGAACAAAAAAGCAAAATCGAAAAGCAAATCGCCGATAAGCTTGGGTACAAGCAGGCACAATTGAAAGAAACGGTCGATCCAACGATTTTAGGCGGAGTCATCGTTGAAGC
>OKVQ01000359.1_pt1 | contig 11421 bp, 16 predicted proteins | sample 1606821 | NCBI WGS metagenome assembly OKVQ01 (sample SAMN03281009, study PRJEB24777) | human gut metagenome | isolation source: fecal sample PR192 from 1 month old female Indian infant, vaginally... | reverse complement strand
GATGATCCGGTAAGCATGTAATTGTGTTTGCGAGCGCCCCAGCCGGCGGCTCGCGCGTCGCATGCGGCTTCGTGGGCGAGCACGCTGGTCACGGCGGCGTCTATCTTCCTGTTCTGCTGGGGTTTTGCCAATCCGTAGCGTTCCAGGGTCTTGGCGACCTTTCGCGCGTTCATCATGTGGGTGCGGGTGACGGGGCAGCCGTCCTGTGTGATGCGATGTGTGGTCAGGTCGGCTTCGAATCGGCGCAATGCCTCGTAGACGGCTCCGATGCGGGAGCTGCCCGACATGCTCCATGGCATGAATTTCTTCGGCCCGTAGGCGCGATCCCATGCTTCTATCTCCGATTCCCATGACAGTTCGTCGCGGAAGCCGGGGTCGCAGTAGGCGCGTTCGATTTTGTAGCGGTCGTTGAGTTCCGCCCATGCTGCGGATACCTCGGCGCGGGGGATGCGCCCGCCCCACTGCTTCGGGTTCCAGATGGTCGCACGCTGGTCGGGCCCGTATCGTGGAGTGAATATCAGCCCGTCGAGGGTCTCCATCTTGATGCATGTCCAGTCGTCGTTCTCCGAGCCGTCGAAGCCCGCGCATACGCGCGTGCCTTTTGGCGGGTTCGGCAACCAGAGTTCATGCGTCGGCATAGCAGCTCTCCCACAGTCCGTCTTCGAGCCATGCGCCGCCGCCCTGCACCAGACGGTTCCCGAAGAACCGTTCCGCTTGGGTAGGGTCGGTCTTCATCAGCGCCTTGGCTTCCGATTCGATGGAATTCAGGTCGACCCACGGGGAGCCGCGATACACGTATTCGAGCATCTTCAAGCGTTCGGATTTCAGATTGAAGTCCAACGGCCGGCCGTCGCGGTGACGCAATGATTTCGCGAGATCGGGGTTCCGGTAGAACACGAACACGTCGTCCTCGGCGTTCTCGAACACCTGCTGCGCGTAACTGTCCTCGCCCGGATCCCATGCGTTCGTCCACGCATGTGTGCGGCCGCCCATGCCGGCGGCTCCTCGGCGTTGCGTGGTGGCGACCGCTATCATGCCGTTCGATTTCGTGTACAGGCCGGCCTCGTCCTGTTCGGCGTCCGTGATCGGATTGCCCAGACGGGATTTCGCCGAGGCGGTGACCACGTCGATGCGATCCAAGTCCAAGGCGTCGGCCTCGCCTTCGCGCCCCGGCTGCAATATGCGGATGAAGGTGTCCCTCACGCGCATGAGCTCCTTGAGCGGGCCCAGCAGGATCGTCGCCACGAGAGGACGGTAGATGTTGCGTACCTGTTCCTCGGAGTTGGCGGTCAGCTGGATGAGCGGCGACGGATGTCGACGGCCTTTCGGCTCGCCCGGATTGTACGGCCACTCCCAGCCGCACGGACAACCGTTGTCAGCGCAACGGTACATGTCGCCTTCTCGCGCCCAGCCATCGAAGATGGTGGGCCCGCAGCCCTCGGCGGCGGTGAAGAACGCCGTGCATGGCCCCTTGCCCCATTTCTGCGGTCCGACGGTCAGCGTCATGCGGTATTCGAATGCCTGGTTGAGCACCATCGGGTTGTCGACGGTGACTTCCTCGGGCGGCACATATGGGGCGTCCTCGCGGATGCGCCAACGGTTCGCCGCCAGCCAGTACTGCCAGTCGGACAGCACCACCGGACGGCCTCGCAACGGGCCGTCAGGCTGCCGGCAGTGACGTTCGATCCATGCGCACACCAGATGCCCCAACGTGGGGAAGTCGATGAGCCATGAATCCTCGTCAGCCATTGCCGCTCATCCGACGCTGGTACACATGCCTCGTCTCGTCCATGGGAGAGCGTTCGGCGGCTGATTCCCGGTTCAGCTCCTTGGCCCTGCGGCGCGTGAACTCCGAATCGACTGGCTTCCGCTCGGCCTCCGCCTCGATTTTCCAGCCTAACGCCTGCAATCCGGCGGCGCTCATGCCGACGCGGTCGGAGATGCGCAGCAGCACGGTCAACGCCGTGGGTGCCGGCGCGATCTCGCATGCGGTGGAAAGCCGCGCGTACAACGCCAGTTCGTGAATCATCCACTTGAACTGGGGCAGATGCCAGGCGCGTGCCTGAGGCAGCTTCCACAGCCATCCCCACTTCTCCGCCTCAAGTTCGCGGACGCGCTCGTCATCGGCGGGCTCCAAGGGCCATTCCGGCGGCTTCATCCGGCACTCGGTGTTCGGCAGGCTCTGCAATGTGTATCCGAGTCTGCGGCTCTTCTCGCTGTTCGGGTCCTTGGCCGGCCCGGAGCGTACTCGTTTGCCTCCACTTGGCATGATGTTCACCTCTCGTCATGGCCTTGCGCCCTAGCGACAGATCGACGGGACCGCCATCGCGGCGGCCCGCCAGTGATGTTTGAACCCTGCGCACCCGTCAGACAGCTCACCGGCGGTTCAGGCAGGGGTGGTCGATACCCCCACCCCCCCCCTAGGTGTCGCCGATCGTTTTTTGCAAGGATATGCGGCTGCCGATTGTTTTTTTACTGTTCGGTATTGAAGCCTGCTGGTCTTGTTCTGCCGGTTTTCACGTCGTGGCATTGCTTGCACAATCCTCGTCCGAACTTCGGGTCGTTCGGATTGAGTCGCATGTCTATGAGTTCGATTCGCTCGTATGGATAATGATCCGCGATTGTGCTTGGATTGCCGCAGAGCCCTTTGTGTTTGCCGCAGCCTCCATGCTCGGGGTTGCCGGGGCATGTGCAGTATGGGTCTCGTGCGAGCACCTGCCTGCGAAACGATTGATGTCCCTTGGTGTTGTAGGGGTTACGGCCACGGGTGCGGGTACGGTCTCGCTGGGTGCGGAGACAGGCGTCGCATTTGCGGGCCGGTGTCTCGATGAGGTTCGGGCATCCGGGCGTTGAGCAGACTCGCCAGCTCATGTATGCCTCGCTGTGTTCTCGACTTGCGTATCTTTAATTACTATGTTAGTATAGATATGTCGGCAAGGAAGACCGACGATAACAGAAAAGTGAAAGGGCAAGGGCCATGACCCTCAAGGATTGGCTATCGCTCGCCCTTCAGGCCGTATCAACCGGAACAGCGTTCTGGGTGGCATGGAGGACACGAGACAGAAAGAAGCCCCGACACAAGAAGTGAGTAGGGCAAGGGGTTCCGAGCGCAGGTACCGCCCAGAACCCCTCTACTCAACACTAGCAGAACGGAACGCATCATGAAACGTGCACTGGTATGGGGTCTGCTATCGCTGGCCTTCGGCGCATTGGCGCTGGGAATGTCCTTCGGCGGATCGTTCGCCGGAGGATTTGCCCTGGCCTCCGGGTTGTTCGGCCTCGCCGCCGGGTTTGACCACGGCGGGAAAGGCGGCGACGATGACTAGGCATTATCTGAGCCTGACCGAGGTGGCCGAAAGGCTCGGCATCACCAAGGGCGCTCTCGCGCGGTACAGACTGCCCGAAGCCGACGTGACCGTGGGCAACGCGCGCGGCTGGCTCCCGGAAACGATCGACGAATGGAACGCGAAGCGTCCCGGACGCGGCGTCGGCGGTGGAAGACCGAGGAAGAACAAGGCCTGAATACGCGAAAACCCAGCCACGTGAGCTGGGTTTTTCGACACTTCTGCCACTGCAATCATCGGTGACAACCGGTCATTTGTCAAGTCCGCCGGACTGTTTGTCGTCCTCGCCCGCAAGCTCGTCCACGGGTTCGCCGCTGATGACGAGCCTGTAGACGCTGCTGTAGGCGATGCCATCCGGTGTGACATCGAGCTTGCCACGTTTGCGCCACACATTGACGGTGTTACGTTTGAGCGTGATCCCCGCATCCGTGAACGCTTTAGCTATCTCGGCCGCAGAGCCACGCCGGCTGTCATCCCAGCACAATGTCTTGAGCCGCCTGAGTTTGACGGTCTGCGCTCGCTGTTCCCTGCCGCACACTGGACACGTGACCCACTGGTCGTTTGGGCCAGCGGTGAGCATCGTGGCGCACAGTTCGCAGGTACCTATCTCGCGGCGTTGCTCCGGCGGGTCCAATGCAGCATCGACTTTGCGGGCGATGCCGTCAACGACGCGCATGTAGAAGCCCGCGTCGGCGAACGTGGCGAGTTTGGGGTGTCCGGCGCATGCGATGAGCGTGGCCTTCAGATCCTCGTTGCGTTTGTCTTTGCGCCAGTCGAGTGCGTCGATGCCGTCGAGGCGGCGCCATAGTTCGCGGGCCGTGGCGTCGAGCATGTCAATCAGGTCGAGCACGTCCAAGCGTATCGGTGTCGGGGGAGTGGCGGTCTGGATGCGCACGGGCGAATGCCCTCCCGGATGCAATGTCGCGTCGAGGCTGTCATGCAACGGCGTGACATCACGCGCCAAGCGCAATAATGTGCCTGCGAAGCGCATCTCGCACGTCTCGCACAGCGAACACCCCTCTTCGGTCATCGTCCTGCAGTTCTGGCAGTTCATGCTGAGCCCCTTCCGGCTGGTCGGCTAGAATAATGCTTGGATCTCATCGCCCTGGCCGACCTTGTTGGTTGGGGTTTTCTCATGTTTGAGCTGGCTGTATGGCATATTCCAGATGCGTTTGAATTCGGCTATCTCCTGTTTCGATAGTTTCGGCCCGCCCCACGGTTTGCCCGGCGAACGCTCCCTTTTCGGCGGCGTGAACGGTTTGACGCTCACCCGAGCCAAATGGCACGTGTGACCGGCGAGGTATTGGCCGTCCGGCCTGATGCCCGCACATCCGCTCACGCTGCGCAACAGCGGGTGCCCGACGGAGGGCAGCCAGACCACGCGCGTCAATGGGCGGCCGAGGATTATCGCCACGGTCAGGTCGTCACCCTCCACACATCCGTAATCCCACACATCCCACACGGTTTCGCGATCCTCGATGACGTACAGGCCGCACCCCTCGCAGACAGTGACCACAAGGGGGCTCGATTTCGGAACGAACGCGCGAAGCCAGGATGGTTTGCGCTCACTGGCCCTCCGCTTGCCGTCGCTCATCGCATGACGCCTCCTGATTGCTGGTCGATAAGCTCGCAGCTCATGGCTTCGATGTGCTCGCCGGTGCGAGCTTCGACGCATAGACGTTTGACGTCACCGGTGGTTTCGACTTTCTGGATGATGGTCTGTTCCGGCGTCGGGTTCACGGTAGCGGCGGCGGTGAGGCTGATGACGGCCAGCACCATCCCGCCGATGATGACGCTGACGATGACGAAAGCGAGCCTGATGGCGGACTCCACGCTCCATTTCTCATGCCTGCGCATTTTTGAGATCCTCCTTGTTGAGTTGTGTTTCGATTTCGATGCACAGGTCGATTGCCTGCTGCCATCCGGTTTGGTAGCCGATGACGAACGCCTCGGCCGGACTGTCGTTTCCCAGACCCGATGAGGCCAGCGCGTTGAGCGCCTGTTGGGTGAGGTCAATCGGTTCGCCCATGAGTCGCCTTCCTGTGCTTGCGTTCCTGCCTCCACACATGGTGCAGGCAGAAGAACATTTCGATCGTGCTGATTGATTCCCAGAATCCGTCTCGCGGGTCGTAGCACCACCATTGACCGCAGATCGGGCAACGGTAGTAGCATCCTGGCCCGTGCGGGTCACATCGTTGGCTCATGCTTCCTCCGCGTCGCCCAGGAGATGCAGGGCCCATCTGCCCAGAATGTCCAATACGGGTTTCCGTACGGATTCGTCGTACATCATGCGGGGATGGCATCTGTACAGGTCTGACTGTCCTCCGGTTTCGATGCTGCCGAGGGTGACGGTGGTGCCGTCTTCCTGGTCGAGCATGATTCTGATTTTCTTCATGACCTCTCGCTTTCCGTATAGCAGTTCGCGTCGAGCCAGTCGGCGATGGTGCGAAAATCCTTGGCCCATTGGATGCGGCTTTCCCGTTCCTTCTCGTCCTTGGGTGCTGGTTTCGGCTCGTCGAAGTTGAGCAGGCCGTATCCGGGGTTCTTCAGGTAGTGGCAGCGGGCGGCTCCGCGACCCTTGCCGACTTGCTTGTAGTTGATGAGCTGGAGGATGTGCAGCATCTCCAATGCCTTGGCAGGGTCGAAATTCGGGGTCTCGGGGTCAGCGTCGAACCGCTTCCGAAGCTCGGGCGTGGTTCCTTCTCCGTTGCCGAGCTCCCATGCGGTCGCTTCGATTTGCTCCCTGAATGTGAGTGCCATTTCGTGGTTCCTTTCTGACGTTTTCTTGGTTGGGAACAACTAGTGTCGTTGACGTGCTTTTTTGGCTGTTCCGGAGGGCCGAGTCGCAGTTGTTCCCGCACCCACCCACACACGTAGTGTGGGTGGGGAGTGCTGGGAACAGCTGGACATCGCTACTCCAGTTGTTCCGGGAACAACTCGGAACAACTGGGAACAACGGGAACAACTAGATTTCGAGATGGTTTTCCTTATCCAATTCGTTCGCCTCCTCCCTGCTCATCCGGTCCACGAAAGCGTCCGATTTTGGGTCGTCCATCTGCCGGTATGGTCTGACGCTGGCGTAGATGTTCCGGTTGTTGCGTCCGGAGCGGTTGCTGATCCACTCGCCCTCGAGCAGCCGGTTGATGGCGGTGAGCACGGTGGTCTTCCGGGCGCTTGAACCGTCGTCCTTCAGCAGTTCGATGATCTCGGTCTGGTTCGGCTCCTCGGGCGCGTTCTCGACGATCCGGCTGATCTTCTCCATGAGTCCGGTTGGCCGTTCGAGGCCGCGCTGTCGCGTGGTTTCATCGCTGGGCATCATGTTGGGTCGTGCGATGGTGACGTGCATGAGTTTCGGGTTCGTGCTGTTGATTTCGATGCGTGCTGCTTCGCGCAGGTGCGAGCCGTTCGAATCCCAACTGACGGCGCAGTGCTCCTCGATTTCGCTGATGCGGTCCTTGCCGCTTTTGATGACGATGGTGCCGCGTACGCCTTTGCCGACTGGCTTGGTCATGTTCACCGAGTAGCTGATGCCGTCGATCAATGCGAGTTTCTGCATGCTGCCTCCGGCGTACCGGCCGCGGTTGTCCTTTGACTTGACGACGTGGTCTATCAATACGACGGCGGGTCCGCAGGCCGATATGAGTCGGGGCATGGTGTTGTACCAGGCGGCGATGTCGTCACCGGAATTCGAGTCGAGTCCTGCATAGGCGAGGCAGCTGGTGACGCCGTCGATGACGGTGAGCGTGGCGGTGTCGGCGTAGTCGAGGGTCTCGCGCCAGCCGTCGAGGCTGGTGGGGCTGCTCGGCTTGGCGCTGGGTCGCACGTAGTGGAAATGCGCCACGATGGCTTCGCCTGTTACGCCGAGCAGCAGGAGACGTTTGACGACGTTTCTGGCGCTGTCCTCATAGTCGATGTAGATCACGTCATGTCCTTGTCTGAGTTCCTGTGCGGCGGCGATCTGGGCGATCATGCTTTTGCCGCAGCCGGGTTCGCCGTGCAGGTCGTTGACCGCTCCCCGGTAGAAGAGTCCTTGTCCGTCCTCGCGTTGGAACACGGTTGGCGTGGGCGGCAGTTCAACGCCGGACGCCAACTGGGTGAGGTCCTCGAACCGCCAACTGGAGGAGGTTTTATTTGCCTCGTAACTTTCCGTTGAACCGTTTTGAACCTGAGATGCGGTGGTTGAACCGGTTTGAACCGGCGTCGTTCCAACGTTTTGAACCTGCTGTGGATGGCTTTCCACCATTTGACTCGTAACCGTGTTTTGGGTGGGTTCGTTGAACTCGCCGGGTGTCATGCGTTCGATTTTCGACTGCCCGCATGGGTCCGTGTGGGATTGGATGCCGTTGACTTTTTTCATCGCGCCACTGAGAATGCTGGCCCATTCGCGTGCGGCCTCGCGTTCCCTGCCCTGACGGTCGGGCGCTATTTCGCTGATGAAGCGTGGTTTGAGCTGGTTGATGGCGTCGAGCGCGCCACGATGCCCCTCCTGCGCGAAGTTGGCCAACGTCCAGACGGCCTGCAACGTGGTGTCGTGTCGGGAGCCTTTGCTCGCCGGGTTGGCGAGCGTCCTGTTGAGGAACGTGTTGACCGCCTTGCACATGCGGGCGTCGTATCCCCTCGGATTAGAGGCGATTGGAGTGGTCGACGGGTTTGAATGTGTCAGGTTCGCCATGCTGTCGGGTTTGCGCAGGTAGTCCACCCACTTCCATGGCAGTGTCGCCAAGTCGCTGATGTGGGGGAGCGTGCTGGCAACCCTGCCGCTGGGCGTGTACCAGCAGTACATTTCGCCGCTCGGGTGGATCGACGGCCAGACCACGGAATACCGGTGGCCGGGTTGCAGGATGTCGACCCCCTCGATGGCGCCGCCCTTCCACGCCAATCCCTCGGGTACCTTGTAGAACAGGTGGCGTGCCGGCGAGTCGATGCCGTGCGCCGTGCTGCTCCACGTGGCCGGCAGCGCGCCCAGCTCCTGTGCGAGTTCGCTGATGCCTTTCGCGCCGTCGGCCTTGACCTGATGGCCCTGCGCCGCGTCGATGTCCAACACGAGCACGCCTTCTGGTATGACGATGCCCGTGTTCGCGTTCGGGGTCGCCTGAGACCAGACCTGTACTTGTTCGTCGGTGACGGGTTTGCGGCTGCGTCCCGTGAAACCGCTGGGCGGCGGGGTCTTGCGTCCCTCGGGCAGGGGGATGACCTGCATCCATCCAGCCGCACGGTACAGGGGTGCGGCTGCCGTGTATCCGTAGATGTCGGTCATCTTCGAAACTCCCCTTGACGTAGTGTGGAAAAAATGGGTGCCGTGCACGCCTTTGCATTCGTGCGGGCCGCTTGGATACGGCTACGGCTGTACGGTGGCCGAGATCAGTCCTTGTCGGAATTCTTGCTTTTGTGCCAGCCCAGTAGTACGAGTCTCACGCTCATGAGCTGGAGGCTTTCCGAATCGACGTCACGGAAACCGACCTGATCGGAGGCAAGGGAATCCATGTCCTTCACCAGTTCGATCCACTGGTTCTGCAGGTGTTTCAGCAGCTCGTCCACTAGAACTCACCTGTTTCCGGCATCTGTTCGGAACCCCCGTGGTATTGGGGTTGCGCCTGGTCGGTGACAGCGGTGACCGCTTCGACGGGCACGCCCAACAATGCGGCTATCTCCTGCGGGCTTTTGCCCACGGCCTTCAACTGGTTGACCTTCATCGGATCAGCCTGCTGCTGTGGCTGGCCGAGCTGTACCGGCTGGGCGGGTTGCTGCGGCTGCTGCTGCGTCGGCGGGTTCCATGGGTCGACCGGAGGCTGCTGATACCCCTGATTCGGGGTCTGCGTGGGCTGCTGGGGAGCGTACTGCTGCTGCGGGTAGTCTTGCTGGGACTGCTGCACGGGAGGCTGCTGGGAGCCCTGCTGGACAGGCTGCTGGGGTTGGCTTCCGTTGACGAGACTGTTGACGCTGGACGCGGGTTCGATGTGGAATTCGAACACCTTCGGCGGTTGGGGCGCGTCGCCCCGCTGGCCGAGACCCACGAACCGTTCCGTGATGGTGTCGCCCGGCTTCGGGATCTTCACGCCCGCCTGACGGCAGGCCTCGCGGAACGCCTTCAACTGGATTCCCCAGCCTTTAATCCATAGCGAGCGGCGGCCGTCATCGTCGTCTACGCTCGGGTCGCGCAACTGGGTCTGGATGATGACGTGGATCTGCTCCTTCGGATGTCCGTCGTTCCAAAAGGCGGGCTGCTTGGTTTGGAAGTCGTTGACCTGCGTGGTCTCAATCTTCTCGATGACGCCGGTTACCGCGTCTCCGGGCTGGCTGTTCGCGCCGAAGTACGCTTTGGCGCTGTTCCCGGCGAGCAGGTCGCCGAGCGAACTCAACTGGGCTGGCTGCCGTTGGGGCTGCTGGTAGCCGTACCCCTGCTGCGGGTACCCGTACTGTTGTGGTTGTCCGAACATTGTCGTGTTCCTTTCGTTGTTTTTTTTTACTTGGTGAACTGGTATTCGGGTTCGAGCAGGTCCATGAGCTGCAGCCATTGGTCCGGCACTTCGGGCCATGCCTGTTCGTCGAATTCGGGGAGCGTGGTCGAGTCCGGCCACGTGTTGCAGTCGAAGCAATGCCCCGTGCTGTGTGGTAGTCGGCGGATCCACGAGTCACGCATCTTGGGCCCGTCGGCGAGCTCTATCACGTCGAGCAGGTTCGCGAGCAGGTTCGCCCGTGACAAGGCCCACATGCCCGGCTTCTCGTCGAACTCCCGCTCCCACGGGTAGGCGTCATTGAGCGTCTGGCTGTTGCGGGGGAGGAAGTAAATACAGCTGAGCCGCACGTCCACGCCCTCGTTCCTGAGCCCTATTCCGTACAGGCTGGCCTGCACCCGGTATGTCTGCGATGGGCCGTGGGCCTTCGCGAGCTTCAGTGTGGAGTTGTCGTTCACGTACTTCCAGTCGATGGTCGCGCCTTCGGCCACGTCCCACAGGTCGATGCTGCCCTTGATGTCGTAGCCGCCCGTGAGGCCGTTCAACCGGCCCACGGTCACCGTGTACTCGGTGCAATACAACGGTTTGAGCTCCTCGGGGGCGGGTCCGTCGAACACCTGGCCGCCGTACATGACCTGCGGGTTGGAGAACAGGCGTTCGAAATGCTCGTGCAGACAGGTGCCCGTGTAGGGCAGCCATGCCGGCTGCTTCGACTGTTCCCAGCCCGCCAGCTTCGCCGCCAGACAGTGCAGGCAGTCCGTGCCCAGTTCGCTGGGTCCGAGCTCACGCTGTAGGTTGCGCGGCTTGTTGACGATGTCCGCCTCGATGATGCCGCGAATCTTCGGCCACAACCTGGGTTCCTCCATCGTGCCGATTTTGGTTTTCGGCGTGACGGGCGGATTGCCCATGCCGGGTGCCGACTGCGTCATGGGCGGTATGTCCACGGGGATCGCATCACCCTGCTGCTGGGCTTGTGCGACGGCCAATACCGCCTCATTCATGCTCACGGTTCTTCACCTCCTTCAAAAACTCGTTGATCTGTTTCTTGATGTCCGTGAGTGCGGTCCGGCTGAGCCGTGTGATGGCCACCGCCTCGTCCGAATTGTCGAAGCGCAGCGTGTAGGTGCGGTCGCCGTCCTTCGCGATGGTTACCGGCATGCTGCCGAAGGCCATCGAATGCACGGGGAAGCCGGTCTTGCCTTGCGTCTCCAGTTCGCGTATGGCCTTGTGGATGCGTCTGGCGACGGTGAGGCCCAGCTCGTCGAGCTGCTCGGAACGGATGACGTACAGGTCGCCGGTCAGCTCGTTGCCGTCCTCGTCACGCAGGTCGTAGTCGGCGATAACGCTTTCCACGATCTGGGCGATGCCCAGGCTGGACAGTTCCGCGCTCATGAGACCACCACCATAGGCTTGCCGCTCATCGCGTAATCGGCCACCGCGTCCGCCGACAGCAGCTTCTCCAACTGGCTGAGCGGCCGCGGCCGCAACTGGTAGGCTCCGGGATACTTGGTGGCCGGGTAGGCTTTTTCGAACGTGCCGGCGTTGATGCGGCGCGCGCCCGGCTTGACCTGCACCTTCAGGTTGCCGGCCTGGTAGGTGCCGACAGGATGCGAGTCGAGGAT
>OKVQ01000355.1_pt1 | contig 11642 bp, 7 predicted proteins | sample 1606821 | NCBI WGS metagenome assembly OKVQ01 (sample SAMN03281009, study PRJEB24777) | human gut metagenome | isolation source: fecal sample PR192 from 1 month old female Indian infant, vaginally... | reverse complement strand
CAAATAATATAAGAAATAATTTTCATGAAGATCAAGCAGAATATAAAAAAATTTTAAGTACTATGAATAGAAAGTCAATTCCGTTATTTTTAAAAAACGAAAAAACAGATCGTGAAATATATAGCGAATATTATGAGCTGAGTGCTGAGCATCTATCCAGAGGTATTTTAGTGATTATGGATCAAGCAGGATCCATCAGATTTACCACTCAACAAACCAGACAAAATCCAGTTATTTCGCCCAATTATTTAAAAACAGTTCTTTCAGGAAATAACTACCACCACAGCATGAGACGTATTACGAAAGGGGATGACAGCAATCATTATTTAGTGATGATTGATACTATCAGTGAGGGAGGGACAGAGTTAGGGTATAGTGCGATACTGCTCAATGGAAATGACTTCTTACCTGAGGGCTTATATTATGGTACCAATTACATCATTGCTGATCAGTTTGACAATGTCTACGCAAATAATGCGAATCATTTTATCACAGGAACATTGAAAAAAATTAATTCGAATGTTTTTGATCGCTTCTTATTTTCCTATGATAGACAATTATACCTTTCTAAGAAAAGTCTGATTGGTCAAAATATTAACCTTTATACTTATTCGATGATTTTTCCAATCAGTGTATTGGCATTGTTTGGTATCACTTCAGCATTGATTATTTTTCTAGTATTGCTATATCACTCAAAGCGTTTAGCAACTAAGATAGCCAAAAGAAACACGGTGAGTATTAAGATGCTTGTAGATGAAACAAAGAAAATCAGGAATGGTGAAAAGCAAAAAATCGAGATACAAACGGAAGATGAGTTTGAATTCTTAGCCGACAACATCAATGAGATGATGGAGGAATTGGATCGATTGATTCAAATGAAAATTTATTTGGAAAAAAAGAAGAATTTATATGAGATCAAGATGCTGGAAGCGCAATTTCATCCTCATTTTCTATATAACACTCTTGAAAACATCAGAATTACCAGTAAAATTGATACAGATTTGAGTGAAAGGCTGATTTTATCATTAAATCGAGTGCTGCGTTACAGCATCGATCATGCCAATGAAAAAAGCAATCTGATAGATGACCTTGCGATTTTACAGGATTTTTTGGAAGTTACAAAAATACGTTTTGAAAAATTTATTTACACGATCGATGTGGAAAAAGATCTGCACATGATTCAGATACCGCGACTGTTTTTATTACCGGTTGTTGAAAATGCAATCAAATATGGAATGAAAGAACGAAATGATCTTAAAGTAGCGGTCGCTGTATTTTCAAAAGGGGAAGAAATTTTTTTTGAAGTGCGCGATAATGGGCCTGGATTTGAAGAAGAATTGATTGAAAAAATCTATCTGCAGTATGAAGAAGAAGAGACGCATCATGGCTTGATCAACAGTTATCGCAGATTAAAAATAGAATATCCTTTTCTTGATTTGCGTATTTTTAATCATAAGAAAGGCGCATGTGTTCAATTTGTAGTTTGGAGGACTATCGATGGTGTATAAATTATTAATAATAGAGGACGAGCATTTAATTCGACGTTGGTTAGCCTATGCGATCGATTATTCTGATATAGGATTGAAAGTAGTTGGTGCTGCAGAAAACGGACAAGAGGGAGCTGATATGATTCGCAATTATCTGCCAGATATTGTGATTTCTGACATCAATATGCCGGTTATGGATGCCTTCGAAATGTTTGAACTGACGAAAGATCTCTTCTTCAAAAAAATCATTCTCTCAGGATACAATGATTTTTTTAATGCAAAAAAGGCGATTCATTACGGCGTTAGAGAATTTCTTGCTAAACCATTACAAACAGAGGAACTAAGGCTAAGCTTGCTTCAGCTAACGAATGAATTGGAAAACGAAAAGCGTTTGACCAATCAGAAAAAGTATGAAGCATTGGTGGTAGCTAGAAAAACGCACCACGATAAAGATATGATCGTTCATCAGGTACTAAGTTGGATCCATGAGTATTATGCACAAAAATTTACTATTGCGGATATAGCAGCTAGTTTAGGCTACAGTGAAAGTTACCTGTATAAAAAAATTAAAGACCATCTTGACATCACCATTAACGATTATGTGAATCGTTATCGAATCAAAAAGGCAATCGATCAATTAATCGAGGATCCAAATGTACTCATATATGAAGTAGCAGATAGGGTTGGATTTTCTGACTATAAATATTTCAATAAAGTATTTAGAAGATATATTGGTGTTTCGGTCACTGAGTTTAAGGAGGAGATTCTCTAAAGTGTAGAGAATTTTCTCCTTTTTGTATAGATGTGTGCTATTTTGAAAGCGTTTTATAGAGTGTATGATAAAGGTATACTTTGGAGAGGGGAATGAAAATGAAAAACAAATTTGTTTATTCAGTTATATGTGCATCGGCATTAGTTGGTTTAGCAGCTTGCGGCAATGGAGGAACATCCAACTCGTCAGACACTGCTTCTTCTGGCAGTGATACATTAGTGATTTATTCACCAAACTCAGAAGGACTAATCAACGCAACAATACCTGCTTTTGAAGAACGTTATGGGATTAAAGTGGACCTGATTCAAGCAGGAACTGGTGAATTATTCAAAAAACTTGAAAGTGAGAAAAATGCACCTGTTGCAGATGTCGTCTTTGGCGGTTCCTATACACAATATTCTGAAAATCAGCATCTTTTTGAAGAATATGTATCAGATGAAAATGACAATATTGAAGAAGATTATCAAAATCAAACCGGTTTCTATACACCTTATACGATTGACGGCAGTGTTTTGATCGTAAATCCAGACCTAACAGAAGGAATGACTATTGAAGGGTATAGTGATTTGCTGAATGATGATTTAGCCGGAAAAATAGCTACGGCTGATCCAGCTAATTCTTCCAGTGCCTTTGCTCAGTTAACAAATATGTTGCAAGCTCAAGGCGGCTATGAATCTCAAGAAGCTTGGAATTATGTAGAGGATTTATTTACGTTGATCGATGGAAAGATAAGTTCAAGTTCTTCCAACGTCTATAAAGCAGTTGCTGATGGGGAGATGGCAGTTGGTTTGTCTTATGAAGATCCGACTGTCAAACTGCTAAATGATGGGGCGAATGTAGAAATCGTGTACCCGAAAGAAGGTACCGTTTTCTTGCCAGCTAGTGCTGCAATCATCAAAAATGCAAAAAACATAGAAAATGCCCAAAAATTTATTGATTTTATTATTTCAGAAGATGTTCAAAATACGTTGGGGACAACGACAACAAATCGCCCTGTACGTAAAAATGCACAAACAAGCGATAATATGAAACCACTCAAAGAGATCAATACGATTGTAGAAGATTACGACTATGTAATTGAAAATAAAGATGAAATCGTCAATAAATATAATGAAATTTATGTTGGTATCCAATCCAAATAAGAAGGTGTGGAAAATATGAGTCAAATAACCATAAATAAAGCAAAAAAAGTCTATGACTTACAGCCAGTGATTGAAAATCTTGATTTGACAATTCCTGAGGCGTCTCTATTTACTTTATTAGGACCCTCAGGATGCGGAAAGACAACTTTGCTTAGAATGATTACAGGTTTTAACTCGATCGAGGGAGGCGATTTTTACTTTGGGAGTGAGCGAATCAACAATATGGAGCCAAGTAAACGCAATATTGGCATGGTCTTTCAAAATTATGCAATTTTTCCTCATTTAACAGTGAGAGAAAATGTAGCTTTTGGACTTCGTCAAAAGAAAACTTCAAAGGAAGAACTGACAAAACGGACAAATAAGTATTTAAAGTTAATGCAAATCGACAAGTTCAGTGAAAGAAAACCGGATCAGTTGAGTGGCGGTCAACAGCAACGAGTTGCTTTAGCTAGAGCTTTAGCTATTAATCCGAAGGTTTTGCTTATGGATGAGCCTCTCAGCAATCTAGATGCGAAACTCCGTGTAGATATGCGTCAGGCGATACGTGAGATTCAGCATGAAGTAGGAATAACGACAGTCTATGTCACTCATGATCAAGAAGAAGCGATGGCTATCTCTGACCAGATTGCAGTAATGAATCTAGGGAAGATCCAACAAGTAGGAAGACCGAAGGAATTATATCATAGACCGAGCAACGAGTTTGTTGCTACCTTCATTGGACGAACAAATATGATTCCTGCTAAATTGATTCACGATGATGAAGGTACTAAGATCCAATTGTCTAATGGTTACCAGATGGCATTTCCAGAACTAGATAGTGAAATGGAACAAGATGTACGTTTAAGTATTCGACCGGAAGAATTTACCCGCAGCGATCAAGGTGATATTTCTGCCGTCATTATTGATAGTCTTTATCTTGGACAAAACACAGAATACTATATGAAGACAGAATTTGGCGAGAAAATTCAGGTCAGTGAGGAATCTACTTTTACAGAAGATTTGGGTGCAGGTGATAAAGTCAAGTTGCTGATCAAACGAAACAAGATCAATATATTTACCTCAGATGGCTCAATCAATCTTTTGGGGGTGAGATAAATGAACTCGGAAAGAAAAAAAATCAATATTTGGACAGTTTCTTCGTTGTTTATTTTTACAGCATATTTGATTTTCTTGGTCTATCCTATTGTTACTATCTTAGGACAAGCAATGTTTGTAGATGGAAGAATGTCTTTTAATAATTTTTCCCAATTCTTCTCCCAAAGTTATTATTTTGATACTCTGTTTAATAGTTTTAAAGTTTCGTTGACAGCGACTCTCTTCGCACTGATATTAGGAACTCTATTAGCATATTTTTTCTCGATGTATGCTTTTAAAGGTAAGAAAACCTTGCAAATTCTCATTATCATTGCCTCCATGTCGGCCCCTTTTGTCGGTGCATATTCATGGATCCTATTACTTGGACGAAATGGGCTGATTACTCGTTTTATGATGAACGTTTTTGGATTCCCACAAATTGACATTTATGGGTTCTCTGGAATTGTTCTCGTATTTACATTGCAACTATTTCCACTGGTTTTTCTTTATGCTTCGGGCGCATTTTCTAGTATTGATAATTCCATTTTAGAAGCGGCTGAAAGTATGGGCGCGCGAGGAATCAATCGGTTTTTTAAAGTTATTCTTCCACTACTTGTTCCTACGTTATTAGCAGCTGGTTTACTCGTTTTCATGAGAGCATTCTCTGATTTTGGTACACCTATGTTGATTGGAGAAGGGTATCGTACGTTTCCAGTTTTAATTTATACGCAATTCATAAGTGAAGTAGGAGGGAATGCAGCCTTCGCTTCAGCATTGGCCATTTTAGCCATTATCATCGCACTCTCTATTTTTCTTATTCAAAAGTATATTGCTAATCGTCATAGTTTTAGTATGAACTCATTGCACCCGATTGAGCCGAAAAAAGTCAGCAAAGGGAAAACTGCGATGATCTCATTTTTTGTCTATAGTGTGGTATTTATTGCCATTTTACCGCAACTCTATTTGATTTATACTTCGTTTTTAAAGACATCAGGAATGATTTTCGTACCCGGTTATTCGTTAGATAGTTACAGAAATGCTTTTGGCAGAATGGGCTCAGCCATTTTTAATACAATACGTTTGCCTTTGATCGCATTAGCAATCGTGATCGTTTTTGCTACGATGATTTCCTATTTAGCAGTTCGAAAAAGAAATATTTTTACTTCAATGATTGATAGTTTGAGTATGATTCCTTATATTGTACCAGGCACAGTTTTAGGTATTGCCTTTATCACTTCGTTCAATACAGGGATTGGCGGCACAGGGATTCTAGCCATAACAGGTACAGCATTTATTATGATCGCCTCGCTGACAGTCAGAAGATTGCCTTATACTATTCGCTCATCTGTTGCAAGCCTTCAACAGATTTCGCCAAGTATTGAAGAAGCGGCAGAAAGTTTGGGAAGCACACGAATGAATACGTTTGTTAAAATAACTATTCCCATGATGATGTCCGGAATCGTGTCAGGAGCGATATTATCTTGGATAACGATGATATCAGAGCTTTCTACATCGATCTTGCTGTACAATGTACGAACTCGCACAATGACAGTTGCGATCTATACTGAAGTAATAAGAGGAAATTATGGTATTGCAGCGGCCTTGTCAACGATATTAACTGGCTTGACGGTTCTTTCATTAATGCTTTTTATGAAAGTATCGAAAAGCAAAACAATCACTATGTAGCGGAATTCAAAAATAGTTGTAAGTCACATGATTTCGAGGTATCGGCTTTTCGAACCGCTCTATTTAAGGAAATGAACGCCAACAGAATCTCCTGCTGGAAATTATGTGGCATACACATGAATCCAAATAAAAAAGTAGAAGATCTAAATTATCTTTAAGTAAAAAAGCACTCGCTTCTAAACGAGTGCTTTTTACTATTGAATAATTTGCCATTCTTGAATTTTTTTCAAGAGTACCGCTTTGTCGGAAGCTTCCGCAAAGGAATGCTGAGCGGCGGTTTCGTTTAAGAAGCGCATCTCTGATTCGGTCATGTCGCAATGATGAGCCATTTGCAGGTATTCATTGGTCAATGTCGTGTTGGAGACCGTTCGGTTATCGGTGTTCAAACAAAAAGGGACCTTGGCTTCCAGCCATTCTCTTAATGGGTATGCCGAGTATGTGGGAATCGCACGCGTATGAACATTGCTGGTAGGACAGCCTTCGATACAGCGCATATGTTCTCGAACAAATGCTTGAGCAGTATGATCTCCTTTTAAGGCGATGCCGTGGCCAATCCGTTGCGCACCGCTTTCGATGGCTTGATAAATGTTTTGCACACAGCCGCATTCGCCTGCATGTAAGGTCAGCTGGACACTTTGGTCCTTGAGGAACACTTGATAGCTGGCAGCTAAATCAGGGACGTACCCATCTTCTTCTGGACCTGCCAGATCAATGCCGACGACTTTTTCATCGGTAAGAGCGATCGCTTCATCAAAAATCGCCGTAATAGCTGGTAGGTCTTCTTGACGCATCCCAATGACCAAAACATTGCCTTTGATTGGGTAGCGTTCTTCTGCTCGTGCGATGCCTTCGATCACGGCTTGGATGGTCTGGCTGCAAGTGAGTCCTTTGTCCATCGATAAGCTGGGGGCAAAGCGGATCTCAATATAAGCGACCCCATCTTGAGCGGCTTGTTCCATCACATCATAGGCGGCAGCTGCTAACGCTTCTTGTGTTTGCAAATACGGCCGAACGAAATCAAAGCAGCGAAGATAATCCCTCAGGTCATGACAATCTTTGGGGGCTTGCATCTGTGCTTTTACCGCTTCTATGTCTTGCTCGATCGGTAGTTCTTGCTGATTGGCGATGGCGATCAATGTTTCTGGACGAATGGAACCGTCGAGGTGGCAGTGAAGTTCTACTTTGGGAAATGCTTGGATTTGTTGTTGAGTAAGCACAGTGTTCCTCCTGTCTAGGTCGAATTTTTTTAAGTATGAATATAGCATACTTCCAAAGCCCATGCTACCCAAAAAAGGAAATTCTCATAGAAAGCAAAACAGCAGCCGCGAATTACTTGTGCGGCTGCTGTTTTTATTGTGGGAGAGTGGCTCAAATCAATTCCGATAGATCGGTAAAAGGCAATGACAGATCGTGAGCGGCTTCTTTTGAAGTAAATGCGCCCTCATAGGCGATGACCCCTTTGGCAAGTGCCTGATTTTCTCGCAACGCTGCTAAAGGATCGTTCGCTAGCTGCTGGGCATACGGTAAGGTGGCAATGCTCAATGCGATGGTTGCCGTTTGTGGTACAGCACCTGGCATATTCGCCACTGCATAGTGAATAACTTCTTCCCGGATATAGGTTGGCTCGTCGTGGGTGGTGACTTTGTCTTCGGTCTCAAAAATTCCGCCTTGGTCAATGGCAATATCGACGATCACAGATTTTTCAGGCATCTGTTTCACCATGTCGCGGGTCACTAAGCACGGAGCTTTTTGTCCTGGCAATAAGACGGCTCCTACCACCAAGTCTGCGGATTGGATCGTTCGTTCGATATTCAAGCGATTGGAATACAAGGTTTGGACTTGACCAGAAAATTGTCGATCCAGCTCTTGTAAGCGTGGGATCGAAACGTCTAAAATCGTTACTTGTGCGCCCAGACCTACGGCGACTCTCGCGGCATTCTCACCGGCAACGCCACCACCAATGATCGTTACCCGACCTTGACGGACGCCGGGAACACCTGAAAGCAGGATCCCTTTTCCGCCATATATTTTTTCGAGAAATTGTGCGCCGATTTGAACAGACATTCTTCCAGCGATCTCACTCATAGGCGATAGCAGAGGCAGGGTGCCGTTCGCCAGCTGGACGTTTTCATAAGCAACAGCGATCACTTTGCTGTCGATCAATGCTTGAGCAAGCTGTTGATTGGCGGCTACGTGGAAATAGGTGAATAAAACCAGTCCCTCATGCAAAAAGGGGTATTCTTCTGGTAAAGGTTCTTTGACTTTCATAACCAATTCAGAGGCCCAAACCTCTTCAACGGTAGTAATCGTAGCGCCGACTTCCTGATACGCTTGATCAGAAAAGGTTGATCCTGCACCAGCGCCTTGTTCAACGAAGACTTCGTGTCCGTCTTGGACTAACTCATAGACTCCCGAGGGCGGCAATGCCACACGATTTTCATTGTTCTTGATTTCTTTTGGGATACCGATTTTCATAGACTTCACACCTTTCTTTCTTCCATTATAATAGAAAGCGGATTCCCAAGGGGAGAAAAAATGGTTTTTTTATTAAAAAAGTAAGATCCAGTTGCTGCCTACGCCACGACAAAGAAAAAAGCCCCGAAAGGGGACTTTTTTCGATCAATCAGCTGAAGGTCCAAAAGCGTAAGCTTTGATTAGCGATTTCATCTAGTGTGTAATAGATAGTGTAATGGGATTTTTCTGGATCATCATTGGGATCTAAGACAAACACTTGATCGTCCATCATTCCACCTAAGACCATGATATGGCCGCCATCTGTAAATTCCCCTGGAGTCACAGAAACGATGACCGGATGATTTTGTTGCAAGTAGGCTTCAACGCTGGCTAGATCTGTGCCAAGATCATAATAGTTGTAGCCGTTTGCATCGGCAAAGTCAGAAAAAATCCGCCAGTCCGTTCCTTGGCCGTCAACGTAATAATGATCTCCTGCCCAATCGAGGACTTCCAGTGGCGAAATGGGATAGCCTTCAAGATAGGATTGAACCATCGCAAGAGAAGCAATCGCACAGCCGTTTTCTGCTAAGCTTTGGCTGCCGTCATTGCCATAGGATCTATCAGCCCATTCTTCGTTCGTCTGCAAGAAAATCGGTGTTGTGATGTCCATTTCCCATAAATAAGCATTGATGTCATCACTAAAGATAGCCTGAGAATAAACATATTCGTCGTCATAACTCTCATCATAGGCAACGACGGTATGCACGTGTTCGGACAACTCTCCGTACAACACGTGATGAGAGATTCGATTGAACCCTATCCAAATCAACACCAATCCTGCCAAAACAACCATTGGCCGACGCTTTCGATAAACATCTGTCTGTTTTTGCATTTTTCCCTCCTTGTTTTACGAATCGTACGTATTCATCCTGTTCTTTTAAGTAAAACAAAGGAGGGGGCGCTTGTCATCGGCCTACAGACCGATTCCTCGATCAGCTGTCAAATGCTTCTAGTTCTAAGCTAGTATTTTCCCATGCTTCTAGTAGAGCTTCTTGTTCAGTGCGGGCTTGTTCTAACGCTTGATTCAACGCGGTCAATTTGACATGATCATTCAACGCATCTGGTGCGGTCATGTCTTGTTCCAGTTGTTGGATCGTTTCTTCTATTGCGGCAAGTTCTTCTTCGATTTGGGTGACTTTTCGCTGTAAGGTTCTAACGGCTTTTTGCTGTTCCTTGCTTTGGACAAAGTTTTGCTTGCCCGCTGAGAGGGTGGTTTCGGTTGTTTTTGCTTCCAACATCGCTGCGATCTCAGCTTCTTCTTGTTTCTTTTCTAAATAATAATCGTAATCGCCTAGATAGAGCTTGCTGCCGTTTTCAGACAGTTCCACGACCTTAGTGGCGATTCGATTGATAAAGTAGCGGTCATGAGATACGAAGAACAAAGTGCCTTCATAATCGATCAGGGCATTTTCTAAGACTTCTTTGCTGTCGATGTCTAAATGGTTGGTTGGCTCATCCAAAATCAAGAAATTGTCATGGTCCATGGCTAATTTTGCCAAAGCGACACGGGCTTTTTCGCCACCGCTTAACAGCGTGATCGGCTTTTCAACATCTTCTCCCGAAAATAAGAAGCTGCCTAATATATTGCGAATCTCGACTTCAGGTGTGGTACTGTGGTCATCCCAAAGCTCATGGAGGATCGTTTTGGTTGAGTGCAGATCGGATTGGGTTTGGTCATAGTACCCGATTGAGACATTGGCGCCAAAATGGACCTTTCCTTGAATAAAGGGGATTTTATGAATCAGCGATTTCAGTAAGGTTGATTTGCCGATCCCATTCGGTCCTACTAAAGCGATCGCATCTTTGCGCCGAACATCTAAGTCGATGGGCGCCGATAAGACTTCTTCTTCAGAATAACCGATAGCGGCATTTTCTACTTGCATCACAACATTTCCTGAAGGCTTTTCAATGGAAAAAAGGAAGTGGGCGGATTTTTCATCTCCTTGCGGGCGATCCAGCCGATCCATTTTCTCTAATTGCTTACGGCGACTTTGCGCGCGTTTGGTGGTAGACGCACGGACAAGGTTGCGGGCAACAAAGTCTTCCAGTTTATTGATTTCTTCTTGCTGTTTTTCAAAGGCTTTCCATTCACTTTGCAGCTGCTCCGCTTTCAGGGTCAAATAGCGGCTGTAATTACCTTTGTAGTGTCGCATTTTTTGACGACTCAGTTCGTAGACTTCGTTGACGACTTTGTCTAGGAAGTAACGGTCATGGGAAACGATCAGCAACGCACCGGCATATCCTTGCAGATAGTTTTCCAACCAAGATAACGTTTCGATGTCTAAATGGTTGGTCGGTTCATCTAGGATCAAGATATCAGGTTTTTGCAGCAGCATTTTTGCTAGTGCCAAGCGGGTTTTTTGACCACCAGAAAGGGTATTGATGGCTTGCGTGTAAAAAGAAGGATCAAACTGAAAACCGTGCAAGACGGAGCGAATCTCATTTTCATAGCCATAGCCATTTTTTTCTGCAAATTCATGCTGCAATTGGTCGTATTCTTTCAGGAGATTGCCAGAGTCAGCTGCAGGATCTGCTTCGGAGATGGCGATCTCTAAGGTACGCATGCGCTGCTCCATCTGCCGAACCGTTGCAAAAGCTCCTAGCATTTCTTCCCATACGGTGGCCTGACTATCAAGTCCGGTATCTTGAGCTAAGTAGCCCATCGTAGCGGTCTTGTTTTTAGCGATCGTTCCTTTATCAGGACTTTCGAGTCCAGCAATAATTTTCAGTAGCGTTGATTTACCAGCACCGTTGCGCCCAACAAGCGCGATTCGGGAATTGCTGGCAATTTCTAATTGGATATTTTCAAATAAAACCTCGGCTCCGAAAAGACGGGCGATTTGGTTGGCTTGTAATAAAATCATGTGTATGTCATTCCTATCTTTAAGAAACTTGTCTGTATCAAGGTTACAATACTACAAGTCTATCATATTTTAAGGGAAACGGCGATTGGGAAAAAGTTTGATT
>OKVQ01000343.1_pt1 | contig 12447 bp, 13 predicted proteins | sample 1606821 | NCBI WGS metagenome assembly OKVQ01 (sample SAMN03281009, study PRJEB24777) | human gut metagenome | isolation source: fecal sample PR192 from 1 month old female Indian infant, vaginally... | reverse complement strand
CTATTATACGATTAACTAAATAATGTTGGTTATTTGAAAATAAAAAACAAAGGGGAACGTGAGAATAATGAGAAAAAGTGTTGTTTTTAGTTTATTGGGGTTCACACTTCTTTTTGCTGGCTGCACGCCAAAACAGGAGAAACCAGCTTCAGAAAGTACGGAAAATGCAAGCGCTACAAGCTTATCTATGACATCATCATCCGAAGTCGCCCAAGAATCGACGGTCTCTTCCAGTGAAGCGGCTTTACCTAGTTCAGAACAAACCATCACAGGCGTTAGCGGAACAAACTATACCATCGATTTACCTAGCAATTGGCAAGAGGTACCTGATTTCACTTCATTGAATCCTGACAATGATTTCATGTTGTCCGATGCGTTAGAAACGAAATATTTAGCTGCAGTCGTTGAATCGAAACAGGATTTTGCCGATTTAGAAACTTATCTCGGATTGGTTCAAGAAAATTTGGCAACAAGCTTCGATACGACTGCCACCTTTTTACCAATTCCTGACACAAAGGCCTATTTCGTTGATTTTCCTGCGACAGTTGAAGGGCTAAATATCCACTATATTTATTATGTACTTGAAACCGAAAATAATTACGTTCAGTTGTATGGCTGGACGTTAGAAAGCTTATACGACTCTTCAAAAGAGGAATTAACAGCGATCATGAACAGCTTCAAAGAAGAATAAACAAAATATCTGTACCCATTTTGGCTAATCGCCACAAGCATGGGTACAGATATTTTTTCTTTTTATCTACGGACTACGAGACGTTGCCCTACCAGAATCAATGAGCCAGAAAGGTTATTCCATTGCATCAACTGATTCACAGTCACACCGTAGCGTCGCGAAATCCCCCATAGAGTGTCTCCCGAACGTACAGTATAGGTGGTGCTGTTTGATGAGGAAGCGTTCGTTTCTTGAACGTACGCTGCACTTACCCAGCCACGCCCTTCAATTCGATACCAGACATTGTTGCCATTGACACTGGTTCCGGTCTTTTGCGCAACTGCACGAAAAGAGGAGTTGTTTAACAAAGATCCAACAATTCTGGCACTGGTAGACGCATCAGAGCGAATATTCAATGTTGCGGTAGTGCGAAACTCTTTGTTGATGCTTTGTTCAGAGCTATTACTTCCAGCGTTGACTTCTGTCACGTACGCAGCGCTCACCCAGCCGCGTCCTTGGATTCGATACCACACATTGTTGCCGTTGACACTCGTTCCCGTCTTTTGAGCGACTGCTCGAAATGTTGCATTACTTGCCAAGGAGCCGACAACAGAAGCGCTAGTCGATGCGTCTGAACGGATATTCAAAGCAGCGGTGGTGCGAAACTCTTTATTGATGCTTTGTTCGGCACTGTTGTTACTGTTATTATTATCGTTGTTATTACCATTATTATTGTTGTTATCATTCCCACCCGTATTCGATGAGATCTCCGTCACGTGAGCGGCACTTACCCAGCCACGTCCTTGAATTCGGTACCACGTCGTATTGCCGTTCACACTGGTGCCGCTTTTTTGCGCTACTGCTTCAAATGTTGCATTGGCAGCCAATGAACCCACGATCGAGGCGCTGGTGGAAGCATCCGAACGGATATTGAGTGCTGCATTTGTTCTGAATTGCTTATTGATCGCCTGTTCAGAATTGTTATTGTTGTTATTGTTATTATCATTTGAACCACCACCACTTGATGTATCGTACTGGGTCAAATTGTACGTTTCAATCAAGTTGTTTAGCTTACTTGCATAAGACGTGTCGGTGGCATAGCGTCCTTGCAGCCATTGTGTCGCGTCACGATAAGAATTCGTATTAGACTTCCATGCCCCATGGTAGAAGAAAACACCCGGCGAAAATGAGGTGGTTCTCAAAACGTGCGCATTGTCTTGAAAAGATTCTTTTAATGAAGGGTATTTACGAAACTTCGCAATAATCGGATAGAGATTGCCATTCCCGTCATCTTCCAAGGTTTGCATCTCTACAAATTGTCCATTGTAAGATCCCTTGATACCAAACATATTATTGGCAAGAGTAGTCAGCGTGGATTGCCCCCAACCTGATTCTAAGATCGCTTGCGCAATCATAACTGAAGCGTAGAGGTCATTTGCCCCCGCCACTTCTTGTGCCATTGGTCCTACTTGCTGAATAAATGCTTGCTGATTATTAGAACGTGCCATTGGATTGTTGTAGTTGGGCATGACCTTCGTTTCAATGGCGATCCGCTCTTCTTCTGACAGAACAGGAATGTCACGATCGATTTCTTCTTCATTCTGTTCAGAAGCATCATCTGCTGGTTCATTTTCGGGTACGTCTTGAATTTCTACTACATCCGAACTTTCAGCTTCTGATGGTTCGGTACTATCTTGCGTTGCTGGTGATCCCTCGTTCACTTCTTGATCTTCTACAATGTTCACGGAATCTTGCGTCGATGTGTCTTGGGTTGACTCTGCTGTTTCAACTACTTGAACACCATTTTGGGTTTCTGCTGACTCAAGTGTATCTGCTAAGACATTCATCGGCAAAATATTCACCGTACTAACAAGTGCAGCGGTTGCCGCCGCACTTTTACGGTAAAGAAGCCCTCTTTTTTGTTTCTTCGCACGATAACGAAGCTGTTTTCTTTCTTCCATTTGTCTCTCCTTAAAACTACAGCTAGCTACTTCTTACATTCTTACTGCAAAGCTAGGTGTAAAATGAGCGGTACTGCCAACAGAAACATTTTGTCCTGGGCGTGGTGCATGAATGTATTGTCCGCCACCTAAAGCAATGGCTACATGGTAGGTGCTGCCTGATTAACCCCAGAATAATAGATCTCCTGGTTGTGCTTGGCTAACTGAAATCACTGTACCCGCTGTTTCTTGTGGTACCGTCCATCCACCAATATCTCTCCCTGTTACTTGTAAAAAGACATAGCGAGTAAACCCAGAACAGTCAAAGCTGTCCGGTCCTTTGGCACCCCAAACATAGGGTTTTCCGATATGTTTATACGCTTCTGCCACGATTGCAGCCCCATTTGTTGATGCTGGTGCAGAAGGTGCTGGCGGCGTCACGATCGGTGCTGGTGACGGAGCAGCCGTTGGCGCCGGTGTTGGTGTAACGGGCGCCGGTGTTGGTGTAACGGGCGTCGGTGCTGGCGTTGGTGCAGGAACTGCAGGTGCACTGTCCGCTGGCGTCTCTGGTGCTGCAGGTGTCACTGGTGTGTCTGGCTCTTGAATTTCTGGTGTATCTACTGGTGCTTCTTCTGGAGCCTCTGGTGTTTCAACTGGTTCAGATCCTTGCATTTCCTCTGGCTGCGTTTCTGCTGGTGCTGCTGGCTCTTCCACTGGCGCTTGGCTCTCTGTTTCTGCGTCAGATTCGATGCTCTCTGCTTGAACAGCCGCTTCATTCAAGGCTGCTTCTTCCGCTGCAGCTTGTTCTGCCTGCTGTTGCGCCGCTTGTTCCGCTTGGGCTTGTAAAGCAGCAACACGGGCAGCTTCTTCACGAATTCTTGCTTGCTCCGCTTCATAGGCTTCTTTTTCCGCACGCAGCTGCTCTTTTTCTTCTTCTTTCGTTGCTTCTTCGTAGGCTAACTGACTAACCAAGACATTTAATTCTGCTTGGCTTGCTTCCAAGACACCTTTTTGTGCTTCCAGATGGCTCTGTGCTGCTTGCAATTCTGCCACTTTTTCTTGTGATTCCGCACGCTTTTGTTCAACTGCTTGTTGGTCGGCTTTTTGCTGTTCGATCACTTCATTATTCGCTCGAATGATCGTCGTCATGGCATGGACCCGACCCACTAGATCACTGACAGAATCAGCTTCTAGTACGGCTGTTAGAAAATTGTCGCCTTTTCCATTGACTTGTGTTTCTCTGGCTTGCTTTTCGATGTTTTCTGAGCGTTTGGCAATCCGCTCTTCTAACTGACTGATTTCCTGATCCAATCCTTCGATCGCTTGCAACAAATCACTTTGCTGCGCTAAAATGATTGCTGCTTCTTGATTTAATGAATCAATTTCTGCAGACAATCCATCAATTTCCCCTTGTACGCTTTGACGTTGCTGTCTCAATTGATCAATCTCGTTATTTTTTTGTTCGATCAATTGATCGTGATTCGTAGCAAAAACGGTCACAGGTCCGCCGAATGATGACAATACAATGCCACACATACACACTGTTGCAAAGATTTTCTTCTTCATATGATCCTCCAAATTCAATTTTGAAACTTTTTTTTCATTTATTTGACCATTTTCATTTTACCATAGTTCAGCAACAAACCCAATCCGCAAGCGATTTACATTTTAGTTACACAAATAAACTCTGTTTTTTTATTGCATGTTCCCCACTCCTCTGCGATCGACACGCCACGTGAATGCCTATATATCACCTATTCAAGAAAACTTCATAGAAAAAGTCCTTTTTCTTAAGAAAAAATAAATAATGTTGTAGATTTCACTTTGATTACATTAATTTTCTGCAAAATATGCTTGATTCACAAAAATTTTACAGACGAAAAAAGCTCCTTCCTAATGTTTACTAGAAAAGAGCGAGTTTTTTTGTCTTAGTTATTCGCGATAAGGGAGTAGTTGTCTCATTACGGCGATTTGGTCATCAATGGTCTGTTCTGTGATGTGACCGGTCAGAGCCAAAATCCCCAATCCTTCAATCACGAACATATAGTTTTCTGCAATCACTGCCAAGTTTTCATCTTTTAACACGCCTTGCTGAACGCCGACTTGAAAGATCTCATGGATCGTCCGTTTCGTCTCAGAAAGTTGTGCTTGCTGCAGTGAACTGGAGGCTTCGGTTTTATGCGTATAGTAATACTCGTAGACGGCTCGCAGCATACCATCAGAAATGCTGTGGAGTAGACGCTTGCGATGGTCGGAAAAATATTTGTTTAAAATCGTTTCAAAGGGCACTTGCTCCATGATCATCTCTCGTACATCATCAAATTTTCGTTTGGAGCGCTGCTCTAACACTGCCAAAAAAATCTCATCCACCGAACGAAAATATAAATAAATGCCGCCACGACTAATGCCGCACTCTTCGATAATGTCCTTCATTGTCGCATCGATCAAGCCTTTCTTACTAAAGACGACTTTGGCACTTTCAAGAATCAAATCACGCTTTTGTTGTTTTTTCTTTTCCGCTGTAGTCAATTCGCTCTGTTGCTTCTTTGCCATTTTTTTGGCTCCTTTCATCACATTATTAATGACACTCGTGTCATTTTGTTGTATAATCAACCTAACTTAAAAATGACACGAGTGTCATTATAAAAAAAGGAGTTTTTACAATGAATACAAAAAGCAAAACCTATCGCCTTGTCATTCGTGCCATTTTGACTGCTATTATTATTTTACAGACGATGGTGCCTTTCCTTGGATTTATTCCGATCGGTATCACTAGTTTAACGATCATCCATATCACGGTGATCGTCGCTGCCATCGTTTTAGGGACAAAAGACGGGATGTTCATCGGCTTAGTCTGGGGTATTTTTACCATGATTCGTGCGTTTACCTCTCCGACAACGCCCTTAGACATTGCCGTTTTCACCAACCCAATCATCTCGGTGGTTCCCCGTGTATTGGTTGGCTTAGTGGCTGGTCTCTTGTTTACGATCATTTACAAAAAGACCAAAAAAGTCGTCGCTGCTTCGATTGTTGCAGCAATCTTTGGGACCATCACCAATACAGTTTTGGTCTTAACGTTAATGGGAACCTTATATACTGGCTTAGTTGCCACTACCTATGGTGTCGATGCTTCAGCTTTATTCGTGACCCTCGGTGGAATTGCTGTAACGAATGGAATTTCTGAGGTGATCACAGCTGCGATCTTAACACCCATTCTAGTAAAAGCCTTATTTGCAGCAACCAGCTTACGTCCAGAAAATCGTTAGTCCCTTCTCTTATCCTATCATTTTTTTCACGTTCTGAGTACTCTTTGCCCAAACATTAAAAGCCCCCGATCGAAGAAAGCTTCTATTGTATAGAAATGCTTTCTTCGCTCGGGGGACTTCTTCTTTTATTGGTTAAAAAAGGTGGACAGCAAGGCAAGGATCGCTAGACCGCCTTGGGTCAAAATAATTTTCTTGTCGCTAGTCACACTGCCATATGCAGCCACTAAGATAATGTAGATCAACAGCAAGCGACTGATTTCCAATGGCGCTGAAGCAAAGGTAATACTATACAGTAACCCCAAACCAATCAGCCCATTGTAAACTCCTTGGTTTTTGAACAAGGTCACAACAATCGGTCGTTCAATTTCTGCTTTCGTCACGTTGAAGACCCGCGCTGTTGCTTTGGACGTAGTGGCAAATGTTTCTAAATAGAGAATATAGAAAAATTCTAAGGCAACCAGTACAATCAAAATCGTCGATAAAATCGTCATCTTTATTCTCCTTGATGAGCGACAACGATCTCGCTCGGTTTGGCTGCAAAGTCAGGCATTTGTTGGAATAATTGTTGCAGCAGCGGGTTTTGATTGTGAGCGGTGATCGCTTCTTGATTCGCCCATTTTTCGACCATGACAAACCGATTGTTCTCTTCCAATGATTCATAGAGATGATAGCCGTGGCAGCCTTCCTCAGCTCTCGCCGATGCTAATAATGGCGTAACAGCGGCTAAAAAATCTGCCCGCTTTTCTTCTTTGATGTAAAACGTTGCATTAATGATTTCCATCGTTTTCCCTCCTCTTATAGAAATGTCGTAATTTGTTCTGCGTCTAACCGAACGGATTCATAGCCTAATTCTTTGGCTTTTCCGACTGAAAGGATCATGACAGGAACATAACGTTCTTTGTCTAAGCCAAAAGCTTCGGCTAATTGATCTGCTTCAAAGCCGCCGATTGGGTTGGTTTCATAGCCATGCGCCCGCGCAACTAACATAAATTGCATCGCTGCTAAACTAGCGTCGATCTTCACCACATCATTCATTTGTTCTTTTGTAAGATTTTCGTAATGCGGAATGATCGCTGCTAATTGTTGGTCACGTACTTCCGCTGGCATTTTGCCTTCTGCTACTGCTTTGTTATAGATTTCTTCTCCTAGTTCATGACAAAGCATATCACCAAAAATCAAGACCATTGCAGAAGAGGTATCATTTTGACGGACGTTGAAACGAATCAACGGTTTCAATTTTGCTTTTTGCTCATCGCTTTCCACAACGACAAAGCGCCAAGGCTGCATATTGACTGAGGAAGGTGCTGTCGTTGACTCTTGGATCATGGTCAACATTTCTTCATGCGGGATTTTGTAGGTTTCATCATAGACACGAACCGATTTTCGGCCAAAGGTGATCTCTGAAAAATTGTTATTGCTGTATTCTGTCATGGGTTTGCCTTCTTTCATGGAACTAATTTCATAAGTAATGTTAGAAGCTGTGCTTCTTCTTCTTCGGTCAAATTGATGCCTAACGACTCCTCAGAGCTGGCATGCTTTGAAGCACAACTAGCCAAATCGGCTTGTGCTTTCGGTGTCAAAGAAACAAAAATCTCGCGGTTATTGTCTTTGTTTCGTTCCCGTGTCACAAATTGTTTTTCTTCGAGAATCTTCAAATGCCGAGTGACCGCTGCACTATCGATCTTGATTTTGGGTACAGCGTCCTTGCTCATTCAAAAACTGCAGCAACTGATAACGGGTCAGACTAAAGCCAGTCTCTTTTTCAAAGATCGCCGTTAATTCTTGATTCACGATTTTCATCCGATACAGCAATCCGCTTAGCTCACGTAAATTCATTGCATAAACCGCTCCTTTCATCATTGACTTGTCAACTGTTGACTAGTCAAGTATAAATCATTTTCTTTTGCTTGTAAAGAGTAAGCAAAAAAGACCCGCAGCTAGGCGAACCTCATCAAGAATCGAAACAGAAATTCTTTGATAAAGGTACACCATCAGGCTGCGGGTCTTCGTGACTCCAGTTTTGAGAAAATACGGTAGAATATATTTTATTTTAATTGGAAGAGTTTCTTCAAGCCCATCACGATCAGTGTAGAGATCGCTGCAGCAGCGAAGATAATGCCCCACGTGCCAGCTTGAATCGGCATCGTATCCAATAGCTCATTCATAAACGGTACATAGACCGCTGAAAGCTGTAAGCCGACGGAAAGGAGCAATGCCCCCATCAATGGTTTGTTTTTCAAGAGGGTTTTGTCTAAACCAAAGCCGCTGCTCTTACGAACGTTGAAAATATGCATTAATTGCGCCACTGCCATAAAGGTAAAGGTTGCTGTTTGTGCATAAAGCAACTCGTGATCCGTCAGCATCAGGAAGTTGAAGAAGCCAAACGCCACCAAACCAATCACGACCCCACTTAAAATGATACGTCCTAAGAAACGCTTGTTAACGAGGCCATCCGCTTTTGTGCGGGGCTGGCGCTTCATAATGTCGTCTTCAGCTGGTTCAAAGGCTAATGCCATGGCTGGAGCAATATCGATGACTAGATTCAAGAAAAGGATATGCAGCGGTTGGATCGGCATGGGCATCAAGAAAATGACACTTAGAAAGATCGTCACGATCTCAACCATATTACAAGAGAACAGGAAGGAAACATATTTTTTGATGTTGTCAAAAATGATGCGTCCTTCTTTGATAGCATCGACGATCGTTCCAAAACGGTCATCCGTCAAAATCATATCGGAAGATTCTTTGGCTACTTCTGTCCCCCGAATCCCCATGGCGATCCCGATATCGGCGCCGTTGAGTGCTGGTGCATCGTTGACCCCATCGCCAGTCATTGAAACGATATCGCCTTCTTCACGCAACGCTTCCACAAGCTGTAATTTATTTTTTGGTGAAACTCGAGCAAAGACAGCGACTTCTTCGATTTTTTCGTTAAAGCCTTCTTGCCCTGCCAATTCATCGATCTCACGACCCGTCATGGTTTTTTCATGGTCTTTTAAGCCAATTTCTTTGGCGATCATGGATGCCGTCTTCGGATGGTCCCCCGTGATCATTTTCACTCGGATCCCCGCTTCTTGTGCGACCTTCACTGCTTCTTTGACATCTGTTCGCGGCGGGTCGACGATGCCCGCAAAGCCTTGGATCTTGATTTCCTGTAGTGCTGCTTTCAGCTCTGCTTCGTCCGTTCCACCTTGATAATCCTTGATGCAACCGACAGCGATCACCCGCTGCCCATGACTGGCTAACGTGTCATTGTATTCATGAAGCTGTTCTTTTTCTTTGGCATCAGCATCGGCTAAATCAATCAAGACATCTGGTGCCCCTTTGATGATCAATGTCCTGTGCTTTCCTTCATACACGGTCACCATGTATTTGTTGTCGGAATCAAAGGGCATTTCTGCGATTTTCTTCAGCCCGCTGTCCTGCTCTTTTTGGCGATCAATGCCGATTTTTTGACCTAAAACGACGAACGCCCCATCTGTTGGATCACCGAGGATCTCGTATTGCCCTTCGTTTTCACGTAAAGTAGCGGTGGTACATAAAGCACCGTTTTCGATCATCCCTTGCAGCGCATCATGATTGGCTGCATCGATCTCGGTTTCATCCTCCGAGTCTGCCTTGTAAAATTTTCCGTTGGGTTCATATCCATTTCCTGTTACTTTGAACATTTCTCCTGAACCTAAAATGATCTCAGCAACCGTCATTTGGTTTTCTGTCAGCGTCCCCGTTTTGTCACTGGCAATGATACTGGTGGCGCCCAGGGTCTCAACAGCTGATAACGATTTGACCAGTGCTTTATGCTCGGCCATCGTCCGCATGCCTCGGGACAATGTGATCGTCGAAACAGCTGGCATTGCCTCAGGTATCGCTGCGACCGCCAAAATAATCGAGATATGGATCATTTCGACAAATGGTTGATTCGTCAAGACCCCAGCGATCAAAACTGCCACCGCAGCAAAAAGCGCGGCAATAATGATTGCTTTTCCTAGCTTGTCCAATTCGATATCTAACGGCGTTTGACGCTTTTTGTCACCCGTCAGCATGTCACTGATTTTTCCGACCTCGGTCTTCATACCGGTTTCTGTCACTACAGCATAGGCATTTCCCCGAGTTGCCGCAGTTCCTGCGAAAACGACATTGCGGCGATCGCCTAGTGGAACATCTTCTTCATAGGTTTCTCGTGCATCTTTTTCAACAGCTTCTGACTCACCGGTCAGCGCTGATTCGATGCAGGCAAAGTTGCTCGTTTCAAGTAAGCGGGCATCTGCCGCAATGGCATCCCCTTCTTCCAGAACGAGAATATCGCCTGGAACGATTTTTGCCGACTCGATCTCCATTACTTCTCCATCACGAATCACTTTTGCGGTAGTGTAAATCATGCTTTGAAGAGAATCAATTGATTTTTGTGCTCGTAATTCTGTGATAAAACCTGTCATTACAGCAATCACCACGGCAATCAATACTGCAATTCCTTCAATCGTTTCCCCCATCGCAAAAGAGAGTAACGCAGCTGCTAGCAATAAATAAACAATCAAGTTGTTCAAGTTATGCCACAGCAATTCCCATACAGAAAGGGATTCTTGTTGCTGGATCGTGTTTTCTCCGTATTTTTCTAAGCGTTTGTCGGCTTCTTTCCCGCTTAGGCCTTGCTTGCGGTCACTTTCAAAATGTTTCAAGGTCTCTTCAGTCTTTTGCTGGTAAAATTTTTCCATCAAATTCCTCCTTTAAATTGTAAACTTCTTGCCGAGGGTTTCCACGTTTCTGAAGGGATAAATCGGTACAGATACCTTGCACAGTCATTTTTTGATTTGAATCGGTTCAGGCGATCGCTGAATGAAGGGAATATAACCAATAAGAAAAGCAAGCGCAGGTTGACTGGCTGAGGGAAAAGGTATGTGTGTTGAGCATCGATCATTTTGCGAGCAATGAAGTCGCTTCTTTTAATCGTCGCAAGTGATCTTTCTATGTACGTACTTTGTGAAAAAACCATTCGGCCTACTTCTAACCTATCATGGATGAAGATGTTCGCAAAGGATTTTGCTTCACAAGTGGTGTAAAAAAAACAGTCGTAACAAAATTAGCACCACCGCTTTTGGTGACGATTGGGCAGCATGTCAGTAATGCCAAACAGGTACTCGTTTCGGTGTTTTCTTAATAATCTAAGCTTTTGCTATGTTGTGATTTACAATGTTACAACTCTAGCAAAAAAATAACTTTAAAAAGAGAACGCTTGCTGTCCTTACTTTATTTTAACAAAAAACAACAAACTTTTGAACAAAAAAAGTGTTTATTGCTAAAAAAACAATTGAATTACGACCTCTCGCTGACATTCTCCTTCCTGATCGCCAGAAAAGGTTGAAGCAAAACAAGCCATTGATCCATTGTGTTCATATAAAACAAGCACGCCAATACCCCAAAAAAGCATTCCTCGTTTGAATGATAAATCACCAACCGAGGAATACTTCGTATCTATTCTAATTTAAGAGGGAACTTCCTCACTCTCGATGTAGCAATAGACTCGCAGATCAGGCAAAGCCTGTTTGATCCGCTGTTCGATGGTATCGATAAATACGCTTGGTTCTTCGGGTCCTAGCTTCAAGGCAAGGTCGGCGACGATCAAAAGTTCTTCTGGACTTAGATGGAGGGTTCGCAAATCTTTGATTTGGATGATGGCAGGGTCGGCTAAAATTCGTTTGATCGCCATTAAATCAGAAGCAGAAGCGCCTTCTCCAATCAAGAGGCTATAAAATTCTTTGGCTAAAAAGACAGCAGCAGCAATCAGCAACAATCCACCTAAAATGCCGCCGAGGGAATCAAATATCGGATTATCCGTCAATGCGGTCAATAAGATTCCTGCGATGGCGATCGTCACACTACCTAAAGCAAACAAATTTTCCGTGAAGCCTAAAAGCAGATCGGAATCGCGGCTTTCTTTTAAGAAACGGATGAGGGGCTGGTTTTGCTTGTTTTGTTCTTTGACTTCTTGCCATCCCTCTTGAACAGCTGTCACTTCAATGAACAAACTGACAAATAAGATCGCTGCCACCAGCTGGAGCTGTTCCACTTCATGGGTTGGGTCTAGTAGATCACGGCTGGCTTCAACAACCGCTAAAATCCCACCACCTAAAAAAACTGTCATGGCAACTACAGTACTAAAAAAATAGGTTGCTCGTCCTTCACCAAATTGATGCAGTTCACTACGCCCTCGCTGTGCTCGGTTTTCACCGATGGCTAGAAGTCCTTGATTGATGCAATCGATCAGACTATGGATACTTTCGTTCATCAAGACAGCACTGCCGCTAAAGAAGTAGCCGATGGCTTTCATGATCAACCCTAAGACATGGGTCAGCAAAACGATTCTACGGGCTTTTTGTCCTTGCTGTTTTTCCATCATGGTTCCTCCTTCGGTGTCGAACTCGCTGTAACAAGCTGTCTCTTTTCTTAAGCATAGCACTGCACTTCCTAGATGAAAACGAAAGTGGCTTGCGGGTCTGACCTTGTGTTCACTCAGGGTTAAAAAGGACTGCGGGCACAAAAAAAAGTCAGGATCGCTCCTGACTTTTTTCTCTTG
>OKVQ01000342.1_pt1 | contig 12453 bp, 10 predicted proteins | sample 1606821 | NCBI WGS metagenome assembly OKVQ01 (sample SAMN03281009, study PRJEB24777) | human gut metagenome | isolation source: fecal sample PR192 from 1 month old female Indian infant, vaginally... | reverse complement strand
CTCATTTACACTTAATCGAGCCTTTAGGCTTTTCAACGGATGACAAGCAATTAAAACGAGCTGGGCTTGATTATTGGCATGATGTCAATATTACCTATCATAAAGATTTAGCTGCTTTTATGGACTTTTTAGGGGAGCGTCCGTTGTATCTGATTTCGAAATTTGCCAATCGCGTGTATTCTGACGTCGATTACACCGCAGATGATGATCAGTTCTTCATTTTCGGGAAAGAAACGACGGGGCTTCCAGAAAGTTTTATGCGTGAGCATGCCGAAAAATGTTTGCGGATCCCAATGAATGATGAGCATGTTCGTTCCCTTAACCTATCAAATACGGCTGCTTTGATCATTTATGAAGTTTTGCGACAGCAAGGCTTCCCAGAATTGGAATTGACGCATCATTATGAGAACGACAAATTAGACTAAGAAGCGAGGCTTTTTCGATGCAATTATACTTTACCCGTCACGGAAAAACAGAGTGGAACCAAGCACGCCGCTTTCAAGGAATGCTGGGGGATTCGCCGTTATTGCCAGAAAGTTATGACGAAATCAAATTACTCGGTGATTATCTGGCAGCTATTCCTTTTGAGAAGATTTACTCAAGTACATCTTTGCGAGCAAAAGTGACTGCCCAAGAGATCCAAGCAAGACTCCAACACCCAGTTGAAATCATTTATAATGAGAATCTGCGAGAAATCGGACTCGGTGAATTGGAAGGTCAGTCCATCGATGAAATGCATGAGAAGTATCCCCAACAACTGACTGATCTGCGTAATCACTTGGATCGTTACGATCCAAGTGCCTTTAAAGGTGAGCCGATCCAAGAAACATTGAGCCGGATCGAGACCGTCGTCATGGATGCGGTGATGCAGCATGAAGGCCCATTATTGTTCGTCGGTCATGGGGCATCCTTTACGGCTGCTATCCAGTGGCTTGCAGGCAAACCATTAGCCGAATTAAGAGAGCAAGGTGGATTAGTCAATAACAGCGTTAGCTTATTAGAGACGAATGAACAAAAAGTATTGCCTTTTGAACTAAAACTTTGGAATGAAGCAAGCTTTTTAAGCAATCAAGCAGGATTAGACGCTTTGTTGTAAACCATGAAAGGAGCGGCACCATGATTCCAGAAAGAACGTTTTTTGTCGGCCATGTTGCCGCCATCTTTTTCCAGAATCCCAGCAATTTTTATAAAGTACTATTAGTTAAAGTCACTGAGAATAATGCCGACTACAAAGACTCGGAGATCGTCGTTACTGGTAGTTTCGGCGAAATCCAAGAAGAGGAAAAGTATCGGTTTTTTGGTGAGCTGGTCAATCATCCCAAGTATGGCGTCCAGTTGAAGGCCGAAAGCTACCAACAAGAACAACCGACCTCTGAACAAGGGTTGATCGCCTATCTTTCTGGAGAAAAATTTCCAGGGATCGGCAAGAAGACCGCTGAAAAAATCGTTGACCTTTTAGGAGAAGAAGCGATCGACCGGATGCTGGAAGAACCAACATTGTTGGAGCAGATTCCAGGATTGAATGAAAGTAAGCAAAAAATGATTTTAGATACTGTACGGCAAAATCATGGGATGGATCAAGTGATCGTTGGCTTGAGCCGCTATGGTTTTGGTAGTCAGCTTTCTTTTGCAATCTATCAAGCCTACAAAAATGAAGCATTAGCAATTATCGAAGAAAATCCTTACCAGTTGGTGGAAGACATTGAAGGCATTGGCTTTAAACGCGCAGATGGCATCGCTGAGCAGCTAGGGATCGAAGCTTCGTCGCCGCAACGGTTTCGAGCGGCGGTCTTGCATCAGATCTTTGCGCAATCCTTGCAGACAGGCAATACCTTTATCCATGCCCAAGACTTGTTAGAGCAGACACTGCGTTTATTAGAAACGAGTCGTCCTATTGAGATTGCGCCAGACGACCTGGCATCAACGATCATTCAATTAGTGGAAGAAGGAAAAATCCAGCAAGAAGAAACTCGTTTGTACGAAAACAGTCTGTACTTTTCTGAATGGGGAATCGCTAGTTCCATCGAACGCTTGCTTTCCCGCAAAAAAGAGATCGTGTATCCTGAGAAAACAATCAGCAAAACGCTGCGAAAAATTGAGAAGCATTTAGGTATCACCTATGGGTCTTCGCAAGAAGAAGCAATCAAAGAAGCCATTCGTTCGCCATTGTTTATTTTGACAGGTGGTCCGGGTACCGGGAAAACGACGGTGATCAATGGGATCGTACAATTGTTTGCTGAGTTGAACGATCTGGACTTAGAGCCATCAAAATACAGTGAAGAAACCTTTCCGATTCTCTTGGCAGCACCGACTGGTCGAGCCGCCAAACGGATGAATGAAACGACAGGTTTGCCAAGCGGGACGATCCATCGTTTGTTAGGCTTGAACGGACGTGAAAAAGCGCCATCGATTAGCCCGAAAGAATTAGAAGGCGGCTTATTGATCGTCGATGAGATGTCTATGGTCGATACATGGTTGGCGAATACGCTCTTTAAGTCAATCCCTACAAACATGCAAGTGATTTTAGTGGGGGATAAAGATCAGCTTCCTTCTGTGGGACCAGGACAAGTCCTTCATGACTTGCTAGCGATCGATGCGATCCCGAAACAAGAATTGACGGAAATCTATCGTCAAGGAGATGGATCAAGCATCATTCCACTGGCTCATGCCATCAAAAACGGACAGCTGCCTGCTGATTTTACACAAAACCAAAAAGATCGCTCCTTCTTTGCGTGTGATGCTTACAAAATCGAACCGTTGATCGCTCAGATCGTGAAACGGGCAAAAGACAAAGGCTACACGCCGCAAGATATTCAAGTGTTGGCACCGATGTATCGTGGGGCAGCCGGGATCAATGCTCTGAATAAAATGATGCAAGAGATTTTTAACCCCAATGATGGGACAAAAAAAGAGGTGACCTTCAATGATACGGTGTATCGTATCGGTGATAAGGTTTTGCAGTTGGTAAACTCACCAGAAGATAACGTGTTTAATGGCGATATGGGCCAAATCGTTGGGATCACTCTAGCCAAACAGTCGGAAGACAAGGTTGACGAACTGGTCATTCAGTTTGATGCCAATGAAGTGACCTATAAGCGGAATGAATGGAATAAGATCACATTATCTTACTGTTGTTCGATCCATAAATCTCAAGGTAGTGAATTTCAAATGGTTATTTTGCCGATGGTTCATCAATACCAACGTATGCTGCAACGCAATCTGCTTTATACTGCTGTGACCCGCAGCAAAGAAATGCTGATTTTACTTGGTGAACCGCAAGCCTACCAAACTTGTGTCAGCCACGAATCTGCTACTCGCTTAACGACATTAAAAGAACGTATCAATGGTACGGAAAAAATGACGCCGCTGCAACGAGCAAAATTGGCCCAATTTGAAGAAGCGGATGATCCGTTTTATGATGATTCCTCTGAAAACAGGAAAGTAAAAACGTCATCGACGAAGTTACAGGACCAATCCAGTGCGGAAGCTGCTGCGAACCAGCAAGTTGCAGAAAAGACCTCTGATAGTGGGCTTAATTTGTTTGCTTTTGCTGAGACTGAGCCGTCGGCATCAAATCAGACAGAAACGGCAAAGCCTTTGTCAGGGGGAAAAGACCTAAGTGAAGGGACTATGGGGGAAGAAGCACTCATCGAAGAAACGTCGAACGATGGTGTATTGACCTTAACGATGGTCAAAAAGCATTTAGTGGATCCAATGATTGGCATGAAGGACTGTTCTCCATACGACTTTATGCCCGCAAAAAATGGCTGATTGAAAGATGAGAAAATACTAAAAAAGGTACCTTAGTGAGCGCTTTCTTTTGGTTTTTTAGCTTCTTATGCTAAGCTAAAATTAAAAGGAGGCGTTACGTTATGGCGAAAGAAACCGAAGATAAATTAGCAAAATTAGCAAAAGAATCTGGCAACGACTTTAAGAAACTAGATGAGATGGAAAAAGAATTTAAACTAGATGAAAGTCCCGATGCAGAACGAGGCGAGCGGGATGAATCAGGGTTAGAAAAAACGTTAGAAAAGGCGCCGATTTTCCCGCCTAACACACCGAACAATCCAACGAATCCCGGCAGTCCCGGAAATCCATAGCTTGTCCACTAAAAACTACGACAGTAGTATAATCGAGTAGAAAACAAAAAACCTGAAGAATGCAGCTTCGCATTCTTCAGGCTTTTTTTTGCAATCGATGAGACTTACTGTAAATGCTGATAAAAATAGATTGCTAATTGCGTGCGATCCCGCAATTCCAGTTTTTCCAGTAATTGACTGATGTAATTACGGACAGTACCATCACTCAAGTACAAAGCATCGGCAATTTCTTTATTGTTTTTTCCAGCGGCTACTTCTTTGATGATCGCAAATTCACGTTCGCTAAAAGAAGCTTGATTGTTAATTGATGGTTCGTTCTTCATTAGCTGCGTGAAGGTCTCAACGATTTCATTCCCGAAGACAACTTGGCCATTATAAGCGGCTTTGACAGAAGGGATGATCGCTTGTAAATTCTGCTTGATCAAATAACCTTTCACACCGATGGAAAAGGCTTCGCGAATGTATTCTTCATCTTTGAAGGTAGTCAATAGCAAAAGGATCGCTTGGGGAAATTTAGCCAATATTTCTTTGGCAGCATCGATCCCCGTTTGTTCCGGCATGCGGATGTCCGTCAGCAAAACGTCAGGATGATAGGTTTCATATAATTCCAGTGCGTCTTTGGCACAATGGCCGATTCCTAATACACGAATCTCTTCTGTGTTTTCTAAAATGGTTTGCAAAGATGTGGTCACAAACGGATCATCGTCAATAATAACTACAGTAATCATTGGTGTTCCTCCTTTGGTAAAATGATCGTCAGTTGAAAGCGTTGGTTTTCTTGTAAAATATGAACTTGTCCTTGTTGTTCTTGGACCCGTTGACGCATCGTTTTCAGACCGATTCCAGTGTCTGGATTTTGAGGTGTGCGGACGCCATCATTCGTGATTTGCAAGCGAAAAAATGCAGGCAGCGTTCGAAAATGCAACACGAGGGTTTTCGCGTGACTATGTTTGATACTGTTGGTTAAGGCTTCTTTGATGACCATTAGGAAACAGTTTTGCTGTGCTTCATTCAACCCTTCAAATAGGTTTCCTTCAATCGTGACAGGTGATGGAAAATCAGCAATTAGAAACTCTAAGGATTGCTGGAAAGAAATTGATGTCTCGTGGAGATCGTGAACACTTTGTCGAATGCGATCCATCCCTGTATGAACGGTAGCACTTAAATTTGCTAGGGGGTCATTTAGTTTTGGCTCTTGATTGATCATTTCAAGCGCGCCAATCTGTAAAATGGCACTCGACAGTAGATGGCCGACATTGTCATGGATATCGCGAGCAATTCGATTTCGTTCTTCGGCAATTTGCAAGGCTAACTTTGTTTCTTGTGATAGGGCTAGCGCTTTGTTTTGCTGCGATAACTGTTGCTGCTTTTCCCAATGGGTATCTTTTGAAGCGATGTACTTTTTCTCAAGATCAGACATTCGCTGATCTTTTTTGCGTAAGTAAAAAGCAAAGAGCAACAAAAGGATGACAAAAGCGAGCTCCGTGAGAGAATGATGGACAACCGTTGCGATCAATAAAAATCCTAATAAAAATAGAACATCATCTTTACTATCTTCCGGAGCGATCACCCGCATCAATGCAGGCAGAAAGAGGGCAAGCTCTGGCCAAAACGTACATAGAAGCAACAGAATAACTTGAAAAAACCAGTTTGCTATTCTAGGCAGTAAATAACTAACGCCAGTAAATATAACGGCGATCAGTAGATAGATGACCTGCACAGCAACAAAACCTTGATTTACCAATAAAAGTAATGAGACTGCGAGTAGAAAGCCAGCTTCGCTGAGTAGTCGAGATTTAGACATGATAAACTCCTTCATTGTGACAAATGTCATGCTTAGTTTAGCCAATCGTCACTAGTTTCTTTCCTTGAAGTTTATTATAGTCAGATTAACAAGAAATTTGGAAGGAGTTTTTCATCGTGATTATCGAAATTGATAAATTAGTTAAACGCTATGGTGATTTTGTGGCATTGAATCATTTTGATCTGCAAGTACAAGAAGGAGAGGTTTTAGGATTATTGGGACCAAACGGCAGCGGAAAATCGACCGCCATCAACTGTATGCTCTCTTTGTTAAACTATGACAAAGGCACCATCAAACTGTTTGGATCAATCATGACGCCGGAAAACTATGCCGTTAAAGCAATGATCGGGGTCGTTCCTCAAGATGTTGCCGTCTTTGAAGAACTTAGTGTGCAAGAAAATATCGATTATTTTTGCGGGTTATATGTTGCTGACAAAGAGAAACGGCAAGGATTGATCGAAGAAGTGATTCAATTAGTGGGTTTGGAAAATTTCGTGACCTTTCATCCAGGAGAGCTGAGCGGTGGCTTGAAACGGCGGTTGAATATCGCCTGCGGGATCGCACATAAACCACGTTTGATTTTTTTAGATGAACCAACAGTAGCTGTCGATCCCCAAAGTCGTAATAAAATTTTGGAAAGCATCAAAGAGCTAAATCGCCAAGGAGCAACGATCGTTTACACGACCCATTACATGGAAGAAGTGGAAATTCTTTGTGACCAGATCGCGATTATGGATCAGGGACAGGTGATTGCCAAAGGGACTAAGGAATCTCTGAAAGACATGGTACGCACGGCAGATCGTTTGACCATCGACATCCCCTTATTGCCTGACCACGTGTTGGTAGCGATTCAGAACACCACTACTGCTAACGGAATCGTTTACAAAGACGGACAGCTCCAAGTAACAACAACGGAACTCAATGCGGTCTTGTTACCCATTTTGACACTCTTACAAGCAGAGAAAATCAGTTACGGAAAAATTGCAACCAAAGAAGCGACCTTAAATGATGTCTTTTTAGAGATCACGGGCAAGGAATTGAGAGACTGAGGAGGGGGAAACCATGTTTTGGCATTTTTACAAATACCGCACAAAGGTGTTGTTGCGAAATAAATCGATGCTGTTTTGGACGTTGGCGTTTCCCATTCTCTTAGGCCTAATGTTTATGGCGGCCTTTGGGGAGATCGATCAAGCGGGAAATTTAGAGACAATCACGACGGGGATCGTAAAAACCGGGGACCAAACAGCGCTTACGGAAAATTTTTCCACCGTCCTTGAACAAGTGGAAATCAATGAAAAACCATTATTTGCACTCGAGGAATTACAAGAAACAGAGGCAGTTGAAAAGCTGACTGCCGGTGAATTAGCTGGATATTTCCTGATTGACGACAAAACCATTTCTCTGCATGTGGGCCAAGCGGGCATGAGTCAGACGTTGATGAAAAATGTAATGGATCAATTTTTACAACGTACAGCGATCATTTCTAGTAAAGCAGCAGAACTTGAAACGCTTGATCTTGCACCTATTATGGCCGCATTTGAACAGGAGGCGACTTTTCAAGAAGTGAATGCAGATCGTGACATGAGTGTCAAAAGTTTTTATTTCTTTACCTTGATCGGGATGGCGATCCTCTATGGGACGATGTGGGGTGTCCGTAATGTCCAGGATCAGCAAGCCAATCAATCCGCGAATGGTATTCGGCTTTCCTTGATACCAAGAAAACGGACATTGGTTTCAAGTGCGAATTTGGCGGCGAGTTTTACGATTGTGTTAGTAGAAGTCTACATTATTTTAGCGGTGTTTCGTTTTGTCTATCAAGTAGAATTTGGTGATCGTTGGCAATGGTTACTGCTGGTTGCCGCATTAGGATCATTGTGTGCGATTTTGCTAGGGACATTGATTGGAAATCTGACGCCAAAAATGATTTTGGTGCAAAAAGATGGCATTTTGGTCTCCGTTACAATGGCAATGAGCTTTTTTGCTGGGATGATGGGCTCGGAACAAATCAAGTATTGGCTTGATCTACATGTGCCGATACTGGGGCAAGTAAATCCCGTCAATTTGATCAGTGAAAGTCTTTATCAATTGTATTACTATACAGATTTGAGTAGCTTTTATACCAATCTTTTCTGGTTGACTGGCTTTATTGTCCTTTTGTCAATTGGAAATGCTTGGATCGAAAGAGGGGTGCGCTATGACGCTTTATAAAACGATTTGGACTTTGCTGAAGGCAAATAAGTCGAACTTACTAATTGGAGTATTGATCACAGTTGGTGTCACGTTCTTTTATGCGCAAAGCATCGACGTCGAAAACACCTCTTTACAAGAAGCCAACATTGCTTTGATCAGTGAGGAGGAGTCGCCAGTCGTTGATGGTCTTCGGGAGTACTTGAAGGAAAAGCAAACCTTGGTTGCTTTAGAGGGGACCTCACAAAAAGAAATTGACGATGCCCTTTATTTTAATCGTGTAAACATTGTCTTGCATTTGCCAGCTGATTTCTCCAAACAAGTGGAGGCTGGCCAGATGCCAACGATCGAGATTCAAAGCCGGCCAGATGCTTTTTCTAAAACCATTGTCACCCAGCAAGTGAACACGTTCTTACAGACGCTTTTACTTTTTCAAGAAGAAGGCAAAACAGTCAGTGAGGCGATAGAAGAAACACAAACAGCGCTAGCCGTCACAGGGCAAGTTGAGCTCAGTACAGAATATAGTCAACGAATGAAAAAAATGTTAACAGGCATGACCTTTAACTTATTGTCATATGGCCTCTTTCTATCAATATTTAGCGGGTTTGGTGTGATCAATCTGACCTTTAACCGCCAAGAAATCAGCAAGCGAAACCAGAGTGCGCCTCTTCCAAAGCGGATGCTACAGCGGAAAATCCTGTTAAGCTTAATCAGTTACTCGCTGCTTTTAACCTTCGGCTTTTTATTACTGATGGTGTTACTAGTGATTCGCACATCCTGGGATACAGCAGCTTGGTACCACATTTTGAACACGTTTTTGTTTTTACTACCTGTCATCAGCTTCTCGGCTTGTGTCACCTCTCTTGTGAAAAATTCAGAAACGATCGGCGGTATCAGCAATATCTTTATAACCGGAAGCTGTTTTATCGGTGGGGTCTTTGTGTCCGCGAACTTTCTGCCGGATATCGTCAATAAAATCGCGGCATTCACGCCAACCTATTGGTTTGTTCAAAACAATACCTTGATCAGTGAGACCCTCACGTATAATCAAAGGTTCAATGAATCCTTCTGGTTCAATGGCTTTGTCTTGGTAACATTTGCAGCAGTATTTTCAATGATCCAATTTATTTTGGGAAGAGAAAAAAGCCGTCGTTGGCAATACAACTCGGCGAAAAATTAATAATCTAACGTATAGAAAAACGATATAAATCAGCAGCGATTTGTATCGTTTTCTTTATGGGCACCAAAATAATTGACTAGCTGTTGTAAAAGTAATATCAAAGGGACGTTGGCCCATTTCCTCACCGTCTTCTTGTCCATGTTGGGGCACGGTAGAGATAATTCTCAGCTTCGACGTGGAAAGATGGTGAAAGTAACGTGAATTCATGTGTTTCTTTCGCATCAGTAAACCGATCAGCCAGAAAATCTTAAAAATCGATACACGCTCGACAAGAACAAAATCAAACTTTTTCTCTTTGACCGAAGCGGTTGGGGCGATCGCAACACCGCCGCCAAAGTAAGGATGGTTGGTCGTAGTGCATAGAAAAGCTTTCTTATAACTGAATTGTTGCCCATTACACTCAACTAAGATCGGGAAGCCTTTTTGGCGAAACAAAACCCGAATAATTGCAGCGATATAGGAAAAGGAGCCGAGGTTAAACTTATTCAGACTACTTTTTGCCACAGAGTGATTGGTGGTATAGACGATTGCCGCATCAAGGCCAATACCGACATTGTTAAGCGCAATGCCGCTTTCCTCCTGGATCTGCTCATCATAGTGGATAATGGCCAATTCTTGGGGCTTAGTAGTACCCGCAATTTTCCAAAATGCTTTTTCCGGTTCCCGCGGCAACTCGATACTTCGCGCAAAATCGTTTCCTGAGCCAGCGGGGATGTAAGCAACGGGGATTTGTTGTTGTTCAAGTTGTAACTCTGATACTACTTGGTGCAGCGTTCCATCTCCCCCGATAACGACCAGCAATGGATATAGCATTTCGCCATTTTCTAAATAAACATCGTCCCAAGGCAAAAGGCGTTCTTTTAAGAGTTTTCGGGTGATGTTTCGTTCGTCGCCGGGCGATTTTGTTAAATAGAGTTGATGGGGGAAACGATGCTTGTTTACGATTTTTTGCACACGCTCCGCCGCTTTTTTCCCCCTTCCACTGCCTGAGGCAGGGTTTACGAGGAAGTGATAATAATAGTTCATTTTATGAATAGCTCCATATCGTTTTTTCGTTCAATGCGTTTAATTATAGCATGTTTCGAAAGAAGGCGGGGAGACGATGCCTGAAAAAAGAGCAAAAAAATAGATTCGACGATTGTGCTTTCTGGGTTTTCAAAGGTTCTTATGTCCACTTTGATCCTCAGGTAACGATGCCCATCGCCGAATCCTATTCAATTAGTAAGGAGTAACTCAAATTCCCACATCCTTTGTCTTTTATTCTAAGTTGACAACAATTCTTTTCTTGCAGAACCTGCTTCGTCTGCTTTACTGGGAATCCTTGCTCCTTACACTTATAGTATAGCACATTTTTTATATTGAGCAATCGCTTACATTGTTTTGTCGTTGCCTTTTAGAGAAATTTAAATAGTTTAATGAAAGGTAAAGGAAAAAGGGTGGAGATTATGATCATCGCCGCTTTTGAACGGCTCTTCTAAAGGATTTGTAATCAAAGTGAATTTGCGAGAAGGTAGGCTAACTAAAGAATACTAGATTGAAATTGCCTTATATACAGTATATTAAAATGATTTTAAATCATTTAATTGTAATTTTATTATTATTTATTGCTTTTTCCTTGTTAAAAAAAAGCGATAGGAGTAAATTAGTAGTGTAAAAAAATTATTTTAGGAGGAAGTATTATGTGTACTGCGTTAACTTATGTAACGAAAGATCATTATTTTGGCAGAAATTTTGATTATGATGTTTCTTATAAAGAAGTAGTGACCATTACTCCGAGAAATTATCCATTCAAATTTCGCAAAGTAAGTGAAATAGATCATCATTACGCAATGATTGGGATTGCTGCTGGAGTCGCTGAATACCCACTGTATTATGATGCGGTCAACGAAAAAGGCTTAGGTATCGCTGGTTTGAATTTTCCAGAAAATGCTTTCTATAATGAGTTTCAAGAAGGAAAAGAGAATGTTACGCCTTTTGAGTTCATCCCATGGCTCTTAGGGCAATGCGCTACTGTCGAAGAGGTAAAAGGGTTATTAGCCAATGTCAATCTCGTTCGGATCAATTTTAGTGAGGAATTGCCTTTATCGCCTTTGCATTGGATGATTGCTGATAAAAAAAGTGCCATCGTTGTGGAAAGTATGAGTGACGGCCTTCATATTCATGAAAATCCGGTGGGAGTTTTGACAAATAATCCGCCATTTGACTATCAATTGTTCAATTTGAATAACTACCGTGTGTTATCATCGAAAACTCCGGAAACTCATTTTTCTGACAAGCTGGATTTTGATGAATATAGTCGTGGAATGGGAGGCTTAGGGCTGCCAGGAGATCTTTCTTCGATGTCTCGCTTTGTCAAAGTAGCTTTTACCCGATTGAATTCCGTTTCTGGAGAATCTGAATCCGAAAGCATTAGTCAGTTCTTCCATATTTTAGGTTCGGTTGAGCAACAAAAAGGACTTTGTGACATAGGCAATGAGCGCTATGAGTACACGATTTATACTTCTTGCTGCAATACAGATAAAGGAATCTATTACTATCGTACGTATGAAAATAGTCAAATCGTTGCAGTTGATATGAATAAAGAAGATTTGGAAGGTAATGCACCGATTTCTTATCCATTAATTGAAGACCAACAAGTTCTTTTCAGTAACTGATCCATTCTTAAAAAAACCATCTCAAAGCTGTTTTGAGATGGTTTTTTTCTTTTCCATTTTTAAAATGAGTCACTCTCATTTGTTGTCGTCTTCGTCCCTGCGGTACTTTTATTCGGAAATGGAAAAAAGCGATTCACCAATATCGCAATCGTCATGCCGATAAAACTATCAACAATCCGATTAAAAGCATACAAGTAAGATTCAGTTTGAGGAATCATAAATAAAATCGTCAATAGTGTGGCACAAGCACCAACTGTTCCCTCGGAATAATCAAATTTGACCAGTAAAGCGATCATCAACATGATCACTAAAGGGATCGCAATCATTTGTATAAAGGACGAATGTCCGAAAAAGTTAAATATCGCAATACAAAATACAGAAGCGATTGCGCCAAAGCTATTACCGGCAATCCGATGTTTCCCGTATTTGACGGTGTTTTCATGATCTTCTCTTAATGTGAAAACAGCTGTGATCGTCGATACGACGTAGGTTTCTCGATTCAAAAGAAAACTGATCAAAATACAGAGG
>OKVQ01000341.1_pt1 | contig 12462 bp, 8 predicted proteins | sample 1606821 | NCBI WGS metagenome assembly OKVQ01 (sample SAMN03281009, study PRJEB24777) | human gut metagenome | isolation source: fecal sample PR192 from 1 month old female Indian infant, vaginally... | reverse complement strand
AATGATCGCGACGGGCCGCAAGCGGGTCGCGTTTCTTGGCGGCGTAGGCAGCATCATGGGTACGCATGATTATCCGGAGGATATCCGCGAGCTGTCGTTCCGTCAGTGGGCTACTCACTTGAGATTGGAAACGGACGGGCTGGTGTATTCGTCCGGCACGTTCACCGTGGAGAACGGCTATCGTCTCGCGGAGCAATTGGTTTCTGACCATCGCGGGACAGGCACCATGCCCGACGGCCTGATCGTGGCGGCTGACGTGCTCGCGGTGGGGGCATTGCAAGCATTGAACGCGCTACGCGTGGCGGTTCCTGACGAGTTGGCCGTGGTAAGCGTGAACAACCAGTCGATCGCTCGGTACACGTCACCGTCGCTGAGCTCATATGCAATCGATCAAAGGGAGTTGGCGCGCATGGCATTCTCCACCCTGATCGATGGGTTGAAGCATGAGCGTCGGGTGCGACGGCACATTCTGCTGACGACCGAGCTGGTGCCGCGAGCCAGTTTCGTCCCCTCGGCCATGATGAATTGACGAAGACGGACGGCACTGGCTCGCGGCCTTGCCCGCGCCGAATGCGAGCAGCACGAGGTGGCGGGCCTTGAGCACCGTGCCGATGCCCTGCGTGATGCAGTGGGTCGGCACCTGGTTGATGTCGTTGTTGTGTTTGGGGAATATGAATATATACGGGTACGGGCGGCGGCATGATGGTGCATGCCGCCGCCCGTTGCCGGTCAGATGAGTTCGAGGTTCACGTCGAGGGTGAGCGGCCTGTCGGCGGGCAGCTGGTAGGCCGTGTGGACGGGGGCTCCCCAGGAGTCGTCTCCGCCGACTCCCATCTGGGCCGCGAGCAGGCGCAGATAGTTGTGGCGCGGCGCGGGCAGGTCCTCGTGGCGCCGCGCGGCTTCGATCGTGTAGGTGTTCCAGGGCAGCAGGCTCGCCGTGAAGTGGCGGTCGCCGCGTTGGATGATACGCAATCCGTGGCCTTGGATGTCGGTGGCTTCGAGCCAGCGGACGTCCTCATGGCTGCCGGTTTCCTGCACCATGAGATACGGTGCCGTGCTCGCCTCTGAGGTGGTGTCCCAGATGCCGAGCTTGCCGCCCTGCTTGCGGTCGCGATAGGTCTCCTCGGGGCCGGTACCGTAGTAGCGCAGGTGCTGGTATTCGCCTGGCAGCTCCCATTCGATGCCGAATGCGGGCAGGCTGGCCGCTCCTGTGGCGTTGCCGGGGTATTCGACGGTCAGTTGCATGCGCATGCCGGGCGTGACGCGGTAGGTGACTGACACCGGCGTGTGATCCGGGTCGGCGAGTTCGTACCGGTATGCGGCCGTGAGTCCGCCATCGTCGGATTGCGTGATGCTCGTATCGGTCACGACGGCGTAGCGGCCGGCCGCGAACCATGCGGCCCGGTCGTATCCGGAGCGATTGCCGCGGTCGTTGTCGGTCAGCGGACGGAAGGTGACGATCTCGGGACGGCGGATGACCATTTCCCGCCCGTTGCGCTTCCAGGAGACGATGCCTCCCTGGGTGCGTGACATGAGGATTTCCTCGTCGTCGCGGCGGATGCCGGCGTTCCATCGGCTGAGAGTGACCGTCGCGCGGCCGTCGTCTTGGTCGTTCCCGGTGATGTCCCCTTCGGGGTTGAGGGTGTCGGTGAGTTGTCCGAAGGCGAGTTCGTAGCCGGCGGGTGCCCACGCGGTGGCCTCTGCGAGCAGGAGATCGACCTCATAGGTGACCTCGCGCGTGCCCTCGTCGGAGTCGATGTCCGGGAAGGCGATGTCATGGTGTTGGGTATCTCCTGCGGCCACGTCGAAACGGTAGTCGGCATGCCAAATCTCGCGTCCGTCTTCGAGGAGCCGTGCGGCGAATACATAGCCGTCGGTGTTGGCGAACAGGTTGCGGTTCTCGATGGTCACGCCGTGTCCGTCGGGGGTGAGCTTGACCGGCGAATACAGCTGCTTGACCTCCTGCGCCTTGGGGCTGGGGGTGCGGTCGGCGAATACGATGCCGTTGCCCACGAATTCGTAGTCGGTCGGCCGGTCGCCCCAGTCTCCGCCGACGCTGAGGCGTTCGCATCCGTCGGGCAGACGCTGGACGAGCCCTTGGTCGATGTAGTCCCAGATGAATCCGCCGGAGTAGCGCTCGTACCGTTCGAGGTCGATGAACTCGCTCAGGCCGCCGCATGAGTTGCCCATGGCATGCATGTACTCGCAGCTGACGAACGGCTTGCTCGCCTCGCCTCGTTCGTCGCCGTGTTCGAGCCAGTCTCGGATCTCGGCCGGCTTGGCGTACATACGGCTCTCGAAATCGCTGATCTCGTCGTAGGCGTGGTTCCAGTTGACGCCTTCGTAGTGGACGGGACGACCCGGATCAAGCCGGTGCGCGTGCGCGCTCATGGCCTTGAGGACTTCGCCCGCATAGGATTCGTTGCCCAGCGACCAGATGAGCACGCTGGGATGGTTGCGGTCGCGCATGATCATGCTGTCGAGTCGGTCGATGCATGCGCCGAGCCAGGCTTCGTCGTCGCCGGGGACGGAGGTTCCCACGGGGATGTCGCCGGGGCTGTTCCAGCTGCCGTGGGTTTCCAGGTTGGTCTCGTCGATCAGGTAGATGCCGTATTCGTCGCACAGTTCGTACCAGCGTGACTGGTTCGGATAGTGCGAGGTGCGCACCGCGTTGATGTTGTGGCGCTTCATGAAGCGGATGTCCCACAGCATGTCCTCTTCGGTGATGGCCCGGCCGCGCCGGCAGTCGAACTCGTGGCGGTTGACGCCGCGGAACACGATGCGGGTGCGCGCGATTTCCAGGATCCTGCCGTCCGCGTCGAGCAGGGCGACGGACAGGGTGTACAGGTCGGGTCGTTCCGCGCTCCATGGCAACGCGTCGTTGATCTCGGCCTCGGCGTGCAGTGTTCCTGTCGCTTCGGTGGAGGTGTGCCAGACGGTCGTGCCGTTCTTATCGCGCAGCACGAGATCGGCCGTCGCGGCGTTCGGTGTGCCGTCGACTAGTATGTCCAGCGAGAGCGATCCGCGAGATGTGGCGGGGTCCCAATCGGTGTCGGCGTGGATGTCGGCGACATGGGCGGAAGGCCTCGCGTTGAGTTCGACGGAGCGGAACAGGCCGTGCAGCCGCCAGAAGTCCTGATCCTCCAACCAGCTCGCGCTCGAATACTCGTAGCAGGCGACCGCCAGCACGTTGCCTTCCATCTTGATAGCGTCCGTCACGTCGAACTCGCTGGGCGTGAAGGAGTCCTCGGCGTAGCCAACGAACGAACCGTTGAGCCACACGTAGATGGCTGTGGCTGCGCCCTGGAAGGTAAGCGTCACCGGGCGCCCCTCGCGCACGGCCTGGGCGACTTCGCCATCCGCGTCGAACTCGCGCCGGTAGACCGCCACATGGCCGTGCTCGGGGATGGCCGGAGCCTCCGGGTCCTCATGTCCGTCCCATGGGTACTGCACGTTCACGTACTGCGGGGCAAGCAGCCCCGCAGTCTCCAGATGCGAGGGCACCTGCACGCGGGAGAACGACGAATCGTCGAAGTCGGACGCGGCGAACAGAGGCGACACGTCGCTCGTCCCATCGGGGAAACGGCCCGTCGGCGCCGTCTCGACGCGGACCCGCCATTCGCCGTCAAGGCTCTGCCCGAGATCAGAACCCTCGCCGTTGACGGGGGCGTGCGACCAGCACGCATGATCGGAATGGGCGTCGAGCCGGTGGACCGCGTACACGCGCGGTTCCGTGAGCCATGCCGTTGTCGGCATGGACGGTGAGACGATCGGATCGCCGTTCTTCAGCTGATCGTCGGTTGTGTTCATGATGTCCTCGCTTTCGCATCGGATTGCGTCGCGTCGTTGCCGCCGCAGTGAGGGAACGTCGTTGAATCGGGTTCCTTATATAATAAGGATAAATATTTTTACTTGATTGCGCAAATTTTTTCCAGCATCTCGCGGCATAAGGCCTACAACATGCAAAATACGTGGATTTCTTAAGACCCAAGCACATCAAGCAAGCTTCAAACCTTACTCATCCACACGGAGTGCTGGTTGCAAAACGTTGGCATGATTTGCGACACGCGGTAAATTTTTTTACTTTTTCAAGAAAGTTCTATACTGAAGTTTTGCGGGATTGGAGCGGTTCCCGCGTACGGATTCTTTATAGGTCGCAAGGAGATCACCACACCATGAGCGGATCCACCACACAGCGCATGGCGACGTCGGAACAGCCGCATGCCACGCCTTCAGGAAACATGGGGCAGAAGATCGCATACGCATTCGGCAACCTGGGCCAGGCCGCGTTCTACAACACGATGAGCACGTTCTTCATCACATTCGTGACCACCGCGCTGTTCATCGATGTGGACAAGACGCTGGCCAAGCGCCTCATCGCGGTGATCACCGGACTCATAGTGGTCATCCGCATCGCGGAGATCTTCCTCGACCCGCTGCTCGGCAACCTCGTGGACAACACGAACACCCGATGGGGCCGGTTCCGTCCCTGGCAGTTCATCGGCGGCATCGTGCCCGGCATCCTGCTGATCATGGTGTTCACCGGCCTGTTCGGCCTCGTGGACGTGAACACCGGCGTGTTCATGGTCCTGTTCGTCATCGTGTTCATCCTGCTCGACGTGATCTACTCGCTGCGCGACATCTCGTACTGGGGCATGATCCCCGCGATTTCCTCCGACTCGCACGAGCGCAGCACGTACACCGCGCTCGGCGCGTTCACCGGATCCATCGGCTACAACGGCGTCACCGTCATCGTCGTGCCCGTCGTCAGCTGGTTCACCTGGAAGTTCACCGGCCAGTGGGAGCAGGGCCGCACCGGCTGGGCGGCGTTCGCCATCATCATTGCCGTGCTCGGCTTGCTCACCGCGTGGAGCGTCGCGTTCGGCACCCGAGAGAACCAGGGCGAGCTGCGCGCCAAGGCCGAGGCCAACGGCAACCCCATCGAGGCGTTCAAGGCCATCGCCCAGAACGACCAGCTCCTGTGGGTCGCCCTCAGCTACTTGCTGTACTCCGTGGCCAACGTCGCCACCACCGGCGTGCTCTTCTACCAGTTCAAATACGTGCTCGGCGCCCCGGACAGCTTCTCCATCGCCGGCGTCATCCCGGTCATCACCGGACTGGTCACCACGCCCCTCTACCCGGTGCTCAACCGCCGCATTCCGCGCCGCTGGCTGTACACCGCCGGCATGGCGCTCATGATCGCCGGCTACACGCTGTTCATCATCGCGCCCATGAACCTGCCCGTCGTCATCGTCGCGCTCGTCCTCTTCTACCTTCCCGCGCAGACCATCCAGATGACCGCCATCCTGAGCATGACCGACTCCATCGAATACGGCCAGCTCAAGACCGGCAAGCGCAACGAGGCCGTCACCCTCTCCGTGCGCCCGATGCTCGACAAGATCGCTGGCGCCCTGTCCAACGGCATCGTGGGCTTCGTGGTCGTCGCCGCCGGAATGGTCGGCAACGCCACCGCCGCCGACATGACCGCCGCGAACATTCGCACGTTCAAGACCTGCGCCTACTACCTGCCGCTCGCCGGTATCGTCGCCAGCCTCGTCGTCTTCCTCCTGGCCGTTAAGATCGACGAGAACATGCACGACCACATCGTCGAACAGCTCGAAGAACGATTCGCCTCCGAGGAAACCGACAAGCAGTAAAGAGTCCGAGCAGCGAGGGAACGGCCCTGCGTTAACGGTTTGAACCGTTGGCGCAGGGCCGTTGCCATGCCCGACGGGGAGAGAAGAAGGAAGAGAGCCGTCGGGGTCCCGGTCGGATTGTCGTCCGGCCGGAAGAATCATCGCGGCGGAGAGCGGTCTCTGTCGCTTCGGTCAGACCGCGGATTGTCCGCTGGGAACCGGCTCCGCGGTTTCGACGGCATCCGCGTCGGCGTCCTCGGCATCGACGGGTTGCATCGTGCCGGAGTGGCGGCCGGCGGCGTTGTTTCCGTGCCTGAACCTGCGGGCGACGATGGATTGGCAGCGGTGTGTTGGACAGTTTCTTAGAGGACGAGTCCTTGTTCGGTGAATTCCTTCGGGCTCCGGTATCCGGGGATGTTTCGGGCCGGCCATCGTCGGCCTCAGATCTCATGTCATTCGTCCCTCATCGGACTGTCTAATGCATTGTAGCCAATCCAGCCAACCTGACCAAGGACGACTACATGCGTCATCCCGACAGTCGCACCGGCTGGCTCACCGTGTCCGTCGAGAAGACCGAGGGCGTACCCGACTACATGACCCCACATGATCTAAGGCATACGGCGGTGAGTCTGGCTATCCATGCCGGTGTCAACCCGAAACTAGTGCAGCGGATAGCCGGACACCATACGTTCGCGCAGACGATGGAGACATACGCCGACCTGTACGACTCCGATCTGGACGAATACGGCGAGGCATTGGACACCGAAGGCGATAGCAACGAGTAGAACGCCTTGCAAAAACCTTGCAAAACGGTGGCGTCTAGCACGATGAATATGCGAAGAGCCTTGGAGTCTCAACGTTTCCAAGGCTCTTCTATGCAGTACCTCCAGAGAGAGGGGGCAACAACATCACCGCTCATGCGCTCTACCTCCTCTCCGGAAGTGGTGCATGATTCAACTTCAATTCTGGATGCCACTATAGCATAGGGTTGCACCGTCGCAAACACCCTAGCTTGGGCGGTATTTCAAGGTTCCTGGGCCTGGGTTTATCGCAGCCGAAGTAACCAAGGACGCTCTAGCCGCGTACCGAAATCGCGCAGACTTGCCGCCCTGTGTTGGGCCGCATATGCAGGTTTTCTTCAATCTCCCTTAAGTGCATATTTGGGTGCACTTTTTGTTCAAGGGAGAGCAATCATGCCCAAAGCCAATATTCCAGTGGGGAAAGTCATGTCCAAGCCGCGCAGCCAATGGGGTACCGTCATTCCCCGATACGACGATTCCGGCAGTCTCAGCGCATGGCAGGTTCGTTATCCGAACCCTGTGGATCACGGCAAGAAGGTGCAGAAGCAATTCAAGCCGTATCAGGAGCACGAGGCCCATGTGTGGTTGGAGAACGAGCATCATCTGGTCGATCTACACATCAAAGGCATCCAAACGTGGGTTCATCCCCGTGACCGTATGAGGCGGGAACGGGCCAGCCAAATGATGTTCAAGGAATATGTCGAGCAATGGGCCGCCGAATACACTCTACCCAACGGCGAACGGATAGCCGGCGGGACCAGACGCAACCTGTACCTGGACATCGCCCATTTCATGCCCGCGTTCGAGGGACTGCGACTGACGGAAATCAAGCCCAGGCATATCAAAAGCTGGTACGACGGTCCGCATCCCGAAGGACAATGGTCGTTCCGACGGGCCTGCATGCGGCTCAAGGCCGTGTTCCGCTCGGCCACAACCATGAGCATGGATGGGTCCCCGCCATTGCTTAAGGACAATCCGTTCATCTTTCCGATACCGCCGGAACCGGATTCCGTAAGGGAGGACATACCGCCGGTCACTCCCAAGCAACTGCGCGTGCTGGCCGAGAACATGCCGGATTACACGCGGCTGACGGTGTTTCTCTCCACGCTTGCCGGCGGGCTGCGATGCGGGGAACTCTGCGGCCTGCAAGTCGGTGACATTGACTTGGATAACAAGATTCTGCGTGTGCGCAGGTCGGTCAACCGGGGACATCTGGATCGAGGAGAGGCAAGGTTCGCCAAGACCAAGACCAAGCGCAGCGTCCGGGACCTTCCCATCCCGGACGCCTTGGTCGATATGATTCGCGAGCACCTGCATACGTTCTGCGATTTGGATGACCCCACTTCACCGGTGTTCGTGCCCAGAAGGGTCAAGGTCATGAGCCAGACCACGCTGGAGGCGCAGTTTGCCAGGGCGCGTAAGAAGGCGGGACGCTACGATCTGATGTTGCATGACCTGCGCGCCAGCCACGCCACCCTCCTGATGCTCAAGGGCGGCACGTTGCGCGAGGTGATGAACCAGCTTGGCCATGCCAGCGAAAAGGTCGCCATCAAGCATTATCAGCGCGTCGTCGCGGAGCACCAACGCCAAATCGTCAACCTACTGGCCGACGAGTTCCTTCAGGAAGCCTATGCGGAGGGAACGCAGACGGACAGTTTGGAAGACATCGTCAATATCACCGAGCAAAGGGTGCGCGAACTGACCCGGATGATCGCGGACTTCAAGCAAGCCATCGACGAGCTCAACCTGGCCAGCTGAAAGACGGACAGTACCCCGACAAGGCATCCCGCGATGACGGCACGCCTAATCGGGGAACTGTTCTTTGCTAGACTGAACTTTCTTTGCCCTTTTAACATTGGCTGATGATTGCGAGAGTTTGACGATGATTGATCTAGGTGAATGGAAGCCGCTGGCGATGGCGGCATTGCGAGAGGCGTTCGGCGAACGCTTGCTGTGCATGGGATTGCAGGGTAGTTATCTGCGTGGCGAGGTCCGGCCGGACAGCGACATCGACTTGCTGGTGGTGCTCGACCATGTAGATCTGACCGATCTTGACCACTTCCACGAGGCGATGCGCACGGTGCCGGAGGGAGACAAGGCCGTCGGCTTCACCTGCGGGCGCGACGAACTGGCCGCATGGCCCGCCTATGAGCTCGCGCAGTTCGAGCATGGCACCCAGGTCTGGCATGGCAATCTGTGCGCTTTGCTTCCCGCCTATGGTCCGGCCGATGTCCGGCTGGGCGCGAGGGTGAGCGTGGCGAACCTTTATCACATGACCAATCACACGTATCTGACGACGCGGGGGCTGTCTGCGGATGCCCGTCTGGACGCTTTACGCGCCATGCTCAAGGGGTTCTTCTTCTCCTTGCAGATCGTCCACGCAGTCCGTGCCGGCGTGTTCGTCCCGACCAAGTGTGAACTGCTTGCCGCTCTGGACGACTCATCGGAGCGCATGCTGCTCGCGCACAGCATCGACCCTAGCGAAGCCCGAGAAGAGGATTACTCGGCATTGCAGCAATGGTGCTCAGCCGTTATGCGATCCCTATGATCGGATGAACCAATTCATCTGTCATTCGGTTTTCGGCTGATTGATGCGGGACTGATACAGCAACGCGGCTGCGGTCTGTCGAAAAGTTCCTAAACACTTGGCCCCGGCGACAATCGCCGGGACTTTTCCATATCTGCGTGCCATGCAACAACCATAGCGACATTGACGTTTGGCTGTGGTCGTCGGGTGACGCCCGCCGATTGCGGAGAGAATGCTTCAGACGGGGCTGCGCGACATACTCTCCTCCATCGTCGGGCGGATCGCGGCCCTGGGCCATGCGCTTGCAGCGCATGACATTGCTCTTGGCCGCTCGCATGGCTCGCGGGCATGGGCCGCGTGGAAGCGGACTTGGGGGTTCGGCCACCACCAGCATGTCATGCCCTCCGTCTTCGCTCCCTATGCCGTGTCTCGCGCCGCTCCGGCCCCGCATGCCCGATGGCCCAACGAGTGTGCCATCGGGCATGCGTGTCGGATCGTCGCGATCCACGCCTTCGGTCGCTGCGCCTGCGGGCATGACAGGCGGGTGGTGTCCGAACAGGAACCCACGGAAAGGACCGATGGATATGACTGGCACCATTGCCCAAGTGCGTCCGGCCGACGAGCGGCTGGCGGAGCGACTGGCCGAGGAATACCGGCAGGCGCGCATCGATATGGGGCCGCGTGAGGCGGCGGCCGAATGGTTCACGCCCTTGCTGAGGAAGTGGCGCAGGCTGCTGGGCGGCAAAGGCGAGGGCTTCACGGCCCGCGAGCAACTGGCGTTGGCCGTGACGCTGGACACCGACCTTCGTTCTCGCGACACGCTTATCGTGACCGCAATCAGCCCGGAGGTTTCCATGAAGCAACTGCGCGTCATGGTCGAGGAACGATATTCGCTGAAATCGACGGCGCTGCTGGAGCGCGTGTTGGAGGGTTGGTTCCACGCCGGCCAGAAGCCCGACACGTCACGCCTCGACCTCGCGGTGGACATCCTCGCCGGGTTCGTCGAGCGCGTGCCCCAGAGCAGGCGGGCCCAGTTGCTGACGGTGTGCGCCTACCTGTCGTGGTCGGCCGGCCATGTCGGCCGCGCGGCGGAATGGGGGCTCAAGGCCCTGCTGGCGGACGAGGAATGCACGCTGGCCGCCCTCGTGGTCACGGCCTGCGAGCATGGAACGCTGCCCGATTGGGCGCTCTGAACAACAACACGATTCCGACGGGCCGCAGGGCGCGGCCCGCCGCTTCCCACTTCAATCACTCAGACAACTCTTTTTTCGAAAGGAAACCCATCATGGAAACCGCAAACACCATCGCCGCCATCAATGAAACCACCGGCCTTGCGCCAGCCGCCGGCGGGGTGGTCATGCTCGAAACGGCGCTTATCGACCCGAACCCGGCAAATCCCCGCCGCGACGTTGGCGATGTGGGCGAGCTGGCCGATTTCATCCGCGCCCAAGGCATCCGGCAGAACCTGCTGGTCGTGCCCGCGCCGGAGGGACGGTTCACGTTGGTCATCGGCCATCGACGGCTGGCGGGCGCGAAACTGGCGGGATTGGAACGGGTTCCGGCGGTCGTGGCCGAGCTGGACGAACGGGAACAGCGCGAGCTGATGCTGGTCGAGAACAGCCAGCGAACCGACCTGACCGTCGTCGAGGAAGCCGATGGCTACCAAGGATTGCTGGACTTGGGGTCGAGCGTCGAGGAGGCCGCGCGCAAGACCGGTCGCTCGGTATCGCTGGTGCGCCGCCGGCTCAAGGTCACGGCCATCGACGATGATATGCGCTCACATGTGGGCGCGGCCCAGCTGTCCATCGAGGATTGGGAGACCATCGCCGACTACGAGGCATGGCCGGACTTGCAGGAACGGCTCGCCAAAGCCGCCGGCGGACGCAATTGGAACATGGCGGTGCGCGAAGCCAAAACGGAACGTGAATGGCGCGAATGGCTCGCCTCGGCCCGTGTCGCTCTGGCCGGACTGGACATCGAACCCATCGAGGAGGAGTTGTCGGAGACGGGACGGTATTCCTGCCCCGAGGGGCTGCGCGCCTTGGAGCGCCACACATCGGGCGACATCGGCGAGGCCGTGGCCGAATGGCGCGAGGAACATGACGGCGGCGACCCGGTGGTCGGGATTCGTGCCCTGACATGGGGCCGTGCGGTCGTGTTCTACCGCGAGGTGGACGAACAAGCCGAGGCCGCGGCCAAGCGGGAGCGCGAGGAGAGGTTCGCCGCCGAACGCGAGGAGCGCGAGCGGGCCGAGGCTCCGGCGCGTGGGTTCGCGGACGCGAGCCGCGAACTGCGCCTGACGTTCGTCTCCCACCTGATGGAGCTGAAGGGACAGCCCAAGGGCATGGGCCGAGCGGTGGCCCTGCTGGCCTCGCGGTTCACGCTCGCCGTGCTGACGGAGGGATTCAGCCAGTGGAACAGCAACGCCGATGACATCTGGGCCAGCCTGACCCAGAGCGTCGAGGCAACCTCCGGCGATGACGGGGACGGGGACTTCGACCCGTTGCGCGTCTCGGTCGAGGCGATGATAAAGCGTGACCCGGCGCGTGCCGCGCTTGGTCTGCTCGTCGCGGCGGCCGAGGACGCCATCGACTGGACGACGTGGCGAGACCCGGAAGCCATCGACCGCCATGCCGCGCCGCTCTACGAGGCATTGGACGCGCTGGGCTACCGGCAATCCGAGAGCGAATCCGACGCGCTCAACGGCAGTCTCATTCCCTCCGGGGACGACGGTTCCGACACCGGCGAGGCGGAGGAGTTGGAAGAGGACGCCGAGCCACGGGAAACGCCCGAGGAAGGGTCGTTGGAGGCCGATGAAGCCGACGAAGCCGGTGAGACCGGCGAGGTCGGGCAGGCCGAATAGACGCTGGGTCCACCGTCCGTGTGAATCATCTCGCGCGGACGGCAGACCGGGCCGGGCGCGGCGGTTGGCGAAACGTGACCGGGGTCAGCGCCGCGAGCGTTCCTCAAGCCTTTCGTCGGTGACCCCCAGCACGCCGGTGGCGAGCAGGGACGCGGCGAACACTCCCACGATGGTCCAGAACGAACCATCGAGCGCGGGGGCGTCGGAGCCGGCGAAAAAGTGCATGAGCAGGAACGCGATGACGAGCAGCAGGAGCATGACTATGAGCGTCTGCGCGGCCAGCGCAAGCACGCGCACCGCAAGGCGCACCGGGTGGACGATGAGGGCCAGGCAGCTTCCCGCGCCACGCAGCAGCAGCCGTATGACGCCCAGCGCGAGCGAAAGCCCGAAGGTGATGAACAGCACCGGCATGCGAACCTCCCTGCCCCGTCCGGCCGTCGAATCCTATTGATCCTGAGTGTAGCCGGACGGATGGGCGTCCATCGACTCCTGCCACTGCGGGTTCGATGGGGACGAACCGTGCGCCGCTTCGCCGTCGCGCGCGTAGTCGGGCGCGACGGCGTGGAACGCCATGCCGGTCTCGCGCGGGGCCATGCCCAGAGCGCCGGTGATGTAGGAGCGGGGCTCCGCATACTC
>OKVQ01000336.1_pt1 | contig 12944 bp, 9 predicted proteins | sample 1606821 | NCBI WGS metagenome assembly OKVQ01 (sample SAMN03281009, study PRJEB24777) | human gut metagenome | isolation source: fecal sample PR192 from 1 month old female Indian infant, vaginally... | reverse complement strand
CATCTTAGCACTCCTTTACAAACTATTATATCAGAAAGCTAGCTTTAAATAATTATCGCTAATATAATTTAATAATTTGTGAGTACTTTTTATAAGAGGTTACTTTTGTCCGACCACTTGGTTATGTTAGCTATTTTAATATTCCTAATTTTATCATAGCCAACCTTATTACCACCAACAAATATTTCTAGTTCATCATGCCCCCTAAATATGGCCAACTATATCAGGAAAGTAATTCCCATCTCGATCATGCGCTTCAATTTAGATAGCTACTGATTTGTTCTTGAGTGTTGCCTGATTTAAAGTTTCGGCGATCTCATTAACATCCATCTGGAACTTTTGAATTGGTTTACTTCTTTCAATAGTTCTTTCTCTATCAATTGCTTTGGTATGTTCTGTAAGATAAAATCCTCCCCATTTCACCATTCCTTTTTCAACTATTTTTCCTTTATTGGATCGATTAAATAAATGATCCACCATCCACAAAAGTGGTATAAATATGCTCATCCGCCACTGGTTCCCCTTGGATCGATTGTACGATTTTCTCAGCTGCCACCATGCCCCATCGATGTTTCGAATAGGAGATCGTCGCTAAGCGCGGCTGCACAAAAGCGCCTAGCTCCGTGTTATCAAACCCGATAATGCGAATTTCTTTCCCGATGCGAAAGTCGGTCTCGCGGACATATTTGTAGACCCCGATCGCCATTTCATCATTGAAGGCAAAGATATCAATGGGAAACTGGGGATCATTTGCTAAGAGCTGTTTTGCTGCGCGATAGCCAGAAGGTTCCGTGAAGTCACCAGGAATCACTTCATAAGGAATACCAAAGCGCGTCAATTCTTTCGTACTAGCGTCTAGCCGCTCCCGACTGTCGTAGCCTTTTTCTGGCCCTGCTAAGAGGAAGACTTTTTGGCTTTGTCCAGCGATCAAGCGATCGATCGCCAGCGCCGCCCCTCCTTTATTGTCTAACAAGACTTGATGGATATTTTCATGAGACAAGACACGGTCTAACACGACGATTTGATGTCCTCGTTGGGCGTATTGCTCGATTTCCTTTGCTGGAAACGTCCAATCCAAAATGATGGCACCGTCCACCATCCGCTCAGGAATAAACAAGTGTGATTTCTTGCCGCTGCAGACGATCATTTCATAGCCGAAAAGTTCCAACCCTTTCTTGATGCCATCTAGCAATTCCCCATAAAAACTTCCGGCATAATCGGCGAGATAAACACCGATGATGTTGGTTTGTCTGCGTTTCAGTGTGCGAGCAGCCATGTTCGGAACATAGTTCAATTCGTTTGCGATCGCTTGAATCCGCGCGCGGGTTTCCTCGGTCACTTTTGGACTGCCATTCAATGCATACGAAACGGTGGATATGGAGACACCCGCTTTTTGGGCAATATCTTTGATTCCTACCATGGCTTCTCCTTTCTTAACGATAAATATCGATCGTATTGGTGTGGTTTTCGTTTAGTTTGGCGCAAAGTGCTGCTTTCTTCAGGACAAACGCACCTTGACGGTAGCGATTTTCCGCAAACTCAGTGGATATTTCTTCCCCGTTGATCAATACTTTCGGCGTACTTGCCGAATGATAGACGATTTCGACTGGCCGATCAAAGAGTCGATATGTCAGAGTCAATCCTGCTAACTCCGCTGGCAAGACAGGATCAAGTTCAACATGATCAACAAAGGTACGAATGCCTAGCACATTGCTGATCAACTGATTCATATAGATCCCTGGACCACTAGAATAGATGCGCCAGCCGCCTTTGACGCCGACTGCTGCCTCCTTAAGTTTACCAAAATTTTCTTGGGCTTCAACCCTTGTTTTGAAATCGCCATCAGAACTGCTGAAATACGCATTTGCTTGACGGATCTCCGCGTTTTCGACCCGTTGAGCGATCTGGATTGGATTGATGACCCCAAGCGCTTGCCAAGTCTCTTCTTCGCGACCTAATTTCGCCATCGCTTCGGTAAAGCGGATGTGGGCGTGAACGTACTGCAAACCGATTTCTCGTCCAAAGTTGGCTGCTTGTTCTGCTCGCTTGAAATTGGTGCTGACACCACCCGCATAAGTCGCTGGACGATTCATCAAACGCACCCCATCTGGAAATTGCAAATGCTCCTTGATGATCGCCACATGATGATCGGCTTGTTCGGGAGATAACAGCTCACCGATCATGCTTTGCTGCATCGGCAGCAAGCGGTATTGGATACCGGTTTTCTTGTCAGTCGGATGGACCATCAGTTCCACGTGCTCGCTATCTTCCATATAGACAAATCCTGGCAAAGTGCCATCAGCTAACATGTATTTTTCAAAGTCGTGTTTGATGCCCGCAGACAGTTCTGTTAAATGTTTGGCATACTCTGGGTCAACCGACTGCAACTGGCTGGCTAATTTTTTTAATACTTCGTAGGTCAAGGCAACGGTCCAGCTGCTGGCCATTTGTTTCTTCAACTTACTGTTATTTGGCTGCAAGGTGTCATCCCAATCGCCATCACCATAACAAGACAGGTACGTTCCTTCCAAGAAGTTCGCTTCGATATACGCCACTTCTTTTTTCAAATGATCAAACAAAGAAGCTTTGGTCTTGGTTTTCAAGAAGGTTGCGCGATCCGTATAAGGCAGTTCTTTTTCCAAAATCGCGAAATCTTTAGTTTTTTCGAGATAGTCACTAACGACTTTCATTGGCCAGACGATCACATCTCCGTGGCTCTCATCGGCTTTTTGTTTCTCATAGCGATCAAACATAAACCATTGTGGCCAGTTGCCGTCATCTGCAAATTGATTTTCAAACAAATGCTCGATGATGGACGCCACCATCTCAGGACGATTAAGTGCTAAGAAATACTCAGTCGGTCCTTGGGAAACGTCTCGAGTCCCCCAAGCAGCACCACCGTACTGTTCAAGACCATGAGGAGACAAGTAATGAACAAGCATATTGTGGGTGTACCAACGTGCCAAGTGATTGAAGGATGTAACGTCCGCCTGCGAATGTTTCAATTCAAACTGATTCAACAAATCATCGACAAAGGCCGTATAGGCAGTGTCTTCTTGCTGGCGATCTAATGTTTCGGAAACAAATGGTTCACCAGTCAGTGTGCCTTGGATCACGAAGGAAACCGTCGCCTGTTCTGCAAAGGTCAATACGGTCGTGCTATCGTCGGCTGCCACATTGAAAATCGTTTCATCGGTCAGTTCGAAAAGTTGAGCCGCATGGAGATAATATGTCAATTCTGGATAAGTTTCCGCAATCGGTGAATCCGCTGTTCCTTTGATGGTGAGCAATTGTTGATCTTGCGAAATGGTAGCAGTCGGTGCAGCTTCATCGATCCCCATCACAAATTGATTAGTGATGGCCCAGGTGTAGGCACGACCTTGTTCACTAGTGATGGTCGTTGCAATCGTGCGTCCATTTGCTTTCGTGAAGGTCGTTACTTGAATGACATCATCCGCTGTTTTGTAGTACCACGTTGCCGAATTCAAGCCCATTTCAAAGGCAGATGGCATCGTTAAAATCCGCCATTGATCGCCGTCTTTCAAATAGATCCGCTGACCGGAACGTTTGAAAAGATTCAATGAGTTGCGGCTATTGCTCAACAATTTGTTCATGTTCGTATTGCCTAATACGATTTGGGAGTTAAACATCCCCGTCATGTAAACGGTCGTGCTCAAAATGGGTTGATCGACGATCAGATCTTGTCCGCTCATCAAAATATGTCCATGGGAGCGTTCCATCTGTCCTTCCTTTTCCTTCAACACGACATGGTGATAGTCAGGGGTAAAAAAGGAATACAGCTGCTTATCAACGCTTTCCACTGCTTCTTGCTGAGGAAATCGCTCGTTGATTTCTTCTGTGGTAAATGTCAGCCCTGTGAGCGGTTGACCAAAGTTTTTTCGTGGCTGCGCCGTTGCTTGCAACGAGTCGAAGGACAAGGCTTGATACGTTTCTTTCAACGTTTCAAGTGCAAACTGCGGTTCATTGACTGCCGTCGCTTGATTGGCTTTGACCGCTGCGTAAAAAACGATTTCCGTAGGCGTCTCACTTACCGTCAACCATTGCGTTTGTAGTGCCGTATAGGCAAATTCGTATTGATACACTTCATTGGCTAACGTTTCTTGGCTAAGTGCAGCTGGTTGATTTGTTTCTTTGTAGCTGCGACCGAAAAATTGATAGCCATCCGTCGAGAAGCCTTTTAAGGCTTGGAAGCTGCCCTGTTCCACCAATGGAAATTGACCATTTTGTGGTTGATTTTGACGCGAAGAAAGCACGATGCGATCCTTATCATGGCTAACATGATGGTCGATATATTGCGAAACATAGGCTTCATTGGATTGAACAGCCCCTTTGGCGGCATTACCAAGATCTTGTCCGTAAACCAGTTCCGCTTCCCCAGAACCACTCAATTGAACCCGCCAGAACCAGCAATCTTGTGCCAATTGGAAATCAACTTGGTAATTGATTGACTGATACGTCCCGGTCCAGGTCAGCTGTTTGTCTGAGTAGACAAAGGCACTGTCGGCATTTGAACCGATCAAGGGAATAAAGGACAATTCCCCCGCCTCACGCAGTCGTAGATAGATTTGATTCAAACTGCCATCTAGCGCATTTCCGTTCAACTGATTGATCATCACACCGTGACTTTGGATCTCATATAAATCACCGTTTGGTAAAAACGTCACGGTCGTATTTGCGTTATTCATCACTATTTTTTTCGTCATAGAAACCTTCCTATCTTACCTAACTAATTGCAGGGTTGTTTGTTGGGTGTCTCGGCTGTTCCCACCAATCATGATGTGGAATTCCCCTGGATCACTGCTTGCTTGTTGGTTGCTGTGAACATAGCGCAGCAGTTCTTCCGTGATCTCAAATTGAACGGTTGCTGATTCGCCAGCCTCTAGCCAAATTTTCTTAAAGCCTTTCAGTTCTTTCACTGGGCGAACCACTTCACCGACTAAATCGCGAATGTAGCATTGGACCGTTTCCCAGACCGCTGCTGTTCCTTGGTTCGTAACCGTGATGGAAGCTGTGACCGTTTGATCTTTGGTCATAGTCGGCTGATCCAACGTCACCGCAGAATATACAACTGGGCTATAACTCAAGCCAAACCCAAATGGATATTTGGCATAATTGGAGACATCCAAATATTTTGAGACATATTTTTCATCCGGTGCACTTTCATAAGGACGACCGGTATTGTCAACGTTGTAATACACAGGAACTTGTCCAACGGTTTCTGGGAATGACATACTCAAGCGACCGCTTGGATTGTATTCTCCCCACAGGATCTGAGCAAGTGCGTTTCCGCCTTCGGTTCCAGGGAACCAAGCCTCGACGATCGCTTTGGCTGCATCCACACCTTGCAAATCAAGAGGACGACCGTTATAGAGAGTTACGATCAATTGCTCGTTGTATTCTTTCAAGGTTTCAACCAAGGACAATTGGGCTTGCGGCAAGCGAATGTCGCTGCGGCTGGCAGCTTCGCCGCTCATCCATTCCTGCTCTCCTAGTGCTAGGACCACTTTATCGGCTGCCTTCACTAATTCGATCGCTTCTTGGATCGCCGCTTCAGACGGTGCAAAATAATCAAAGGGCTCTTGACCAATCAACAGATCCGCACCCAAGGCTTGAGCACCCTCCACTAAGGTCACTACTTCTTCTTGTTTCCCTTGCCAAGACCAAGCCCCTAATAGATCACGGGAGTGAGCACCTGGGCCCACAATCGCCACTTTTTCGGTTTTCTGCAACGGCAGGACACCTTCATTTTTCAACAACACCATTGATTTCTTTGCGATATCACTGGCGATCTCTCGGTGTTCTTGAGACAAAACAGTGGCTGCTTCAGCGGCTTCATCAGCGCCGCGGTATGGATTTTCAAATAGCCCCAGCTCATTTTTTAAGGTCAAGATTCTTAGCACCGCTTCATCGACTAAGGCTTCCTCAACGGTGCCTTCTGCGATCAACTCTTTCAAGTTATCGGTGTAGCAAGTCGTCATCATCTCGATATCGACCCCAGCTTTGATGGCTAGTTCAGCGGCATGTTTTTCATCCTCCGCTGCGCCATGAGCGATCACTTCTTTGATTGCTGCCCAGTCAGAGATCACAACGCCTTCAAACCCGAATTCTTCTCGCAAAACATCGCGGAAAAGCCAGCGATTGGCCGTTGCTGGAATGCCGTCTACCGTATTGAAGGAAGTCATCACCAGTTTGGCACCAGCATCAAGGGCTGCTTTATAGCCTGGCAAATAACTTTCTCGCAGTTGACGTTCTGACATATTGACCGTGTTGTAATCGCGACCACCGATAGCCGCACCGTAAGCCGCAAAATGTTTGACGCACGCAGCCACGCGGTTGAAATCCGTTCGCAGATCATCCCCTTGATAGCCTTTGACAAAGGCTTCAGCGAAGCGACTGTTCAAGTAAGGATCTTCCCCTGTCGATTCCATGACACGGCCCCAACGTGGGTCTCTTACTAAGTCCACCATCGGCGAAAAGGTCACATGCAAGCCAGAAACAGCTGCTTCTTTGGCAGATACTTCCGCCATCTTCTCCGCTGCTGCCAAATCCCACGAACTACCTAATCCTAATGGAATCGGGAAAATCGTCCGAAAGCCGTGAATGATGTCCGCCATCAATATCGTCGGGATATTCAAGCGGTTATTGGCGATATACTCTTTTTGGACGCGGATCGCTTCTTTTGCACCAGAAACACCTAGCGTTGTTCCCGCATTGTTGATGTTTTCTTGTGTCAGTCCTAAGTCGCCCATCGGACCTGTTTTCTCTTCTGCTTTATCTGAATAAAAAGCCGCTGCCAGTTGCAGCAACTGATCGATTTTTTCATCTAAGGTCATTTCTGAAAGTAGTTCGGTTAATTTCTGCTGTTCCATTTTTATTCATCCTTTGCTTTCTTCAAATTGGACTTCTGCTTCTAAAGGGAAATGATCGGAGGGAAAACGACGATCACAAGAATCCGTTAGACAGGCGGTTTTGACCACCGTGAAGCCTTTCGTATAGATATAATCAATTTCTTCTAATTCTTGCCATGGTAACGTATAAATAAAATTTTGATAGGAGCCTTTGGGTCCGTGATGCGGCTTTTGCCCATGTTCTTTGGCATTTTGAAAATGCCGCTCTAAGTACCGATGCACCCGCTCCGTTGGCTCCGCATTCAAGTCGCCCATCAGCAATACAGGATAGCGTTCGATCTGATCTGCCAGCTGCTCAAGGATCACTTTCATCCCTTCAAAACGAGCCATTTCTGAAATATTATCTAAATGAGTCGTGATAGCAAGAAACGGCGGATTCTTTTTTTCCTGCAAGACTGCCCAAACACATAAGCGTGAATACGCAGCTTCTGGATGAATACTTGGTTCAGTCGGTGTCAATGACAACCAAAACGAACCTGAATCTAATAACTCGAAAGCCTCTTTTTGATAATACAGCCCGATGCCTTCGCCTAAGCCATCCCCGTCACGTTCAGCCGTGACGGAAGCATACTGCGCTAACTTTGCTAAATCTGCAAATTGGCTGGGACGAGCTTCTTGGATCGCCAGAACATCCCAGTCGTAGTAATCGATCAAGGAGCAGACCGCCTCCGATCGATAGTGCCATTGCCATTCTTGGTCATAGTCGGTATCGACTCGTAGATTGTAGGTTGCTGCTTTCATCTGCATTCATTTCCTTTGAGTAATTTTGTGATTTGCTGCATCTCACGTCGGATTTGTTTCGCTTCGCCGCCGCCATGCCCTTTATTTAAGTAAATACGCAATTCTTTCGGTCCAGGAATCTTTTTATAGGAAACGAAGAAATCTTCCATGGGACAGATGGGATCAGCACTGCCGACCGATGTATAAACAGGACCAGTTATCTGATGAGCAAAATACTTCAAATCAAAATAACTCATGACTTGATAGATCGTTTCCCGCGTTTCTGGAAATTGTTCGATATACTCTTGAATCACCTGGTAACTTCCTGTTTTTTGTTCGATCCGATGGACAAGATTGGAGTGGCTTGGCACATCGGCAAACGTCGCAAAAATCGGGACGTTCGTTAATGCGTTGACCAATAAGGCGATGCCGCCTCCTTGTGAGCCGCCTCTTAAAATAATGCGCTGTGGATCGATTTCCGGTATCTGTTGAAGGACTTCTAGTGTGCGCAAACTATCTGCGACCAATCGCTTCATATAAAAATCTTCTTTTTTCAAGATGCCACGTCCAAAAGGTGCTTCATGCTGCGTGGTTTCATAGGGAACCTGATCTTGCGTGCGTCCCCCTTGCCCGCGATTGTCGATGACAAGACAGCCGCAGCCGATCAATAACCAATGAGCAAATTGGAACGGTTCTTGCACATGATTCATATAGCCTAAAAAATCAATCACGATTGGACAATCTGCCGCTTGTTCTGGCAGCAGCAGATGCCCATAGATCGTTTCATTACCAAGACTTTGAAAAGAAATCGTAAAACAATCGATCCCTTTCAGCAAAGGCGCTTGTTTGGTTCTTTCAAAGGCTAGCGGAAGGGTGTCAAGTTCTTGTTGGACCGAAGCCCAAAAATAGGATCGATCCGTCGCTGTGGATTCAGTCATTTGTCTCTTCCCCCTTCGCTAATACTTTATTGAAAAACAACACTTGGACAAAGGCTGAGCCTGAGATCCCTAAACAAACAAATAAGAATAGGTTCACTTTGCTGCACAATACAAAGACAAGAATGGGGATCACCAATAAAATGATCGCATTCGCCGTACTGCTAAGAACCGCATACGCCGTTTCTTTTGCTGTTTCTTGCAATGATTGGGCAAACAAGCTGTACAAGAGAACGAACACGACGAGATACAGCGCAGCCAAGCTAACGAGGATCACGGCTAAAACGCCAAAGTAAGGTGTAATCATCATCAAGGAATAGATCAACCCAGCAAAGACTGCGACATACGCAATACCAAGACCTTCTAAGAAGAGCCCACGTTTGAGGTTGCTTAAGAATGCTTGCTTGTATCGCTGCCAAATCGGGACATCCCGTTCCTTGTACAATTGATCGATCGTCTGATACAGCGCGATCAATGCTGGTCCTGCGAGAATCAGCGTCATTGCTGGAATCATAAAGAGAAAACTAACAATGATCATATCTGCTAAAAAAGCAAAGACCCGATAGTACCATCCTTCATAAGAAAATAGTCGATTCATTATGATCCTCCAATCAAAACTTGCTGATTTGTGCTGCGGGTGCTACGTAAACTTGTTTCTTGCCTTCTTGTGATATTGGGTCGTTTCTCAACGTACAGTTTTCTGGGTTGCAGGTTGCACGTCTCACTACGTGAGCCAATCGCAGTGATTCTTTGTACGGTCACTACGCTCCCTGCGGTCGCCTAGTACTTTGAAACATCAGATTTTACGCAAAGTGCGCGCAAATCCTGTGTTTCAAAGCAAAGGAGAGGAAAGGTCTTTTTTTGGCTTCCTTTCCTCTCCTATGGGGGTTATTTTAGTCGTTCGCGGTTTTCGGCCATTTTTTCAGTTTTAATGTCTTTGATTGCATCCCAGTTGTTTGAATCTAAGAAGCTTTCAAAGTCGGTTAGTGTGCTGTCAAATGTTCCTTCATCTTTTGAACGAATCAATGAGATGATCGTGCTGTTGATTTTGGTTTTGATGGCTGTGTTTGAACGTGCTTCAGCAGTTCCAGCATCTGGATCCGTATTTTCGATCACAAAGTGTGGATACAATTTGCCTTCGCCCCACTCTTGCATTTGAGTCAACGCATTTTCGGTTTTGACTTTCAGTGCATTGACACGGTCATTGTTAAAGTAGTTGAAACGGCTGATACCATATTTTTTGTTGTAGCCTTCGTTGTCGGTTTGTTCCATTTCTTTGATTTCTGGCAAGTAATCGATTTTGCCTTCATCGTTGTATTCATACGTCACGCCTTCAACGCCGAATTTTGTCAAAATTTGTCCTGGTTCATCGATCAAGTACGTGAAGAGTTGGGTTACCTTTGCTGGATCCGCCGCATCTTTTGTGATGTAGTTGATCAACCAGCCAGAAATTCCTGTTTGGTTCAAGGTTGCTTCACGACCAGACGTGCTGGCAGGGCCATCGATTGCGATGTAGCGTGTGTCAGAGTTTTTCATGAATTCAGTGAAGTTCCCACCTTGTCCGCTCGTTCCTGCGACTAAGATCGTTGCATAGTCCCCTTGTTTTACTTTTTCATCATAGGTTGGACCGTCATCGGTAAAGCTGTCATCACTGATGTTGCCGTCACGATACACTTGATTGAAGGTTTTCAACCATGAGATATATTCTTCATCTAAATTACGGTCGTAGAACGCACCATCTTCATCTTCTAATGGAACACCTAAGAAATCTTGCAATTTATCTAAGAATGGTCCTGCTGTTTCGCCGATCGTTGTGAAGCCCATTGGTGTCAAATCAGGGAATTTCTCGCTGATTTCTTTCATGACTTTCACATAGTTTTCTGGCGTCGAAACATCTGGTTTGCCTAATGCTTCATAGACATCTTCACGGATCACAAAGTTGTCGTTGACGGGAATATTGCCGCTTTCGTAGTCTGCTGCTGTGTTGGAATAGTTTGGATAGCCATAAGTTTTGCCATCATCTAAAGCAAACCATTTGAAGGTATCTTCGGTCACGACATTCATCAAATACGGATCGTATTGTTCCGCTAAATCGTTCAATGAGTATGCCCAGCTATCAGCTTTTGTGGCTGCTTGGCTGGTTTTATCCATCAACGTCACGATATCAGGCATATCACCACTTGAAATCAAAGCGTTTAATTTCGAATCATCCCCTGAAATAAATTCAATATCAATGTTCAAATCTTTTTTGATTTGGGCTGTCGTCACATCTTCACCAAATGGCAAAGCTGTCCAGTCTGAATTGATGTACCATGTGATCTTGGTTGGTTCTTCTTTGGTATCGAGTTTCCATGCTGGTGTCTTTTCATCTAACTCATACCGATCTTTGATAGAAAAATCCGAACTGCTGGCATTGTCTGAGCTGCCGCCACATGCTGCTAAGCTGAGTAATGCTGATGCTGCCAATAAACCGCCTACTACTTTTTTCATGTCTATCCCTCTTTCTATTCTTTTACTGCACCGGCCATCATACCGCCGATAAAGTGTTTTTGAAGCAATGGATATATAATTAAAATTGGCACTGTCGTGATGACGATCGTAGCCAACTGAACCCCACGGGTCGTTGCTTGGACGATAAAGTCGGTACTACCGCTTTCAGTCATCGTACTCAAGTTGGATTGGACGATGATTTCATAAATCTTCATTTGCAGCGGATAGAGATACTCTTTTGTGATATACAGTTTTGTCGTCATAAAATCATTCCATTGGCCAACCCCGTTGAACAAGATGATGGTTGCCAAGGCCGGTTTCGTTAATGGTAAGAAGATTTTATAGAAGATTTGGAATTCACTTGCACCGTCGATCTTCGCCGATTCTTCGAGTGAAGGCGGAATCTCACGGAAAAAGTTCATTAAAATCACGACATCATAATAGCTGAACAAAGCTGGAATAATGTAGACCCAGAAAGAATCCAGTAATCCTAGCGAGCGAATCAGCAAGTACGTTGGAATCATCCCACCACTGAAGTACATGGTGATGACCCCCATCGTTGTATAAATGTTGCGGCCAACCAAGCGTGATTTACTCAATCCGTAAGCCACGATCGCACAAAACAAGGTATGGGTCGCAGCCCCAAGAACCGTTTTTAACACTGAGATCAAGAAGGCACGAGGGATACTTGCGTCGGAAAAAACTTTCCGATAGTTTTCCCAAGTAAAGCCTTTGGGCCATAACACGAGGCCGTTGCCCGCTAATCCAGAACTAGAAGACACGGAGGAAACCAAGATATTCCAAATCGGTACAATGATCATTAACGAGAATAAAATCAAGATCACGGTATTGAAGAAATAAAACCACGTGTTTTCTTTTGCTTTTCTTTTGATCATGTTTTTTCCTCCTATAAGATAACTGAATTGCCGTTGTTCAACTTGCGGGTCACTCGATCCGTGATCACCAATAAGATAACGGAAATGACCGCGATCCCCAAGCCGACAGCAGTTGCATAAGAGAAATCACCTTGCGTCAACCCCATTTTATAAACAAAGGAGTTGATGACTTCTGAACGGTTTTGGTTCTGTGAATTCATCAAAACTAATGTTTGATCTAGGTTTGACCCTAAGATACCGCTCACATTCAGAATCAAGTTTAAGGAGATGATCGGTGTCAGTAAAGGCAATGTGATCGAACGAATTTGTCTTAGCTTGCTGGCACCATCGATTCGTGCGGCTTCATAAAACGTTGGATCGATCCGCGACATCCCTGCCAAGTAAAGAATCGTTCCCCAGCCGACTTCTTTCCATAGATCAGAAAGGACCGCGATCCACCAATATTTGCTTGGATCCAATAGATGATTGACCCCTTTGTCCATCAATCCTACAGACATCAGCACTTGGTTGATAAAGCCGTTCGTTGACAGCCAAGAAATCATCATCCCACCTAGCACGATCCATGAGAAAAAATGGGGAATGTATGAAACCGTTTGAATAAATTTCTTCAAGCGGCCATCTTGCATTTCAAAAATCATAATGGCTAACACAATCGGGATCGCAAAACCTAATCCTAATTTCAATAAGCTGATGGCTAACGTATTTCTAACCGCTTCCCAGAAAAAACTGTCATTCATAATGATACGGAAATTCTCTAACCCGACCCATGGTGCTGATGAAATCGTGTCAATCACCGTATAGTTTTTGAAAGCGATTATAATTCCGTAGATCGGAATATAATTAAATACGATCATAAAGGCCACGCCGGGAAAAACCATCCAGTGAAGCTGCCGTTGACTATAAAACTTTTGCAGTTTACTCATACACAAAATCTCCTTCTTTCTATCCTCGCAACACTACGTATATCTCCACAC
>OKVQ01000325.1_pt1 | contig 13335 bp, 10 predicted proteins | sample 1606821 | NCBI WGS metagenome assembly OKVQ01 (sample SAMN03281009, study PRJEB24777) | human gut metagenome | isolation source: fecal sample PR192 from 1 month old female Indian infant, vaginally... | reverse complement strand
ATTAAGAATATATTATACAATGTTAAGAAAGCTTTTGGAAATGAAATGCATGTTCCTTCTTTTTTTACATTAAATTGCAAGACATCTTAGAAAGTAGAGAGGGGTATTCGATTGTCCAGAGATAATCAATTACTAGATGTTCAAAACCTTCACACAGGTTTTCGTATTAAAGACGATTACTATGACGCAGTAGATGGTATTTCTTTTACACTGGATCGCAATGAGATCTTAGCGATCGTAGGAGAATCTGGTTGCGGCAAGAGCTGCATGACCCAAACAACACGAAAATCACTGGAGAAATCTTATATAAAGATTTAAACTTGTCAAACTTAAACGAAACGCTGTACAACAAAATTCGCGGAAATGATATTGGGATGATTTTCCAAGATCCATTGTCTGCACTGAATCCTTTGATGCGGATCGAAGATCAAATCAAAGAAGGGTTATCCTACCATACGGATATGACCGCCGAACAGCGTCAAGCACGAGCATTAGAATTATTAGAACAAGTGGGGATTCCCAATCCACCGCGAGTAGGACGTCAATACCCTCATGAATTGTCTGGTGGGATGCGTCAGCGGGTCATCATTGCGATTGCGATTGCTTGTAAACCACCAATCATTATTGCCGATGAACCAACGACCGCGTTGGATGTGACGATCCAAGCACAGATCCTTGATCTACTAAAAGATTTGCAAGAAGAAACACAGACGGGGATCATTTTGATCACCCACGATTTAGGTGTCGTAGCAGAGATGGCCGACCGAGTAGCCGTGATGTACGGGGGTCAGTTTGTGGAAGTCGCAACAGCCGAAGAGTTGTTTGCCAATCCGAAACATCCATACACCCGCTCATTGCTTAACTCGATCCCTCAAGAAAATTCACAAGACAGTGAACTGCACGTGATCGAAGGCGTAGTTCCTTCATTGAAAAATATGCCACGGACGGGTTGTCGGTTTGCCGCACGGATTCCTTGGATTCCTGAAAGCGACCACGAAGCAAACCCAGTCTTGCATGAAGTAGCACCTGATCATTTGGTCCGTTGCACATGCTACAAGCATTTTCATTTTAGAGACGAAGAAGGAGAAGTGTAGATGACAGAATTAATTACAATTAAAGATCTGAAAGTCCACTATCCTATTCGCAGCGGATTTTTCAACCGCGTCACAGACCATGTGTATGCCGTTGACGGTGTGGACTTCATCATAGAAAAAGGAAAAACCTACGGATTGGTTGGTGAGTCTGGTTCTGGTAAATCCACGACGGGGAAAGCCATCGTTGGATTAGAAAAAATCACCAGTGGCGAAATCATTTATGACGGGCAAGACGTGACCAAACGTTCCGTCCGCAAAAAAATGAACTACAACAAAGATGTCCAAATGATTTTCCAAGATTCAATGTCCAGCTTGAATCCTAAAAAACGCGTGGTAGACATTATCGCCGAACCATTACGCAACTTTGAACGCTTAAGCGATCAAGAAGAGAAAAAACGAGTGAAAAGCCTTCTGGATATCGTTGGGATGCCAGAAGATGCCCTATACAAATATCCTCACGAGTTCTCTGGTGGACAACGTCAGCGGTTAGGGGTTGCCCGCGCGGTAGCATCCAATCCCAAACTGATCGTCGCCGATGAGCCGGTTTCAGCCCTTGACTTATCCGTTCAAGCGCAGGTACTGAACTTTATGAAACGGATCCAGCAAGAATTTGGCTTAAGTTTCTTATTTATCTCTCATGACTTAGGGGTCGTAAAACACATGTGTGACAATATCGCCATCATGTACAAAGGCCGCTTCGTTGAGATCGGGACACGGGAAGACATCTATCAAGACCCGCGTCACATCTATACAAAACGTTTATTATCAGCGATTCCTCAAATCGACGTAAAAAATCGCGATGCTCACAAAGAAAACCGCCGCAAGGTCGAGTTGGAATATGTGACCCATCAAAAAGATTACTACGACGAAACTGGCAGAGTGTATGACTTGCGTAAAATCACCGAGTCGCACCAAGTCGCATTGAAAAACGGGGGTGCTGAATAATGTGGAAAACAATTCTACGTCGTTTGTTGTTGATGATCCCGCAAGTCATTATTTTGAGTATCTTGATTTTCTTGATCGCACAAGCAATGCCTGGGGATCCATTTACTGGTTTGATCAATCCAAACCAAGATCCAGCTGTTATTGAGCGGATGCGTGAAGCCGCTGGTTTGAATGACCCATGGTATACCCAGTATTTCCGTTGGATCGGAAATGCCTTAAAAGGGGACTTTGGTCAAAGTTTCATCTTTAAATTACCTGTTTCAACGTTATTAGCAGGACGTATCAGCAATACATTGTGGTTATCTTTATTGACGGTCATTTTGACTTACGTGATTGCCATTCCTTTAGGGATGTGGGCAGGACGTTACCAAAATTCATTGCTTGATAAAGTCGTCGTTGTTTACAACTTCTTCAGTTTCGCCGTACCGTTGTTTATCTTTGCGTTGATCGCATTGTTCATCTTCGGTTACCGATTGGCTTGGTTCCCAACGGGTGGTTCCGTTGCACCGGGGGTCAGCGGCATGGCTGAGTTTTGGAGTCGCTTGTATCACCTACTATTACCGGCGATCACTTCTGCATTATTAGGAACAGCAGTGACGATCCAATACTTGCGAAGTGAAGTCATTGATTCGAAATCATTGGATTTCGTTCGTACCGCTCGTTCAAAAGGGGTACCAACGAATAAAGTCTTCTCACGTCACGTTTTCCGTAATGCATCGTTGCCGATCGCATCACAAATGGGCTACGAGATCACTTCATTGATCGCAGGTTCTGTGGTCATTGAGAAAATCTTCGCTTACCCAGGTGTCGGAAAACTGTTTATCGATAGTATCGTCCAACGGGACTATGCCGTGATCACTTCACTGACATTGATCTTAGGACTAGCGACCTTGATCGGTACGCTGCTATCAGATATCATCATGAGTATTGTCGATCCAAGAATCAGAATCCAGTAATAGGAGGGGATAAATGTGTCTGAAAAGAAAGAAAAAGTACTAAAACAAGAGAGCATCCCGCCTATGGGATTAAAAATGATTTTTCGCGAATTCTTAAAAGATAAAATGGCGATCTTTTCATTAGTGTTGTTAGTCGCAGTTTTATTGTTCGTGTTTATCGGCTCAGCAGTTATCGACCAATCACAAGTGATGCGTGTCAGCATCCTTGATAAATACGCTGTACCCGGCGCGATTTCGCCAAACGGCGGCACCTACCTTTTAGGGGCGGATGAAGGTGGCCGTGATGTTTGGGGACAATTGATCATCGGTGCGCGTAACTCAATCTTGATTGGTTTTTCAATCACGATCATTACGTCGATCGTTGGGGTCGGACTAGGGATCATCTCAGGTTACTATGGTGGCATCATTGATAACATTTTGATGCGTATCGTTGACTTCGTTATGATTTTGCCGATCATGTTGATCATTATCGTTATCGTATCGATCGTACCTCGTTATAACGTTTGGACCTTTATATGGGTCATGAGTGCCTTTTACTGGGTCGGAAAAGCAAGGCTCTTCCGAAGTAAGACCCTTTCAGAAGGCCGTCGCGACTATGTTAGTGCATCGAAAACCCTCGGAACCAATGACTTCGTCATCATGTTCCGCGAAATCATGCCGAACCTTAGCTCATTGATCATCACCAACTTAACAATGAACTTTGCAGCGAATATCGGTATTGAAACGACACTAACATTCTTAGGTTTTGGTCTGCCGACCAATGTTCCAAGTTTGGGAACACTGATCGGATATGCCAGCAGCGGTGATGTGCTGGTCAACAGACAGTGGATCTGGTTACCCGCATCAATTCTAATTTTAGTCTTGATGTTGAGTATCAATTACGTTGGTCAAGCATTTAAGCGTTCAGCGGATGCGCGTCAACGACTAGGATAAACAAGGAGGATACAGGATGAAGAAAAATATTTTTGGTATGGTCACTCTTTTGTCAGTGTTAGCATTGGCAGCTTGTGGCAGCAACGGCGGCGGAACCGATTCTTCTGGTGGCGGCAGCAATGCAGCAAACGATACGGAAGATGTAAGCAACTTCCCAATCGAAGTTAGCAATGATGCAGAGGCAATCGAAGGTGGTACTTTGGATGTTGCAGTAGTGATGGATACGCAATTCCAAGGGTTGTTCCAAACAGAATTTTATCAAGATAACTATGATGCACAATTTATGTTGCCAAGTAATGAAAGTTTATTCGTCAATGACGCTGATTTCAAAATTGTTGACGGCGGGGCTGCAAACCTTGAGCTAGATGAAGACAACAACGCAGCAACAATTACTTTACGCGACAACCTGAAATGGTCTGATGGCGAAGATGTTACGGCAGATGATATCATCTTCACTTACGAAGTAATTGGTAACAAAGATTATACTGGTATTCGTTATGATAGTAACTTTACTAACATTGTTGGTATGGAAGATTACCATGATGGTAAAGCTGATACTATTTCTGGTATCACCAAAGAAAGTGACAAAGTCGTTAAAATTCAATACAAAGAAGTTCACCCTGGTATGATGCAAGCAGGTGGTGGTATTTGGGCTTCAGCATTACCAAAACACGCCTTTGAAGGAATCGAAGTCAAAGATATGGAATCAAGCGATCAAGTTCGTAAAAATCCAATCGTCTTCGGACCTTATGTAATGTCAAATATCGTAGCTGGTGAATCCGTAGAGTACGTTCCAAACGAATACTATTATGGAGATAAGCCAAAACTAGATAAATTATCATTTAAAGCAGTTCCAACTTCATCTATTGTCGAAGCGATGAACGCAAAACAATATGATATGGCTTTATCAATGCCGACAGATACGTATCCTACTTATAAAGATACTGACGGTTATCAAATCTTAGGCCGAACAGATACTGCTTACACTTATTTAGGTTTCAAATTAGGTAAATGGAATGCCGATGAAGGAAAAGTTGAATACAATCCTGATTCAAAAATGGCTGACAAGTCATTGCGTCAAGCAATGGGTTATGCATTAGATAATGATGCTGTCGGAAGCCGTTTCTACAATGGCTTGCGTACAAATGCAACGACATTGATCCCACCAGTATTTGGCTCATTACACAATACAGATGTTGAAGGTTATACTTTAAACATCGACAAAGCAAATCAATTACTTGATGATGCTGGCTACAAAGATGTCGATGGCGACGGTATGCGTGAAGACAAAAATGGTGAGAAATTAACCATTAACTTTGCTTCAATGTCAGGTGGCGAAACAGCACAACCATTAGCAGATTACTACATCCAACAATGGAATGAAATCGGACTTGATGTACAATACACAACAGGTCGCTTGATCGACTTCCAAGCATTCTATGACAAATTGGAAAATGATGATCCTGAGATTGATGTTTACCAAGGTGCATGGAATACTGGTTATGACCCATCACCAATGGGCTTGTATGGACCTAACTCTGCGTTCAACTACACTCGTTTTGAATCAGAAGAAAATACGAAATTGCTAGAAGCAATCGATTCAAAAGATTCGTTTGACGAAGCAAAACGTAAAGAAGCATTTGATGCATGGCAAGAATATGCTGCTGATGAAGCGTTTGTTATCCCAACACTTTACCGTAGTGCGGTGTTACCTGTATCAAATCGCGTCAAAGACTTCACATGGGCTTATGATGTGAATTACAATCCTTGGGCAACAATTTCAGTTACAGCTGAATCTCGTTAATCAATGATCGATGAAAAGACGTCCTTTCCAGGACGTCTTTTTTTTCTGTTTTTTTGCGGGTATCTGAGGAAAACAGGCTTTTTTATACAGGAGAAGATTAAGTAAATAAAATTTTATTACAGTCTTTCCAAGAATTTGGAGGAAACATTTCATAATTCGGTAAAAACCAGTATAATAGGGAAGTGTCGATAAACTAATGAAGGAATGTGACAAATGAATACACAATTAACGAAAGAACTAAAAGAAAAGTTTGATATTGTGTTCCATGATGTAGATCTGCTTGAACAAGCGTTTACGCATTCATCTTATGTGAATGAGCACCGCAACTTGCACTTGTCAGATAACGAACGTTTAGAGTTTTTGGGCGATGCTGTCTTAGAGTTGATCGTTTCACGGTATTTGTATCGTGAATTGCCAGATCTGCCCGAAGGTAAGCTGACGAAGCTACGGGCGGCAATCGTTCGCGAAGACAGTTTATCCATGTTTGCCAAAGATTGCCGATTCGATGAATACATTCGTCTAGGCAAAGGGGAAGAAAACTCTGGCGGTCGTAAACGACCTTCTTTGCTTTGTGATCTATTTGAAGCCTTTTTAGGTGCGTTATACTTGGACCAAGGACTGGAAAGTGTCAGCGGCTTTTTGACGAAAGTTGTCTTTCCAAAAGTAAAAGCAGGTGCTTTTTCCCATGAGATGGATCACAAGACCCGCTTGCAAGAAGTCTTGCAGCGTGGCGGCGATGTTTCCATCAATTATCGTTTGATCAAAGAAGCAGGCCCCGCCCATGAACGGATTTTTTGGACGGAAGTCTATTGCGATGAAACCTTGATCGGAAAAGGACAAGGAAAATCGAAGAAATTATCAGAACAGGACGCCGCTGCGAATGCCTTGGCGGATCTTGAACAGTAAGAGAGGACTGGCGGAGTGTATTTAAAACGAATAGAGATTGCCGGCTTTAAATCCTTTGCCGACCGCACAGTCATTGATTTCGAACATCGAGTGACTGCAGTCGTCGGACCAAATGGCAGCGGCAAGAGCAATATTACCGAAGCGATTCGTTGGGTTTTAGGAGAACAATCTGCCAAAAATCTACGTGGTGGCAAAATGCCTGATGTTATTTTTGCAGGTTCTGACACCCGCAGAGCGCTAAATATAGCGGAAGTGACGATCGTTTTAGACAATAGCGATCATTACTTGCCGATGGATTACAGTGAGATCAGCGTGACTCGCCGCTTGAGAAGAACCGGCGAAAGCGACTTTTTCTTAAATAAACAAGCTTGCCGCTTAAAGGATATCCAAGAGTTGTTTATGGACTCTGGGTTGGGGAAAGAATCATTTTCGATCATTTCCCAAGGCAAGGTAGAAGCAATTTTCAGCAGCAAACCAGAAGACCGTCGTGGGATTTTTGAAGAAGCGGCGGGGGTATTGAAATACAAACAGCGGAAAAAGAAAGCCGAGCAAAAATTGTTTGAAACGGAAGACAATTTAAGCCGTCTACAAGATATCATTTATGAACTAGAAGATCAGTTGGTGCCTTTGGCAGCCCAAAGTGAAGCAGCCAACCGTTTTTTAGCGTTAAAAGAAAAATTGACGACGGTTGATGTGGCCTATGCAGTCTTAGAGATCACGAAAGCAAAAGAAGCGTGGGAGACAGCCAAAGCTCAACTAAGTACCTTTAACCAAGAACTGGCGCAGATTTCCGAAAAGATCAATCAAGGGGAACTGTCGCTACATTCTTTGCGGCAACAACGTACTGCTTTTGATGAAACGTTGGAGCGTTTGAATCAGCAGCTTTTAGAGGTCACCGAAGGACTGAAGCAAGCTGAAGGACAAAAAGAAGTCTTGGATGAGCGATCAAAACATACGCAAAAAAGTTCTGCGGAATACCAAGAAACCTTAGAGGAAGTCACAGAACGGGTCACACTTTTAAATGAAGAAAAAACGGAACTGATCGGCTTGCTTTCACAAAAGAATCGTAGTGTGCAGGAAGTTGAAGCAGCGATGCTGGCGTGTCAGCAAGAGCAGGAAAAGTACCAACGTTCAGCAAAAGAAATCATTGAAGAGTTGCGTAGCCAATATGTCGAAGCCATGCAGGAGCAGGCAACGATCGGAAACGAATTGAAATACTTGGAGCGTCAATACCAACAAGAAGCCGCGAAAAATCAAACAGCGTTAAGCAAGCAGACGCAAATGAATACGTCGTTGAAAGAAAAGACGACGGAAGCGCAAATCGTGGAAGAACAACTGACGCAGGCTAAGGCGATTTTAGAAGAACAACGCAAGCAATACATCCATCTTCAAGAAAAAGCTCAGACCAACAAAAAACGCTTTGATGAAGAACAAAAGAAAATGTATCAGTTAATGAGTCAAGTGCAGCAGGTACGAGCGAAACAGCGCAGTCTGCAAGACATTCAAGAAAATTATAGCGGCTTTTATCAAGGCGTTCGCTTGATTTTGAAAAACAAACAGCAGATCAGCGGCATCGTTGGCGCAGTAGCGGAGTTGATCGATGTGCCACAAGACTATACCGTGGCGATCGAGACCGCATTAGGCGCCGCTGCACAGCATGTCGTCGTTGAAAATGAACGGGATGCACGGGCAGCCATCACGTATCTGAAAGAAAATCGCGGCGGTCGTGCCACTTTCTTACCGCTGACGACTATCAAAGCCCGTCATTTGCCAGATTATGCCCGCAATCAAGCCAAGCAAGTGTCCGGCTTTATCGGCGTTGCCAGCGAATTGGTCCAGTCGCCGGAACACGTCCAAACCATTACGGATAACTTGTTAGGCAGTATCTTGATTGCCGAAGACTTGCAAAGTGCTAATGCGTTAGCACGAGCATTGAACTATAGCTATCGGGTCGTTTCTTTAGAAGGGGATGTCATGAATGCTGGTGGTTCCATGACGGGTGGCGCAACGAAGAAAAATGCCGGTAGTTTGTTTAGTCAAAACAATGAGCTACAACAATTGACGGCACAAGCGGCGCAATTGGATGAGCGGCTTTTAAAAACAGAAAAGCAAGTCCAGCACTTTGAAGCAGCGACTAAAGAAGCACAAGCAGCACTAGAAGAATTGCGGACGCAAGGCGAACAGGCTCGCATGACGGAGCATGAGCTGCAAAGCCGCTTACAAAATCTTGAGAATGACCTGAGCCGCTTGAAGCAAGAGCAGCAAGTGTTTGATTTTGAACATCGCGAAGTGCAAGCCTTCTTTGAGGAATACGATGAGAAGAAGACGAGTTTGGAAGAACAGCAAAAGAATATTGCGGCGCAATTGGCGAAAATCGATCAAGATATTCATCAAATGAATGCTGAAGAAGACTTGATCGAGGAAAAACGCCAAACCTTAGCACAAGAAAGTGCACGCTTGCAGGCAGCTTTCGCCGTTCAAAAAGAACAAGTGGCGCATTTGCAGCAAAAAATTGCCGCTACGAATCAAGCATTGGAAGAAAACGAAGCGCGTCAACAATCCTTAGAACGGCAGTTAGCTGCCTTGACAAGCAACGTCAGCGATCATGAGTTTTCAGAAGAAAGCATTCTTCAGCGAATTGAGGCCTTCACAACCACCAAGCAGCAGGTAATAGCGGAATTGACGGTGATTCGGGAACAACGTCAAGTCGTTCAACAAGAAATCGGCGCATTAGACGAAGCCCTGAGTGCTGAAAACTTAACGCAAAAAGAAAAGCTGTCAGAAAAAACCGAAGTTGAGATCGAAAAAAATCGCGCAGAATTGGTGATGGATAATCGTTTGTTGTATTTACAAGAAGAATACAATCTCACCTTTGAAAAGGCAGCGCAAGATTTCCCTGAAATCGAGGATGCAGAACAAGCCAAAGTCGACATTCAGGAACTAAAACATGCGATCGAGCAAATTGGTCCAGTCAATTTAAATGCGATCGAACAATATGAACAAGTCAATCAACGGCATTTGTTCTTAACGAGTCAGCGAGATGATCTGCTGTCGGCTAAAGCACAGCTGTTTGATACGATGTCTGAAATGGATGAAGAAGTCAAAACCCGTTTTGGCGAAGTCTTCGATGCGATCCGTCTGCAATTCAAACAAGTATTTCCTAATATGTTTGGCGGCGGTCATGCGGAATTAGTTTTAACAGATCCGAAAGATTTATTGAACACTGGGATCGAGATCGAAGCCCAACCGCCGGGCAAGAAATTGCAAAACCTCAGCTTGCTATCAGGGGGCGAGCGGGCGCTGACTGCGATTGCGTTATTGTTTTCCATTATTCAAGTTCGTCCAGTACCGTTTTGTGTGCTTGACGAAGTGGAAGCAGCATTGGATGAAGCCAATGTCTCTCGTTTCGGTCATTACTTGAGTGCTTTCCAAAATGATACGCAGTTTATCGTCGTAACTCACCGCAAAGGAACGATGGAGGCAGCAGATGTGTTGTATGGTGTGACCATGCAAGAATCTGGAGTGTCGAAGACCGTGTCCGTACGCTTAGAAGAAGTGCGTGAAGGCGGTAGTTTTGCAGCAGATCAAGCATAGAGGAGGAATGATATGATTAAACTGATTGCGATCGATTTAGACGGAACGTTATTGAATGACAAAAAAGAAGTGACTCCTCGCAACAAAGAGGTACTTGCTCGTGCCAAAGCACAAGGCGTAAAAATCGTCATTTGTACAGGACGTCCATTGCGGGCGATCCGTCCCTATTTAGAAGAATTATCGCTGAAAGAACCCGGCGACTATAGCATCACCTTTAACGGCGGTTTGGTTCAAAAAAATGAGACTGGCGAGATCATTGAAAAAGCAGCGATGCAGCTGGCAGATATCCATGAATTGGTTTCAGTGGCGGAAGACTTGAATTTGCCACTAGACGTGGTATCAGAAGAGATCGTCTTGAGTTTACCGACTTCAGCAGCGCATCCATCGATTTATGGCTCGTTGAACCCTTTATTGGATTGTCGTCCTTTTGCCGTAGCTGATCTGGATGAATCGATGCTCTATAATAAAGCGGTGATCGCCTACCATCAGGAAGTCTTGGATCCTAAGATCCCTGAGATTTCCTCAGAGATCCGCGAGAAATATGAAATCATCAAAAGCCGGAATAACCTGTTGGAATTTATGCCTAAAGGAATCACCAAAGCCTATGGCATCAGCCTATTGGCGCAAGATTTAGGGATCAAGCAAGAAGAAGTGATGGCGATCGGTGATGAAGAAAATGACTTGCCAATGATTCGCTATGCAGGGATTGGCGTAGCGATGGCCAATGCCGTGCCAATCATTAAAGAAGCGGCTGACGTTGTCACCGTTTCAAACCAAGAAGACGGTGTGGCAGCAGTGATTGAAGAATATGTCTTAAAAGGAGGTGCGTAAGATGGGATTTTTTGACAAAATCAAAAAAGCGCTGATTGGAGAAACCAAAGAAGTAGAGCAAGAAGCCGACAAACCAGTCGTTGATGCTGATTCACCAGAGAATCAGCCTTCAGAAGAAAGCCAGCCAGCACAAACACCTGCTGAACAAGAAGCTTCCGAAGCAGTGGCACCTACAGATGCCGCCGACGCCAGTGATTTGAAGGCAGAGCAAGAAACTGCCGAAGCGTCCCCACAGCAAGAAGCAACGGTAGCGAATAAAGGAGAAGAAGCACCAAGTGTTCCAGTAGAAGTGACCGAGAACACACCATCAGAGGATGCACCAGCTTCTGAACCAATCCTTCAACCAGCGCCAGAGACGGAAAGTGTGCAGGACAAATACACCAAAGGATTGACGAAATCACGAAAAACCTTTGGGCAACGGATGAACGAATTGTTCGCCAATTTCCGTACGGTGGACGAAGACTTCTTCGAAGAAGTGGAAGAAACGTTGATCGGTGCAGATGTTGGCTTTGATGCGGCGATGAAGATCGCGGATGCATTGAGACAAGAAGTCAAACTACGTAATGTAAAGAAAACAGCGGATGTCCAAAATGTCATCATCGAGAAATTAGTTGACCTGTATGGGGAAGCGGGTGTCGGTGAAGTCAACGAATTGAATATGCAGCCGGGGTTGACCGTCATTTTATTTGTTGGCGTGAACGGTGTTGGAAAAACCACCAGTATCGGGAAATTAGCCCACCAATTCAAAGCCGAAGGCAAGAAAGTCTTATTGGCTGCAGCGGATACTTTCCGTGCCGGTGCCATCGATCAATTAGTGGTCTGGGGTGAACGGGCTGGTGTTGAAGTCGTTCGTGGCAATGCCGGAGGCGATCCAGCAGCGGTCGTGTTTGATGCGATGGAGCGCGCAAAACGAGAAAATGCTGACGTTTTATTAGTAGATACAGCTGGTCGTTTGCAAAACAAAGTCAATTTGATGAACGAACTAGAAAAAATCAAACGGATCATTCAACGAGTGGACCCAACGGCCCCTCATGAAGTCCTGCTCGTGTTGGATGCAACAACAGGTCAAAACGCGATGAATCAAGCAAAACAATTTAAAGAAACGACGGATGTTTCTGGTCTCGTCTTAACCAAACTTGATGGAACGGCTAAAGGGGGGATCGTCTTGGCGATCCGTAACGAGCTGCGGCTGCCTGTCAAATTAGTGGGACTCGGAGAAGGCATCAATGATTTAGAACCATTTGATCCAAATGAATTTGTCGTTGGCTTATTCAAAGGCTTGATCAAAGAATAAAAAAACAGAGCCCTGTGTTAGGTGATACACCTACACATGGCTCTCCTTTATTGTTGCTTTTGTGAGATCAAAGGGAAGAGAAAACGGGTCGTCGTCTCTTTCCACGAGCTTGACTTGTGACGTAAAGCTGAGAACACTTGGCGTGGCAAATGTGGGTACAGCGATGCACGACTTTGCCAAAAATCAGGAAAAGCAGTTTGAAGACTTCGTTTTCTTCTGCACTGTCTAAAAACTTTGGGAAGTATCAGGCAGAATACAACGAGTTCAACGGTAGGGAAAGATTATTTCTTAAGTTCCCCTTGGCGCTCAGTGATCATTTTTTCCAAGTTGTTCAATGTATCGATATCTTTATTGGTTTCGATAAAGTTCGTAATCAAATTCAATAAAGATTGATCAGACAATTCTGCTGCTAAGAAGTCTTCTTGGGTCACATTCGGAGAATACAACCGAGTCAAAACAGTACCGCTGTAGCCGATATCCGCTACTTTCAATAAGTCGTGGTTTTTTAGTTTACGTACGACTGCTTGAATGGTATTCTTGCTTAGATCTTGCTGTTGGACAGCAATGTCATTTGCAGAAAGAGGTTTGTCTGAATTCCAAAAGATATTCATGATTTGACGTTCGCGTTTGGTAAGATTAAGTGGCTTCATTCACTATTCTTCCTTTCAAAAAAGAGTAATATGGACATAATAATTTACTGTTCTATAAGCAGTATACTTTATTTTGAAGGTAAATATCAAATTTATTCAAGTATTTTATAAATTCTTGGTAATTTTAGTAAGAGATATTACAAGTGAGGAGCAAATTTCTGCATTTTTCACCAGTTTTCACTATAATAGATGGAAAGAAATAGCATTTGAGAAAAAATTTAGTAGAAGAACATAGAGGGCAGTCGAATGAAAATAAAAACATTATTATCACATAAAGAGCTTTTTCCCTATTTATTGAAAGGACGCTACGGGATTGAGCGTGAAGCGC
>OKVQ01000324.1_pt1 | contig 13337 bp, 10 predicted proteins | sample 1606821 | NCBI WGS metagenome assembly OKVQ01 (sample SAMN03281009, study PRJEB24777) | human gut metagenome | isolation source: fecal sample PR192 from 1 month old female Indian infant, vaginally... | reverse complement strand
GAAGGATTTCGGGGCCGGTACGGAGGGATTGCCAAGGCTGTAATCGAACACATTCTGGTAGCCGATTTCGGCACCGCGGCTCGTGGCATACTCGCTCAGCTCGCGAATCACGGACTTGCCGCCAAGCATGGCCTTGTATTCCTCATTGATCATGGCATTCTCCTCGTATATACGTACTGATGCTTATCCCACTACTACCACCATGTTCCGTTTTGTGCCATCTGCCGCGCCGGACACACCCATCGAACATGTGTTCGAATTTGGTCGTGTGTTCGGGTATTCTTGGGGCAGGCTTTGATACGTGCGGTGTGATGCACGTGGAAAACAGCGAGACGGAAGGCGGGGATTGTGGCGGCAGCGCAAACTGGCACAAAGCGCGCAACTGGCGGAGCGGGCGCGAAAACCGACAAGGGCAAGAACGGCAAAGTCATCGTGGAAAAGGTGATGACCAGCGACTCATTCCTGAGCCGCGAAATCAAAAAAGCGCCGCTCGTCGAGCATGACGGTTCGCTGGTAGCGGACATCTCACACATCCCAAACGACCTCAAGATCACCATTCAGGGCGCACGAGAGCACAACCTGAAGAACGTGGATCTTGCGATTCCGCGTAACCGCATGGTCGTGTTCACCGGCCTGTCCGGTTCCGGCAAATCATCGCTCGCGTTCGACACCTTGTTCGCCGAAGGCCAGCGCCGGTACGTCGAATCCCTGTCCGCCTACGCCCGCCAGTTCCTAGGCCAGATGGACAAGCCCGACGTCGACTTCATCGAAGGCCTGAGCCCAGCCGTCTCCATCGATCAGAAGACCACCAACCGCAACCCGCGTTCGACCGTCGGCACCATCACCGAAATCTACGATTACCTACGACTGCTATTCGCCCGCACCGGTATTCCGCACTGCCCTGAATGCGGCGAGCCGGTCGCATCCCAGACCCCGCAGCAAATCGTCGACACCCTGCTCGATTACCCGGAACGCACGCGATTCCAGATTCTTGCTCCCGTGGTCAAGGGCCGCAAGGGCGAGTTCGTGGATATGCTTGAACTGCTGCGCTCCGACGGTTATGCCCGCGCGCTCATCGACGGCGAAATGAAGCAGCTGTCCGACGACATCAAACTCACCAAGCAGAAGAAGCACACCATCGAAGTGGTGGTCGACCGACTTGTGGTCAAGGACGGCATCCGACAGCGCCTGACCGACTCGGTGGAAACCGCGCTGAAGCTCGCCAACGGCAGCATCGTCATCGACTTCGTGGACGAGGAGGAAGGCAGCCCCGCGCGCCGCCGCCCGTTCTCCGAACACCGCAGCTGTCCGAATGGTCATGTGCTCGAACTCGATGAGGTCGAACCGCGCACGTTCTCCTTCAACGCCCCCTACGGCGCCTGCCCGGCCTGCACCGGTCTCGGCTTCAAACTCGAAATCGACCCGGAGCTCGTGATCTCCGACCCGGATAAATCCCTGGCCGACGGTGTCATTGAGCCGTGGAGCGGCACCAAGATGACCTCCCAGTACTACGGCCACATCCTTGAAGGTCTGGCCAAGGAAATGGGTTTCTCCATGAAGACCCCGTGGAAGGATCTGCCGGCCGACGTCAAGCACGACATCCTCTACGGCCATGACTTCAAAGTCAACGTCTCCTACCGCAACCGTTGGGGTCGCCTGCGCGAATACTCCACCGGCTTTGAGGGCGTGGTGCGCACGCTGATGCGCCGCCACGACGAAACCGACTCGCAGTCCATGCGTGAATACTACGAGTCCTACATGCGCGAGGTACCTTGCCAGGTCTGCCAAGGCCGCCGCCTGAAGCCCGAAGTGCTCGCGGTCACCGTGGATGGCAAATCCATCTTCGACGTGTGCGATATGCCCGTAGTGCACGAACTCGCCTGGGTCAACGGGCTCAAGCTCGAAGGCTCGGCACAGATGATTGCTGGCGAAGTCCTGAAAGAGATCAAGGCGCGCCTCGGCTTCCTCAATGACGTCGGACTCGACTATCTGACCCTTTCACGCGCGGCAGCCACCCTGTCCGGCGGTGAAGCGCAGCGCATCCGACTCGCCACGCAGATTGGCTCCGGTCTGGTCGGCGTCATGTACGTGCTCGACGAGCCTTCCATCGGCCTGCACCAGCGCGACAACGAACGACTCATCGAGACCCTGCATCATCTGCGAGACCTTGGCAATACGCTGATTGTGGTCGAGCACGATGAGGACACCATTCGTCAGGCCGACTGGCTGGTCGACATCGGCCCCGGAGCCGGCGAGCATGGCGGCGAAGTCATCTACTCCGGTCCAGCCAAGCACCTCATCGAGGCGAAGCGTTCCATCACCGGCGACTACATCGCCCACCGTCGCGAAATCGCCGTGCCCGCCAAGCGCCGCAAGGTGCGCAAGACCCAGATGCTCAAGGTCGTAGGCGCACGTGAGAACAACCTCAAGAACATCGACGTGAGCTTCCCGCTCGGCGTGCTCACCGTGGTCACCGGTGTCTCCGGCTCCGGCAAATCCTCGCTTGTCAACTCGATCCTCTACCCGGTGCTCGCCGACAAGCTCAACGGCGCACGCATCGTGCCCGGCAAGCATACGCGCGTCGAAGGCGTCGACCAGGTGCGCAAAGTGATCCACGTCGATCAGAACCCGATCGGCCGCACTCCACGCTCCAACCCAGCCACCTATACCGGCGTGTGGGACAAGATTCGTGCACTCTTCGCCAAAACCCCCGAAGCACAGGTGCGCGGCTACGGCCCCGGCCGATTCAGCTTCAACGTCAAGGGAGGCCGCTGTGAAGCCTGCCACGGCGACGGCACGCTGAAGATCGAAATGAACTTCCTGCCGGACGTCTACGTGGAATGCGAGACCTGCCACGGCAAACGATACAACCGTGAAACCCTCGAAGTCACGTACAACGGCAAAACCGTTTCCGATATTCTCGATATGCCCATCGAAGAGGCAGCCAACTTCTTCAAGGCCTACACCGGCATTTCCCGATATCTGAAGACCTTGGTGGACGTCGGCCTCGGATACATCCGGCTCGGCCAGCCCGCGCCCACCCTGTCCGGCGGTGAATCGCAGCGCGTCAAACTCGCCACCGAACTGCAACGCCGTTCCGACGGCAAGACCGTGTACATCCTCGACGAGCCGACCACCGGTCTGCACTTCGAAGATGTAAACAAGCTGCTCAAAGTGCTGCAATCCCTAGTGGACAAGGGCAATACGGTTATTGTCATCGAACATAATCTGGACGTGATCAAGGAGGCCGATTGGTTGATTGATCTTGGTCCGGAAGGCGGTGACGGCGGCGGCACCATCGTTACGCAGGGCACTCCTGAGCAGGTTGCCGAATGCGACGAATCCTGGACCGGCAAGTTCCTGAAACCGATGCTATAGCCTTTCAATTACGGCTGACCTTGGGTGGGCTGGGGTGCGCGTCGCTGGACACGCTCCGGGCTGCTCAGGCCAAGTCTTTACGGTCCAGCGACGCACACCCCAGCCCACCCAATCCTGAATCAATTATCTGCTGCTACTTGCGAGAGGAGGATTATGACGAACGATATCGAGCGGCATAGTCCGGACGAGTGGCGCAAGACTGCGGCGGCGTTGATGCCGGAAAGCTCTAGTGCAGGAGCCGAAGAAAGCGCAGCTACGGCGAAGGTGAATGCGAATGGGGCGCCTTTGCTGGGGGATTCTCGTGATCTGTTTCGGCCTAAGACTTCGGACATTCCGGCCAAGCCTGGTGTGTATAAGTGGCGCGATGGGCAAGGGCGCGTCATTTATGTAGGCAAGGCCAAGAACCTGCGCAATAGGCTTACCAATTATTTCCAGCCACTGTATCTGCTGCATCCGCGCACACAGACCATGGTGCTTACGGCACGCAGTCTGGAGTGGACGGTTGTTGCCACTGAGTTGGAATCGTTGACGCTTGAGTACACGTGGATCAAGGAGTTCGATCCGCGGTTCAACGTGCAGTTCCGCGACGACAAGACCTATCCGTATCTGGCGGTCAGCACGGGGGAGCAGGTTCCCCGCGTGTGGGTCACGCGGTCGCGCAAACGCCGCGATACTCGTTACTTCGGCCCATACGCCAAGGTGTGGGAGCTGAGGCACAGCCTCGATCGGCTGCTGCGCACCTTTCCGGTACGTACCTGCACCACGAATGTATTTCATAAAGCTCAGCTGACCGGCCGGCCCTGCCTACTGGCCTCTATCGGCAAATGCTCGGCTCCCTGCGTGAATCAGATTGAAGCGGACGAACATCGACGGCTGTGCGAACAACTTGTTGGCGTCATGACCGGACGCCTTGGACGGCCGTATATCGCGCAGTTGACCCGCGACATGAAAGAGGCCAGCGCCGAGCTTGAATTCGAGAAGGCGGCCCGTCTGCGCGATCAGATTCAGATGCTGGAGACCGTGGTGCAGCAGAACGCCGTCGTCTTCGATCAGGACGTGGACGCCGACGTGTTTGGCTTTGCCAGCGACGAATTGGAAGCCTCCGTGCACGCCTTCTATGTGCGTGCCGGCTCGATTCGCGGCGAACGCAACTGGAGCGTCGAACGGGTCGAGGACATCGCTGATACTGACTTGATGGCGGATCTTCTGGTGCAGGTGTATTCGGATGAGGCAGGGAATGACCACCCCCAGTCGGCTGCGCCGACAGCCCCTGCTAGCGGGGGCGAAAATGCAGCCGTGCTCCCGCTGGCGGGGGCTGGCACGCGAAGCGTGACTGGGGGTGGCGCTGCAACCATTTCCACCAGTCGCGAAGCCATCGGCTCCACGCAGACCCTTACGGCCATGGACGCGATTGCTCGCGCCCAGGCCACCCGCGAACGCAATACCCGTCAGGAAACCACCGGCCGCGTGGATCTGCTGGCTCCCATTGCGCCTGTGCCGCGCGAAATCATCGTGCCGATCGAACCCTCCCGGCGTGCGGAACTCGAAAGCTGGCTGACCGACCAGCGCGGGGGAGCGGTGACCATTCGCGTGGCCTCCCGAGGCGACAAGAAGCAGCTCATGGATCGCGCCAACGAGAACGCCAACCAGGCGTTGCAGCGCAGCAAGATGAGCCGCATCTCCGATATGGGCGCACGCACCCAGGCCATGAACGACGTGGCCAAGGCCCTGGGCCTGAACCAGGCGCCGTTACGCATCGAATGCTACGACATTTCGAACACCGTGGGTGGCGCCTTCCAGGTGGCTTCCATGGTGGTGTTCGAGGACGCCATCGCCAAGAAATCCGAATACCGTCGTTTTTCCATTCGCGGCAAGGACGGGCAAGGAGCAGTGGACGATCTCTCCGCGCTCTACGAGACGCTGACGCGACGTTTCAAGCATGGTAATATCGCCGGGGATTCCGGCGAGAGCATCGACGCGGAGCAGCGCGCGGCCAAGGCTGAGCAACAGCAGGAACAATCCGCATCCGATGTAAATGGCACCAGCAGTACGACGCCGGCAGCAATTACCGATGCCTCATCATTTGCCGATTCGTCTGAAGTGGTCCAGCAGAACACGAATCGTCATCACTTTGCATACAAGCCGAATCTCGTGGTGGTCGATGGCGGCAAACCGCAGGTCATGGCCGCGGCCAAGGCTCTCAAGGATTGCGGCGTGGATGATGTGGCCGTCTGTGGCTTGGCCAAACGCCTCGAAGAGGTATGGGTGCCGGATGATGACTATCCGATCATCCTCAAACGCCAGTCCGAAGGCATGTACCTGCTGCAGCGCGTACGTGACGAATCGCATCGATTCGCAATCACCTACCATCGCCAGCAGCGCCGCAAAGGCGCGCTGCGCAGTGCGCTCGATGAGATTCCGGGTATTGGAGAGAGCTATCAGAAACGGCTGCTCAATCATTTCGGTTCGGTCAAAGCCATGCGTATGGCCAGCGTCGAGGACTTCGAGCAGGTCAAAGGTGTTGGCCACGCCAAGGCCGAGGCGTTGTATGCCGCGTTGCATGACGAGTAGGTAGACTCAACTGATTCTCTTCGGGACCTCCCCTCAGTCACTTCGTGACAGCTCCCCTTCTGAGGGGAGCCAGTGCAGCAACAGCCCATGACAGTTTCCCATACACAGTCGCGATAATCTCCTTCCCGGAGCCAGTGCCGTCACTCGGCATGAATTTTCGATTACGAATTGCGTAGCGTGACCACACCACGACAAGATGTCGGCTAGCATAGGAGAAGATATTCAAGGAGGGGATATGGCCAACCATCGCTGCGCAGTACTTGGCAAACCGATTGCGCATTCTCTGTCTCCGGTACTGCATAACGCAGCCTACCGGTCGCTGAATCTCAATGATTGGCTGTATGACAAGCACGAGGTGGGGGAGGATGACCTTGATGCTTTCCTCAAAGGTCTTGACTCCACTTGGGCCGGCCTGAGCCTGACCATGCCACTGAAACGCACCATCCAGCCGTACGGCACCCCGGAGAACCTGTGGGCCAAGGAGCTCAGGGTGGCCAACACCGCGGTGTTCGACTGGAATGACATCACCGATGATCCGGCCTGGCCTCACGGAAAGCCGGCCATCAAACTGTACAACACCGATGTCATCGGCATCCAACTCGCCTTCGACCATATCAACCGGGAGCTCGGCAACCATCATGCGGGCGATCGCGCCGGCACGGCCCTCATCATCGGCAACGGCAACACCGCCACCTCGGCATTGGCTGCGTGCTGCATGATGCCGGAGATCGGCCATATCACCGTCGCCGCACGGCATCCCGGTAGGAACGCCGGATTGAAGCCCGTGGCCGAAAAATTCATCAACACGCATAACCCGTACGACGAAATCGAACTGAGCGACACGTCGGCCCTGCTCAACGCCGCACGCACCGCCACCTATGTCATCAATACCATTCCCGGTTTGGCGGCAAACGGCATCGCGAATGTCATCAACACAGACAGCGAATCGCACGCGGAACCGTATTCTGGCCTGTTGCTGGACGTGGTATACAATCCACGTCCCACCAGACTCATGCAAGCATGGCGGTCCCACGGTGGCCGCGCCATTGGCGGCGAGGAAATGCTGCTGTATCAGGCACTTATCCAAGTGCTGCTGATGACCGGCATATGGGACGACGATCCGCCCAGTGACGCCGACAAGCGGTTGCAAGGCACCACCACCGAGGACGATCATCTGGAAATCGCGATGCGCAACGCGCTCGAGGAGGCATTGTGATGAGTCAGCCATCTTCCATCCACGATTCGGAAAATCAGGTCGACACCCATTCCGATTCCGCCGCTGCGGATAATCAGCCCAATCCGGCCGACGCATTCGAGGTATTGCTCATCACCGGCATGTCCGGCGCAGGCCGTTCCCGTGCCGCCGATTCGGTGGAGGATATGGGCTGGTACGTAGTCGACAACCTGCCGCCTAAATTGCTGGTTCCTCTTGTCGATATGATGACGACCTCCGGGTCAGACAGCGGCGTTCACAAGCTCGCCGCAGTCATTGACGTACGTTCCCGCAGCTACTTTGACGATCTGGCAGCCGTGCTCGGCCACTTGGATGATCTCGGTGTCAAAACCCGCATCCTTTTCCTTGATGCCAACAACGACGTACTTATCAAACGATACGAATCCGTCCGCCGCCCGCACCCATTGCAGCACGGCAACCGTCTTATCGATGGCATTCTCGAGGAACGCCATCTACTGGAAAATCTCAAAGAGCGGGCCGATTGGGTCATCGACACCAGTTCCTTGAGCATCCATCAGCTGTCCACCAAGCTCTACGAGACAATGTTGGGATCCGGGCCCACCACCGTGGCCGTGCACATCTTCAGCTTCGGATTCAAATACGGCATGCCATAGATGCCGATTTCGTGGCCGATGTCCGGTTCCTGCCCAATCCATTCTGGGTGCCCAGCCTGCGCGAGCTTACCGGAGCCGACAAACCCGTCGCCGACTATGTGCTGTCCAGCAAAGGCGCCAAGGAATTCCTTGATTCCTATGAACGCGCCATTGAAACGGCCATCGAAGGATATGCCCAGGAAGACAAGCACTTTGTGACCATTGCCATAGGTTGCACCGGAGGCCAGCATCGATCGGTCGCGATGAGCGAAGAACTGGCTCGCCGACTACGCGCACACGGCCTGAACGTCACCGTTTCGGCGCAGGAACAACACCATCGACGCTCATCCTGAGTGACCACACTGCGAGAAAACAAAGCCCAAAGTATATATCAAACGGGTTCGGTTGTCCACCAGATTAGGTATCACAGAAAGCCGATGGCTTCCGACTGCTTGATGGCCGAGGCGCCTAAGGCATTGAGAAGAACGGGACTGTAGGAGGTTGGATCTTTGGCTCTTCTGGACGATGTTAAAAGCGAGTTGGCTGCCTTTGAAGGTGACTCGCCTGCCGCGATCAAGGCCCAAGCAGCGGCCATGATTCGTTTTGGCGGTGGTTTGCGTCCTGTGCAAAACGCGTATGTGATTCAAGCCGTATTTACCTCATTGGATGCAGCCGAGTGGCTTCAAAACCCCCTGAAGAACGTATTCGGTCATGAGGCAGAGGTCAATCACCTGACCCGCCAGACTCCGAATGGTCCGGTGGAAACCTATGTGGTGCTTGTCACCCGCAACGTGGTGGCCCTTGCGCTGCAGACCGGTCTGGTCGACCGCCGCAAGCAGCAGGTGCGCGGACTTCCCGCCGAAGTGGTCAACGGCTCCATCGCCCAGATCAAGGCCGCATGGCGTGGCGCTTTCATGGCCCGTGGCTTCCTGTCCGACCCCGGTAAAGCAAGCTTCCTGGAAATCGCCTGCCCCACCGAAGAGGCCGCCATGGCCCTGTGCGGAGTGGCCCGTCGTCTCGGCATTCAGGCCAAGCATCGCACCCTGCGCAGTTCCGAACGCGTGACGCTCAAAGATCCCGACGCCATCGAGCGCATGCTCAAGCTCATGGGTGCCACCCGTTCCGCCCGCGAATGGACCGGCAAGCGTTCCGACGGCGAAGCCCGCGGCAAGGCCAATCGTCTGGCCAACTTTGATGATGCCAATATGCGCAGGTCCGCCAAAGCCGCCGCCGAGGCCAGCGAGAAGGTGCAGCATGCCTTCGAGGTGCTGGGCGACAACATTCCGGACAATCTTCGTCAGGCCGGCCAGCTGCGCATCGACCACGTGGACAAGAGCCTCGAGGAGCTCGGCAAGATTGCCGAACCGCAGATCACCAAGGATGCAATCGCAGGCCGTATCCGTCGACTGCTCCAGCTCGCCGAGAAAACCGAAAAGGCCCGGGCCGCCGAAGGACGGTAATGAGGCAGACCGTCAAGATCGTCCAGCATATGCAACGACTTACGAAACACCGCATTCAGTCATCAGACGAATGCGGTGTTTTGTTCTGGAATGCCTGTAATATGCAAAGTGGCAAAAATTGGCCACTTTGACGTGAAATTCGTCAAGGAAAGGATATTCATGAAGACACTCAAGGACCTTGGAGATCTCAAGGGCAAGCGCGTTCTGGTTCGCGCTGATTTCAATGTTCCGCTGGACGGCACCACCATCACCGATGACGGTCGAATCAAGGCCGCTCTGCCGACCATCAAGACCCTGCACGAAAAAGGCGCCAAGGTCATCCTCATGGCCCACCTCGGCCGCCCGAAGGGCAAGGTCGTCCCTGAGCTGAGCCTGGCCCCGGTTGCCGCCCGCCTCGGCGAGCTGCTGGGCACCAACGTGCCGCTGGCCAAGGACACCTACGGTGAGGACGCCCAGGCCAAGGTCGCCGCCATGAACGATGGCGACGTTGTGCTGCTCGAGAACGTTCGCTTCAACCCGGAGGAAACCTCCAAGGACGCCGCCGAGCGCGCCGCCTACGCCAAGAAGATCGCCGCCCTCGGCGAGGCCTTCGTTTCCGATGGCTTCGGCGTGGTCCACCGCGCTCAGGGCTCTAACTACGACGTTGCCGCCGATCTGCCGGCCGCCGCAGGTCTGCTGGTCGAGAAGGAGGTCAAGGCCCTGTCCAAGGCCACCGAGAACCCGGAGCGTCCGTTCACCGTGGTGCTCGGCGGTTCCAAGGTCTCCGACAAGCTCGGCGTCATCGAGAACCTGCTCGACAAGGCCAACCGTCTGGTCATCGGCGGCGGCATGGTGTTCACCTTCCTCAAGGCCAAGGGCTACGAGGTCGGCACCTCCCTGCTCGAAGAGGACCAGCTCGACAAGGTCAAGGGCTACATCGCCACTGCCGAGAAGAACGGCGTTGAGCTCGTGCTGCCGACCGACGTCGTCGTGAACGCCGGCTTCCCGGCCGGTGACACCCCGGTTGCCCCGGAGGTCGTTGCCGCCGACGCCATCCCGGCCGACAAGATGGGTCTGGACATCGGCCCGGATTCCCAGAAGCTCTTCCACGACAAGATCGTCGACTCCAAGACCGTCGTGTGGAACGGCCCGATGGGCGTGTTCGAGGTTCCTGAGTTCGCCGCCGGCACCAAGGCCGTGGCCCAGGGTCTGGTCGACGCCACCGCAGCCGGTGCGTTCACCATCGTCGGTGGCGGTGACTCCGCTTCCGCCGTGCGCAACCTCGGCTTCCCGGAGGATGGCTTCTCCCACATCTCCACCGGTGGTGGCGCTTCCCTCGAGTTCCTCGAGGGCAAGGAGCTCCCGGGTCTGAAGGTGCTCGAGTAAGTTTTATTCTGGCTCCCCTCCTCGAGGGGAGCTGGCTCGCGTAGCGAGACTGAGGGGAGTTACGGCGATGTCGGGCTCCCCTCAGTCAGCTTTGCTGACGGCTCCCCTCACTGAGGGGAGCCAAGGAACGATAATGAGAGGGGAAATCATGGCGTCCAAGCGCATTCCTTTGGTAGCCGGCAACTGGAAGATGAACTTCGATCATCTGGAAGCCACGTACTTTGTACAGAAGCTGGTATGGCTACTGCGCGACGCTCATTTCGACTTCAAGCGTTGCGAGGTCGCCCTTTTCCCGTCCTTCACCTCGCTGCGCAGCGTGCAGGTGCTTGTCGAAGCCGACAAGCTCCGCCTCACCTATGGTGCCCAGTCGGTATCCGTGACCACGCAAGGCGCCTTTACCGGTGACGTATCCGCCGATATGCTGGCCCACCTTGGCTGCTCGTATGTCATTGTCGGACATTCCGAGCGCCGTAAATACCATCCCGAAGACGATGCCAATATCGTCGATCAGGTGCGTGCCGTACTTGCCGCCGGCATGCAGCCAATACTGTGCGTAGGCGAAAGCTACGAGGAACGCCGTAAGGGCATTGAGCTCGACTTCGCAGTCGGCCAGGTGCGTGATGTCACCCGCGATCTTTCCGATGAGGAAGCTGCCAAACTCATCGTGGCCTACGAACCGGTCTGGGCCATCGGCACCGGCATGGTCGCCACCCCGCAATCCGCTCAGGACGCAGCCAACGCGATTCGCGATGATTTGAAGACCACGTTCGGTCAAAAGGTGTCGGACAGCGTACGCATTCTGTACGGCGGCTCCGTCACCTCAAAGAACGCGGCAGAACTCATCTCCCAGCCTGATGTGGACGGGTTCCTCATCGGCGGCGCTGCCTTGGATGTCGAGGAATTGTCCAAAATCGCCCGTCTTGCGCTGAAAACAACATCTTCACGGTCGTAATACACCGGTTTTCCGATATGTGCGCTATGCTTATCAACAGTAAATTCAACTCGGAGGTACCCTGTGACCGCTCTTAAGATCACGCTGCAAGTCATCGTCGTGCTGCTCAGCTTCGTGCTGACCCTGCTCATCCTTATGCACAAGGGCAAGGGCGGCGGTCTGTCCGACATGTTCGGTGGCGGTCTGACCCAGAATGCCGGCACCTCTGGCGTCGCCGAAAAGAACCTGAACCGCTGGACCGTTATCATCGCCCTGGGATGGGTGGCTCTGATTATCGGCCTCGACATGATGACCAAGTTCAACCTCGGCTGATTGATTTTGTAAACTTTTCACGACCCATGACCGATATACCGGTCATGGGTCGTAGTTTTTCCATCGTTCATGGCTTGCAAAGGAGTGCACTATGGTCACTATGAACCGTAACAAAGTCGTCATTGTGGGCACCGGACAGGTCGGTGCGACCGCAGCGTTCAGCATCGTTACACATGGTCTGTGCAATGAGCTCGTGCTCATCGATCATTTTGCCGCCAAAGCTTTGGGGGAGGCCCGTGACCTTGACGATGGTAGCGAGTTCCAAGATCGTCACGTCAAGGTGCGTGCCGGCGACTATGCCGATTGCAGGGACGCGGATATCGTCGTCATCACCGTGGGCCGCAAGCCGCCAGCCAATTCCAACCGTATGGCCGAGCTCGGCTTCACCGTCGGGCTCGTGGGCGAAGTGGTCGACAATGTCATGGCCTCGGGCTTTGACGGCGTAATCGTCATGGTTTCCAACCCGGTCGACGTAATGGCCTGGTACGCATGGAAACGTTCCGGCCTGCCGCGCACCCAGGTGCTTGGCACCGGTACCGCGCTCGATACCTCACGCCTCAAGACCATCATCGGCGAGGAAACCGGCCTTGATCCGCGCAATGTGGGCGGCTTCGTGATGGGCGAGCATGGCGACTCCCAATTCACCGCATGGTCCACCGTCTCGCTCGGCGGCAAGCCGTTCGCTCGCTTCCTGGCTGACAACCAAGACCGCTTCGCCTCCGTATCCACCGCCGAAGTCGAGGAAAAGACCCGTACCCGCGGCGACGAAATCGTGGCGGCCAAGGGCGGCACCAACTTCGGCATTGCTTCCACCGTGGCCGGCATAGTGCAGACCATTCTGTGGGATGAGCGTCGCATTGTCCCCGTCTCTACGCTGCTGGACGGCGAATACGGCGAACATGACGTGTTCCTTGGCGTGCCCACCGAACTGCGTGCCAATGGTGCCAATGAAATCGTGGAACTGGAACTAAGCAACGAGGAAATGGCCAAAATGCATCACTCCGCCGAACTCGTCCGAGACCATTGCAAGGGACTGCTGTGACCACAACCATCAAGACGACAACTCGCCCCGAACTGTTGGTCGCCGACCTCGACGGCACTCTATTGCATGACGCCGAGGTCTTTGAGGATCGTTTCATCACCCAGCGCAGCATCGACACCATCGCTCGGGCTCACGACGCCGGCATGAAATTCGCCATCGCCACCGCGCGACCGGTGAGTACCGGACTGCAGTTTGCCGAGAAACTGCCCGTTGATGCTGTGATCTATCTCAACGGTGCCCTCATCGATTTCGACCCGACCAATTCCGATTTCGATATGCTGACATCCGACTCATCACAGCAGAGCGAGAATCATCTCATTAAAATCGGTTTCTCCTCACAGCGCGCCTGCGAAGTCTGCCTGTTTCTGCTCGACCGTATGCCAAACCTCAAAATCGGCATCGTGATGAACGACGTGCGCTACACCAACTT
>OKVQ01000322.1_pt1 | contig 13452 bp, 10 predicted proteins | sample 1606821 | NCBI WGS metagenome assembly OKVQ01 (sample SAMN03281009, study PRJEB24777) | human gut metagenome | isolation source: fecal sample PR192 from 1 month old female Indian infant, vaginally... | reverse complement strand
ACTACGCCGCCTCCCTGCTCGGTGAGTATAAGGGTATCGAGAACGGCTGCGAGCAGGTCTGCTTCGTGGACGCCGCCACCAAGACCTACCTCGAAGAACTCGGCGGCATGAACATGATGGCCGTGCACAAGGATGGCCACGTGGAGACCCCGTCCCTGACCGGTAACATTCTGCCGGGTGTGACCCGTCGCTCCCTGATTCAGCTGCTGCAGGACAAGGGCCACGACGTAGTCGAGACTATGATCGCCCTCGACCAGCTGCTCGAGGACATCAAGTCCGGCGAAGTCACCGAGGTGTTCGCTTGTGGTACCGCCGCCATCATCACCCCGATCGGTCGCTTCAAGTCCGAGAAGTTCGATGTCACCGTCGCCGACGGCGGCTCCGGCGAGCTGACCGTTGCCCTGCGCGACGAACTGCTCGGCATCCAGCTTGGTGAGGTCGAAGACCCGCACAACTGGATGTGGAAGGTATGCTGAACTAGCACCTTTTGTTTCTGACTAAGACCCCTTGGAACAGCAACAATTCCAAGGGGTCTTGGCGTATCTAGAATATTCTGTATCTGGAGAGATTCAGATGAGTGAAGCAATATTTCGCAACAAATAATATGATTTAGGTTTCTGTGCGTTGCGGAGGCTTGTTCTGGTGCGTCCAGATGAGAAAAGGAGCAAAAAGCTATGAGTAAGATCAGTGACGAGGCAGCGCTGCGCAACCGCTTGCGTGATATCGAAGAAAAAGTTGTTCAAATCGAATCAGAAATCAACAACGGTTAGGTCATGAGTGGCTGTTGATTTTGATTATTACACCTAGCGGTGCTGTCTGCCAAAGACTGGCAGGTTAGCAGCGTTCCATATGTCTCAACGGTGCTAACTTGCCAGTGCTTGGCAGATTGGTCCTATTTTCCCTAGCTCGCTCATGCTTTGACCGTGTGCTTTCCTCTCATTCCTCTGTCTCGGGCAAGGCTTGGGGTAGGCTCAGGCACGACGGACGGCAGCGCCGAATGAGGATGAAAGAGAACAGAACGAAGACGGACTGAGACGAACCGAAGCGGTACAAGAGGGGAGCGGCTCATGCAGGTGGCGTTGGAGAACAACATCGTATTTGTGGTCATCGAATACCTCGCTATCCTGTGCTGGGGCTTGTCAGGTGGTCTGTCCGCCATCCACAAGGGCTACGATATCTTTTCCATTATGGTGTGCGGTTGGCTCACCGCGCTCGGCGGTGGTCTCGTGCGCGACGTAATGCTTGGTGCCCTGCCTCCGGTGGGCATCACCGATAAAGGGTATGTACTCACCACGCTGTTCTCTGGCGTCATCGCGGTGGTGGCTCATCCGGAAATCACCAAACTCAAATGGACGATGACTGTCATCGATGCCTTGGGCCTCGGTCTGTTCGCGGTCAACGGCACTGCCAAGGCACTGGCCTACGGATCTTCAGGCATGACCGCCGTATTCCTCGGCATGTTCACCGCTCTCGCCGGTGGCCTTATTCGAGATCTCTTCATCGGTGACGTACCGATGATTATTCGTGATAAGCATCTCTATGCCGTACCTTCGTTCATCGGCTGCATTCTGACCGTACTGGTATGGCGTGGCGTGAGATACGGCTGGTTTGATATGCGCTCGGAAATGCTGCTTGATGTGCTGATTGTCATCATTGTGGTGGCATTGCGACTGCTTTCGGTCGGTTTCAATGTCACCTTGCCCGGTGCCATCGAACGGCGACATGTGTATTTGCCTAGCGAAAATCGGCATATTCAGCAATCAGGTGGCCGAGGTAACGCTAATACCGTGGATGATGAGGATACGCCTCAGGATGGTTCAAGGCTATCTCAGGGCTAACTGCCTTCAAAGAGGTATATTTGGCCCTCTGCAGAATGCTAACTGCTTTCAAAGAGGTGTCTAAAGCACGAAACGTTGAGTATAAGTGTTGCAATGACGGTGTTTATACTTGGGTTTTCCGTATTCGGTACCTCTTTGAACGGAGATATCATTTCGCAAGAATGTCAATGTACCTCTTTGAACGGAGATACAAAAAGTCCCGCAAATCACATGACTTGCGGGACCTTCTAAAACCTCAAGAGGTTTATGCTCACAGAGCGTTGATCGCAACAGCGAGGCCGGACTTGCGGTTGGCGGCCTGGTTCTTGTGGATCACGCCAGCGCCAGCAGCCTTGTCGAGCTTCTGGGCGGCAACCTTGTAGGCGGCCTCGGCGGCAGCCTTGTCACCGGCGGCGATGGCTTCGCGGGTGGCGCGGATGGCGGTCTTCAGGCCGGTCTTCACAGCCACGTTGCGAAGGTGCGCCTTCTCATTGGTGAGCACGCGCTTCTTCTGCGACTTAATGTTTGCCACGTTTACTCCAAACGATGTGTGTTATAAGGACATACAAATAAAAGAGGATAGCATGTGCCCCGGAAAAACCCGTGCAATGCCACGCCGAATACAGTCCCTCGGCTACACTAGGTGAAGTTTGAGTATATGCCAAGAGGAGGAATGCGTTGGTCGTCCAACACAATCAGCCGGGTTCCACCGATCAGTCGGTGATTCGCAACTTCTGTATTATTGCGCACATCGATCACGGCAAGTCCACCGTGGCCGACCGCATCCTGCAGCTGAGCGGCATCGTGCCTGAGCGTGAGATGCGCGACCGCTTCCTTGACCGTATGGATATCGAGCAGGAGCGCGGCATCACCATCAAATCCCAGGCCGTACGCGTGCCGTGGACCTTCGATGGCACCGAATACACGCTCGGCATGATTGACACCCCCGGTCACGTGGACTTCACCTACGAGGTGTCCCGTGCGTTGGCCGCGTGCGAGGGTGCGGTGCTGCTCGTCGATGCGACCCAGGGCATCGAGGCGCAGACCCTGTCCAACCTGTACATGGCCATCGACCATGATTTGGCCATCATCCCCGTGCTCAACAAAATCGATTTGCCGTCCGCCGAACCGGACAAGCACGCCGAGGAAATCGCCGGCCTGATCGGTTGCGAGCCAAGCGACGTGCTGCGCGTCTCTGGCAAGACAGGCGAAGGCGTGGCCGATTTACTTGACCAGATCGTCATGGATGTGCCTGCTCCGCACGGCGATCCCGAAGCGCCCGCCCGCGCGCTTATCTTTGATTCCGTCTACGACTCCTACCGTGGCATCGTCACCTATATTCGTATGGAAGACGGCGAACTGCGCGACCGTGAAAAAGTGCACATGATGGGCATCGGCATGACCCACGATCCGATCGAAATCGGCGTGATCAGCCCCGACATGACCCGTACCAAGGCACTTGGCGCCGGTGAAGTCGGCTACATCATCACCGGTGCGAAAGATGTGAGCCAGTCCAAGGTGGGCGACACCCTGACCTCGGCCGTCCGCCCGGCCGCCGAGCCGCTGCCCGGCTACCGCGACCCCAAGCCGATGGTCTATGCCGGCTTGTTCCCGATCGACAACGCCCAGTTCCCCGAACTGCGCGACGCGCTCGACAAGCTCAAGCTCAACGACGCCGCCCTGATCTACACGCCGGAAACCTCCGTGGCGCTGGGCTTCGGCTTCCGCTGCGGCTTCCTGGGTCTGTTGCACATGGAAATCGTCAACGAACGACTGTCACGCGAATTCGGCCTCGACCTTATCCAGACCGCTCCGAACGTCACCTACGACGTGACCGCCGAGGATGGTAGCGAACACCACGTGACTAACCCGAGCGAGTTCCCGGACGGCAAGATCAAGAAGATCGTCGAGCCGATGGTTGCCGCCGACATCATCACGCCGAAGGAATTCATTGGCGCGGTGATGGATCTGTGCCAGGACCATCGCGGCATTATGGGCACGATGGAGTACATTTCCACCGAGCGCGTGGAAATGCATTACCGCATTCCGCTGGCTGAAATCGTGTTCGATTTCTTCGATCAGCTGAAGTCCCGTACCAAAGGCTACGCCTCCCTTGATTATCATGAGGACGGCGAGCAGTCCGCCGACCTGGTCAAGGTGGACATTCTCATCCAGGGTGAGAAGGTGGACGCATTCAGCGCCATCGTGCACCGCGACAAGGCCTACAGCTACGGCGTGATGATGACCAAGAAGCTGCGTGGCCTGATTCCGCGTCAGCAGTTCGAGATTCCAATTCAGGCCGCAATCGGTTCGCGCATCATCGCCCGCGAGAACATTCGCGCCCTGCGCAAGGACGTGCTCGCCAAGTGCTACGGCGGCGATATCACCCGTAAGCGCAAGCTGCTCGAAAAGCAGAAGGCCGGTAAGAAGCGCATGAAGATGCTCGGCCATGTGGAGGTGCCGCAGGAGGCGTTCATCGCAGCCCTGTCCACCGGCGAGGACTCCAACGACCGCGACACCAAAGACAAGATCCGCGCCGCTCAGAAGACCGAGGGCTAGTGTTCGAGGTCTACATCCACGTCCCGTTCTGCTTGCGGCGCTGCGGTTACTGCGACTTCAACACCTACACGGCTACGGATCTTGGTGCGGGGGCCTCGCGCGGCAACTATGCCAATATGGTCATTCGGGAAATGAAATCGACCAAGCAGTGGCAGCTCGATCACGGCATCGCGGAGCCGCCGGTTTCTACCGTATTCTTCGGGGGTGGTACACCCACGATTCTTGCCGCTCGTGACTTGGTAGCCATGCTGGATGCTATCCGCAAGACTTGGGGTATCGCGTCCAACGCGGAAATCACTACCGAAGCCAATCCGGACACCGTCAACGAGTATTACATCAATGAGCTCGCAGCCGGCGGCTTCACCCGTGTTTCCTTCGGTATGCAGTCCGCCGTACCACATGTGCTCAAGACTCTCGACCGCACACATACGCCGGCCAATGTGGCCGCAGGCGTCAATGCGGCGAACAAGGCTGGGCTGCGCTCAAGCGTGGATTTGATTTACGGCGCTCCGGGGGAGAGCCTTGACGATTGGCGTACCTCGGTTACGGCCGCCATCGATCTTGGCGTGAACCACATCTCCGCCTACGCACTGACCGTGGAGCCGACCACGAAAATGGGCCGTCAGATTGCCGCCGGCACGTTGCCCAAACCCAATGACGATGACGAGGCCGCTAAATACGAGATCGCTGACGACCTGTTCGCCGCCGCCGGCCTCGAATGGTATGAGGTCTCCAACTGGGCCCGCCCCGGATACGAAAGCCAGCACAACCTAGGCTACTGGCGCAATGTCGACTGGGCTGGCGTAGGGCCGGGTGCTCATTCTCATTACAACAATGTGACTGAGATTGACCGCCCCCAGTCAGCTTTGCTGACAGCCCCCGCCAGCGGGGGCACAACCGAGGCCATCGCCCCCGCTGGCGGGGGCTGTCCGGCGGAAGCCGGACTGGGGGTGGTTCCCGTCTCCCACGGCCTGCGCAGCTGGGATATTGCGCACCCGCGACTGTGGGGAACTGCCATCAACGAGCATCGCATACCGTGGGCCGATAGCGAGGCAATCACTGCGGAGGAGAACCTCGAAGAGCTCATCATGCTTGGCCTGCGTTTGCGCGAAGGCCTTGACCTCGGCCGCATCAATCAGGCCATCGCAGCCAACGAGAACACTTCATGGCAGACCATTGCCGTCGATCCGCTTCGGCCGATGGTTGACGAAGGTCTGATCACCATATCCGGCAATCGTGTCATCCCCACCCGCCGAGGGCGCCTGCTCAATGATTCGGTTATCGAACGGTTCTTCGGCCTTGCCGGCATCTGACCGGCTCGTCCTCGATTGCAGTGGAATCAGGGGAGAATCACGGATGCCATTGCCAACGCCATGGCTTGCCTCTGATTACAGTGGTATCAATTGTCGGATGTCTTTTTCATAGCAGGAGATTTCTTGCTTACCGACTCATAGGGCGGAGTCGGCGTAACGAAATGAAGATGCCGGTTGGAGAAATTCACAATTACTAAGAAATAGAAAAGTATATATATGGACACCGTTGTCCGGTTATCGTTCAGTTATTGCGATATTCAATTATCGAATTAGCGAATTGACGCCGGGGGATTGACGCTCATTAATAACGTGCAATCTCATATGGAACGCTGTGCTGAAGTGATTCAGCGAGCGTCCTTGTCGTCACCCTTCATGAGGTCAACGAACACCTTGGAGCTGGCGTGACCGCACTGGCTCATGGAGCTCAGACCGTACATAGCGAAACCGCGAATCATGGAATCCTTGAAGGACATGGCTGTTTCCTTTCATTGGTCAAAGCCTTGCAGCTTTGATTTATTTCTTTGGCTTCTTTCTGAAACCGGTTTCAGAATAACGCATATCAATGACGAATGCAAGAGATACGGCCAACCTTCGGTGTTTCTCGCTGGTTCCGCGCATGCTACGGAGTCAGCACCCGTTGTCTTGCGTGTACATTTGTATGAGAAGCGTAACGACTGAGACGAGTCGGCGAACAATGGGGGCTCGAAAACAATGGCGAGAAGTACGGGACGCACCCGTCCGGTAATCAAAGACGTGGCCAAGCTGGCTGGAGTTTCAGCTCCCACGGTGTCTCGTTATCTCAATGGCACGGTCAATGTGACCGAGGACAGGCGTGCGCGCATCGCCAAAGCCATCAAGGAACTGGGCTATGAACCCAGCATCGTGGCCCGTGCCTTGTCGAACCGGGAAATGGATTCGGTAGTGGTATTCGCTGCCAATCCCGCCGCCTTTTCCACCTCCGAAACGAATCATGGCGTTGAGGCCGCCGCCCGCAAACGTCGATTCCTGCTCAACATCGTGTCCCTGGATGAATCCGACATGGAATCCGTCGAGGCACGTGTGCGCATGGGTCTGTCGATCAGACCGGCTGGAGTGGTTGTTTACGAATACGATCAGGCCGGTATCGCGGCACTTGACTATATTCCCAAGGATATGCCGAAGGTCGTGGTCGGCGGCAGTTTCGGCGACGGCGACTACCAGATCATCAACGCCGAACGAGATGGTGGTCGTTGGATGACCATGCACCTGTTGGATCTCGGCCACAAAACCGTCTTCTACGTTGGACGGGTGCAAGGAGCTACTGACAACACCCGTGCCAATGGGTGGAAAGATGCGTTGGAGGAGCGGGGGATTGAGGCTCCCGAACCCATTGTTGTATCCGACGGCAATCTGGAGAAGGCCGTCAAGGCAGGGCATGAACTCGGCCGTCGTGGCGAGGCGACCGCGATTTTTGCCGACAGTGACGAAACCGCGATCGCTGTGATTCGTGGTTTGCGAGAGACCGGTCGACGTGTGCCGGATGATGTCAGCGTGGTCGGATTCGACGATCGTAATTTCGGTGCCCTATGGGAACCCTCTCTGACCAGCTATACCCAGAATTTCTTGGACATGGGGGAGCGGTCATTCCGCATGCTGTTTGAGCAGATTCAGGCCAAGCGTATGGGTGCCGACATGCCACCTTCCCAGATTGAAGTAGTGCAGGGGCAGCCTTGCCTACGCGCTTCCGAACGAGAGATCTGAAGGGTCTGGGGTTTTCCCGATTACTACTTGCTCTGCGCTGCAGAGTTAGATATTCGCGCTTGACACGCGCGGTATCACCTGGAATCGAATGTGATCGCGCATGGCGTTAGGCAGCGGCTCGTGACGCGCTGCGGATTCAATCATGTCAACCATCCGATCGATGACCGTGCGCGCCATGGCCGGAACGTCCATTGCCACGGTACTGATGGCGGGATTAGTGCATTCGGAGAACGGGATACCGTCGAATCCCATGAGCTTAGCGTGCTCAGGTATGCGGATGCCGTGCTCCATCAGCTCGTGCAATGCGCCGATCGCGATCGGTATCGGACAAACACAAGATGCCGCATTCTGGGGTTGGCGGTGTAGTCTGGAACTCGCGATCAAGCAATCGCCACGCAGCCTCGCGCCCGCCTTCGAGTGTGCGTTCGCAATCAATGCATTGGTTCGGCGGAATCGTGATGCCATGCCGATTCAGCGTCTGCGGAATTGCGGTCAGTCGTCGCGGACCGAAGCCGTTGCCATTGCCGTTCCGCTTGGTGTTTTGCTCATCAGGGTGTGGCGCTCCCAGTACAAAGAAGCGCCGGCAGCCGGCCTGCCATAGAGGCTCCGCTGCCGCCGCTGCGCCTCGCGCGCATATAGTATCCATGGAGTTGATGTTGACAAACGATTCGCGATTACCGATGACCAATACCGGCTTGCCTGAACCATGATGTAGCACCTGTTCCTCGTGACCGGCCTGCACATGATGATGCAGTATGACGGGGATCACCTCCGTCGGTTTGCTCGACATTCATTGAGCGAACTGTTGATTGCTGTTCACAATACGGACGTTTCTGTGTCGAATTTTTTGTGGTCTAGTAGACATTGCGAGCTAAAACGCCCGAAACACCCCATAATTGGCTATAACAGATTACTTGAGAATCACTATTGACTTTTATGGCGACTCGGTATATGGACACGCGAAACGTAAATGACATGACGCAACGGTACTGTGTCAACAGCAATGAACGAAGAGGCACGATTCCCTTACGTGCCCACAAGCAATTGAGGTGATTTCGGTGACATTCAAAGCCCCGCTCGATCTCACGGTCCACGCTCCGGACGGTATGTATGACCCCTCCAATGAGCATGACGCCTGTGGTGTGGGTATGGTCACCACTTTGAACAAGCGCCCCGAGCGCAAGATCGTCACCGACGCCATCGAGGTGCTGGTCAACCTCGATCACCGTGGTGCCGTCGGCGCCGAGGAGAACACCGGTGATGGCGCAGGCATCCTGATGAGCATGCCGGATGAGTTCATGCGTGCCACTGTGCCCGCCGAACTGCCGGAAGCCGGTCACTATGCCGCAGGCATCGCTTTCCTTGACCGCGATATCGAAACCTCCGGTCAGCAGGAACAGGCCATCGCCAAAATCGTGCGCGAGGAAGGCCTTGAAGTTCTCGCCTGGCGAGTAGTGCCCACCAACCCGGACGGCCTTGGCCTGCAGGCCCTTGCCGCCATGCCGGGATTCAAGACTCTCGTGGTCGCCTCTGCGGACGGTGCTCTGGCCGGCGTGGACTTGGATCGCAAGACCTTCCGCATCCGCAAGCGCGTCGAGCATGAGGTAGGCGTCTACTTCGCTTCCCTGTCCGCCCGTACCATCACGTACAAGGGCATGCTCACCACCATGCAGCTCACTCACTTCTTCGAGGATCTGAACGACGAGCGCATGAAGGCCACCATCGCCATCGTCCACTCCCGCTTCTCCACCAACACGTTCCCGAGCTGGCCGCTGGCTCAGCCGTTCCGCCTGCTGGCCCACAACGGTGAGATCAACACTATCCAGGGCAACCGCAACTGGCTCTCCGCCCGTGAAGGTCGCCTGAGCAGCGAATTGCTCGGCGAGTTCGAGCCGCTGCTGCCCATCACCACCCCGGGCTACTCCGATTCCGGCACCTTCGACGAGTGTCTCGAACTGCTGCATCTCGCCGGCCGTTCCCTGCCGCATGCCATCTGCATGATGCTGCCGCCGGCGTGGGAGAAGAACCCCGACCTCGACCCGGACGTGCGCGCCTTCTACGAGTACAACAATACGCTGATTGAGCCTTGGGACGGCCCGGCCGACATCGTCTTCACCGACGGCACTCAGGTGGGTGCACTGCTTGACCGTAACGGCTTCCGCCCCGGCCGCTGGCAGCTCACCGACGACGGCTACATCGTGCTGGCCTCCGAGGCCGGCGTGATTCCGGAAATCGAGCAGGAACACATCGTGTCCAAGGGCCGTCTTGAGCCCGGTAAGATGTTCCTAGTCGACACCGCCGAAGGCCGCATCATTCCCGATGAGGAGATCAAGAAGACCCTCGCCTCCCAGCACCCGTACCGCAAGTGGGTGGAAGGCAACTCGGTCGAGATGAGCGACCTGCCCCGCCGCGAGCACGTGAGCCACTCCGGACAGTCCGTCCAGCGCCGTCAGCGCGCCTTCGGCTACACCGAAGAGGATCTGAAGCTGCTGCTCACCCCGATGGCCAACACCGGTAAGGAACCGCTCGGTTCCATGGGTAACGACACCCCGATGCCGGCCTTGTCCAGCCGCAGCCGCATGCTGTTCGACTACTTCACCCAGAAGTTCGCGCAGGTCACCAACCCGCCGCTGGATTGGGAGCGTGAGGAAATCGTCACCTCGCTTGAATCCGCCATCGGCCCTGAACCGAACCTGCTGTCCGATTCCGAACTGCACGCCAAGAAGATTCTGATTCCGCTGCCCGTGGTCAACTCTGATGAGATGGCCCAGCTCAAGCGACTTGACAAGGCCCGTATCCTCGGCGGCTACTACCGTCCGTACGTGGTCAAGGGCCTGTACCAGGTCGCCGGCGGCGGCAAGGCCCTCCAGGAGCGTCTTGACGAGATCTTCGCCGAAATCGACGAGGCCATTGATAACGGCAAGAACTTCATCGTCCTGTCCGATCGTGAATCCAACCACACTTGGGGCCCGATTCCGTCCCTGCTGCTGACCTCCGCCGTGCAGCACCACCTGTTGCGCCGCCACACCCGTACGCAGATCTCCATGGCCGTCGAGGCCGGCGACGTGCGCGAGATTCACCATGTCGCGCTGCTCATCGCCTACGGTGCCGCCTGCGTGAACCCGTACCTGGCATTCGAATCCGTGGAAGACCTGGCCCGCAACGGCTACCTCAAGGTCGACGCGGACACCGCCGTCAAGAACCTCACCAAGGCCCTGTCCACCGGCGTGCTCAAGATCATGTCCAAGATGGGCGTCTCCACCATCATGAGCTACCGTGGCGCACAGCTGTTCGAAGCCGTGGGCCTGAGCAAGGAAGTCATCGACGAATACTTCACCGGCACCACCTCCCGTGTGGGTGGCGTGGGCCTTGACGAAATCGCCGAAGAAGTGGCCATTCGTCACCGCGTGGCCTACCCGAACCAGTGGAGCGCATCCCCGCACCGCAACCTGCGCACTGGCGGCGACTACAAGTGGCGTCGTACCGGCGAAGACCACCTCAACGACCCTGAAGCCATCTTCCTGCTGCAGCAGTCCACCCAGCGCGGTGACTACGACATGTTCAAGAAGTACTCGGCGCACATCAACGACACGTCGAACCGACTCATGACCCTGCGCGGCCTGATGAAGTTCAACAACAACCGCAAGCCCATCGACATCTCCGAAGTCGAGCCGGCCACCGAAATCGTCAAGCGCTTCTCCACCGGTGCCATGAGCTACGGTTCCATCTCGCAGGAAGCCCACGAGACGCTCGCCATCGCCATGAACTCGATTGGCGCACGCTCCAACTCCGGCGAGGGCGGCGAATCCGACGACCGTATCAACGATCCGCAGCGTTACAGCCGCATCAAGCAGATCGCATCCGCACGTTTCGGCGTCACCTCTGATTACCTGGTACACGCCACCGATTTGCAGATCAAGCTCGCCCAGGGCGCCAAGCCTGGTGAGGGCGGCCACCTACCTGGAGCCAAGGTTCCGCCGTGGATTGCCAAGGTCCGCCACGCCACCCCGGGCGTGGAACTCATCTCCCCGCCACCGCACCACGACATCTACTCCATCGAGGATCTGAAGCAGCTGATCAACGATGCGAAGATGGCCAACCCGAAGGCACGTATCCACGTCAAGCTCGTTTCCGAGTTCGGCGTCGGCACCATCGCCGCAGGTGTGGCCAAGTGCCATGCCGACGTGGTGCTTATCTCCGGCTATGACGGCGGTACGGGTGCAGCCCCGCTCAACGCCATCAAGCACGCCGGCACCCCGTGGGAGATCGGCCTGTCCGAAACCCAGCAGACGCTAATCCTGAACGGTCTGCGCTCCCGCATCGTCGTCCAGTGCGACGGCGAGCTCAAGACCGGTCGTGACGTGGTCATCGCCGCCCTGCTTGGTGCCGAGGAATTCGGCTTCGCTACCGCAGCCCTGATCGTGGAAGGCTGCGTCATGATGCGCGCCTGCCAGAAGAACACCTGCCCGCAGGGCATTGCCACCCAGGATCCTGAGCTGCGCGCTCGTTTCCGTGGCAAGCCTGAGCATGTGGTCAACTTCTTCATGTTCATCGCTGAGGAGGTGCGCGAGATTCTCGCCCAGCTCGGCTTCAGGACTCTTGAGGAGGCCATCGGCCACGTTGAGTGCCTGGATCAGGACGAGGCCATCAAGCGCTGGAAGTCCGGCGGCATCGACCTGACCAACGTGCTCAAGCAGGCTGGTCCGGTACCCGGCACGATCCTGCACCAGACCATCGAGCAGAACCACGAGCTGGAGAAGGCGCTGGACAACAAGCTCATCGAACTTGCCCGACCGGCCCTCGAACGCAAGGAGCCCGTGCGCATCGAAATGCCGATTCGCAACGTCAACCGTACGGTCGGCACCATGGTCGGCTACGAGATCACCCGCCGCTACGGCGAGGAAGGTCTGCCGGACGACACCATCGACATGACCCTGCATGGTTCCGGAGGCCAGTCCATCGGTGCGTTCATCCCGCGCGGCGAGACCATGCGCATCTACGGCGAAGTCAACGACTACGCCGGCAAGGGTCTCTCCGGTGGCCGCATGATCGTGCGTTCCGAGGAAGGCGTCACCTTCGACAAGCACGAGAACGTCATCGCCGGCAACGTCACCGGTTTCGGTGCCACCTCCGGCCAGATGTTCGTGGCAGGTCGTGCAGGCGAACGCTTCGCCGTGCGTAACTCCGGTGCCACATTCGTGGTGGAAGGCGTGGGCGACCACGGCTGCGAATACATGACTGGCGGCACTGTAGTAGTGCTCGGCCCAACCGGCCGCAACTTCGGCGCAGGCTTCTCCGGTGGCAACACCTACGTGCTTGACCTCGACATGAAGAAGGTCAACCCGGGCGCCATCAAATCCGGCAGCCTCCTGTTCAAATCGCTGAACGCCGAAACCGCCAAGCTGGTACACGATCTCGTCAAGCAGCACGCAGAAGAGACCGGCTCCCAGTTCGCAGCAGCCCTGCTTGAGGACTGGAATGAAACGGTCAAGCGCTTCACTCATGTGGTGCCGAAGCAGTACTTGGCCATGACCAAGGCTATGGAAGAAGCCAAGGCCAACAACATCGATTTCAATTCGCCCGGAGCCTGGGAAGAGGTTTACGAGCACGTCACGGAAGGAGTGCGCTGACATGGGCGACCCAAGAGGATTCCTGAAAGTCCGTACCCGCCGCGGGCTGGCTGAACGCCCCATTGAGGAACGTATCAAGGACTGGTTCGACGTGCACGCCGAATCCGGTCTGCAGCCGTGGACCCGCGAACAGGCCGCACGTTGCATGGATTGCGGCACCCCGTTCTGTATGACCGGCTGCCCGCTCGGCAATGTGATTCCTGAATGGAATGATCTGGTCCGCCAGGGCAAGTGGGAGGACGCTTACAACCGTCTTTCTCAGACCTCCAACTTCCCGGAGTTCACCGGCCGTATCTGCCCGGCACTGTGTGAGCAGGCTTGCGTGCTTGGCATTCACCAGCCGCCGACCATGATTAAGAATGATGAGGTCACCATCATCGATCAGGCATGGGA
>OKVQ01000289.1_pt1 | contig 16150 bp, 15 predicted proteins | sample 1606821 | NCBI WGS metagenome assembly OKVQ01 (sample SAMN03281009, study PRJEB24777) | human gut metagenome | isolation source: fecal sample PR192 from 1 month old female Indian infant, vaginally... | reverse complement strand
ATCTTACCCAAACTGACTTTCCCCCTCAATTTCACCTCACCAACTTCTATCGGTTTATTTTAAATATAGTTAATCATTCATTTTTTATTTTATCGTAATAAAATTATCCCCCCTCTCTTACTATTCAATGCCAATCAATTTCCTTCTTTGTACTGAAAAAACGTGTTTCTACCTATATATATGCCGATCATCAGGTGATTTATAGAAAATGCAAAAAATCTTGCACAGGCTCAGGTATAGATTTCACCAACCGATGAAATACGTGATTTGTTTTTTTTTCCCTATCTTCTTTAAGATGAATAAGTAAGATTTGCGATTTTATTCATGAAAGGAGCCACGTCTTGAGAAATTTTCAAATTAATTTTATTACCAACACAGCAACGATTCGATGGCTGAAAATTTTGATGGCATTCGAGAAAAATTATCAATGTTCGACTCAAGGTTTGGCAAAGATTTCAGGAAGTACTACGCGAACGATCGTAACGGACGTGACGGATCTCAAAGAGTATTTTGGCGACTGTTTATCGATCGATTCTTCTCACAAGGGGTATATTTTTTCAATCAAACATTCCGCTGTGTATTTAACGAAAAAACGTGCGCTGATTGCCGATGAGATTTTGTTCCATATCATCGAAAGTATTTTCCACAATGATCTTTATAGCTCATCGGAATGGGCAGAGAAGTACCATATATCAGAAAGCACTGTTCTTCGCTATTTGCGGAAGGTGCAACCTATTTTTTCTTTCTATCGTTTGGAAATCCAAACCAATCCTATTTGCTTTCTTGGTGAGGAGATCAATATTCGCAAATTTTTCCATGATTTCTATTATGAATCGGAAATTACTGCCCATACGATCTTTCCACCCATCGCCATCCAAAATATCACGGCTAGTGCTTTTTCAAGATGTTATCAACTCGACCAACATGCTTGTTCATTTGGTGAATTCAATTATTACTTGTATATCACCTTTGAGCGCCATTTTGCAGGTCAACGTATCGAGTTGCCTAAGCAAATAAAAAAACTATTTGAACAGTATAATGATTTTCGGCTATTTTCTGAAATCAATGAGGCTGTAAGTGAGCAATATCAAAAAGAACTTCCCCACGAGGAAGTCCTTTATTTGTTCTTATTAGTGAAAACCCGTCGCTCGATCAGTAACTTAGCAATCGAACAAACCTTTTGTAGAGAGTATAATCATTGGCCTGAAATCAAGCAGCTTGCGGCAGCCTTTGTCAAGGATTGCTTGCCAGATACACAAGATAGCGCTCGCGACCGACTCTTAGTAGAGTCCTTTTTTACGGTAGCAAAAATCAAGCAATTATTATCCCCCTTATTAAATCATATGATTTCTGATACCGTTCAATTTGTCGAAGAGGCGTATACGGACGATTACCATCTATTTAAAAATTATCTGTTGACGCAACCATTAGCTAGAGAAATTTGGGACAGTAACACACTGGAGCACTTAGGAACGAGTCTTACGATGTACGTTACTTCTATTAAATCTTTGTATTGGCAAGCCAAGAAGAATATCGCTTTTTTATTCGAAGGCCCCTTTTATTTATGCCAATTATTAAAATGCAAATCTGTTCGTTATTTGCGCAGTTCTCGGACCTTTTATTTTCCGGACTCCAATGAATTGTCGGCAGGCTATTTGGAAAAAAATCAAATTGATTTGATCGTGACCAACTATACGGAATACATTACCGAATATGCTCAAGACATTGATTATTTGCTATTTAAAACTTTCCCCGATGAGCACGACTGGGAAGCTTTAGAGGAAACGCTAAATGCTAATTTCAATCCTTGATCAGCGACCACCCGCCGTTCCCCTCGATCTGACCAAGCTATTCAAAAGATGCACCTGAGAATGAGTGTAAGAGCTTGTGATCAGTTTAACAATAAATCCAGAGCCTATCGCTTATGTCGTCACTGACGCAGCGATAGGCTCTCTTCTTATGTCTTCCTACATTAAAAGCAAAAAAAGAAGCAGCCACTTCATTCAGTGAGCTGCTTCTTGCTAGTTGATTGATTAATCGAGGATCGTTACTTTTACTTGACGACGGCCCCATTGGATACATTGTGCGACATTATCAAAGTGAACATCAATGATGTTTCCTTTGATCGCGCCACCAGTATCAAGCGCTAGTGCTACGCCATAGCCTTCAACATTGACTAAGGTGCCTAATGGAATCACGCTTGGATCAACGGCAACTGCCATTGGATTTTTACGTAAGTCTGTCCCACTTGCTGTAAAGAAACTAGAGCCAGCTTCTTTATACGAGTAAGCAGTTGATTCCATCATCAATGTTCGACCACTACTAGTATTGCTGTTGTTGCTATTGTTATTACTGTTGTTACTTGTATTGCTTGAACTGTTAGTTGAGCTATTGTTACTGCTTGAAGAGCTGCTCGATGATGAGCTGCTGCTTTCAGTCGTATTGCTGCTCGATGAAGCAGACGCTTGGGATTCAGAAGCGCTTGAACGTTCAGCAGCTTGGGCTGCTTCTTTTTCAGCTTTTTCTTTCGCTGCTTGTTCCGCTGCTTCTTTGGCTGCCCGTTCTTCTGCTGCTTTTTCAGCAGCTAAGCGAGCTGTTTCAGCTTCTTTGCTGGAAGCGATTTGTGCCAAGGTTGCTTCGTTTTCTTTCAATTGGGCTTGTAGATTCGCAATTTTTGAATCCAGTGTTTTGGCTTCTGATTCTAATGCGGTTTGATTTTCTTTCAATGATTGCTGTGTTGACTGTGCTTTTTCTTCTAAAGCTTCCAGCTTTTCTTTTTCTGCTGTCAATGAATCGATCTTTTCTTTTTCCAAGTTTTGTAGCATCGTCATCGCATACGCACGATTGATAAAATCTTGGATGTTGGATGATTCTAATAGTACCGTCCAGTCTCTGGTAGCCCCGCCATTGACTTGGATGTCTTTCATACGTTCCGCAACGACAGCTTCACGCTTTTCAATTGTTTCTTGTGCAGTTTTGATTTCTGCTTTGGTTGTTGCTAATGATTCTTCATTTTCAGCGATTTGAGCTTTTAGCTCTTCTACCTCACTGTATTTCGCATTCACATCAGTCAATGCAATCTGTACTTCCGTACTGATTTCCTGACTTTGCTGCATGACGGCACTTTCTTGCTCTTGCAATGATTCAAGTGACTCAGCCTGCGCAAAGATTGGAGAAACGATTCCTGCCGCAAAGACAGCGACAACGATTGTTCGTAGTTTCTTTGCCTTCAAAAAATTCCCTCACTTCTCACTATGGTTTCCAACATATCCTATTATACAAATTCTTAAGAAGAATTTTATTGCAGGACCTTTACAATTTGTTACAAATTATCGTAAAAGTGGGTGTTTTCATCGTCTTTTCCGACTGAAATTAGTCAGAAGTGGGAAGAATCAGCATTGATAAGGGTTTATTTTTGTAATCTAACCGTAACAAATCTATTTTTTCTTACGAATGGCTTCAATAAATCGAGACAATTCCTGACTGCTTTTTATCTGATTGATTTCTAACTTTTGAAAGTTTTTTAAGAGTCTTCTTTGATGGAAATTCCATTCTTCTGGAAACGCTGCGAAGCGCCCTTGCCAATCGTTTTTATATTGCTCAATATTTCCAGCCAATTCTTTTTTGTGCTGCTCAAAAGCTTGATTGACTTGTTGCACCGCTTTCTGAAAGGCAACCAAGTTAGCAAGGGTATAGCCCATATCAAAAGAAAGAACCATTAATAAGAAAACGGGCAATAAGAATCCGACCCGAGCACTCAATGTTTGCACGATCTCCAGCATTTGCGGATGAACAAATCGAACAATGAGCACGCAACACACGCCCCAAAAAAGAGAAATCGGCAATGCCACCCGTCCATTGATATTCAGTGGTACTTCTTTGTAATCCCACCATGAGGCATGAAAAAACCGCTCAAGTAAATAACTTGTCACATATTCAAGCACGGTGACCAATAACGCTGCCGCAAAGAACAGTGGAATCACTTGCTCATGCAATGGCCGTAACAAATAGACAACGCCAAGAATTCCAAAGCCGTAGATGGGTGTGATTGGACCAATAAGGAACCCCCGATACACAAAGTGCTTGGCTTTTAGTGAGCAATAAATGGTTTCCCAAAGCCATCCGATAAATGAGTACAAGAAAAACAATAAAATGATCCGTTCAAATTGAACCATACCTCTCCGCTCCTTTTCAAACTGTTGCAATGATCTGTGCAATCGTACTTGTCATCACAATCATACCACAAATCAATCGGTCTTATTTTGAATCAGTGCAGTAGCTTATTCCTCGTTTGAACGGTCTTTTTTGTTGCTTATTGATCACCAAAAATAATTGATGGGTGCACCTGTTCTTTCAAACTATAGCCACACAGTTCTTTGTTAAAGGTAAAATGATCTTGTTCCACATTGGCAATGATCTCATCTTCGGAAAATCCGTGAAAATCGTAGTCATTGATGTAACTGCGAAGTAATACTAATTTTGCATCGATCAAGAGAACTCGTTGGATGTCCATCCAAAAAGCCATGTCTTTGTTTTTCAATATTTTTTTCAATTCTGCTTCCTGTGCTAACCAGTACGCATAGACTGATGGCATTTCACCTTTAATGGTTTCAGCAGATAATCCTTCTCTCATTTTTACTAGATACTCATTCACTGATTGATAAAACAATTTCCTTCCCCCTAGTTCCATTATTTTTAAACGTAGATCCTATGTTCCTTCTATTTCCTCGCCGCTTTGAGCTATCTTCCTCTATCCGACTGTCGCTGATGTCGCCTACTTTTTGTATCGAAAGAAGCCATAGTATTTCGCAACAAAATTCTGACAATTATTCAAACAAATAGATAAATAAAAAGCACACTATTATTTTATAGATATAACCGACACAATTGGGAGCGTCAATAATTTTGTGTAAATGATTCTTCCCTACTGCAGATTGTTTCTAATTCTCAATCAGTTGGCTTAGCATTTGTTCAAGTTCGCCTTCGGCCTGTTGAAAGCCTTTATGACTGCGACCTAGGAATTTTTGGTTGTAAGTATCAAAAGACGAGACTAAGAAACGTTCCATCGACTCTTCGTTTTGGAACTGTTCCTTGCGGTGGCTGTATTTCTTGATTTGCTTATTAAAGGATTCAATCAAGTTCGTAGAATAAATACTCTTGCGTATGGCCAAGGGGAAATCATAGAAAGTGAGCAAGTGATCGTTCGAAAGAATCGATTCAACCACTTTTGGATAGCTGGTTTTCCATTTTTCCGCAAAAGCACCACGTGCTTCCAACGCCACCTCTTTAGATGAGGCTTGATACACCATTTTAAAATCATCACAGACTTCCTTACGATCATCGACACGCACTTTGTGACTGATATTACGGGAAACGTGTACACAACAATGTTGAAAACGAGCTTTGGGATAGAACCGACTAATCGCTCCTACCATCCCCTTTAAGCCATCCGTGATGAACAGGAGGACATTTTTCAAACCGCGCTCTTGAAGGTCCAATAAAATTTCCTCCCAAATCGTGATGGATTCAGTCGGTGCAATCGCATAGCTCAATACTTCCTTTGATCCGTCCGGGCGAATGCCAACTGCGATATGAATAGCTTCCTTGGCGACGGTTTTCCGCTTTAACGGAATATACGTTGCGTCCATATAAATAGCAGCATAACGGTCATGAAGCTCCCGCCCTTTAAACGCCGTTACCTCTTCTGTAAATGATTTTGTTATATTGGACATGGTTTGGGGCGTGTAGTGATGCCCATACATTTTCTCAATCAAGTCTGCGATTTCCGACATGGTAATACCTTTTCGGAAGAGGTGAATGACGGTCTCCTCTAACGTGTCATTCGTCCGTCTATAAGCAGGAACAGTCTGTTGCTTGAACTCACCATTGCGGTCGCGCGGAATCTGGAGATGAAGTTCCCCATACTCGGTCTTGACCGTACGGTAATAGGAGCCGTTACGAGAATTACCCGTGTTAAAACCAATGCGATCATACTTTTCGTAATCTAGGAAAGCCGTTAACTCCGTTTTGAGAAGCGTATTGACTGCTTTCTCCAAATGGACACGGAATAATTCATTCAAATCGCCTTTGTTCGCTAGAGTCTTTAGAATTTCTGTAGTAAAATCGTTCATAGGGAAGTCCTCTCTTCTGTGAATGTGTTGTGGTAACTCTATTCTACAGAAGGGACTTCCTTTTTTCTATTTACACAAAATATTTTACACTCTCCTGAGTTAAACTGAATATCATTCTGTCTATATAAATTTTAAGATGGATTACCATACTTTTGTTTGACTCATTGACAAAAATCTAAAAAACTTATCCTCAGCGAGATTGAGTGTCTTTTACCAGACACAAATCCCTACTACAGATAAGTTTTTTATTTTTTTATGCTTTTAGGCTTTTAGGTATATGGATATTTCAGTTTTTCCTTACTGATAAGTTTCTGTCCGCAAGAATTCTTCTTGCTTTAATAGCTCCTCGATGGAACAATTTTTTTCCAATGCTTCTTTGACAAAAGCAGTGGCTTTTTCATAACCAATTTGCGGTGAAAGGGCTGTAATAGTCCCTGTACTGTTATTTACAGCTTTCAAACAAGCTGTTTCATTGACGGTAATACCTGCCACACATTTATCGGCAAAAATTTGACACGCTTTGGTCAACAGTTGACATGATTCAAATAAATTATGGAACATCACCGGCTCAAAAGCATTCAATTCCAATTCTCCAGAAGCTGCCGCAAAGGTGATGGCACCGTCATTTCCAATCACTTGAAATGCAATTTGACTGATAACTTCTGGAATGACTGGATTGACTTTGCCCGGCATGATCGATGAGCCTGCTTGTCTTGCTGGCAAGTTGAGTTCATGAAAACCAGTTCGCGGACCGCTGGCTAAGAGACGCAGATCATTGGCGCTTTTGTTCAATGTGATGGCAATCGTTTTTAATCCACCTGAAATCGAGGCGAAACTGTCGGTATGCTGTGTACTATCAATCAGGTCATTCGCTGGCCGTAAGGGTCTTGGAAAACGTCGGTTCAATTCTTGATAGAGGTATTCTTGATAGCGATAGGACGCATTAAGACCTGTCCCAATGGCTGTCCCACCCATATTTAAGGTCAATAGTTCTGCCGATAAGTGGTGCAGCCGTTCACGGCAACGCGTCAAACTGTGGGCATATGCAGCGAAACTTTCCCCTACTGTCATTGGCACCGCCTCTTGCAGTTGGGTTCGCCCCATTTTTGCCACGTGCTGAACTTCTTTCGCTTTCATATGCCATCTGTCAATCAACTGTACCAGCCCTTCATCCAATTGTTCAATATATACAAGCAAAGCCAGTTTCCCAGCACTAGGATAGACATCATTGGTGGATTGGCTTTGATTGACATCGTCTAAAGGATGAAGATATTGATATTCCCCTTTCTTATGCCCCATCAATTCTAACCCGCGATTGGCGATCACTTCATTCACATTCATGTTGGTGGATGTTCCTGCTCCCCCCTGAAATGTATCAACAATAAATTCTTCATCCCACTTGCCCATGATGATTTCTTCCGCAGCAGTCACAATGATTTGTGCTTTTTCTTTGGATAGCGTGCCAGATTGTTGATTGGCTAGCGCAGCTGCGGCTTTGATACGTGCTACTTGTTTGATCATCGTCAGATCAACTTTTTGATCAGTGAAAGCAAAATTTTCTTTTGCGCGATAACTATGAATACCATAATAAGCCCCCTCGTATATAGGTAGACTGCCAATTGTATCTGATTCGATCCTCATCATGATTTAAACGCCCCTTTTTGTATTATATGTGATAAAATATCACATAAGAGAAAAAGACACGAGCCTTTTCAGCCATCTCTTTGTTAATCCTTGAAATTGATTCCTTTCACTTTGAAAAACAAAGAGAAACAGTACAAAAACAGAAAAGAGGAAAGTATTTGGATGAACTAGATAAAAAGTTGTTGAATCTGTTGCAGCAAAATGGTCGGTTATCGATCAAAAAGTTAAGTGAAGCGTTATTCATCACTGCACCTGCTGTTTCCCAACGAATAAAACATTTAGAAGAAACCGAGCAATTGTTGTATTATCAAGCGACGATTGACTATGAACAAGCCGGCTTGCCGATCAAAGCATTTATCCACCTGTCGATCGAACCACAGCAAAAAGCAAGTTTCTATCCTTTCATACAGGCGATCCCCAATGTGTTGGAATGTGATTGTGTCACCGGCCCTTATTCAATGTTAATCAAAGTCGTTTTCCCTTCTACCAAATCATTGGACAGCTTTATCAATGACTTGCAAAAATTCGGTCGAACCAACACCCAAATCGTTTTCTCGACGCCAGTTCCCTCTCGAGGATATCAATTCTGAAAACCCAAAAAGCGCGCTTATCTCACATAGACAGGCACGCTTTTTTTATATACAGGGGTCACTGGTCATCGACTGGCACTTGCAACCCTCGTGGTCCGACATTCGTTGAAAATACAATGTAGGTTTTGGTATCCCCATAAAATTGCAAATCTGTGATAAACCGATCCAAGACGACCGTATCACTAAAATAAACCTTCAAGAGCATAGAATAATCTCCAGTGATACAGTCACACTCGATCACATTTGGGATGTCTGCGATATAGGCATAGAAGGCTTCTTTATCTTTGGCATTCACTGCGCAATGGACATACGCTTTGATCATATAACCAAGTTTTTGGTAGTCGATCAGTGCCTGATAAGAACGGATATACCCAAGGGTTTCAAGGTTTTGTACCCGCACAGAAACAGATGGCGATGAAATAAAGCATTGCTCTGCGATCTGTTTGACAGTGACTCGGGCATTTTGCTGCATGATGTTCAGTATCTTGCGGTCTAAGTTATCCATAATCATCCCCCGTTCTCATTATTTTCTCAGTTTATCGAGAAAACAACGAAAGCGCAAGTTGCAGATTACATCCTATGTTAAATTTCCTAACATCAACGCTGAGATAATTGGAAATAGCGATAAACAATCATCGCCCCACAAGCAAACAGACCACACCCAAAAAACATCATGTCAAAGCCAAAAAGACTGGCGATGATTCCCCACAAAAAAGCCCCACCTCCATAAGCTACATCTAAGGCTGCTGAAAATACCGCTGTCCCTTGCCCTCGCTGCGCCTCAGACACCGATTCTAATACAATCGTATTCATCACAGGCAATAAGCCGGCATAACCGACACCATAACAACTCGCGGCCAGAAGCAAGCTACTGAGCTGTGTCGTAAATGGCAACAGACAAAAAGAAACCAAAATCAATAATAAACTGCCATAAATCAATGTAGCCGTTTGGATTTTGGCGAGCAAACGTGGAAATACGACCCGTGTTGTGACCGTCATGATCGACATGACCGTAAAATAATAGCCTGCGCCGATAATCTCACGTTCAAGGGCATATTGTGCAATAAACGCCACCACGCCAGAATTGGCAAAGCATATCAAAAAAAGGATACCGCTAGGAAACACAACCGCTTTGATGCGAAGCAGTTCTCGTAACGATGATTTCGCTTCGCCAGAGTGCGTATTCCTCCGTGAAAAGGGCTGTTCTTTCAAAAAGAAACTCAACAAAAAAGCTGTTCCGCTCAACAAGGCAGCCATCCGAAAAAGTACAGGAAATCCATAATTTTCTACAACAGCAAGTCCTATCAACGGGCCGATGGCACTCGGCACAGCCTGGGCGATACTGAAATACCCCAATCCGACTGCTAATTTGCCTTCAGGAATCGTATCAACTGCCATCGTCGCTGCTGCTGTCGCTTGCAAACTATTGCCCACCCCTTGCAAGATGCGCAGACAAAAAAGCATCAATAGCCCCTGCAGCAGATTCAATAAACTAAAATCAATCAACAGAATGGCTAATCCCATACAAAGCAAGACTTTGCGTCCATATCGATCCAATGCCACACCGATTGGCAAACGGCAAAACAAAGCAGATAGCCCCAAGACACCTACAATGGCGCCGGATACTGCTTTAGAACCACCTAAAGAAGCAACATATAACGGCATAGTCCCCATTTGGGTCGTGATGGCTGTCATTGCTAGTACCGTGACCACCATCACTAAGTAAAAATCTTTCGACCAAAGCCGACTAGAGCTGTTCACCTTTTCCATATTGTGCCTCGCTTCTATACAGCTAATTGAAAACGTACTTGTGTCAAAAATTGCTGTGTACATTCTTCTTGCGGATCCTCAAAAATTTCTTCTGGTGTTCCCGCTTCTACCACCACACCATCCGCCATGAATATCACTTTATCCGCGACTTCTTGTGCAAATTGCATTTCATGCGTCACGATGATCATCGTTTGCCCACTATCAGCCAGTTGCTTCATGACATTTAGGACATCACCGACAAGTTCTGGATCGAGCGCTGAAGTGGGTTCATCAAACAGTAATAATTCTGGCGTCAAAGCCATCGCTCTGGCGATACCTACACGTTGTTGCTGTCCGCCAGACAGTTGACTAGGATACATCATAGCTTTATCTGCCAAACCCACTTTTTCTAAGGCAGATAACGCTGCTTTTTCTGCCAGTTTTTTTGGGAAACGCCGTGGTGTGCGTAGTCCTTCCGCCACATTTTGCAACACATTCATGTGGCTGAACAGCTCATAGGATTGAAAGACCATCGCTGTTTTGCGGGCGATCTCCAATCGTTGGGTTTTGCCAATATGTGCGAGATCATACTGGAAGTCACCGATAGAATAACTCCCCGCATCAGGCTGCTCCAACAAATTCAAGCAACGCAAAAAGGTCGTTTTTCCAGAGCCGCTAGGACCAATGATGCATACAACTTCCCCACGTTCAATTTGTAAGCCAACATTTTTTAAGATGTCTTGTTTATCGAAAGACTTCTTCAATCCTTTGATTTCTGCTTGCAGCATACTCCCACCCTTTCTTTTCTATCGCTCAAAGCGCGATCGTATTGGCAGATTGTCCTTCTAGCAAAATATCTCTTGCATTGTTCAAAGCTGTTTCTGCAATTTCTTGTACAGCCAATTGGGTATAATACGCAATATGCGGGGTCAAAAGCACATTTGGCAGTTGATTCAGCTGTTGATAATAAGGATTTTGATCCCACCCAACTGAAAAATACCGTTCTTCATTGGCGATAGCGTCTAATACAGCACCAGACAAACGCCCTTGCGCGAGTGCGGCAATCAACGCATCCGTATCAACGATTCCCCCACGTGCCGTATTGACCAGACAACTGCCAGGCTTCATCTGTGCAAAAACAGAGGCCGAAAATAGCCCTTCTGATGCTTTTGTCAGCGGGATATGGATCGACAAGACGTCCGATGCAGCAATCAAGGTCTCAAAGGACACATATTCGACAATCCCCTTCAACCGAGGATTTTCACTCCTACTAGTGGCAATCACATGTCCCCCCATATGATAAATCGCTTCTGCGACTAGAGCACCGATTCGACCAGTGCCTAACAAACCGACTGTTACGTCTTGTAGCTCCCGACCAATCACAGACCGTCGATCAAGTTTTCCTTTGATCATTGCTGGAATATTGCGTAAAACCATCAAGATCGACATCACAGTGTAATGGCCCACCGATGTTGGGCTATAAGAAGGGACATTGGTGACCGTCAACTGATGCTTTTGCGCCCAGTCAAAACGAAGACCGTCGACCCCCGTTGATTTGATCGATAACTGCTTCATCCCTAAAATATGCAAGCGTTGGTACAGGGACTCATCTTGCTGCATAGCCAGACTAGGATACAAACAGATGCCGTCGTGCCCTGCTGCCAAATGGATATTCTCCCAAGACAAGCCCTCCATTACGATCGTCACTGGTGTTTTGTGGATAAATTGCCACCGTTCGATATAAGCAATTTCCTCTTCACTTACCCCGTAATAAATCAATTTCATTGGCAACACCTCCTAAATGACCCCTTCATATGCTGGCGGCATAGCGTATTCCAACGCATCACCTAATAAAGCGATCCCTTGATCGATCTGTGCCAATGTCGGCTTCGTAAAATTCAGCCGAAATGAATGCTCATAGCCTTTTCCCGCAACACTCATGATATTGCCTGGAATGACCGCAACTTTCGCCTCATCAAGGTATTCATAGAACCGCTCTGCGTCCATCTCAGTCGATAGGAAACAGGTGATAAAATAGCCGCCTGTTGGTTTGATAAAGGTAAGCTTATCCGTTGGCAGTGCCTGTAATGCTTGCAGCATGCGGGCATATTTCTCTTGATACAACAAGGTCAATTGGGCCACATGACCTTCGAAATCATGATGATCCATATATTCGGCCAATACCACTTGCCAATAAAAATTGGTGTGGGAATCGGCGGATTGCTTGGCCAAAATCAATTTTTCCATTGCAGGACCAGCAGCCATCATAAAACCAATCCGGCTGCTGGGTGCCAAAATTTTTGAAAAAGATCCCGCATAAATGATTCGTCCTTCGGTATCTAATGTTTTCATCTTAGGGATCGGTGTACCTTCATACAACAACTCACCGTAAGGATCGTCTTCAAAAATCAGCACATCATATTGACATGCCAATGCATAAATGGCTTTACGTTTTTCCAATGGCATTGATGTGCCTAAAGGGTTTTGGAAAGTGGGGATCAGATACAACATTTTCACTCTTGCGTCTGTTTTGAGGATTGTTTCTAAAGCGTCAAGATCCATTGATTCTGCTGCAAGATCCATCGGTACCGGCACTGGTATCGCCCCATATCCTTTGATAGCATTCACCGCACCGGAAAATGTTTGCTCCTCGCATAACACCACATCGCCTTCATTACAAAAGACTTTTACCGCCAAATCCATGGCTTGGGTCGAGCCCGAAACCACCAGCACCTCCTCTTCGTTATCGATATTTGACAATTGACGCAAACGTTCTTTGATCAAGGTCCGTAAGCGCGGATACCCCTCTGATGCCCCATACTGCAAGAAAGACTCTGGGTCCGCTTCGTTATATAATTTTTGCGAGATCTCTTTCAATGTAGCCATTGGAAATGCTTCTGTCGGTGGAAATCCGTAAGCAAAGGAAATAGCTGCTGCAGACTCCATATTTTTTTTTGCATTCTCTCTTAATGGAGATGCTTCTAATGTCATGATACGTTGTGCGAATTGATAGGCCATTCTATTTCCTCCCTGCATAGTTGTTAGCCGACCAGCTGTGTGGTAAAGCGGGCTAAAAAGGCTTTGGTTCGTTCTTCTTTGGTTTCCTCGAATACTTGTTGCGGTGTGCCTTGTTCAACAATATGTCCATTCTCCATGAAAACGACTTTGTCTGCTACTTCATACGCGAATTTCATTTCATGGGTCACCAATACCATGGTCGCACCGGCTTCCGCAATTTCTCTGAGCAGCGCCAATGTCTGTCCCACTAGTTCCGGGTCCAATGCCGAGGTAGGTTCATCAAACAAGATGACCTTAGGATTCAACGCCAACGCACGGGCGATCCCGATACGCTGTTGTTGTCCACCTGACAGTTGGCTAGGATAAAAATCTTGTCGTTCAGACAAACCGACTTGATCCAACAAAGCCTCTGCTGTTCGCAGGGCAGCTTCTTTGCTTTGTTTTTTGGTCACGATCAATGGCATCATGATATTTTCTTTGGCTGTTTTATTTTGAAACAAGGCATAATTTTGGAAAACCATCGCTGTTTGCCGTTGATGGGTCAATATTTCTTTTTTACTTGCTTTGTGCAATGTGGTGGTGGTTTCTCCCAATTGAATCACACCTTGATCTGCTCGTTCCAAAAAATTGAGACAACGCAAGAAGGTCGTTTTTCCCGAACCGGAAGGCCCCAATAAGACGACTACTTCGCCTTTAGCGACATCAAGATCAATCCCTTTTAACACTTCTTGTTTGCCGAATCGCTTATGGATATCCGTTACTTTCATCATAATGCGGCCCTCCTTAGTTTGCGCAACAGCCGATTTTCCAGTAATTGTGCCCCTTTTTCGATGACCAAACTAATCAGCCAATAAATGATCGCAACAGCCACATACGCTTCTAAAAACCGATAATTTTGCTGGGCCGTGATTTTAGCTGCCGCAAAAACATCGACAACACTGACCATGGAAGCTAAGGCCGACGCTTTAACCAACGAGATCAGCAAATTACTGAACATGGGCAATGAAATCGGCCAGGCTTGCGGGAGCAGCACACGACGGATGACTTGTAAGTTCGTCATGCCGATCGATTTGGCTGCATCGAACTGCCCTTTTTTGACTGCCGCAAATGCGCCCCTGAAAATCTCGCTGCTATTGATAGCAGACATTAAACTCAAGGCGGCGATCGCTATCCAAACCATGTTGAAATCTTTAAATCGCAAAGTCCAATGCATCGACTCCGCCCAAATATCAAACTGTTTAGCAGAAATAAGATATAACGCTAAAATCACTAAAACCACTGGGACCCCTTTTAAGACCGTGACAATCACTTGCAGCACTGGTGCGAGGATCTTGATCCTATACAGACGAATCAAGGCGATAATCAACCCAACCACCGCGCCAATGACTAGTGCGGTCAACGCCATAAAAAGCGTCGTACCAATATAATGACTTGCTGTTTTCAGCGCTTCGATCATAATAGACAATTGAAAACTCATCGCCATTCCTCCCTATTCTGGGACGTAATCCCCATCTAGATATTTTTCTGATAATTCTTTGATCGTTCCATCTGCTTTCAATTCCTCTAATGCTGTATTGACCGCATCAATAAAGTCTTGGTCCGCTTCTTTGTTGAACAATAAGTAGGCATCTGAGTTGTGGACTGGTTCGCTGCCGATCTCTAGATTTTCACTAAATGAATTGTTCCAATTATCGACTTGATATTCTGGTGCTAACGTTGCATCGACCGCACCTGAAGTGACTGCTTGTACGATTTGCTCGTTGTTGTATTCCCCATAAACCAATTCAAAAGCATCGGGATTTTCTGCCAGATAAGCCTCAGCCATTGCTGCTTGGTTAGTAGCAGTCGTCACATAGACTTTTTTTCCTGCTAAATCTTCGAAGCTATCGTAGACCGTACCGGCATCTGGATCAGAGACAATATACGTATCCCAGACCACATACCAACATCCCCATAGACGAATTTTTCTTTCCGTTCATCATTGACTTCATATTCATAGGCAGCCATCTGGACTTTATTGCTTTCTAAATTTGATAACGTCGTTGGGAAATCCGCTCCTTCAAAGGTAAAGGTATAATCAAGTAATTTTTCGTCGATTGCTTTAACGACGGCGACATCATAGCCATCATATTCACCATTTTCGTCTAAATAAGCATATGGCAATGCTTCATTCCCAGTACCCACCTTGATTTCTGTTGCATCACTTGCTCCACTGCTTGTAGTGTCGGCAGAACTGCTTCCGCAAGCCCCTAAAACCAAAAGTGTCACCAATGTAATTGCACCTAAAATCGTTTTTTTCATTTGAATTCCTCCCTTTCCCTCTACCCAAAATTTTCCTATGTTGTTTTGATTTTTTGCTGTTTTTTGGTCCATGATATCAGTGGTACTTTTGCTGTTTGTTGTTTTGTTTTCGAAAAACTCATCCGACGTTCCAGACCGGTGAAAACACGTTCTAAGAGGAAGCTTAAGGTAATAAACAAGATCGCCGCACCGACATAGCCTTCAAGTGTATGGAAGGTCACTGCGCCTATCGCTCGCGCTTTGCCGACAACATCCACTACCCCAATGGTAAAAGCCAGCGATGTGTCTTGCAGCAGTGCAATCGTAGTTGTACCAAATGCAGGTAATGCGACACGGACAACTTGCGGTAAAATCACTTGTCGATACATTTGTGTTTTCGTCAATCCGCAAGCAATACTCGCTTCCTTCTGTGTGACCGGTACACTTAGAATCGCAGCCCGGAAAGTTTCAGACTGAAAGGCAGCAGTATTTAATCCGTAGGTGATATAGATGAAAATAATTTTATTCCATGAGGAAACATCGATTTGAATCATTTGTAATAAGGCGGGTACACCATAATACACAACATACAGTTGAACCAATATCGGTGTGCCTCGAATAAATGAAACGAAGACTGCCGCCAGTTGACTCAGAAATGGCACTTTTTCGACACGAATAAATGCAAGTAAAATCCCTAAAAGCAATCCTGTAATCGACGCCACTGCTACTATCATCAAC
>OKVQ01000278.1_pt1 | contig 17463 bp, 15 predicted proteins | sample 1606821 | NCBI WGS metagenome assembly OKVQ01 (sample SAMN03281009, study PRJEB24777) | human gut metagenome | isolation source: fecal sample PR192 from 1 month old female Indian infant, vaginally... | reverse complement strand
TGCCAGATCGGGCCGCCCCAGCTTTCCTCAAGTGCGGCTTCGAGCGCGGCGGCGGGCTTGTACATGACCTCGTCGCGCTGCTGCGGAGCGATGAACTGGAATCCGACAGGCAGACCGTCGTCGGACAGGCCGGCCGGAATCGACATGGCCGGGACACCGGCGAGGTTCGCCGGAATCGTGGCGATGTCGTTGACGTACATGGCCAGCGGATCGTTCATCTTCTCGCCGAACTTGAAGGCGGTAGACGGGCTGGTAGGCGAGATCAGCACATCGACCTGTTCGAAGGCCTTCTTGAAGTCCTCGATGATGAGCGTACGGACCTTTTGGGCCGAGCCGTACCAGGCGTCGTAGTAACCGGCGGACAGGGCGTAGGTGCCGAGGATGATGCGGCGCTTGACCTCGTCGCCGAAGCCGGCCTCACGGGTGTAGGCCATCATGTTGGCGGCGGTCTGGGGCACGCCGGCCGGCGGCATGACGCGCAGACCGTAGCGCATGCCGTCGTAACGGGCCAGGTTGGAGCTGACCTCGGACGGCATGATGATGTAGTAGGCGCCCAGCGAGTAGCCGATGTGCGGGCAGGAGACCTCAACGACCTCGGCGCCCATTTCCTTGAGCTTGTCGACGGCCTCGTTGAAGCGGGCCTCGACGCCGGGCTGGAAGCCGTCGCCACCGAGTTCCTTGATGAGGCCGACCTTCATGCCCTTGAGGTCACGCTTGGCGCCTTCGCGGGCGGCGGCGACCATCGGGCGCGGGCCTTCGGGAATGGAGGTGGAATCACGCTTGTCGTGGCCACCGATAATCTCCTGCAGCAGGGCGGAGTCGAGCACGGTGCGGGAGACCGGGCCGATCTGGTCGAGCGAGGAGGCCATGGCGATGGCGCCGTAACGGGAGACGCCGCCGTAGGTGGGCTTGACGCCCACGGTGCCGGTCAGAGCGCCGGGCTGACGAATCGAACCACCGGTGTCGGTGCCGAGAGGAAGCGGAGCCACCGCCGGAGCCGCCGGGCACGCGCTCGGTATCCCACGGGTTGTGTGTGGTCTGGTAGGCGGAGTGCTCGGTGGAGGAGCCCTGTGCGAATTCGTCAAGGTTGGTCTTGCCGAGAATTGGCATGCCGGCGGCCTTGAGCTTTTCGATGACAGTGGCGTCGTACGGCGGCACCCAGCCTTCGAGAATCTTGGAAGCGGCGGTGGTTTCGATGCCCTTGGTGACGATCATGTCCTTGATGGCGATCGGCACGCCGGCCAGCTCGGGCAGGGCGGCCTTGTCTTCTGCGGACTTGGCGTCGAAGGCGTCGGCCTGCTCGAGGGCCACATCGCCGGAGACCTTCAGGAAGGCCTTGATGGACGGCTCGGCGGCCTCAATCACCTTGAGATGGGCCTCGACGAGCTCGTGGGAGGTGACATCACCCTTCTTGATGGCAGCAGCCTGCTCGGCAGCAGACAGTTTGACAAGAGTTGCGGTTTCGTTGCTCATCGATTACTCCTCGCTTCCCAGGATTCGCGGTGCCACGAACATGCCGGCCTCGGTCTTCGGGCCACCGGCGAGCGCCTCTTCCTGCGTGAGCGGGGTTTCGGCGACGTCCGGGCGCAGGTAGGCTTCCAGCGGAACCGGGTTGGCGGTGGGCGGAACATCGTCGGAGGCGACTTCCTGAACCTTGTTGATGGAGTCTGCGATGACGTTCAGTTCGCCCTGCAGACGGGTGATTTCCTCATCGGTGAGCGCGATTCGGGCCAAGTCGCCCAAATGCACGATTTCTTCGCGTGAAAATGTTGGCATGGCCTTAACTATATGAGCCGTATGTGACACGCAGTTGACAGGAAGCCTCGTTTTCCCGCCCATTGGAACAATGCGCCAGCCCTTCACGGGTTCCACCACCAATTCGAGAGCTCCCAACGGGGCAAACCTACCAGCCAACCGCACAACCACCCCACTCATCACCCCTCAGCGGGGCAAAACCACGAGTAACTAATGGAAACGACTCACTCACAACTCTTCAACGAAGCAAAATCGCGAATAACCAACGAAAGCACCTCCCTCATCATCCCAAGCGAAGCAAAACCACCAACAGATCACGACACCGCACCACTCATCACCTCGCAGCGGGGCAAAACCACGACAAAGCCGAAGAAAAACCACGCTTACTGGCACTCAGCGAGGTAAAACCACGAGCTGACCATGAAAGCACCTCGCTGCTGTCCCCCAACGAAGCAAAACCTCGATCTAATCGAGAAAATGCTCTACTCACGACTTCTCAGCGGAGCAAAAAAGCGAGCTAGTCAGGTTTGCCCCTCTTTAAACACCAATTGCCCCTCTAAACGCCAAAAACCGAATCCGGCAAGTGCAAGGAGCAGGAAAGCCTCTCCAGGCACCGCATCAACGCACTCGAAATAGTTATCCACATTCCACGCCGCAACGGGGGCACATACATAATTATCATGCCGATGATTCACGCCTCAATCCGCAAGCATCCGCGAGATATAGCCAATCTATGCAATCCTCACATGCGAATCCGCTCGAAGCTGCGACCACATTGCCCGAACAAGTGGACACTTCATTCTCGATTGGCATACTTTCGATTCATGAAACATCACAAAGAAGTGGATGCGCTTATCGCGCAAGCGGAAGCAGCAGGCATATGTATTTACGGCCGAACAAAATCACACTGCTCGGCCCTTATTCGCCGAGCCAAAGAACTCGAGCTCAAGCGAGTATTTCCCAACATGTATGTCAAACCGGAATACTGGAATGCGCTCAAACCCGATGAACGCATACAGCATGTGGCATGCACACTCCATCTCAAGCATCCAAACTGGGTTTTCGCCGGAGTCACCGCAGCGGCACTGCATGGTTTCGAGCACCCATGGCATCTTCATGCCGGCTCCGTTACCATCGCCACCGCGTCGCAAGGTACCAACGCGAACAATGCCAATATCAAACGTGTATTCGTACCACATTGTGCACCGGAATATGTCAATGGAATCCCTGTGACCAATGGGGCACAAACAGTAGTGGACTGCGGGCTGTCTACCGATTTTCGCTTCGCGTTGCCAATCATCGATTCGGCACTACGTAAAGGTACTGCCATTGCGGATATTCTCAATATTTGCAGCACTATGCACCGCGATTGCACGCCGATATTCCGCTTGCTTCATTATGCGAACCCGGCAAGCGAAAACGGCGGCGAATCACTCGGTCGAGGCACAATCGTTGAAGGCGGACTCATGGTCCCCGAATTGCAGCAAGACATCACCGACCCGCAAACGGGCGCGCTGTACCGGGTAGATTATCTCTGGCGGCTGCCCGACGGCCGTCTTATCGTCGGCGAATATGACGGGTACGAGAAATACACCAATCCGAATATGAATGACCGCAGGGGTATTCAAGGAGCGGTGCACGCGGAAAAAGAGCGGGAAACCGGACTGTATCGAGCCAAAGTCGACTCCATAGTTCGGTTCACTTATGAGGATGTGTTGAAGCAGCATCCAATGATCAATAAACTACGGGCTGCCGGCGTTCCCGACGCAACAATGGTGATGCGATAACAATCGTCAGCATATGTCTGATGCACGAAGGTGTGATTGCTTTATGCGGCGATAATCCTGCAGCAGAGAACATAGCTACTTGATGTCCGCTTTTTTGGTGACGATGAGTCCGCCAGCCCATGCTGCGGCGGCCCAGGCGAGGAGGATCAGGCCGGACTGCCACCAATCGGGAATCCAGTAGTTCGGTTTAACGGCTGCGGCAAGGGTGGACTGCGAGCTGCTTTCTATACCAGCGCCGAGGAAATGATTCATGGCGGTGTCCGGTGTCAGATAGGACAAAGTGCCAAGCCATTCGACCTGGTTAATGGCCATCGATGTGATGGACAGTACTGACGAGAGCACCATGAAGAGCACGATCAGCGCGCATACGCCGCCCACTGTGGAACGGGTCATGCCGCCAAGTCCCTGCGCCATCAGGGACACCAGCACAATAGTCAGAGGGAAGCCGATCAACGTGACAGGAATGATTCGACTTTGATCGCTGGTCAGCGCCGTAATGTCATGGCCTCGAGTGAATAGCCAGAGCACACCTGCGGCCAGCAGAATGCCGACAATACCAGCGACCAGCGCAAACAGGGCCGTGGCCACGGACTTAGTGGCATAGAACATGCCGCGCCTGGGGTTGACCGTCAGACTGGATTGCACGGCTGATGTGGTGTATTCGCTGGTGATGGCCATCACGCCGAAAATGCCGATGACCAGCGCCGCGGTCGAGCCGGAAGAAGCCAGTACCGCCCACATATCTGCGGCGGATATGGGCTTGGGATTGTCCAGCGTCTTGCCAGTGTTCAAATCCGTAGACGCCATGAAGGTCACACTCCAAGCGCTCAACGCGGACATAGCCAGCATGAGCGCGACCGCAATACCCAACAGCACCTTGGTGGAGTTCAGTGACCACAGTTTCAGCAATTCGGCCTTTAGCGAGCCGAACACAGTGAGCTTGGCACGACGGTACATGCTGCTGGCACGACGGCTAGAGGCAGGACGGCCGGAAGCCTCTGCGTTGGCAGGTTGGCTGGGTCCGGTCGCATCAGGCATATGCTTTTCAGCAGCTGCACCACTCATACTGCCGGTCATATTGGCGTTTTCCGTGGCCGTTCTCATGGTATTGGAGCTCATCATCCGACCTCCTTGGCCAGATATTCGGCGCTGCTGTGGGTCAGCGCCATATACGACTCTTCCAAAGAGGCGTGCTCTTCGACGAATTCGTAAGTAATCAGGCCGGCCCGGGCGAACGCCTGTGCCGCCGCAACCAAGTCGGCGCCATTGACACGAAATACCTCGCCTACTTGCGGGTCATCGGATTTTCGAGTATCGGGAACCACGGTGACCTCAGGGCTACTGGTAAAAATCGCACGCAACTTGTCGGGTTCCGGCGTCACCACACGGATGGATCTGGAGGAATGCTCGGCCACGAATGCACTCACCGTGGTGGTTTCCAACACATGGCCTTGCCCGATAATCACCAGATTATCCGCGGTCAACGCCACCTCGCTCATCAAGTGCGAGCTCAGCAGCACGGCTCGTCCTTCAGCTGCGTAGTAACGACATAAGTCGCGAACCCATTTAACGCCTTCTGGATCGAGACCGTTGATTGGCTCGTCCAACACCAGATTGTGCGGGTTGCCCAGCAATGCCGCAGCAATGGACAGTCGCTGGCTCATACCGAGCGAGAACTGACCGGCTCTGACATTGGCCACAGCTTGCAGACCGGTCATGTCAATGACCTCATCGACTCGACGCTTAGGAATGTTGTTGGTATAGGCAAGGGCCTGTAAATGGGCTCGTGCAGTGCGCGACTTATGCGCTGACTTGGCGTCAAGCACCGCACCGACCGCACGCATTGGTGCGCGTAAGGTGACATATGGTTTGCCATCGATTAGCGCGCGGCCCTTATCCGGGCTGATGAGTCCGAGCGCAGCACGCATAGTGGTGGATTTGCCTGCGCCATTCGGTCCCAGAAAACCCGTAACCTTGCCATCTTCGGCAGTGAATGACACACCGTCTAGTGCCTGCTTGGTTTTGAAGCGTTTGCTCAGCTCCTCAACTTCAATCATGCTTTCACCCTAGCCTATATTGGGCAGATTGGGGAGAGCTGTCGGCACACGTCTACCAGGGCTTGTGTTTCACGCGATGTTTCACAGGAGGAAATATGGGGAATTGATGTTTCACAAAATGTTTCACGGACTATTGCTGTGACGCAACACCACAGATAATACGCGGAATTGCGATGGCAGCGAGGCTTTTCTATGCTCCATCAGACTGCGGTTGCGGCATGCTGGGCAATCCATGCATGCATGGCCACGGCCGCCGCGGCACCAGCGTTAATGGACCGCACCGAACCAAATTGGGAGATGTATACCACGTCGTCGGCTAGTTCCAAGGCCTTACTGCTCAGCCCGGGGCCTTCGGCGCCGAACAGCAGCAGACAGCGCTTGGGGAATGCATAGGTCTCCATGGGCACCGCGCCCGGAATGATGTCCAGAGCAATGATGCGAGCGGCTTCCAGTTCCTTGATGCGGGCATCCGCCTGTGCGATTTCGGCAGTGGCCTCGGCAACTGCCGAAACAGCATTCAGCGCCGACACGTGGGAGGACACAGTTGCACTGGAATTACCGATGATGCCCTCCGACCCATTGCCGGCACCAGTCTCCGCCCCATTATGAGCACTGGCGATGGCATGGGCCTTCAAGGCAGCCGCCCCGGCTCGCGCCCGTTCGGCAGCGATTTCACCGGCGATACGATTATGCCAGCATTCCACCAACTCCGCGATTGAGGGGTGATGCTCAACGTGCTGGTAGAGCTCAGTCATCAGCGCGCCTTTGCGATTCCACTTATGCGGGCCGACGATATGCACGCGCTTGGCCTGAAAAGCATTGGCAGTGCGCACCATGGATCCGATATTGAAATCGTGGGTCCAGTTCTCCACCGCCACTTCGAAATCGTGGCGGCCGTGGGCATCGAGATCTTCTTTGATGGCCTGCACAGTCCAGTAGCGATATCGGTCGAGCACATTGCGGCGATCGCCCTCATCGAGCAGAGCAGAATCGAAACGGACATCGTAATTAGGCGATGCCAAGTCATCAGGACGAGGTTCGCCGGGATGGGTTTCAGCCCATGGGCCAAGACCGACTTCACGGAATTCCGGTTCGCCCGAGGCTTTTGCCGCCAAGGAAATCTGGTTGGGTGCGTGCACAGTTGCTCCTCGGAGATTATCAACGTCGTGCGCCGACCACAGCGGTCTCGTTGCGCCCGACAGCCTCCCGAATGGGGAAGCCACGAATGGAATTACCTCAGCTCGGATTCGTCAAAGACCTGAACGAATGGCAGTACGTGGCTTTCGCCAGTGGAGGGGTTGATGACATTGATGTCTTTAGCTCCACCGCCGACCAGTGAGGCAATAGCCACGACCTGAGCGCCGAGTTGTTCGACCACGCCGAAGTCGAGGCTGAGTTCGTTGCCATTACGCAGGGTAACCAGCGAACTGGTCTGCACATACGATTTTTCGGACAGCCATGCATCCAACAGCATCACGCGCCGTCCTTCAATAGACGGACCCTTGATTGAGGGATACACGAAGTCCATTACGAATCCGTCCAGATCCTCACCACGAGAAGCAGCAGCATGAATCATGGCAGACACCATGGGTACGGCAGCTGCAGTCAAGGCGCCAACGGCGTCAAAATCATCAACCGAATAGCCTGCATCTTCAAGAGTGTCAATGAGCACATGACCCATCACCGTGGCGGCACGATGATCGAAAGTCACCGAGGCAAGTTCCGAAAACGGGCGGCCAACCACGTGCTCCTTCAGCAGGGTGGCCAGCTGCTCACGCGGCTCCAGCATGGCAAAAGCGGAAGCGTCGCGTGAAACATTGAGGTCCGAGGTGCCGGTCGGGCGGAATCCAGATTCAGTCATGCTTCAAGCCTATCGCCTGAGGCAGTCAGCTTGACCGGCTCATCATCCTCCGACGATGTCACCTCGGGGGCGGATAACTCACTGACATTGCCTTTGTCTGATTCGATAAGAGGCACTTCCTCGAGCACCTTGGTGGGTTCGAGCTTTTGCAGTTTGCGAGCCGTGGGCAATACACGTCGCTCCAAACTGGATGCGAACTTGTTATAGGCACTGACCGTCTTGGTGATTTGGGTTCCCAGCCTGGTGGCATAGTCGCCAAGCACGGCGAAGCGCTCATACAGCTCTCGAGACAAATCGAACAACTGCTTGGCATCATCCGTCAGCGATTGCTGCTGCCATGCATAGGCCACTGATTTCAGCACGGCCCACAGGGTCACTGGCGAGGTCAAGGCCACCTTGCGGGAGAAGGCATCATCCATCAGCGTGGGATCGGCCTCAAGCGCCGCCTGCAACAACGCCTCATTGGGAATAAAGGCGATAACGAAATCAGGAGTGACGGGGAACGCATTCCAATAGGCCTTCTCCCCCAACGCACGCACGTGTTCTCGAAGCGCCTTGGCATGGGATCGCAACAGGTCGTTACGACGATCCAACTCCTCGGGGCCCGCGGTCTCGGGAATCTCACAAGCCCGCTGATAGTCGGCATACGGCACCTTGGCATCAATCGGAATGGTCTTGCCACCGGGCAGATGCACCACCATATCCGGCCTGAGCATACGACCGTCGGCATCGGACACCACCACTTGGGTGTCAAAGTCAACGTGCTCCAGCAATCCCGCGGACTCCACAATATTCTTCAGCTGCGCCTCGCCCCAGGCACCACGAACCTTATTGTTGCGCAGTGCCGCGGATAGTGAACTCGTTTCCTTGTCCAACCGGGCCTGCTGATCATTCAGGCCCTTGAGTTGAGCCCCGAGCGCACCCATCTCTTTCTTGCGGCCTTCTTCGATTTGGGTGACCTTGGTCTGGAGCGAATCGAGATTCTTGGCAACAGGAGCAAGCGCTTCCAGCACCTTACTCTGCTCTTTCAGACGAGCCTCCTGCTCGACACGCTTGACTTCGGCGGCTTCGGCATCGGCCTTACGCTTCTGTTCAGCCTCGGCGGCCGCGCGCTCACGCTCACGCTCGATGCGAATCTGTTCCGCATGCTGCGCCTGAGCAAGCTGTGACTTCACGAACGTCAATTGCTGGTTCGCACCTTCAAGCTGCGCTTGAGAAGCGGCATTGCGAGCGGTCAAATCGGCAATCTCCCCATGCGCCGACTCCAGCAAGCTTTTGGCCTCCTCCAGCTCCGAAGCCCTGGCATCACGCGCCATAGCCTGACCTTTATGCCGCCCCAATAAAAAGCCGGCACAAAGCCCAAGCCCCGCACCGACCACCAGCACGGCGATGACCACAATCACAGTTCCCATTTGTTCAAACATGGTTCCCAGTATTCCACCATCTTCAACCGGCGGTAGATATGTTCCTGTTTCCTAACGTCAGCATCGACAATCGCCGCATGCATAACGACAGACAACCAGGGCCAACAGCCAAACACACGACCAACTACGACCTCACCAAGCGCGCGATGGCCGCGGATGCCTCCTCAAGCTTGCTATCGGCAACTTCACCGCCCTGCACCGCCGCCTGGCGCACACAGTGATTCAGATGATCGTCCAGCAATATCAAGGCCACCGACTTCAACGCCGAATTCGATGCCGAAATCTGCGTCAACACGTCAATGCAGTATTTATCGTCCTCCACCATCTGCGTAATGGCGTGAACCTGCCCCTCAATGCGGCGCAGCCGCGCAATGACTTTGGCCTTATCGTCGTCATACCCGTGCATCGCTGCCTCCTGATACTCATCTTTCAGCTGAACACACCCCATTATATACCCCATGGGGGTATAGGGTATACACTGTTGCTCGGTATAATACTGATGGGAAGGAGCGGTGATGGAGTTCAACCTTTTCTCGACCGCCGCGGCGCTGATTGCGGCAGCCGCCTTGACATGGCTGGTGCTCAGGTTCTTTTTCGGCGAGCAGAAGGCCGCATCCGGGGCCATGGACGCCTCCGGCAAGCGCCAGACCGCAACAATCACTGTCAAAGGTGGCTACTCCCCTGCCGTGGTGAGTATGCGCGCGGGCACACCGATCACACTGACATTCGACCGGCAGGAGACCGGTGAATGCACCTCTCACGTGGTGTTTGGCGACCTCGGCCTCGATGCCATGCTGCCCGGCAATGCGGTGACCGATGTGGAATTGCCCGCATTGCCCGCCGGCGAATATCCATTTGCCTGCGGCATGAATATGGTGCACGGCCTGCTGAAGGTCGAAGGAAATGCCAGCGCAGGCACGGACAAACCGCACCCGCTCACTGCATCAGCGGAAGCCCCGATGGTGGACTCCGCAGAAGCAGAACGACGTGAGGCAGCGGAACGCACGAAGGAAATCACATCGTTGACACGACTAGTGGCCATCGGCACAGTGCTGACACTCCCCGTGTTCATCGTCACCATGCTGCACATGGCCAATCCGATGCTGGTGCCGCACTGGATGGTGAATCCATGGCTGCAGGCCATTCTCATCACACCGGTGATGTTCTACTGCGGCCACCCGATCCACGCGGTCGGATTCCCCGCACTGGCGCACCGCTCCCCCGACATGAATTCGCTCGTCTCGTTGGGCACATCGGCCGCCTATCTCTATTCGCTGGTGACCTGTGTAGCCCCTCAGGTATTTCCGGAAGGTTCACGCGAGCCGTATTTTGAATCGGTCGGTGTGGTCATCACCCTGGTGCTGGTCGGTCGACTGCTGGAGACCAAGGCCCGCGAAGGCACCGGCAAGGCGGTGCAATCACTAATCAAGCTACGGCCTCGCACCGCGCATAAGCTGAATGCGGCTTCGCCAGAGAACGTGGAATGGCTCGATCCCGCGAATTTCACGGACATGGACATCGATACGATTGCCGTCGGCGATTTGCTGGTCGTCAAGAACGGCGAGCGCGTGCCCACAGACGGCATCATCGTGGCCGGCAACGCGAGTATCGATGAATCAATGATTACCGGCGAATCCAAGCCCGTCACCAAAACGACCGGAGCGGCCGTCACCGGAGCAACCGTATTGCTCAAGGGTGACCTCGTCATGCAAGCCACTCAGGTCGGTGCCAATACTGTGCTCTCCCAAATCGCGGCGATGGTGGCCCGCGCGCAGGCAACCAAAGCTCCGGTGCAGCAGCTGGCCGATAGAATCGCCAGGTATTTCGTGCCAGCAGTGATGGTCATCGCTATATGGACCTTTGCCATATGGATTGCGCTTGGCCCTGCGCCGCAACTGGCGCACGCGCTGATCACCGCAGTCAGCGTGCTCATTATCGCCTGCCCGTGCGCCCTGGGTCTTGCCACCCCGCTCTCGGTCACTGTGTCTCTGGGGCTCGGCGCCACCAACGGCGTGCTGGTCACCAGTGCAAAAGCTCTGGAACAGGCGCGGCGCATCGGCACTGTGGTCTTCGACAAGACCGGCACTATTACGCGCGGCGTGGTGGATACGACCGCCGATTGGAACAAACCGAGCTACGAGCAGGACACCGTTAAGGAAGGATCGCCGGAAGCGATTGCAGCATTGCGTGCACGCGGCATACGCACGGTGATGCTTTCAGGAGACAAGGCCGAAGTGGCAGGGCGCATCGCCCGTGAGGTCGGCATCGATACGGTGATCTGCGAGGTCAAGCCGGACGGCAAGGCCTACTGGATCGCCAAACTGCAGCGCGAGCGTGATAAGAACACAGCCACGTCCGGCTCCTCCCGCACGCCGCACGATCTTATCGCGATGGTGGGTGACGGCATCAACGACGCCCCGGCGCTGGCACAGGCCGATCTCGGCATCGCCATCGGCACCGGCACCGACGTGGCGATGCAGTCGGCAGACGTGACGCTGATGAGCGGCGACCTGCGCGGCGTCATCAGGACCATCAATCTGTCCAATGCCACGATGCGCAATATCCGAGAGAATCTTGGCTGGGCATTCGGATACAACATCATCGGCATTCCGATTGCCGCCGGCGTGCTTTACCCGTTCACCGGATGGCTGTTGAGCCCGATGATCGCGGGACTGGCGATGGCGTTGAGTTCGGTGTGCCTGGTGCTGAACGCCAATCGTCTTCATGCGGCGAATATCAGCGGCGGCACGACTACAGACATCACCGGTTCTGCCGCAGCAACAACCACTGCAAACACTATTGAGCCGACCGTTATTGTTGACGATCGCACTTCACTCAATCACGTAACTGACCAATCCAATAATCCAACCAACAAGGAGAACACTATGGATATGGGAATGCACATGCATCACAACGCCCCTGCGGACGGCGAAACCGCCACTGATCCGGTGTGCGGCATGACCGTGGCTGTGAACGATGACGCGATCACGCGCGAGTATGAGGGCAAGTCCTATTACTTCTGCGGCGAGCACTGCGCCACGAACTTCGCGAAAGCACCGCAGATCTTCCTTTCGTAATCGCGTTTACCTGCATACATGAATGGCCTCCGTCCACACAGACGGAGGCCATTCGCATATAGCGTCAATCAATGCCGATCACGCAAAGAAGAACACGAACATCCAAGCACCGATGATGGCGCCGACGATCGGAGCCACAACCGGAATCCAAGCCTCGCCCCAGCGAGAGGAACCCTTGGAAGGAATCGGCAGGATGGCGTGCAGCACACGCGGCATGAGATCGCGGGCCGGGTTCAGGCCAGGGCCGGTCGGGCCGCCCATGGAGGTCACCAGACCCCACACAATGAAGCCGACGGCGATGGAAGAAGCGGCATGGTCAGCCTTGCCCCACGGCAGGGACAGGCAGCACAGGGCGCCGAACACCAGCACGAGGGTGCCGAACATCTCGTTCAGGAAGTAGTTGACCTTCTTGTTGTCCGCATCGGTGGTGCAGAAAGTGCCCAGAATCGCATCGGCGTCTTCCGTCTCCTGGTAATGCGGGTAATACGTCAGATAGACGATGAGCTGGCCCAGAACGGCGCCCAGCAACTGCGCGATGATGTACGGCAGCACTTCGCTCCACGGGAACAGGCCGTTGATAGCCTGAGCGAGGGTCATTGCCGGATTGATGTGTGCGCCGGAAACGCCGCCGAACATCATTACCGGGAACATCACACCAAAGCCATAGCCCATGGCGATGTTCAACCATCCAGCGTGATGACCCTTGGTGTTCTTCAGCTCGACGTTAGCCACGGAGCCATTGCCGAAAATCATCAGGATGGCAGTGCCGAAAAACTCAGCCGCCAACTTGGTAAAGAGGGAAAATTCCACTGCTTCTTCTTTTCTCTTCGCCGCACAGCAGACATGACTGCCCCACGGCCTTCTCTATGATTGGAATCCGTTCGCGGAGCCGGCGACACGATTTCACTGGGCGCGAAAGCAAACGTGGCGATTGTACACTTTGCCCCTTGACGAAACCTTGTCAGTGCTGCCGCTAAGCCAAAAAACAAAAAAGCCGGAATCTTTCGATTCCGACTTGTCTGTGCCCCCGCAGGGATTCGAACCCTGGACACGCTGATTAAGAGTCAGCTGCTCTAACCAACTGAGCTACAGGGGCTTGGTTAGACGCTGCAGTGTTTCATGCAACAGGTGATAAATATACTCAAATCTGAGACTCTCGCAAGCTTCGGCGTGTCGCGTGTAGACGAGCCGATTATCAATCAGCACACCATCGAAAAAAACTTGCCGCAATTCACGAAAAACCCCGCACGGCAATCGCCGCACGGGGTTCAATGCTTAAGCTCAGACTGTCAGTCTGAAAGATTCCAGCGCAAGGCCGGAATGACTCACTCGGCCACGACCTTCACGAAGAAGGAAGCGGTAATCTCCGGGTGGAGGGCCACCTTGGCGGGGAAATCGCCGGTGGTCTTGATGGTCTCGACTTCGATGGACTTCGGGTTCACCGGAGCCTTGTCGGACAGAGCGATGGCGATAGCCTCGTTGGAAATACCACCGAACAGCTTGCCGGACTCGGACACCTTGGCGGCGATCTCGACGGTAGTGCCCTCGATAGCGTCCTTGGCGGCAATAGCTTCTTCACGGGTAGCAACGGCCTTGGCCAGACGAGCGCGCTTCATAGCGGTAATCTGAGCCTCAGCACCCTTGGTCCAGGCGAAAGCCAGGCCCTGCGGGAACAGGTAGTTGCGAGCGTAACCGGACTTGACGTCGACGACGTCACCGGAGTGGCCCAGGTTGGCCACGGTCTGGGTAAGAATAACCTTAGTTTCAGCCATTGTTCAAAGCCTCCTAACTCAGCGACCCGAGGTGGCGTACGGCAGCAGAGCCATCTCGCGGGCGTTCTTGATAGCCTTCGAGAGTTCGCGCTGCTCCTGAACGGTCACACCGGTGATACGACGGGAACGGATCTTGCCGCGATCGGAGATGAACTTGCGCAGCAGCGCAACGTCCTTGTAATCGATCTCGGTGATCTTGGCGGCCTTCAAGGGGTTCGGCTTCTTCTTGAACGGCTTGACCGGCGGTTGCGGCCTCTTACGTGACATGATGTTCTCCTTGTAAATCTTGATATTGATTGCTGCTAATCAGCGGGTAAGTATCGATCAGAACTCCGGATCGGAATCGTCGCCGCCACCGAAATCGGAGGAAGCGCCGAACGTGGAGAAGCTGCCGGAATCAGAGGAGCCGGCGTTGCTCCACGGATCAGTTGCCGGAGCGGACTGTGCGGCCGGGTTGGACGGGGCAGACTGCTGGGAATATCCAGCGCCACCCTGATAACCGCCCTGATAGCCACCCTGGTTGCCGTAGCCCTGACCGGGCTGCTGGCCACCTTGGAAGCCGCCGTTGGAACGACCCTGGAAGCCGCCCTGGCTAGCCTGACGGGTCACCTGTGCAGTGGCACGAGTCAGAGACGGGCCGATTTCATCGACTCGCAGCTCAACAACCGTGCGCTGGGTACCATCTTGGGCCTGATAGGAACGCTGGGTCAAGCGACCCTGCGCGATAACGCGCATGCCCTTGGACAGACTGTTGGCGATGTTGGAGGCCAACGACGAAGTACGACCATCCCAAGCCGAGCAGTTCATGAACAGCGTATCGCCGTCCTCCCACTGATTCGTGTTGCGGTTGTACTGACGAGTGGAAGCCGCAATGGTGAAGTTCACCACAGTGGCACCGCTGCCAATAGTACGCAGCTCAGGATCGCGGGTAAGGTTACCGACTACGGTAATAATCGTTTCGCCTGCCATGCCATTGCCTTCTTACTTACCAGCTATTCAGCTGACTTAACGCTTAATTCAGCCCTTACGAAGAATCTTCGTACGGATCACGGATTCGTTGAGGTTAAGAACACGGTCAAGCTCATCGCTGGTAGCGGGCTCGGCGGTGTACTTCACCACGACGTAGTTGCCTTCAGTCTTACCGGCAATCTCATAGGCGAGCTTGCGACGGCCCCAGTAATCGGGCTCATCGAAAGAACCGCCTTCCTTGGTGACGAGTTCCAGATACTGCTCGGTCAGCTTCTTCAGACCGCGCTCATCCAGCTCAGGATCGGCGATGAACATCAGTTCGTACTTGTGCGCAGACATCACCCACCTCCTTCGGACTATTCGGCCACGGACGTTCCGTGGCAGGAGTGTGTATGCGTGTTAATCATAGGGTGATGCAGATGCACTTCACCCTGTGAGCAACTTGCCTATCCTATGGTCAGGGCGAGACAGTGCCGCATGTTCATCAACGATTGCAGCACTCTTACAACACAGCCCCACTTCACGGCACGCGCTGCGGTGGGGTGCTAGTACACTGGTTAAGGCTAAAAACACTGCAACACAAAAGGATGCGAAAGCATGTCGGCAATTCTTGAAGGCACTCCGGATAAACGACTCGTTTTGGTCACGGGCCGCGCCTACCCCGAGCTGGCCGAGAAAGTGGCCGAATGCCTGGGCACTGAGGTTCTCGAGACCACCGCTTACGACTTTGCCAACGGTGAGATGTACGTGCGGTTCACCGAGCCGGTGCGCGGTGCGGACGTGTTCGTGCTGCAGTGCCATTCGGGCGATATCAACAAGTGGATCATGGAACAGCTCATCATGATCGACGCTTTGAAGCGCGCCTCCGCCAAGTCGATTACCGTGGTGGCCCCGTTCCTTGGCTATTCTCGTCAAGACAAGAAGCACCGCGGCCGCGAGCCCATCACCGCTCGCCTGATTTTTGACCTGTTCCGTTCCGCCGGCGCTGACCGCATTATGACGGTTGATCTGCATGCCGCCCAAGAGCAGGGCTTCTTCGATGGCCCGGTCGACCATCTGACCGCCATGCCGGTGCTGCTTGACTATGTGCGTTCCGCCATTGACCTGAACAACACCACCATCGTCTCCCCTGATGCCGGCCGTATCAAGGTGTCCGAGCAGTGGGCCGCCAAGTTGGGCAACCTGCCACTGGCCTTTATCCATAAGCAGCGCGACATCACCCGTCCGAACCACGCCGAGGCACACGGCATCATCGGTGATGTTGACGGTCGCGATTGTGTGGTGATCGACGATATGGTCGACACCGCCGGCACTATTTGCGAGGCCGTGCGCACCCTGAACGAATCCGGCGCCAAGTCGGTGACGCTGGTCGCCACCCATGGCTTGCTCTCCGGCCCGGCTGTGGAACGGCTGTCTCGTTGCGGCGCTCATGAAATCGTGTTCATGGATACCGTGCCGATTCCCGAGGAAAAGCGTCTGCCGAATATGACCGTGCTGTCTTGCGCGCCTCTGCTGGCCGCCGGTATCCGTTCCGTGTTCGAGGAAGGTTCCGTGGCGATTCTGCTGGAGGGGCTTCCCGAGGACATGCGTCCGCGCAATATCTACGCGTGATTGCTCTATTTCGATATTCATAAGGTCGTCACTTGATTGCGACGACCTTTTCTATGTATCGCGACACCTTATTTGTATTACCAGCTCCTCTTAGCGACAGAAATTTAGGAAATGAGCCCACTCTTCCTGAAATCCTGTCACTGAGCACAACTGAGTGACAGGATTTTAGGAAGATAGGACTCATTTCCGGAAATCCTGTCACTAAGACGAAGTCAGCGACAGGATTTCAGGACGAAGCCGATTCTTTCCTAAAATTCTGTCGCTAACAGACAAATAAAACTAGGAATACCTCAGATAAAAGCGCGCTCGCCGAAGATGGCGGTGCCGACGCGCACGATGGTGGAGCCCTCTTCGATGGCATAGGCCATATCGTGGGTCATGCCCATGGAAAGCTCCTTACAGCTGGCAGTGCCTTCTGCACCGGAGGCCAGAATCTGGTCACGGGTACGGCGCAGATGCGCAAAGCCCGCACGAATGGCACGTTCGTCGTCCACATGGGCGCCGATGGTCATCAGTCCCTGCAATTCAAGGCCACCCATGGCACCGATACGCTGCGCCAAATCGATGGCATGGCTCGGAGCACACCCCGACTTGGATTCTTCGCCGGATTCGTTGACCTCCAGCAGCACTCCGACCGTGATGCCGCGCATGGTGGCGCGGCGCGCAATCTTCTCCGCCAGTTCGATGGAATCCACCGATTCGATGGTGTTCACCACCGGCAGCACTTTGCCGATTTTATTGGCCTGCAATTGGCCGATGAGATGGAACGGAATATGATTCGCGGCATTGGCCGATGCACCAGTCGAATCGGAATCACCGACGCCGTTCGCAGCGCCAGACGCCGCTGCGCCGTTGAAAGCCCCAGCCTCGCCAATCACGCCCAACGACATTCCACGCTCCGAAAGCAAGCGCGTCAATCCCGGAGCCTTGACCGTAACCTCCTGTGGCCGATTCTCGCCGATGAGATGGATACCGGCACCAATCGCGGCCATAATCTCGCCAACGTCACGCGTTTTGGTGGCGGCCAAGAGCTGCACCGAACCAGCTTCCCGCCCGGCCATGGATTCGGCCGCAGCGATACGATCAAGCACCCGATGCACGCCGTCCGTGATCTCCTGTGCCCGCGATTGATCGATGATCTCGTTGGCGA
>OKVQ01000264.1_pt1 | contig 18882 bp, 15 predicted proteins | sample 1606821 | NCBI WGS metagenome assembly OKVQ01 (sample SAMN03281009, study PRJEB24777) | human gut metagenome | isolation source: fecal sample PR192 from 1 month old female Indian infant, vaginally... | reverse complement strand
ATCACCAGCAGCGCCAGCCCATCGGCGCACAGCGTTTCAATCAGGCGGATGATCTCGGCGTGGGCACCAACATCAATGCCGCGGGTTGGCTCATCAAGGATCAGAAATTGCCCAGCTTACGGATGCGTACCTAAACGTGTTTGAACTCGCTAAAGACAGTCGTTCTCAAATAAAAATCTTCTTACAATCATTCTTCCTTTCTAGGAAAGTCAATCACTTACTTTCCCCTGTACTGAATAAAGAGGCGCAAGATATCAAAGAAGCGCTCATGCATTCTGATAACGAAAACTATGAACGAAATTTACGATTTTTAAAAGAAAATCAAAGAATAGATTTTTTAGATACCCCTTATATTGAAGATATTTGTGTAAGTTTAACAATCTACAGTGATTTGATTTTCGATTTTTATTCGCGAGAGAAAAACATTTATTTTCTTCTGGAAGGTGATCATTTCATTTGTCAACAGATTCGAACACGTGCTATCCAGCAATTTGGTACAAAGCACATGTTGACTTTTTTACCTTTTCAACACCTCACTCAAGAAATTTTAAACGAGGAACACATTGATCTGATTGTCACAAATTATAATCGTTATCTATTAGACTTTATTATTGAGACCGATTATCTTTTGTTAAAAGCCGTTCCTGACGAGCAAGATTGGCAGCATTTGGAAAGGAAAATCGATCCTTACAGAAAGCCTTTTTTCTAATCCCCAACAAACAAGTACTAGGAATAGAAGTGGATATGCATTTTCATATAGTCATGAAAATAACGATTTCAGATTGATTGGAATTCCATGTAAGCTAGGTCATGTAAGAACGATGTATGCATACAAACTTACAGATCAAGTATCAAAAACCTTCGTTTTTGAGAGGGCAATAAAAAAAGACATCCGATACCATCGAATGTCTTGGAAAAGTTGTTAGAATAGGTTTTCTATTTTAGAGAATACATAACAAATGCCTATTCTAAAAAACGAAGAATTTTGAGACAAACCAAGGGGGAGGGACATGATAAAAAAACTAAAAGGATGGTTTATAGCCACTTTAATGATCGTCATATTTTCATCCAGTCTAGCTGTTGCCCAAGAAGTCCAACAAGTTGAGACAGCTGGCACAATAGGGTTCACTGGTGTGTATGAACCCATTGGCACACCTGATCCAACACCACCCGAAAGTATTGGTAGACCACCTATTACTGAAGTGGCCAAGCCGGATGGCAAATTGCCGCAAACAAATGAATTAAGTCATTCATGGTTCATTTGGCTAGGAATCCTCATATTAAGCATGGTTTTCCTTTTGTGGATTCGAAGGAAAAAAGAAAAAAAACAACTAAAACAATAAGAAAGTAGGAATTATCAAATGAAATTTATTCGCTTAGCAACAATCGCTGCATTATCAAGTACTATTTTAGCTGGAGGCGCAGTTTCTGTTTTTGCCGATGAGGCAAGAGAAGTAACGACCAACGGGCAAGTTGAGTTTCGCTCTGCCGGAGAAGAAGATGGTGAATTGGAAGTAATTAACCCAGAACCAGGTCCAGATGTTGAAATCAAACCGGAGATCCCAGGAACCACAGGCCCATTATCAATTGTAAAAGCTGCGACAATGAACTTTGGCTCACAAGTTATTTCCAATCAAGACCAAACCTATAATATGGTTGCAGAGATGCAACAATTGCGCGGTACCGAAGGTGACGAAAACAAAGTACCTTATGTTTCTTTTGCCCAAGTACAAGATTTACGCGGAACAAATATTGGATGGGACTTACAAGTAAGCTTGTCGGATTTCACTTCTGAGACACAAAACAATGTTTTAACAGGCGCAGAGATTGAATTTGTAGGTTCTCGCATCCAGTATGAAGGGAGCAATGCAGAAAATGCCCCTACAGCCCACGAAGATGGATTGACACTATTACCTAATGGCGCAGCACGTTCCGTGATGACCGCAGCACAAGGACAAGGTGCAGGAGCTTCCTCAGTAGTATGGGGAGACCAACAAGACTTGACTGCACAATTCGAAGCAGAAGACTTTGATCCTGAGACAGATGTGGTAGAAAATGGTGCAATTCAATTGTCGATTCCTGGTTCAACTGCCAAAGATGCGACAACGTATACTTCGACTTTGACATGGGAATTAACAACAACGCCAGGAGAAGATGGACCAGAAACTGACGCATAAGTCACTTGTAAGTATTTGATGAGAAACTCTCAGTAGCGCCGCATGTATTTGTGGCGCTGTTTTTCTAAGAAAGGAGACTACCATTGAAACACTCAAACTTAGTTAATCGTCCTCTTAGAGCTACTTGGTGGCTACTTCCTTTGTTTGCCCTACTTCTCGTCTTCTTCCCAGCAGTAGTTCAAGCGGAGGAAACACTTCCTTTTTATGTAACACCAGAATTTCCTGAAAGCCAGATCGAAGGATCTAATAGTTACTTTGATTTGAATCTGGCTGCTGGTGAGACAGAAACACTTGCGCTAAAACTACAAAACGCTAGTAGTGAAACAATTCAAGTCCAAGTGACTCCTCATACAGCTTATACCAATGTTCATGGGGTCGTTGAGTACGGCAAAGATGCTCAAGAACCAGATAGCAGTCTTTCTTACTCGTTAGACGAATTGATTAATCCATCGGAAGTTATTGAATTGGCAGGAAATGAAACCAAAACAATCGCTGTTTCTTTACATATGCCGGATGAATCGTTCGAAGGATTTTTAGCTGGAGGCTTACGCATTACTGAAGTCAAAGAAAAACAAGAAGAAACGACAAGCTCTGAGGAAGGCGTTGCAATCAAGAATGAATTTGCCTATGTTGTAGGTGTTATTTTAAGTAATACCCGAGATTCAGTCCAACCAGATCTTGAATTGTTAGATGTTTTTGCGGATCAGTTAAACTACCGCAATGTTATCAGCGCGACAATCCAGAACTTCGCCCCCACTTTCGTGAACCGAATGGCAGTGGAAGCGACTGTTCAACGAGCAGGAGAAAGCGATATTCTCTATGAAGCTAGTGAAGAAAGGATGCAGATGGCACCAAACTCCAACTTCAATTTTCCAATCTCGTTAGAAGGGGATCGTTTTCAAAGCGGCGAGTATGTGTTGAAACTAAAAGCAACTTCTGGAGAAGAAGAATGGGAGTGGGAAAGAAACTTCACTATTGAAGCAGAAGAAGCACGTTCATTGAATCGAGCAGATGTCACCATTGATTCTGGGTTGAACTGGTGGATGATTAGTGTGATTGTTTTGGTTATGGTGCTACTAGGTGTTGTCGTTTATATCATCATTCAAAAAAGAAAAATGAGTGAAAAAGAAAAGCAAGAATAGGGAAGGGTGGACGTATGACTATTTTATCAAAAAAAGGACTACTAATTTTTAGTACTGCTGTTTTATCTGTGCAAGTACTTCTTGTATCGTTAAACATACTCAATGCAGAGACGATGGAAGAACAAGAAGCAGTACAAGAACAAGTAGAGCTCCCGACTATGGAAAACTATCTGGAAAAAGAGCAGGCTAGTGACCCTCGCTTTTTCTTTACTCGTTCTCGGATGCAAGGAACAGCAGAAGAACCCCTTCAAGTGACATTCTTTTCTGATCAAGAAGTGTCCGAAGTACGAGTATTCCTACCAGAAGAAGTGACGCTCTTGAAAGATCAATTACAAATAGGGATTTCAGTTGAGGGAGGAGCGCAGCCTAATGAATGGATCGTTCAGTCAGAACGTGCGCAACATACATTTGTCCTTCCTGTAGTAGTTGAAAAAGTGGGAAACTATGAACTGTCGGTGGAAGAAACGACGGCCCATCTTGAAATCAGTGAGCAAGAAGAGACTAGTGAGGAAGTCCCAGTCGAAGAAATAGAATCGTCCGAGGATGATCTAGCTGGACAAGAGGAATTAAAAGAAGAAAATGGAATAGAAGAAGAGCAAGAGAATGAACAATCGATAGATGAAGTACGTGAGCCTGTATCAGAAACTCCGCAGGAGCAACAAACCGATGAGAAAGAGACCGATGAGGCGTCACAAGTGGTCGAACCGATCGTCTTTGATGGGGAAACAACAGAAGTCGCTACGATGGCAGAATTCAGAGAAGCAGTTGCTAATCCAGCTATTGGGATCATTTCTGTTCAAGCCAATTTGACAGAGGCTACCGCAAACGTACTAACTGTGGATCGTCCGTTACTTATCCAAGGTAATGGGTATACATTGACTTTTGGTATCAATGGGTTTTACTTCCAATTAGAAGAAGTGACACAAGCAAGCACTATTCGACTTGAAAATGCGAGACTGACAAAAGTTGGTGTTACACCATTAATCAACGCAACGGTAGAAAGCAGTAAAAATTGGACCGTTGAATTAGAAGATATTACCGAAGTGAATGCGAATACCATGCGATTAGCCTCTCTTCCTGAAGGAAGCATTCACTTTACAGGTGGTGTATCAAACTTTACGAGTACAGATTCTTCACAAATTTTCATTGAAGCAAAAGAAGTTGTAGCAACAAACCAAGCAGAAGTCACTATTAGTCGAGGGAATTCGAGGGTCTTCTTTTCTTCTGCCACCGTATCAAATCCAAAGTTTATGGTCGAACAGGGTGCAACAGTTAAGGTCTCTAATGCCGCAGGAGTGGCTAATACCATTGAATTAAGAGGAGCAAGTCCGGAAATAACCGTTCAATCGAATGGACAATTGACGGTAAATTCAATAGGAACAGCTAGTTCAATACCTCCGGCAGATACTACAAACAATACCATATTTCTTTCTGGCATATCACCTAAAATTACTGTTAGTCAAGGAAGTGTATTTTCAGTTAGCACCACATTGTCAAAAAGAGGCATTCAATTAGTCGGAGATAATGCACAACTTGTTGTAAGTGATTCTAAATTATCTGTTACTTCTGTAACCGGTCAAAGAATGAGCTTGATTGGTTCAAATCCTGTTCTTGATTTGAAAAATAGTCAACTAGAAATGAATGCAACAACCGGACGAGGCATCTATTTACAGGGAGAAACACCACAAGTACTCATGGATAATAGTCAGTTATTGATGACAGATACAGGCGCTTCTCAAGGAATGATCTTACAAGGAATAGATGCGTTGCTTTCTTTGAGTAAGCAGAGTGAACTGGCAATTACAGGTACAGGAATAGGAACGGCAGAGAACATCCAAATTGGGAACAACAACGCACGTCCAAAACTTTCAGTTACCGGTGAATCTAAGCTTTCTGTCACAACAACAAGTGGTACAGGTGCTGCGACAGATACGTCAAATAATGCCATTCATTTACGAGGAGATGATCCGAAAGCAATATTTGATGACAGTGAACTAAACATTGAAATAATGTCTGGAGCACGTCGAGGCTTATTCCTAAATGGGATCAATTCTGATTTGCGTATTCTTGATAGTAAAATTGATATAGAAACGTTACTTGATGTTGGTTTGAGAACCATAGGCAACAACGGGAATAATTTAATTAGTAATAGCCTAGTAAATATGTTAACTGGTGACTCAGTATCGATAGCATTTACAGGGGAGGCGATGAAAACTCGTATAACAGATAATTCCAAAATTATTTCAGATCAAGGTCTATACTTTTCTGGATCTAATGTTACCTTTGAAAATAACACGGAAGTAGAAATTGTTAGTAAAGTCTCACCAATAAATCCCAACTTTGGGAATCAAAATGTAACTAATGGGATTATAACTTTTGAAAGAATAGGTTACTCACAAGGATTATTAAATGTAAATAATTCTATTCTAAATATAACTAAAAAAGATAATGTTACCCGGGGAGCAGGTCTAAATATTGTTGGTGGAGAGAATAAAGTCTTGGTCGAGAATGGCGGAACAATTAACATCTTGAATGAAGGCGATGGACGACCAAATGATAGCACTGCTTCTAATGCAAATGCTGGTATAGGATTTAGAAACTATAATTCTCTTACAACTTCAATCTATAATAATGATTTAGTTGTGAAAGATCCTGGTTCTAGAATTGATATCAACGCTAAATATGGAGCTGCGGTGAATATGTCAACAAATTCTGCCGTGTTTGATGGAAGTGTTACTGTTGAAAATCAAGGTTACTTTGTTGCTAATGGTAATACCGCAGGAAATACATCTGGCGTATTTGTAGGTAGAATTGTTAATATTACATTTGATAACCCGCTGTATTTAGACTTTACGAATTATCGTACCGGTGGCGGACAAGTATTTGGTGTTTCTAATGCTAATTCTACTTTTACTGGAATTAATAGTGATTTAGCTCTATGGAAGAATAATTCTGATTTATTGGGTGATCCTTTTTTAAACTTTAGAAAACTAGATTATTCATTTCGTGGAATCAACTATAATACATTAGTTAGCAGCAGTGATCCAGATCAACTAAATACTGATACTCTTGGCACCACAGGCCTACTACCCTATACTCGTATTAGCTCAAATAATGGTCGCTGGGCAATCGCAGATGAACTTAGAGTTCCAACCAACGCCGATAAGAAAATTCATGGACGAGTGAGTCTGCCAGTTGGCCTAGAAGATAGTCGACCTGCTTGGGATGATGAAGCTATTGTTACCGTAGAAGTAGAGTCGCCTTCGGGAGAAACAACACAAGAATATACGGCGAAAACAATTGGTGATACAAATGAATCACCAGGAATTAGCATCTATGGTGAAGAACCGCGTGGAGGATTGTTTGAAATCAATTTAGATGAACCGCTAGAAGCCGGATCAAAAGTTCGAATCAGCAAAGTTGAACTAGCAAGTGGCGAACTTACGGATGGGTTCGAACATCAGATTTTAACGGATACTGTTGAGGTCTTTCCAATTGTTCCTCCAACACCTGCGCAATTTTCATCTTCGATTATTGCTGAGGATAGTACTATAATCCAAGGGATTTCAGAAAATAAAGAGACAGAAGTAACTGCTACACACAACGGTAAACAGATCAACATTGAACCAGTTACTGTTGATGATGAAGGAAAATTCACCCTTGACATTAGTACACTTTCGCTTGAAGAAGATGATGAGATTCAAGTCTTTTTGCGGGATAATGAAGGATCTGCTGAAACATCTGGTGTCGTAAGCCCTCCTGAAACAAACAATGATCGTGGAAATATCAATCCGACAAATGAACTAACTTTCCATGATTTAACATTTGAACCAGCCACCATTTTAACAGTAGGGGATTTAGGTCCTGTTTCACCTGTAGATCCACTGGAACCAGAAGTGGAAGTGGATCCGGAAAATAAACCAGAACTTCCAGAAGATCAAGGCTTATTGAGTATTGATTTTGCGTCTTCATTCAACTTTGGTGAACAGACGATTTCTGTTCAAGATAAAACCTACTATGCGCAACCGCAACGCCTATTGAATACAGACGGAACAGTCAATGAAGAGGAAGAACGACCAAATTATATCCAAATCAGTGACCGTCGTTCAGAAAATGAGCGAAGCGGCTGGCAACTAGCCGTCACCCAGCAGGGACAGTTCCGTACGCAAGAGGGAAATGAGTTGGATGGCGCAAGCATTCGATTCACAAACCAACAGCTTGCAACAGCGCAAGGTGGTGGCGTGCCAGAACTTCTCCACGAAGATTGGTTGATGCTAGTTCCCGGTATGAGCCAACCTTTGGTACGCGCCACAAGTGACAACGGTACGGGGACATGGATTTATCGTTTTGGTGATCGCGACAGTGCAGCTGAAAGTGTTGCTTTAGAAGTGCCTAGTGGAACAATTCCAGAAGCTACAGGTTATTCGACAACGCTTATTTGGGAGTTAAGTTCTGTTCCTGGCAACGATTAATAAGTAGGAGAAAGGGGAAGAGCATTTAATAACTCTTCCCCTTTTATAAAATAAGAAAAAGACAAAGACCGAAAGGAAAGAACCTATGAAATCTTCAAAAAAGCATTCCTATTTGACCTTATTCAGTGTAGGAATACTGGCAAGTCAGTTTTTTGTTTCTCCGCTATTATTGGCTGAAGAACAAGCCCATCAAGATAGTGGCTATTCTAATTCACTATCAAATGATAGAGAAGAAGAAATGGAAGAACCTGATCAAATCGCTGCTTCGGAACAACCAGCAGATATAGAAGTGGAATCTGCACCAGAGTCCACCGTAGAAACAGAAGAACTGCATGACACAAGTGGCGAAGAAGGGGAACAAACTTTACAACCACCAACCGATGAAAGCCCCGCAGTCATAGAAAATGATGAAGCACCTGAGATTGATGGAGAAAATTCACATTCACAAACAGAAATTGAAGACACAGAAGGAGAGGAAGAATCCCTTATTCCTGAAGAAGAACAAATAGAATCTGAATCAGACGATACGGATACTGAAACCATAGACACCGAAGACCAGCAGGTACCAGAAGACGAGCAGACCGCACCTGAAATCGAAGAAAGTGAGACAGACGAAATTCCACCTTCTTCTTCCGAAAATAAGCAAGAAGCAGACTCAGGTATTCAAACCCCAACACCGCCTAAAACTACTCTGCCGGAACGTCCTTCATCAATTGTTCAGCCACCTAGTACAAGTCCATTGCCGAGGGACAATTTTTATGATGGCTCTACAACAATCGACTTACCAGATACCTTTCGAACCAGCAATGTGACTGAGTCAAGTTTGCTCGGATTTACGTTGCCGTTATTGCTGGATTATGAAGAAGAATGGCAAGCTGCGTTCGTTTATGATGTGATCCAACAAGTCGGAGAAACTACCGAAGAAGAATCGTTGGATCAATGGGGGAACCAAGTGGTTACCGCCATTTTAGGAGAAGATATTCAGTGGGTTTCCATAGAAAAAGCAGATGAAGAAACGTTGAAACCAGGAGATTTTTTGCTGGCATCTTCTAGAGAAACGACCGAATTGAAAGGAATTTATCTTGCTAACGGCTATCAAGTAAGTCTGGTAGATACAGAAGAAAAGCAGAATGAAGAACAATCAAACGAAAAAATGATTGAGATCCAGCGTGTCGTATTGGAAGAATCAGATGAGATCAAACGACTTAGGCCAGCAGAAATAACGGCTTACGGGGAAGAATTAGTGAGCGACTATCCAGCACCCTATGCATTCACTGTTAATCCTACAACCCAATCATTTATCGACTCGTTGTCACAAGACGCTCAAAGCCTCGGACAAGAGTATGATGTGTTTGCGTCTGTCTTGCTTGCACAAGCGATTTTAGAAAGTGGGAGTGGTGGCAGTGGTCTTTCTAGTAGTCCTCATTACAACCTATTCGGAATAAAAGGCAGTTATCAAGGCGATAGTGTTGTATTACCAACTATGGAAGATAATGGGAGTGGAGAACTATTTGAGATTCAAGCCGCGTTTCGCTCTTATAGAAACTATCGTGATTCAATGGCGGACTATGTGTCATTGATTCGTGGTGGTATTACTGGAAATCCTGATTTTTATCAAGAGGTATGGCGTTCTGAAGCAAAAAATTATCTTCGTGCAACAGATGCACTAACGGGTAGTTACGCGACCGACGTTACCTACAATAAAAAATTGAATTCTTTGATTGCTACGTATGAACTAACGCAATATGACGAGGCAATTGGTACTGAAACTGGTGTGTTCATTCAAGGAACCGATCAGATTCCTTCGGAATATCAAGCACTAATGACATTGCCTGCGTACGACGGCCGAGATTATAATGACTCGGGTTCATATCCTGTTGGACAATGTACTTGGTATGTGTTTAATCGTGTAAGTCAGCTTGGTGGACACGTGGATGATTATATGGGCAATGGCGGGCAGTGGGGGGCAACTGGGCGACGTTTAGGATACACCGTCAACCAAACCCCAAAAGTGGGCAGTATGATTTCTTTTGCGCCAGGTACAGCTGGCTCAGACCCGAGGTACGGTCATGTGGCATTTGTTGAAGCAGTTGGACCACAAGGAATTTTAATTTCTGAAGGTAATGTATATGGTGGAACGACGATTTCTTACCGCGTGATCAGTAATGAGCTCGCTCTTTCCTCACATGTTTCTTACATTCTTCCCAAATAATTAAGGAGGTAAATTATGAACAGGATCAATAAAAAACTGATTATTCGGTTGATCGGATTGATAGCCATTGTTGGGATAACATTTACTTTATTTCAAAGATATCAGCTTTCAATGGTTAGCGGGAACTCGATGCAACCAACATTGGACGATCAAGAATTGGTCCTGGTTCATAAAAAACGTATACCGCAGCGATATGATCTGGTTGCTTTTGAGCAAGAGGACAAGCTGTTGGTCAAACGCGTGATTGGCATGCCAGGAGACAGATATGTTCTTAGCGGCAATCGTCTACTATTAGCAGAATCAGAAACGGCATATGATTTTTCTTTTACGATTGCTCTTAACGATGAACTTGCTGCTGAATTACCAACAAGTGGTGTATTAGATGAAGGAGAATACTTCGTTTTAGGAGATGCACTGATGATATCAAGAGATAGTCGCGCATTTGGGCTCGTTTTACAAGAAAGTTTTATAGGCGTTGTCACGCCGCTTTTTTGAGAACACTCGAGGAAAAAATCAAATTGTGAAACAAAGAATGAAACGAATCCCTATGAGTAGGGGAAGGGAGAAAATGTGATTTTTGTTTATATCAGCATGTTTTTCATTTGTTTTGGAATGGGTATTCTTTTAGGCTATCGTGGCTATAGGGAGTACTTAATAAAAAAAGTAGTGCCACAACTGGACATAAGCCCACTTAAAAAGAGAAAGATTGCCTATTTAAAGCACAAAATGAGAACTGAACATCTAATTGTATTAATGGGTGTCAGTGGCTTAGGCGTACTACTACTTTTTCTTTTGACGTTCTTTCAATTTTCAGGAGGAAATCAGGTGCGAAAACTGACAAATGAGACGATGCAGTTAAAAGAAGAACTTATGGTTTTAAAGGAAGAACAATCTGAACTTATAAGGATGCCGCTTTTTGCCTATCCATCTGATGGTTTCTCTTTTTCATTTATTAATTGGGAACAATTGTTAGTAGAAAATGATAGTGAAGAGCGATTTTCGGCGGAGCACGAGTTATCTTATCAGTTGTCTCCTTTTTTAGGCCGAACGATGGCATTTATTTTTATCGATCAGCCAATGCAAGAAATTTCGCTCACTTTTATCAGTACGGTGAGGGTGAAAGAAGACCTTCATGCATGGGAGGAGAATTGGCAAAAGCTCTTAGAAGATATAGCTCCTATTACGTTGATCACTCAAGGAACCTTCTCCATACAAGTATCAGAAGAAATCGATCAATCGTTTGAACAAACCATTGTACGTGATGAAGAAGGCGAATGGCAATTGCTAGAACGACGATTAATGGCCGAGCCCTCTAAGGAAGAATCTGATGACAAGAAGGAAGTACAGTCGAGTGAGGAGTCAGAAAAAGAAACCCAAGTTGAAGGTGAACAAAAAGGAAGTGTAAAGATCAATGAGTAAAAAAAAGAACAATGGCTTGTTTTCTACCCAAAAATTACTGGATGAGATGGATGAATTGACAATGGAAGAGTTGCAGGAATTTGAACAAAGTTACGAGCAGTTTCCTGAGAAAAAACAAGAACAATCTGAAGCTCACTCGAGTTCAGATAAAAACCAAAGAAATAGAAAAAAAGAACATGAAGCAGCTGCAACAAAAGCAGAGAGAAGCGGGAAGCCACAAGAAACTATAGAAACTGCAATAGAGCAAAAACAGCAAATCAATGAGGAAACAGGTTTGGAATCCAAGGATCAAATGATTGATCAGTTGCGTTTTGAAATCAAAGAACTGATTTTAGAAAATGAAGGACTACAAGCAGATAAGGATCAGTTAAAGCAGCAGCAAGAAGCACAACAGCAAGCAACCAAATTGATGGCAGAAAGCCTAGAACTTTCTGAGGAGGAAAAGAAGGCTCACGAAAAGGCCGTAGAAGAACAAAAAACACGTACAGAAACATTACAAACAACGGTTAACCAATTAGAAGAAGAGGCAAATACAGCGAAGGAACAATGGGCACAAGAAAAACAAAGCTATGAGAACCAGTTAGCAGAACTACTACAATTAAAGGACAAAGAATTTGTTCGACAAGAACAGATCATTATCGACTTGACGCGTCAATTGGCGGAACAAGAACAGCAAGCTCCAACAGATTCTATGAGTGAATTCTCAGAGGAAAGAGCAGTGCTTCAAGAAAAGATCGATACTTTAGAAGAAGAAAATGCGGCATTACAAATTGAGAATGAACAATTTCAAACAGAGATCAGTGAAGTTTTGGTATTTGCGAGAAGAAAAGCAAATCGAACGATTCAAGAAGCAAAAATTGAATCAGAACGTATGGTACGTATGACAGAAATGCGGATTGATGCTATTCATGATCGGGCAAAAGAAATTCTTCTTGAAGTCAATGAGACAAAAGAAAGCGTAATTGGCTTGTTCGATGACTTGCATAATCAAGTGCATCAGTTATCAGATAAAGAATTACTTTTTGAAGAACTAGAAAAGTAAAAAAAACAAATGTAGAACTAGTAAGAGGTTTTGGAAAATGATTAGAGTAGGAAATCAAAAGACCCATCTTTTCCTACTCTCCAAATAAGTGGAGCAAAATTAAACATTGATTATCTAGAGAGCGTGAAGGAGCTACAAACCCAAATAAAACCTAATCTAGCTTTTTGACTTTTTTGACTTCGTCATTTGAAACGCCTTTTCAAGAACTATTTACTGCAAAATAAAAGTCCATCTTAAGGACTCAAGAGAGAAAGGATGATTACTATGAATGAGCTATTTTATCATCTGATACATGACACGAAAACAAAACGATGGTTCTTGCTTTTAGCTGCTTTAGAGGAGCAGCAGCAAGCAACCGCAAATGAATTAGCGGAACAAACAAATTACTCTACTCGGACGATCAATGCAGATATCAAAGCAATCAAACGATACTTCTGCGATTCGATCAAGATATTGGGAGATGGGCAAGGGTATCATTTTTCTTTTCAATGTCCTATGAGATATACCCAAAAAAAGCAAGAATTGATTGAAAATGAGGGATTGTTTATCTATCTAGAACACTTATTTCACGGGGAAAAAAAGAGTAATTCAGAATGGGCAGACATTTTATCAGTTTCCACAGCCAGTTTTGGTAGAATGAAGCGCTCGTTGATTCCCATTTTAAAAACATACTATTACATAGAGATATCAAGCACCAATCAACTAGAAGGAAACGAAGCCGCAATCCGACAACTCATGTATGATTTCTACTATACTTTGCCGTTATATCCAGCACTCGTTGAAGAAAAAATTACGTACTTGATAACAGATTATTGCTTTCCATTATCAGGAAGATGGCAGCTTGATCCTCTATTATTCAAACAATGGGCACAAATAGCTTTTCAACGTACAACAAATGGGTTTAAATTGCCCCAAAAGAAAAATGGCGGGGCACTCGAAAAAAAATTAGCAATAGAATTGGATCAGATGATCCTAGTTCCGCTTTCTTCTCATGAAAAAGCAGCCTTGTTTCTTTTGTCTTTAAAGGAAGAGCAATTCATTAATACGTTCGTACAAAAAGAGTTTGTCCGCCTATTTTCTCCAATTGTATGTTCAACTTATCAGGAAAGTCTAACAAAGCATTTTTTTGAAACAATCGTCTGCTTAATGAATTATTTTTTTCAACTGTCGACTGATGTGGTTGATGATCAATTGGCGGACAAGCCAATAGAAGAAACAGCTGTCCAAAAGAATATGATGACTCATTATTTGGATGTGAAAAGGCGGATACAAAATTCATTGGTTTTATCCTTTGAACTGGCAGGTACACCAGCCCTACAGAGCTGGATCAAAAAAACAGTTCGTGAACAACTGAAACGAGAAGGTTATTCCCTTTTCGATTCTGCTCAAGAACAATCCCTTCCGAATATCCGAAAAATAAAAGTGTCCAATAAAAATCGTGGGATAAAGGATTCTCCTGATATTTATCTAAAAGAAATACCTGAAGAAAAAGAAATAAAGCAAGCTATTCAGAAGATTTTGGCTTAGAGCTGTTGAAACAGAGCCAAGCGAGTTATATAAAAAGATACCTATACTGAATAAACAAGAAGAGAGGAAAACAATGACATTATTTACAACAAAAATCGAATATATAGACTATTTTAAAGATAATCTTGCAGGTGAACGGAAGAAAAGCAAAGAATTGGACGAATATCTAACCAAACAGTTCTATCACCTGGAGCAATTAACAAACACGATCTCGCAAGAAACGTTTTGGCAAGACTTTCCAAAGATACTAGGAATTGATGCAAAATTAAACTTGATCAGCGAATTGATTCATTATGAGGATTTTTCAGATACTGAAATTATCCGACTCGCTGAAAATGATTATCGAGACTATTTCAAAGAGTTATGCGGGTTTAATTTAAAAACAGAATCAAAACATTCAATGGTCTTTAATATCAGATAGTTCTCAATCTTTGGCATTTTGTAAAAGGAGTGGTGACAAGTGGTACACAACTTGAGGCGCTTGTTTATGGTTAGTATCATGGTTTTTGGTCAACATGTTCTCGTTTCTGCAAATGAAAGTGACAGCGAACCACAAATAGGGAACATAATAATGGCGGAAAAAGGTATCGGATTTGAGCAACAGGAAGATGGTTGGATAAATCGTTACGAAGAGTTGATTCCCCCTACGATAGATTCTTCTACAGATGAAGCTGTCAAGGAGTCTACTTCACAAGAGAGTGAGGCTGATGATCAATTTCAGACTAATGATTCTAGCGAGATAGAGAGTGAAAGGAAACATTCGGCAAACGACAGGACCACAGGTGTTTGGGGTTCTGTTTCATGGGTGTGGGATAGCCAAAATGCAACCTTAATCCTGCAAGGAGGTAACGCAGGAAGTGTTGATACAGCTCCTTGGAAAATATATACAGCTGTTCAAAGTATAATTGTGGAAGGGACAGTTGTTTTACAACCAAATGCGGCCAATCTATTTCAGAATCTTAAAAATCTAACTTCCATTGATGCTTTATCCTTTGATACAAGCCAAGTAACAACATTCGATTTCTTGTTCGCGAATACTGATTCTTTGGAAATATTAAATTTGAATGGTTGGGATACTCGTAATGTAAGGTCTATCAACAGAACTTTTCATCATATGACTTCCTTAGTTGAGCTTGACATTAGCAGCTGGAATATGAAAAGTGTAGGGAGTGCTTCAACGAACTCCTGGTTTATCTTTGAAGCACGAAATCTACGAACGATTCATTTAGGAGAAGATACAACGTTTTTACATATGAGTAGTTCTGCTAGACCCGTTTTTTCTACCGAGGTTCCTTCAATAGAATACACAGGAAACTGGTATCATTCAAAAGATCATCTTGGGAATGAATCAGAAGAAAGAGTAGTAACCCCTCGAAGAACATTGTTAACTACCTTTTACGATGGTTCGAAACCAGGGACCTATCAGTTAGAAAAGAAAGTGTCTCAGCCAGTAACTGTTAAATTTTTGGATATAAATGGAAATGAATTAGCGCCTTCAATAACCTTAGAAGGAGAATTTGGAAGTCAATACAATACAGAAGCCAAAGAAATCTCCGGATGGACCGTGATAGAACTACCAAGTAATGCTTCCGGGGTATTCACAGAGGAAGTACAAGAAGTGATCTATAGGTATGAGGTGACCCCGGTTACTCCTGTAGATCCCCTGCAGCCAGAAGTAGAAGTCGATCCGGAGAATAAACCGGAACTGCCGAACAATCAAGGCTTGTTAAGTATTGACTTTGTATCTTCATTTAACTTTGGCACTCAGACAATCTCTGTTCAAAACCAAATCTACTATGCCAAGGCTCAGCGTATATTCCATTCAAATGAGACAACCTATACGTTCGAGAATCGACCAAATTATGTTCAAATCAGCGACAGACGATCAGAAGATGAACAAAATGGCTGGCAACTTGCTATTACTCAACAAGGACAATTCAAGACGCAAGAAGGGCGTGAATTGGAGGGAGCGAGTATCCAATTTACCAACCAGCAACTCCAAACAGCACAAGGTGGTAAAGAACCCAAACTTTTCCAAGAAGAAGCCGTCGTGTTAGTGCCTAATATGAAACAATTATTGGTAAAAGCTGCGAGCAAGACTGGAACTGGTACATGGATTTATCGTTTCGGTGATCAACATAGTGCAAATAAAAGTGTATTATTAGAAGTTCCTAGTGGAACGAATGCCGAGGTTGCTAGTTATACGACAATTTTTGTCTGGGAGCTAAGTAGGGTTCCAGATATCCACTAACTGATGTATGACAAATGTAATGAAGAGATATAAAGTGAAGCCAAAGAGATCCCTGGTTGGTATGTGGTAGAGACACCAGAGAATGCTTCAGTAATCTTTACTGAAGACCCACAAGAAGTGGTGTACGTGTATGAACTTAAAAATCCTGATTCTAAAGGTAATAATAATTCTAGTAATAACTTGCCAAAGACTGGAGAACAGATTCGTGGTCGAATGATTATGACAACTACTGGAGCTATTATAATTGCTCTTGCTTTTGTAATAGTTAAAAAACGCAATAAAATTAGACAATAAAATTAAGAAAGAGTGTTCAGAAAATGACTAATTTTTGAACACTCCTTTTTTGTAGGTTCAGAAACTTAATAGTTTTTGATACGTTGGTAAACACTCGGTATAATAGGCTTGAGAGTCTTCCATAAACTTATTTCATAAAGTTAAGAGGATTTTGCATGATTTTAGATAACATTTTGGTTTAACCAATCAAGCTGCATTAGACAAGGCTGAAGAAAAACTAAGCAAGCAAAAAGCGAAGGAATTATATGATTCAGGAAAAATAAATGAAATCGAAGTTGGCACGTTTAAAGGCTTAGCTGAAATTCATGAGTTTCTCTTTTCAGAAATCTACGATTTTGCAGGAAAAATTCGAACAGTCAATATCGCAAAAGGAAATTTTCAATTTGCGCTGGTCATGTACTTGGAGCGTTCGTTAAAGCATATTGATCAGCTGCCGCAAACTTCTTTTGAAGAGATTATCAAGAAATATGTAGAGATGAATATCGCTCACCCTTTTCGTGAAGGAAATGGTCGGACTACTAGAATTTGGCTGGCTCTCATTTAAAAAAAAGAATTGCAGAAAGTTGTCGATTGGTGCTTAATCAACAAAGAAGACTATCTTTCCGCAATGGAGCGCAGTCCAATAAATGACTTAGAAATATGCTATTTAATTTCTAATGCTCTGACTGATAAAATTGACGATCGTGAGTTATATATGAAAGGAATCGATGTTAGCTATTTTTATGAAGGGTACTCTGAATATACGATCGATGATTTGTAAGAGCAGGTGGATCAAATGACAAAATATGGCTATGCACGTATTTCAACTACTTCTCAAAGTACGAAGGAGCAAATTCAACAGCTGCTTGAGAACGATGTTGAGAAGAAGAATATTTTTTCTGAAAAATTTACAGGTACAAAACGAGATCGGCCAAAGTTCAATCAGCTTTTGGCTGGTCTCAAGCCTGGAGACGAAATCGTTGTTACGAAACTTGATCGGTTCGCCCGTAATACACGGGAAGCTTTAGAAGTCATTGAGCCTTTGCTTGATGAAACCGTTACGATCAAGGTTTTGAATTTAGGGACAATTGAAAATACGTTGATGGGGAAAATGATCGTCCGCATCTTGAGGAGTATTGCTGAAATGGAACGTGCCATGATCGTAGAACGTACTCAAGAAGGAAAGATTTTTGCTAAAAAGAATAATCCGAACTTTAAAGAAGGACGCCCGAAAGCTACAATTACTCCAAAGAAACACCATGCATATGAACTTCTTATTTCCGGCAAATCATACAAAGAAGTAGAAGCTATCACTAGGTTTAGCCGCAGTACACTTTTTAGAATAAAGAAAAAAATTGAAGAGGATGAGTAAAAAAGTATCAACTATATTAGGATGACTAGTAAAGGAGGACTGGTTTAGCGATGGATATCACCTATAGAAATCTAAATCTGAGTGAGGTTCATTTATTTTGGGATTTGAAAAAGTTATTGGATCAAGAAACTAGGTATATGATGTATGAACCGTCAGAACGAGTGAAAGATGAGGAGAGTTTAAATCAGATTGAAGAGAATATTAAATCAGCCATTAAAAAACGTGACTTTCTTAAGGTAGCATTGAACAATAATAAATTGGTAGGCTATCTATCAGCAGAACGTGGAATTTTTGCTAGAAATCAACATGTAGCCTACTTAACTATTGGAGTATTAAAGGACTATAGCGGACAAGGTATTGCGAAAAAGCTATTTGTATTATTAGACTCATGGGCTAAAGATAATGGGATTGAGAGAATAGAGCTGACAGTTCTTTCACATAATAAAAGAGCCGTTGATTTATATATTCATAACGGTTTTGTTATAGAAGGTGTACGGAAGATATCAATGAAGATAGATGGAGAAAATAAAGATGAGTATTTTATGGCAAAATACTATCATTAGTTTTATGAAAGTAATAATTCAAATGTTGATTGGACCTACAAAGAAAAGAAGTATCTGCTTTGGTTGTGCCAGTTAGATATAGATACCTATGAGACCTTTGAAATGATTCTGGATAAAATTAAGCATATTTGTTTGTTACTTCCTATTCTTCTTATACAACATATATTCAGTGACTACAGCTGCAAGCATATAAACGACGAGACATAAAACAGTATAGACCCCATCTCCAATGAATCCATTCCTATTAAATAGTATTACGATGAAAACAAAAATAAACGACATAGGGAAGAATGTTTTTTGAGCGAACCTCCAGTTTTGATCGTTAGACATACTTTGTTTAGTTCTGTAGCCGATTAGAAAATTTGGTGATGAATTTAATTTGAAAATACTCGCAAGTGATGCTAATAATGAAAGCGTCAGCATAAATAACCC
>OKVQ01000259.1_pt1 | contig 19128 bp, 18 predicted proteins | sample 1606821 | NCBI WGS metagenome assembly OKVQ01 (sample SAMN03281009, study PRJEB24777) | human gut metagenome | isolation source: fecal sample PR192 from 1 month old female Indian infant, vaginally... | reverse complement strand
GCCGGCGGAAATCCCGCGCCCCGACGACGGCAACGCGGGATCCCGCCGTTTTCGCGGCAGACGAAGAACACGTCGAGGCGATGCGCAAGCTGCAGGCCCTCCCCCACGACGCCAGCCCAACCGTCTGCGCAACCGCGATTCCATCGACGGCCGTCCGCGCGCCTACAACCGCAAGTTCGGCCTGTCACGTATCAATCTGCGTGAGAAGGCACACAAGGGCGAGCTGCCCGGCGTGGTGAAATCCAGCTGGTGATCGGACCGGCACAACCGGCCGTCAAGCCGTCTCAGGCCATCTCAATTCACCGGATTCCACCCGCGCGTCCAACGCCATTCTCATCCATATCACCACACAACATCACACAACCAAAGGTTCATAACCATGCAAGAGGGCATCCACCCCGAATACGGCCCCGCGGTCTTCTATGACCGATCCGCCGACAAGTACTTCCTCACCAAGTCCACTTTCCTTCCGTACGCCGCCACCTGCCGGGGCGAACCGCCGTTTTATGGAGTCCACCGCATCCGATCTGGCCAAGCTCGCCAAGGCAGACATCGTGGCTCAACGGCGCCGGCTATGACGGTTGGGCGGAAAGGCGCAGCTTGACAAGAAACGCCAGACCATCGGGAACGCGGGCGACCTCATGGGCGTCAACGCCGCCTACGCGGACAAGGCCGGGGCCGGTTCTGCCACCGCCGCCACCGTGCAACGTCACTTCAACGACAGGAAGAAACCCTCAAGGAAATGGACAACTGGCCCACGTATTACCCGGTGTCCATGAGCAAGGAGGAAATGGCCACCGAGATGCTGGCCCACTGATTCGCCATCGGCCCAGGCAACCATGTGCAAAGTTCCCCGCATATCGATGTGTACCATCGGCATGCGGGGAACTCGCATATTATCTCGACCACTATCATGCGTACGGTGCTAATATGACGGCGATATGGCAGGTGATATTCGCATGAAAGAACCTCGCACGCAGCGCACGGAACAGGTGAACACCGCGCAACAGGACCATTCGGCGAACTATTTGTTTCTGATTATCGGCACGCCGCTGGTGGCGTTCCTGATTGCGGCTTCCGCGATGCTCGAGTCGCGTGGGTTTCCGGTTCCGCTGGTGCGTATCGGCACCGGTGCCGCGGGGCTTATCCTGCAGGCGATTCCGTTCATGCTGCTGGGCGCGATGATGTCGGCCGCGGTCAGCACGTTCGTCAGCGCCGATTTTCTGGCCCGCCACATACCGAAATCGTTGGCCGGCGGACTGGCCGCGGCATTGGTGGCCGGTCTGTGCCTACCGGTGTGCGATTGCATGGTGGTGCCTACGTTCGCGAATCTGATGCGCAAACGCCTGCCGCTGCCGTGTGCGGTGACGTTTCTGTGCGCAGTGCCGGTGATGAATCCGATGGCGATATGGTCCACATGGTTCGCATTCACCGACAAACCAGGAATGGTGGCGGCCCGCGCGGGGTTGGGCATGGTAGTGGCGATAGTCGCGGGGGTGTCGTTCGCGGTGTGGCCGCCCCGCTCCCCTGCGGTGCGTGAGAGGCCGCTGACGATTGGGCGGTCGTTGGTTTGCGAGGATTGTGCAGGGGCGACGGGTGATTCGCCTGAGAGCCACCCCCCAGTCGGGCTTTGTCGACAGCCCCGCCGGCGGGGCACGGGGCGTGGATTGGAGCGGTTCACGCATTTCATTCGGCATACGCATGACGACTTTATGCGGATGATGCCGATTCTGCTGTTCGGCACGATCATTGCCTCCATCATGCGCACCGCATTGTCGTTGTTGACCAACGGTTCAAGCACGCTCGATGACGCTGGTGCCATCGTACTGATTCTGGCGGCGATGGGACTGGCGTTCCTGTGTTCGCTGTGCTCTACGTCCGATGCGGTGATCGCCGCCAGCATGATTGGCGCGCTGCCGGTCTCCGCCATGCTTGCCTTCCTGGTCTTCGGCCCGATGCTCGACCTCAAGAACACGCTGATGCTGGCCACGGAATGCCGGCCACGGTTCATCATCCGGTTCATCGCGACCGTGGCGGCGGCCTGCTTCCTCGCCGCGATTGCCGCCCATCTGGTGATGGGAGCGTAGCCATGAAACGCAAAGTCACACTCCCCGACCGCGTGGAGGCGCTGTGTTTCGCGGCGCTGGGCGCGGCCATCACCTATGCAGCGGTGGGCGGATCATACACCACGCTGACCACGCCGCGTTCGCTGCCGTATCTCATCATCGGTGCGGTACTGCTGTTCGTGCTGGCGACCGCAGCATGGCTCGGACTGTTCCATGCCACGGAGCGTTCGGTTTTACGGTTCCTGATCGCCTTGATTATTCCGGCGCTGCTGATCGCCGTGCCGTTCCAGCCCAGCAGCGGCAGCGGCGGCTTCGACGAGTACGCCGGTGGCCGCGCTATCGTCATTCCCCGCAGCTCGCACAAGCCTGATGGCTCCTCGCAGCTGCACGGACTCGACACGGCGAACAAGACCCTGACCATCAGCGACGACGAATTCGGCTCATGGTTCGAGCAGATCGACCATAATCCGCAGCGTTACGTCGGTTACCATGTGCAGGTCACCGGGTTTGTGAGCAAGTCGCGTACGTTCGACGCGGACGAGTTCGAGCTGTCCCGCCAGTTCATGTCCTGCTGCATTCTCGACATGACCCCATTCGGGTTCATAGCCAGCTCCGGCAAGGCCGGCACCCCGCACAATCACGACTGGGTCACCGTCGACGCCGTCATCAAGCAGGGCGCCTACGGCTCCGCCGGCCACGAGCGCCAAGGCCTGATACTGCAGGTCCGGTCGGCCAGCAAAGCCGCAGCCGCCCCGACCGGCTACTTCTACTGGCAGTAAATGACGCGTCTCCCGAAACGGAAAGCACTGCGCTGCGCCATGACTCGCCCCATATCGGCAGAAATCCCGCGTTACAACGAAAGGTACGCGGGGGCTCTGCCTTTATAGGGCTCAAAACTGGCAGAAATCCCGCGCAGGCCTCGTTGAAACGCGGGATTTCTGCCAGTTGATTCAAATCATGTGACAACATGCCGGGCATCTGATTTGCTTTAATAACGATAATGAATATCATTTGTTAACGGAAAGGGGCATAACGTCATAAGCATCGAGCAAACCGCGACCACTCGGCGCGTGACGCGACCCCGACTCCTCATCACCCAGGTCCTGGCGGAACTATCCCGATTCGCCACGGCCCAGGAAATCACCGACATCCTGCGCGAGCGCGGCACGCGCATCGGCACGGCCACCGCCTACCGCAATGTGTAGATGATGGCCTCCCAAGGCGAGCTCGACGTAATCCACGTCAACGGCGAGGCCCTCTACCGCGAGTGCTCGGACCAGCATCACCACCATCACATCGTATGCCACGAATGCGGGCGGACCATCGAAATCGAGATTCCCGGACTTGAGCAGTGGATCGACAAAGCCGCCAAGCAGTTGAAGTACCAGACCATCGCCCACGAACTGGAGATTTTCGACCTGTGCCCCAAGTGTGCGGCGAAGCATGCCATCGAACCGCCTCTCAGCGTCGGCACCTCACCAAAGGATGGACCACTGACGACGCCAGACGATACTGGCCGTCGGCGCTCGAACAAATAATGGCGCGGTCCCGACGCTACTGGCCTTCAGCATCGGTGCCCTTCCAATCCTTGGCGCAATAGCGACGATATAAGCTCCACTCGCATCGTTAGATTGCCAACGCCTGGCGCAGCACCGACGCCAGACACGCTCATCGTCGTCGTTCCACCAATATTTGGATTGGTACCGCCACCACCTATACCAGGCGTCGACACTCGGCCAACAATCGGCCCGTTACCGACACAAAACTGCATGAGGTCTCATTGCTCTTAATAGCAGCAATGGGCCTGATAATCACTTTCACCAACTTTCGCCGCTACTGTCTGCCGCCCTACAGTCACAGACGAACAAACGCTGAAAGGAACAACAATGACTATCAAGACCATCGATGAGCATGCTTACGAGATCGTTACCGAAGAGGGCACCTTCGCCGTCTGCAAGGACACGCTGGCCAAGTTCGACGCCACCAAGCACGAGCACGGCGTGGCCGCCTGTGGCCGCTGCGGCTGCTGCTTCACCGGCGACTGCTGCGACGACACCGGCTGCGAGCACAACCACACCGAAGAGTACGGGGGCAAGGCTTGCCTGCACGCTTGCCACGAGAACCGCGAAGGCCACGAGTGCGCCTTCTGCCACCTTGCCTTCGACACCAACGAGAAGTGCCACGATGAGATCCTGGCCGACCTCAAGGAACTCAAGGCCGAGCTGGCTGTCTGAGTTTTAGGTTTCCGATTTCTCCTGCGGATTGACCCCTCTCAGGGAGGGGGCCAAATTCCGACACGAACCACCGCGCTTACCGTATGATGTATACGGGCGCGGTGGTTTTGTTTTTCTCGATGATGGCGCAGATTTGCTCGGGTGCCTCCTTGCAGCCGCGCCGGATCCATAGCCAGATAATCGATGAGACGGCGGAGACCAGAATTTCCAGCGCATAGTCGTGCGGAATGCCGCTGTAGCTCAGCTCGGCACCCACACGGGCCGCCTGCCCAAGCAGCATCTGCTTCAACACATCCTTGACCCGGTCATACATCTGCATATCGTTGCCCGAACGGGACAGTGCGTCGAAGAACGCATACTCACGCTTGACATAGCGCAACGCCTCGGCTTCGTGTTCCAGTTCTACAATCTGGTGGCCAACCTCACGGCCAAGGAGAACGTGGAGCTCGCCTCCGAAATCATGAAAGACGCGCAGGAACCGACCCAAGCGCTTATCGACGTGGGGCTTCAGGACCGTATCAACAACTTCCCCGCGCAGCTTTCGGGCGGCGAACAGCGGCGCGTGGTCATCGCCCGAGCGGTGGCCACGAACCCGAAGATTCTGCTGTACGACGAGCCGACTGGCGCTCTGGACTACAACACCGGCAAGCAGGTGCTGCAGATTCTGCAGGATCAGAGCCGTAAGAAGGGTGCGACCGTGGTCATTGTGACGCACAATTCCGCCATCGCGCCGATTGCCGACCGCGTGATCCACATGCATGACGCGCGCGTCAAATCGATCGAAGTGAACGAGCACCCGATGGATATCAAGGATCTGGAGTGGTAAGCAGTATGACCGATCTCAACGATTTCACCGAAACGACCAACCTTACGCCCGCGACCGACTCCGCAGCCGATTCCGCCGCAAATTCAGCAAACGACTCCTATACCGCGCCCGGCAGAACGCCCCACGCGCACAAGGCCAAGCGCAACCGCCGACGCAACGGGTCATTCCATAAGCGCATGCTATGGAAAGACATCCGCGTCACCATGGCCAAATCCAAGGGTCGATTTGCCTCCATCGTGAGCCTGATGGCGCTTGGCTCCTTTGCGCTCGTAGGCCTGTTCGTCACCGGCCCGGACATGCAAATAACCGGCACCGACTTCTTTAATCAGAACAATCTCGCTGACATAACCGTCATCAGCGATTATGGCCTGACCAAAGCTGACGAAAACATTATTCGCAGCGCGCCGAAGTGGCCAAGGCGATGAAGGGCGGGGCCGTCTCCGAGTCCGCGCCGATCTACTACGAGGAGATGTCGAAAGTGGCCGGCACGGAGAACGACAAACAGTCGATTACCCTGATCGCCACTGATGACGCCTACAATTTCGGCGACTACATCACCCTGCGTTCGCGCACCGGGCACAAGCCGCAGGTGCTCACCGACCGTGGTGCGATCATCTCCGAACGCATGGCGGAGATGATGGACGCCAAGGTAGGCGACACGATTACCGTCACCGATTCGAGCGGCACCGAGCGCAAGGTGCGCGTGGACGGCATCACCGAAATGCATATCGGGCATTTCATGTTCATGACTTCGGGTGGCTATAAGCACGTGTTCGGCGAACAGTACCAGTCGAACGCCTATATGGTGAGGCTCAAGAACCATGAGACCTCCAATGTGGAGTCGCGTAGCGCCAAGCTCATAAAGTTGGACGGCGCGAAGGGCATTGTGCAGAACACGACTTCGAAGAAACAGGTGGCCACAATCGTCGACTTGCCGGATCAGATCATGGAAGTGCTGATTCTCGCGGCTGAGCTGCTGGCCGTGGTGATCCTCTACAATCTGACGAATCTCAACGTCTCCAAACGTATCCGCGAACTGCCGACCATCAAGGTGCTCGGCGGACTCGGCGTGCTGGTCTACCGGCGGTTGAAGACGGTCGACATGCTCGGCGCCCTGAAGTCGGTGGAATAGCAGCGGAATAACAAATGGGATCGGCTTTGAAGCCGATCCCATTCAATTATTCGCTCACTGCTTTCTGAGCCTTCTGCGCTTTCTGCTCCTTTTGGCAATCAGGGCATAGTCCGAAGACCTCCAGGGTGTGGGATTCGACGGTGAAGCCGTGGCCGTCGGCCACTTTGCGCAGCCAAGCCTCGCTGGGCGGGTCGATTTCCACGGTTTTGCCGCAACGCTTGCACACCAGATGGTGGTGATGGCCGTCATCGCCGCACAGGCGGAACAGCTGCTGGCCATCCAGACGGATCGTGTCGGCAGCGCCGGCATCGGCCAGGGCGTTGAGCTGACGGTACACGGTGGCCAGGCCGATTTTCGAGCCCTCGTCCTCCAACCTGCGGTGCAGGTCCTGGGCAGAGATGAACTCCTCACAATCGGCCAAAGCAGCGCGAATGGCGTCCTTCTGCTTGGTCTGGCGCTCGATATGTTCAACCATGGGTCCGCTCACGCCTTCTTCAAATCATCCCAGCAGCCGGTGGCTTCAAGATCGGCAACCGTCTTCACCGGGTCGTCGGTCAGCACAGTAATGTGACCCATCTTGCGGTCGTGGCGTACTTCGGCCTTGCCGTAGTCGTGCACATTCCACTCAGGATGGGTGGCGATCAGCGCGCGCGTCGGCTCCACATGCTGGCCGAGCACGTTGACCATCACAGCCGGCGAGAGCAGCTTGGGCTCAGGCATGGGCCAGCCGGCGATGCCGCGAATGTGGGCGTCGAACTGGTCCATCGAGCAGGCCTCAATAGTGTAATGGCCTGAGTTGTGCGGGCGCGGCGCAAGCTCGTTGACGATGACCTGATCATCCTTGGTGATGAACAGCTCGATGGCCAACGTACCGGCCAGCTCAAAGCCCTTGGCCAGACGAATCGCCAGCTCATGCGCCTCACGTGCCACATGCTCGGAAACCTCAGCCGGGGCGATGGTCATGTGCAGGATGTTGTTACGATGCTCGTTGCGCACGATCGGGAAGGTCACGAAATCCTTACCGTTGCCGGACACCAGAATCGAGGCCTCGAACGCGAAGTCCACAAAGCCTTCCAGAATGCTCGGGGGGAAACCGCCGCCGCGATCACCTCGCGCGCGAATCTTCTCGAGGTCGGCATCGGAGCGCAGCACCATCTGGCCGTGACCATCGTAGCCGCCCGAAACGGTTTTCAACACGGCCGGGTAATGAATCTCATCCAAGGCGGCGTCAAGCTCATCGAAGTTGTTGACGGCGCGCCACGGTGCGGTGGCGGTGCCGTGATCGTTAATGAACTGCTTCTCGTGCACACGGTGCTGGGTGACGCGCAGCAAATCGGTGCCCTGCGGGGTGGCGGTGATGCCGCGCACCTCATCGATGGCGTCGGCATCCACATTCTCGAACTCGTAGGTGAGCACGTCGGATTGCACGGCCAAATCATGGATGGCGGTCTTGTCGTCGTATTCGGCGGTGATCTGGAAATCGGCCACCTGACCGGTTGGGCAGTTTGGCGTCGGATCGAGCACGCCAACGCGGAATCCCATATAACGGGCGGATAAAGCCATCATGCGACCGAGCTGACCACCTCCGATGATGCCGATGGTCGAGCCCGGCATCAGCATGGAGACGCGGCCGCCGGTTTCCTCAGACAAGCTGGGCATTGGATTCGGCCACCTTTTCCTTCAGTTCGTTACGGTAATCCTCGAGCTTGGTCGCCAGCTCCGGCTCAAAGGCGGAGAGCATCTGCACGGCGAGCAGACCAGCGTTGGTGGCGCCGGAGTTGCCCACGGCAGTGGTGGCCACCGGGATGCCGCCGGGCATCTGCACGATGGACAGCAGTGAATCCCAGCCGGAGAGCGCATGGGAACGCACGGGCACGCCGATTACGGGCAGCGTGGTCTGGGCGGCAATCATGCCCGGCAAGTGGGCAGCGCCGCCCGCACCGGCGATGATGACCTTGAGACCGTTGGCACGAGCATTATGCGCGAACTCGGCCATGAGCTCAGGCGTGCGGTGTGCGGAGATGACCTGCTTGTGGTAGGCGACGCCAAACTGATCGAGAATATCGCAGGCGCGCTTCATGGTCTCCCAGTCGCTGGAAGATCCCATGACCACCGCGACTTCAGGCTTGGATTCATTTGCCATTATCATTTACTCCCTAGTTATTGAGAATACGTCCACTGTACGCCCGGGCGCTTACTTCGACATGCCTTACAGCTCAATGGCGATTTTGCCGAACACATTGCCTTCTATCATCTTGGCAAAAGCCTCAGGAGCGGCATCCAGACCGGAGAATACGGAATCAATCGCCGGATGCAGATTGGCACGTTCCACAAAGCGCAGCAAACGAGCAAAATCCTCACGCGAACCCATGGTGCTGCCCTGCACGCGGATGTCCTGGAAGAACAAACGGGTCAGCTCAGCGCCGGGCTGATCTCCAGTGGTAGCGCCGCAGATGGCAATGGTGCCGCCCGGTCGTACGGATTTCATCGAATGACTCCATGTGGCCGCTCCTACAGATTCAATCACCGCGTCCACCTTGCTGGGCAGGCGGGCACCAATCTCAAATGCGGCATGAGCGCCGAGCTTCAACGCCTTGGCTCGCTTGTCCGCTTCACGTGAGGTGACGAACACCTCAAGGCCGGCTGCCTGCGCAAGCTGAATCGCCGCGGTGGATACGCCGCCGCCGGCGCCTTGAATCAGCACGGAGTCGCCAGGCTTCACACCGGCCGCGTCGAACAGCAATGAATATGCGGTCAGCCAGCTGGTGCCCAATGCCGCAGCCTCAATCTCGGTGAGATTGGACGGCTTGGCAAACACATTGGCGGAAGGTACGGCGGTTTTCTCGGCCATGGTACCGGGATACTTCTCCGAAAGAATCGTGCGACGCTCCCCCGGAGCCACACCGGCACCATCAGTACCGACGAACGTGTACAGCACTACCTCTCTACCGGCCTTCAGCCCATGCTTGCCGGGAATGTCCTCGTCCAGAATGCCCACGGCATCGGTGCCCAGGATCATCGGCGTCTGTTCGGCCGACAACCCCACGCCCTGCAGAGACCAGACATCATGATGATTCACGGTTACGGCACGTACCGAGACGGTCGACCAGAATGGCCGGCTCTGCGGCTCGGGCTGGTCTCCCACCGCCAGCACGGATAACGGGTCATCATGATTGACGGCAGACGCATATACGGCCTTCATTGCATGCTCCTTGAAGATCGGCCGGCCACCACAAGGTCCGGCAAATTACCTCCTTTATTTTCCCACACAACACTCTGTGAACACCGCCCATCCATGCTGCATGCTGTATCAAATCCGCTATCCCTCCTCATCGCCGCAGTATTTGCAGCATTTACGGAGATGTTGAGGGTATTGCCCTCATCCGCGCACGTTGCCGCCTGCGCAGCGCTAGCATGTCGATTTCGGTATGAATTGTGGAGGGAGATTCGAGGATATGCATAGCATGCCGGGAAACGGAATCAGTGCACACGATGCCAGCGGCGCAATCGACAACACTCATTCCACCGACTCAGGCAATCTCGCCGATGTCACCCTGCTGCGTCGCATTACCAGCCCTGCCGACGTCAAAGCACTCTCCCCCAATACGCTGAATGAGCTATGCCGCGAAATTCGCACCACCCTACTGCATTACGGCCATATTCACGGCGGGCATATAGGCTCCAATCTGGGCATGGTGGAAGCCACCGTCGCACTGCATCGCGTGTTTGATTCACCGCATGACCGCATTGTGTTCGATGTCTCCCACCAAAGTTACGTGCATAAAATGCTCACCGGCCGCGTTGCCGCCTATCTGGACACAAACCGATTCGGCGACGTGACCGGATTCACGAACCCGGACGAGAGCGACCATGACCAGTTCGTGCTGGGGCATACCGGTACCTCAATTTCATTGGCCTGTGGATTGGCGAAAACCCGCAATATGGAGGGGCCCGATAGCGGCATCGGCAATGTAGTTGCTGTTATCGGCGATGGTTCGCTAAGCTCGGGCGTGGCATTTGAAGGCTTGAATAACGCCGCTGAGCAAGGCGGCAATCTCATTATTGTTCTCAACGACAATGAGATGTCGATCGCCGGTGATTTCGGCGGCATGTACGGGACACTCGCCCGGTTGCGCGCCTCGGGCGGCACTGCACAACCGAACCTATTCAACGCATTCGGACTGGATTACCGTTATGTGGAGCATGGCAATGATGTGGATGCGCTGGTAGCGGCATTTGAGGAAGTACGCAATATCGACCACCCTGTTGTGGTGCATATCCACACGTTGAAGGGTGCCGGCTACGACGGCGAGCCCACCAGTTCCGCCACCGGAATCCACCCGTCCAGCAATCTATCGCACTGTGAACCGTGGCATTCGGATCATTGTAATCTGTCCGACCATGAACCGCATGAGGGTCAGTGCGAAGCCTCCCATTGGCAGAACCCGGATTCCGCCATCGGCAAGCCTGATGATCCGCGCAAATATTATGGCAAGATGGCAATGGCCGCGCTCGAACCGCGATTTGCCAGCGAACCGGGATTGGTGGTCATCTCCCCCGCCACGCCAGGGTCGAACGGCATCACCCATGAATTCCGCGAACGCGCAGGCTCGCATTATGTGGATACGGGCATCACCGAATCGCATGCCGTGGCTTTCGCAGCTGGCATCGCACGGGCTGGCGGCACACCAGTGGTGGCCACTACGGCCTCATTCTTCCAACGCGCCTATGACCAGTTCTTCCAGGAGATGAGCCTGAACCGGTCCCGGGTGACGGTGCTTGATTTCCTAGGCGGCCTATCCGGTTCCGACAACACGCATTCCGGCGCGTATGACGTGGCGATGTTCGCCAATATTCCTGGCATCACGATGCTGGTGCCCACTTCGGCAGATGAGTATCTGGCCGATTTGGCATGGGCGACGCTGCCGGCTGGAGCCGATGGAGCTCCCGATGGGCCGGTGGTGATTCGGGTGCCGGGTGAGGCGATTCTGGCTGCGGAACGGGAGCCGAGTTTGTTGCCGGTGACGGGTGGACGGGTTCAGGTTGGCCACCCTCAGTCGAGGGTGTCGACAGCTCCCGCCAGCGGGAGCGAATCCGCAGCACACCGAGTTGCTGGCGTAACGGCTCAGCCCACCAGCGGGAGCGACCCCTTGGCTTGGCGTATTAATCAGACTGGTTCGCGGGTTGCGATCGCCGGATTGGGCAACGCATATCCGCTTGCGGAGCAGGTGGCTGCCGCGTTGACCGCCGAACATAGCATGAAGGCAACGGTCATCGACCCGCGCCAGTGCACGTCGTTGGATGCGGATGCGCTGGAATCGTTGCGTGAAGGCCACGAGCTGGTCGTCACGCTTGAAGACGGGCAGCTGGAAGGCGGCTGGGGTGAGAAGGTGACCGCATACTATGCGAATCATCATGTCTCGGACAGCAGCCGTAATCCTCGTGTGCTGAACTTCGGCGCAGCCAAGGAATTCACCGACCGCGTGCCGCTGGGCGAACTGAACGAACGTTATGGACTGACGGTGGAGCAGGTGACAGAGGCGATCACTCGTTGTTTTTGATGGCATCCAGGGCCGGGATTTTGACGGCTTTGTTGGCCGGACCGAAGCCGAACAGCAGGCCGATTAGCGTGGAGAACAGCACTGCAAACAGGAACAGCCACCACGGAATCACCGAATAGCGGGTCACGTCCTCACCTCCGACCAATGCCTGCCACATAATCATCCATATGGATGTGCCACCAGCACCATCGCCGGAACTTCCGTTTGAGCTGCCGACCATGCCGCCCGCATACATCCTGCCGGCCACATTGATGCCCAACGATATCAATCCACTCAGCATGCATCCGATCAATCCGCCAAAGAATCCGATTGCGCCGGCTTCAGTCAAAAACATGACGCGGATATCACGCACGTAGCAGCCGAGCGCCTTCATAATGCCGATCTCGCGCGTGCGCTCGGTCACGGACATGACCATCGTATTGGCGATGCCGATGGCCGCCACCAACAGAGAGACCGCGCCGATGCCGCCCAGAATCAGCTGAATCGCTCGCGACTGCTCCTCCAACGACTTGCGCATGTCCTCATAGGACGAAGTCTCGTAGCCAAGCGCCTTAATCTGCGATTCCACTTCGGGCACGGAGGAAAGATCCGCAGCCTTGACCAACACCTGATCGTAGGTGACGGTTTTTTTGGCGGCGGCCGGATCGACTTTGGCGCGCAAATCCTTGAGCGCCTGCAAATCCATGACCAGACCGTCCGCCGTGGCATATCCCTTGTTGTAATCACCGCCGATAATGCCGGACGCACGCAGATCGATGGTGACGTTGTCGGATTGGTCGCTTCCAACAGTCGTTCCGCCTCCCCCGCCGTACATGTTCTGCACATATGGGTCGCCCTGATAGTTGGTTCCGGTGGTCAGGCTGATTTGCGTGGTGAGCGGGTCGAAGAACGGGTCCTCATCCTGATCCGGCTCGCATTCGCCGGTGGCCGAATTGAATGTGCAAGACGAATAGCCGCTGCCACGGGTGCCGGTACGCATCTCACCGTTTTTCAACGTGTCCATGAACCCGTAAGCAAACCATTCACCGGCAAGAACCTGGTCTTTGGTGGTTGGCTTGCTGCCATCGACCATTTTGTAGCCCATCTGTTCGAACTGGCTCATATCGATGCCCATGATCTGCACGTGATCGTAGATGTACCGTCCACCTGCGCCGGCCTTGGCCGTGACGTTGTAGGGGAAGTCCATTATCGGAGTCACGCCGGATACGCCGCTCATCGAGCGGAACGATTCGAGCGCTTTGTCATCGAGCTTGGCATCGCTGGATGCCGACGATGATCCGTTCCCGCCGCCCATCGGCCCGGCATAGCCGCCACTGGTGTAGACGGTGACGATGGATAGGTCGCCCATCGATTTGAGCATTTTTTCATTCTGCTCGTTGATGCCCTGCCCGAGGGAGATCATGAGCACAATCGAGCAGCATCCGACGATGACGCCCAGCACGGTCAGTATTGTGCGGGATTTACGTCGCCATAGGTTCTGTCTGCACAGTCGCAGAATGTCGCTGAATCGCATGGCCGGAACTTTCAGACTGTTTGAACGGAACCGTCAGATTGGCCCGAGTCATCGGGCATAATCTGGTTCGGCTCGGCGGCGGCGTTCACCGGCTCGATCACCGTGGTCGGCGTGGCATCGGTGGACGGGCTGATTGCGGACGTACTTGTCGCGTCGCCGCTTGCAGTGGCGTTATTCGCGGTGGCGCTATCCGCAGCATCGCTCACAGTCTTGCCGCTTGCAATATCGCCGCCGGACTGAGTGTCTAATTTGCCGTCGGCATTGCCGTCAGCCCAGTCATCCCACTCTTCATCAATCTCGCTCTTGGCTTTCTTCTTGCGATGGCGACGCACCAGCAGAACGATACCTACGATTACCGCAACCGCAACGGCTGCCGCTGCCGCCCATACCCACCATGGCAAACCCTGGCTGGCATTCTGATTCATATCGGGATCGACCCTGCTTGGATCATCCATCGGCGCCGCATCAGCCACCGAGAGTTTGACTGGGAACTCTTTGGTTTTGCTCTGTCCATCGGAATCCTCATAGGACACTTTGAGTGTGGCGTTGAGTTCACCGGAAGCGGTGGGAGTGAAGGCATAGCCAATAGAGCCGGTGGCCCCGGAAGCCACATTGCCCACATACTGGGTCTTCATCGTCGCGTCAAAACCCTCTCCCTCCATCGTGGCCTCAACGTTGGCGATGTCGCCCTTGCCCTTGTTCACATATTCCAGCGTGACCGTGGTCTCCTGACCGGCCACAATCTGGTCCGACGGCACCGGATCGCCAACCTCGAAGCGATCGGGCTGGCTGATTGGCACGGCTATCTTCACGTCGGACTGGTTCGAGGAGCGTGTGCCGGAGTCCAGATATTCATACCTGAAACTGACAGTCACCGGCTGGGCACCGCTTTTGGCCGAGGCGAGCGCCTGCATCGGCACAGTCTGGCTCAACGAATAGCCGGCCCACAGCGCATCGAAATAGAAGGTGTTCGTGCCGCCCGCAATGGCGAAGCTTTCGCCGCCGTCCACCGTGACCACCATGTTCGCGACGGCCACCTGACCCATGTTCTGGAAGGTGAAGTTCAAGTCGAATTTGGCACCGGCAGCCACGGAATCGCCGCCGTAGGTGAAGTTGGTGACGATGATGTTCGGCACCGGCCCGGTCACCGGCGTGGGAGCCACGCTCTGATCGGCCCCCTGCGCGCTGCCGTCATCCGCGCCTACGGCGTATGCCAGATGAGGCAGGGAAATGATGGCGAGCATCATGGATAGCGAGGCAAGCAGGGCAACGATGATGGCAAGCATACGTGTGGTGAGGTGTTTCATCGGGCATCTCCTTAGACGGTTTGTACGGACGGCACGGATGAGGACGGCACTGCAGTAGGTTGGACGGATTGAACGAACTGGTCGGATTGAGCCGACTGAATGGACTGAGCTGAAATCGATTGAACAGTGACGCCTTGGTTGATCTGGTCGCTGACGATACGTCCATCAAGCAGCGTGACGATGCGATCGGCGTAGGCGGCCATCTGCGGGTCATGGGTGACCAACACGATGGTCTGGTTGAAGTCGCGAGCGAAGGAACAGATCATGGTCATGACTTCGGTCTTGGTCTTGGAATCGAGATTGCCGGTGGGTTCATCGGCGAATACCACTTCAGGCTTGGTCACGAATGCACGTGCGATGCCAACACGCTGCTGCTGTCCGCCGGACATCTGCCTCGGATAATGGCCGAGTCGATGCCCGAGCCCGACTCGTTTGAGCACACTGCGAGCCACGCGGTCGCGACGTTCCTTTGGCACTCCGCGGAACATCAACGGCATCGCCACATTTTCCAGCGCCGTCAAATTGGGCAACAGGTTGTACGACTGAAACACAAAACCGATGTGCTTCTGCCGAAATGCCGCAAGTTCACGCTCATTGAGCTTGCTGACCGGCACCCCGCCGATTCGCACCCCGCCGCGCGTGGGCTTCTCCATACCGGCGAGTTGGTTGAGCAGCGTGGACTTGCCGGAACCGGACTCGCCGAAGATACAGCAAATCTGTCCTTGCGGAATCGCCAAAGTAACGCGGTCAAGCGCCACCACGGTCTCATCCTCGACCGGATACTCTTTGCGCAGGTTTCTCACTTCGATAATGGCTCGCGCCACGGGCCCTTCTTCCCTCGTTCGTCGCCATTGGCGGACTTTTCGGCAACAGCCGTTTTTCAGCACATCTGCTGCCAGTGTACAGCTGAAGCACAGCCGCCGCATCCCTTAAGGGTGTTCCCGGGTATGAGAAGGAGGTGGAGGTGGACGTTTCAGAACAAGCGGCGCCGGTATTCGCGCGAAGGCAGGCGTGATACGGGCCAACGCCTCCCGCTGCCCGATATCGGCGCAATGCGGGATACCGGGCGTTCCCCGCTCCGCCTACTACTGGATGATCGAGCATCCCGAAGCCGAGCGTGCGGATCCAATCGCCGGCGACGTGCGCGCGGCCTGGCGCGACGGCCGCGAACGCTACGGCGCCAGGAAGATCAAGGCCGCCCCGGAAAGGAGGGGCGTCACCGCGTCCAGCAGACGCATCGGCAACATCATGCGCGAACACGAACAGGCCGCCGAAGAAGGAGCTCGCGTACCGGAACCACTGCACCACGATCGAGCAGCTGAGGCGCGACCTCAACGACTACGTGTGGCGGTCCGACAACCAGCGGCTCCACTCCACCCCCGCACAAACACCCGAAGAGCCATTTTTCAGCATTTCCATGTCCCATGCAGTCGACTACACCTTGGCTGTACCCTCATCAATAACTAATCGTTGTAGGGCCGCGATGGGCACAAGCGATTTGACTGCAGTGACACTGCTCTAAATCGAGAGCTCCTTCTGGTATTTCCCGACCTCATTCAGTAAGGCGAGCGGTATATGGCATTCGGCTCCCGGATGGGATGCGAGATAGTGCTGTTGTTCCTCGGAAGACTCCTCAAATCGAGTGAGCCGTTCGATGGTCACATCAGCAAGGTTTCGCTCACGAATGGCGGCTTCGAATGCATCCCTCTGTTCTGAATCAGTCCAATAGAAACCGGCATGCTCTGAAATGGGTGTTTTTTCATCGGCCGGAGTCTCCTGAATGAGCAGGGCATGCAATCTAGCCAGTGTTTGCAGTGAGACCTGCTGCGAATCGTAGGCGACGGCCACAGTCTCCACGGCGCCAGCTTCACCGGAAGCAATCTGCTCCCCTGTGGGTCGCGGGATTCTCGATTGTGCGAATCCCGCGACTGTGCTTGTCACACCTTGCACCCGGTCATAGTAGGTCTGGACGCCCCAATAGCATCCCCCTGCCAGATAGACGGTGGGCATATCATTTCTCCAAATCAGCGTACATCGGATAGTTGTTATAGGTGAACGCAGCTTTCTTAATGTCCTTGGAACCAACTGCCGTGATGTTCTGATACCACAACGGAATCTGTGGCAAATCGTTCAGCAGAATCTCTTCGGCTTCCTGATACTTGGCGTTGGCATCATCGGTCGTGGGGGCCGCGGAACCTTCGGCGAGAATTTTGTCGACATTGTCATTGTGGTAGTCGTATTCGTTGTATCCGCCATCGGAGCTGAAGCGCAGCGTCAGATAGTTTTCGATGTTCGGATAGTCCGGGGCCCAACCCGACTGGTATGGAGTGGGCAGAGTCTTGTCGACGGCGGCGGTGCGCAGCTCCTTCTTTGTCGGATATGACTGCGGCTGCACATCGACACCCAGATTGTCCTGCAACTGATGCAAGATGGCTTCAATCCACTGCTTGTCACTGGAATCGGCGTTGTAGGCGATGCTCAATGTTCCATCCCACGGGGAGATGGCATCCGCCTTCTTCCAGAGTTCCTTCCCCTTCTGTGGATTGTATTCGAGGATGGTCTTGTTCTTCAGATTATCGGTGTATCCGGTGATGGAAGGCGCCGAATAATCAACTGCCTTGACACGGGTGCCATAGAAGAGCTTCTTGATGATCAGGTCTCGATCGATGGACAGGCTGATGGCCTGACGGCGAAGTATGCCTTCCTCCCCGCTGAAATGCTTCAGGCGTTCGGGAATGCTGATGCCCTGCGTCTGGGAACCGGCCGCGGTGAACACTTTCACATTCTTATTCTTCTGATAGGAAGAGTAGGAGGTGGCGGGAATCTGATCCAGAAGATCGAGGTTACCGGCCTGAACATCAGCGTATGCCGAGTCCAAGGTCGTATAGAACCGGAAGTCGATGCCACCGTTCTTCGCGGGGAAGTTGCCCTTGTAATCGTCGTTACGAATGACCTTCGCGCCCTGTCCATGCTTCCAGGAAACGAGCTTATAGGCACCGTTGCCAATCGGCTTCTCGCCATACGCTTTAGGATCCTTATAGAATGCTTCCGGAACTGGCAGGAAGCTGACGGAACCCAATTGGCTGGGCAGTGCGGAGTCCGGCGCGTTCAGATTGATCTGGAACGTGTGGTCATCCTTGACGACCAGTCCTGACAGCTGAGCGTCTGAGGGCGTGCCTTCCTTCTGCAGTTCGTCGTATCCCTTGACGATGGAGAAGTACGAGGAGTTCAGCTGGGCGTTGGTCACGTTCGCCGCATAGCTCCAGGCCTTGGTGAACGACTCCGACGTGACCGGCGTGCCATCCGTGAACTTCCAACCGTCCTTGATCTTCACTGTGAACTGGGTTGCGTCCGAATTCGGTGTGATGCTTTCGGCCACTTCATTCACCGGCTTGCCGGACGGGTCATAAGCGACCAGACCAGCGAGGATGGCGCTGAGTATGCGGTCTCCGCCGACTTCACCGGTGTTCATCGGCACCAAGGAAACCTGCGGTTCGGTGCCGTTTACGCTGATGACAGCGTTTGGACCCGTTGACGAATCGTTGGCGGATGATGCCGACTGGGTGCTGCCGCATGCCGAAAGCAGCAGGACTGGTGCCAGAATCGCGGCTATCTTCTTCCATCGAACCATGAATCTTCTCTCCTGTTAATGTTCACTTTTCGATAAGAAACATTATTACCTAATGGAACAGCCAAGGAAGGCAGATTCGATATATCGATTTCTTATAGGACGTTATCCCCTGGTTGATCCGCTGTTGCGTATCCCCTGCACCCAACGCTGCAGCGTGGAGCGCGGGATGCCGTACTCCTCCCTGATCCGCGACGACAGCTTGCCGTTCTCGTACGACTGCACGGTTTGCCGCTTGGACTCCTCCTCGTAATGACGCGGATGATTCTGATCGGCCGTGATGATCAACTCCTTCGTTGCCCTGTCCCGCACGAGACCGTCCAATACATTGCAGCCAATCCATCGTCATGGTGGTTCGTCTCCTTGGCTCTTATCCCCTGTCCCAGTGGTCACACGACCGGTGTCGGGTATCGACCCGACAGCCGTGATACGGCGTGAGGGCCCCGTGCCGCGCATGGTGTTGGTTCATGCGTGGCGCGGGGCCCTCTTGTCGGTTCGGCGGCGGTTGGGTCCGGTTTATTCCGAATCGGTTTCCATGGCGAACGCCTCCCATGGTCCGAGTGTTCCCGTGGTTTTCAGGTTTCCTACGGGATCGTCCGTGTTGGCGATGAGGATCGTGCCGTCGGGCATCGTCTCCAGTTCTCCGGCCGGTGCGGCCTGTGTGGGCGAGAGGTTGATGACGGTGAGGATGGTTCGCTCGTCGAGGGTTCTGGTGAAGGCGATGATCCGATCGTTTCCGGTTGCCACGCGTCGGTAGTCGCCGGCGGCGACCACGGGGTCGGTGTGGCGCAGGGCGATGAGCCGTTTGTGGAACGAGTACACGGAGTCGGGGTCGTCGGTCTCGTCGGCGGCGTTGATCTC
>OKVQ01000251.1_pt1 | contig 19718 bp, 14 predicted proteins | sample 1606821 | NCBI WGS metagenome assembly OKVQ01 (sample SAMN03281009, study PRJEB24777) | human gut metagenome | isolation source: fecal sample PR192 from 1 month old female Indian infant, vaginally... | reverse complement strand
CTTTCAAAGCAAAGCAGATCGCAGCGGCGATTGTTTGTGAAACCGTGGTAGGGATGTTGCTAATGAACTTCTCTTATGTCGTATATGAAACAAGATTTGACCTGCGCTTTTTGCTTTACGCTTTTTCTATGAAGTATCTGGGCTGGAAGGTGACCGTACCAACGATGTTCAATCTAGCGTTAGGCCGTTTTTTGTTTGAAGTATCAAAATCTTCTTGGTTGAACTTATATCTCAGTTTCTTTTTGATGGTGACCCTGACGTTTCTCCATGCTTGGGCCAAGCAGCGGCTTAGTGACAAACAAGAGTTGATTTTATCGATCACCTACTTGATTGTTATCTCCTTTCTATTTGGCTGCTATTTGACTGGCGATATTCAAAAAACGACCTTAATTTATATAGTTTATGGCATTCTTGCTTATACGTTGGCGTTTTTCCTTTACTCAATATTAAATGATATGCAGCGCATTTTGGCTTTAGTCAAAATCGATGATTTGACGCAGTTGAACAACTTTCGTAAGTTTCAAGAGGACCGCCAACGCCTAGATACGACCGAGGTGGACTTATCGATCGCTTTGATCGATATCGATCATTTCAAAAATTACAATGACCGTTACGGACACCGTGCCGGGGATGTGATTTTGCAAGAAATCGCTCGTATTTTTTCGACCTACTGTACGGCTAGCAATCCGGTCTATCGCATCGGTGGGGAAGAGTTTGCGATCTTGATCCAAGGAGACGCACAGGCTGCTGCTTATCTCCTCGAAAAAATCCAAAAGCGCATCCGTTACCAAGAAATCATCTTGGATGCCGGCGATTCGGTCAGCATCACGTTGTCGATTGGGATCGCACAACGGCAAAGGGGCGAGTTGCTGATGCAAACACAAGAACGTGCCGATCAAGCATTGTATCGCGCCAAGCGCAGCGGTCGCGACCAACTCTGTCTTTACTGATGGGGTTGGCTTCTTTTCTTTTTTTGTTTTCAAAAATACTACCTTAAATGAGGAGCGCATATGGAAAATAGTTTAATCATGATTCCTTCGCTAGAACCTGACCACAAACTGCTGGCTTTGGTGGAGAAAATTCGTTTGCATAACCAGCACCTGCCGATTTTGGTCGTGGATGATGGCAGTGGGGTAGCTTATCAGCCTGTCTTTTCGGCATTGGCACAGCAGTTTGGTTGTCAGGTTTTGACCCATCCAAAGAATCTTGGAAAAGGCGCAGCCATCAAAACCGCTCTCACTGAAGTGCTGACAAACCAGCCAGTTGTTGAATTTATGGTGACCATTGATTCGGATGGGCAGCATGAGTATACCGATATGATGGCTTGCTTAGCAAAGGCCCAAGCCCATCCCGACAGTATTATTTTAGGGACCCGATCCTTTGGCAAAGAAGTGCCCTTGCGGAGTAAGTTCGGCAATATTTTGACCCGAAATATCCTACGTTTAGCGACTGGTCTTGCCATCGAGGATTCGCAGACGGGCTTAAGGGTTTTCCCTCGGAAATTCATGACAGATTTGTTGGCGATCTCAGGTGAGCGCTTTGAATATGAAACGCGGATGCTGATCGAAGCCCAGAAACGGGGGTGGCCGATTCTCTCGCAACCGATCGCCACCATCTATATTGAAGAAAATGCCTCTTCCCATTTTCGGGTCTTGGCAGATTCCGTCGCTATCTATAGCGTCTTTTTGAAGTATTTGTTTTCATCTGTGGTCTCCTTTTTTGTCGATGTGATCGCCTATGCGTTATTGATCCATTTCTTGTCTGTCATCGATCTGTCCTCCATCGTGATCGCTTCGTTGGGTGCCCGCTTGATTTCAGCGATCGTCAATTACTACATCAATCGCGAGCTTGTTTTTGGTCAACGGACAAAGAACAGTATGCTGCAGTATTTTTTATTAGTGATCGTACAGATTTTGCTGTCCTCTTTCCTCGTCTACCTGATCTATTTGATCCTGCCGATCGGGGATTCTGTGTTGTTAAAAATAGGCGTCGATTGCCTGCTCTTTTTCTTTAGTTACCATGTGCAAAAAAATGTCATCTTTAAGGAGTGATTGAGGTGGAACAAAAACGTTTGCCTTGGGCGAAAAAAGTCGTTTACTTTCTGGCGTTTGTCTTCTCGCTGATCTATTTATCATGGCGGGGGCTGTATACATTGCCATGGCACGAGTCTTGGTTTGCCCTGCTGTTTGGTTTGCTGCTTTGGGGCAGTGAGATCGTATCGAACTTTACGGGCTTGCTGTTGATTTGGAACAAAAACAAAGCAAAGCCTTTTGAAAAACCGATTGTGTCAGAAGCCGACTATCCAGCGATCGATGTGTTGATTGCTACCCATAATGAAGAAGTGCCGCTTTTATTAAAAACAGTCAATGCGGCAGTTCATATGAAATACCCCGATCCCAAAAAAGTTCACATCTACTTGTCAGATGACACCAACCGTCCAGAGGTCAAAGCACTGGCAGATAAATTTGGCATCGGTTATATCGGATTGACCGGCAATCAGCATGCCAAGTCAGGCAATCTCAATCATGCATTGTCAAAAACCAATTCGCCGCTAGTGGCGACCTTTGATGCAGATATGATCCCTTACTCAGATTTTTTGCTGGAAACAGTGCCATATTTTGTGGCAAATCAGCAGGAACGCCGCAAAGATCAGACCATCAAACCGTTGGGCTTTGTCCAAACACCGCAAAGCTTTTACAATGCGGATCTTTTTCAGTACAATCTTTTTTCAGAAGCGGCGATCCCTAACGAGCAGGACTTCTTTTCCAGAGAAGTCAATGTTTTGAACAACGCCCATGATACAGCTATTTATACAGGATCCAATACGGTGATCGCACGAGAAGCGATCGAAGCCGCCGGCGGATTTCCGACGGACACGATCACGGAGGATTTTGAATTAGGCGCCTTGATCAATTGCCAAGGTTATCGCAGTTTATCAACACTGCAGCCCATGGCCAGCGGTCTGTCTCCCATTGATATCCCAAGTGCCTTAAAGCAGCGGATTCGCTGGGGAAGAGGAGTGGTCCAAAGTGTCCACAATCTCCATCTTTTTAAGAACAAGACGTTGTCTTTGGCGCAAAAAATGGTTTTTTTAAACAGTTATTTGTATTGGTGGTCGTTTTTACGTCGGTTGCTGTTTATTTTCGCGCCGATTTTGTACACCGTCTTTAATGTAAGGGTCGTAGAGACCAACTTTTGGGTCTTGCTGCTGTTTTGGCTGCCAAGCTATACGTTCTTGCATTTGGCGATGCAGGATTTGAGCAGTGATATTCGAACGCAGCGTTGGGGCGAGATCCAGGAAACGATTTTTGCACCTTACCTAGTGATTCCTGTCTTTTTACAAGCCATTGGCATCAAAGAGACCCGTTTCAAAGTGACCAATAAAGCAGCAACTCAGTCTAAAAAAGACTTGTTGTTTGTGGTGCCGCATTTGTTGCTGTTGATTTTGACGATTATCGGCTTAGTGAAGTTTAATTACGGCAAATTCGGTTCAGAGATTTTCTATGGCAGCGTGTTGACCTTCTGGCTGCTGACCCATTTCTTTAACTTAACCTTTGCGGTCTTATTTTATCTCGGTCGCCCGATTTACCGAACGACGGAACGGTTCAGAGCCCATTATCCTGTTGAAGTTTCCGACCAAGACGCCAGCTATTCTTTGATGACAGAAAATATCTCAGAAAACGGCTTGTCCTTCGTTTCTGCCGTTCCTCTTTATTTTCCGCCGGATTCGCCGCTGACTTTTAAAATCACCCGCAATGGCTACCAAGCAGAGATGACGGGAAACGTCGTCCGCGTCTTTTCAGGCAAGGATCGCTGGGTCTATGGGGTTGCTTTACACCAATTATCAGAAAAAGACTACTTGGCTTATTTGCAGATCATTTATGATGGCTTCAATCAAAGCCTACCGGTTCTGCGGGACCCATGGATGACCTTCTTTGATAGTCTTTTTGAGAATCTCGGTAAGCATCTGCTGCAAGCCAAACAAAAGCCATTGCCGCCTCAACGAGTGCCCATACTGACCATTGATCAAAAATGGCACTTTGATGAAGGAACCTATGTGGTCACAACGTTTGGTTTTGACCAGTTCACGCTGACAAAAGCAGAAGAAGTCGAGATGCCGGCTCATCTAACCTTGCCGATCAGTAATCTTGTGCTTCACGCTGAAAAAGCGATGCTTCAACCAACAGAAAATCAAGTGATTTATCAAGTAAGCAATCTTTCCGAGCTGCGTTTTACAGCAGCCTTTCAAGAATGGGTAGACAGCTTGCTGAGAAAGGAGGCAGACGATGATCGAGATCCTGCTGCGATTTAGTCTCTTTGGTTTATCATTAGCTGGCTATGCCTATCTTTTTGTACGAGTTTGCCATTTTCCCAAACACATCAGCTGGATCGCTGCTTGCTGTTTGCCGATCCTCGTTCTTTCCTTTGTCGCATATGGTCCCAAAGGATGGTTGATCTGGGGGGCATGGGTTTTATTTGGTCTTGGCTTACTATTATGCGTTTGGCGTTTTTGGCAGGAGCGATATCAGGTGCGTTGGGGCTTGCAAGAGCCCATCCTGCTGTGGTTTTACGGCTATTTTGCTTTGTTCGTTTTAACCTTGCTTCACAGTCATTTGACCCACTATGACAACTTCTCCCATTGGGCGACGATCGTTAAATTCCTTTATACGCAGGGACAATTGCCAACGGCAGCCGATGCCATCATTAGTTTTACTTCCTATCCTTTAGGCAGCTCGCTGTTTGTTACTTATACAGCGATCATTGTTGGCTATCATGAGAATGTCTTGCTGATTGGTCAATTGATTTTGATTTTCTGTAGTCTGTATAGTTTCTTTGCGATTATTCGTGATCCGAAAAGAAAGCTGGCTTTCGCTCTGATCTTCACCAGTATGGCCGTTTTCAATTATTTTAATATTGCGATTCGAATGAATAATTTGTTAGTAGACTTTATCCTGCCAGTGTTGACTTTAGCTGGCATCGCTGGCTTATTCGCTTTAAAAGGCAAAGTACTACCGTCGATCGGTTTCTTTCTTTTGATTGGCGCCTCTCTTGATTTGGTCAAAAATAGTGCCGTCTTTTTTCTGCTGATTTTAGGCGGCTATTTACTAGTCTGCTTGTGGCAGGCATCAGTTCGTTGGCGGCAACGGCTGGGCATAATGGTTGTAGGATTAGTTGCCATTGGGCTATCTGTCCTGCCGGCGATTCTTTGGAACCTGCATGTCAAAGCGAATTTTCCTAAATCGAAGCATGAAGTCAGCGTGTCCGCTTATAAACAGATTTTTGGCGAAAAGGATTCACAGATACTGCAACAGATTACGGATGTGTTTGTCAAAACCATTACGGATGTTGCGACGATCTCCACGCAAGGGATTCTCTTGATCCAGGTCATCCTGTTGGGCAGTTGGCTATTTGTCCGATTTATCATAAAAAAACGCAATCCATTTCTAAAAGAACTGCTGTTGATCGATGGTATCATTGGGGGGTATTATTTAGGAATCTATGCCATGTTCTTGTTCTCGATGCCCACTGATGAAGCACTGTCTTTGGCAGGGTTCGATCGTTATGCCTCGAGTATTGTGATCTTGGCATTAGGTTTGATGACCTTTTTTATGGTCCGGGGCATTGATCATTTGTATCATGAACAAGCAATCGACCGGCGAAACTACCGTAGTTTTGCCAGCTTGACCACGAAAAAAATCTATCAATACAGCACCTTGATTCTGCTATTTTTTGCGACATTGCTGATCCTCTCAGAAAATAATGGCATGCGTTATGCCAATCGTGAATATGCTGTTTCGATTCCAGCACAGGTTTCAGCCGTTACTGGCGATCGCTTTGACCTAAACCAGAAAAAATACTTGGTGGTCAGTACCAATAAAGAAGCAGTAGACAGCTACTTAGTTGGCTATGTCGGCAAATATTACTTGTTTTCACCTAATGTCGATGGCCGAGAGAATTTCCTCTTATCTGATGCAGAATTTCGCACGCTATTAAAGCAATACGATGAAGTCGTCGTCTTAGAGGAGCACTATACCTTTAATGCCATGACGAAGAAGCTAACAGGCAAAACCTTTGCCCCTGGTGTTTATTCGGTGGCGGAGGTGTTGGGGCGTTAAGGGAAGGAATTTTTCAAGCGTGTCTCGTTATTAGAGAATCAAAAGTTAAAATACCAATGAAATAGACGACAGTTCGTTTGTTCATTGGTATTTTTTTTCTGTTCCCACTGAGTAATATCCTCTATACTATGAAAATACCAAAGGACATGTAAATAATCTGGATTAAATGAAAAAGTACACATGAAAAAAACGGCGCAATATATTCAGTGCCTATGAATTACTGTAATGAATGCAGTAAAAGTAAGTGTTTTCATTTTTTTAAGAAAAAGCTACCATTAGTAATGTAGATGAGGTGATAGTTTCATGATCAGTGAACGGGAAAAAGAAATTATTCGATATCTCTTAGAAAATGGACCAACAACGGTTGCTAAAATTGGGTTGCATATGTCGCTTTCGCAAAAGACAGTTTCGCAATCGCTAAAGAGAATTGATGAATTTTTGCAGGAAACAGCAATAAGGCTTGTTCGCAAACCTAGAGTAGGGGTATTTCTTGATGGAGATTCAGCTGAAATTCTAAAGTATCTTGATGGGCACGAGGAATCAAACTTACCGACGAGCAAAAAAGATCGTATTCAGTTTCTTTGCTTTGAAATACTGAAACAAAAAACGTATTTTACGCGTCAACAACTACAAGATGCACTTTACATCAGTAAATCAACTTTAGAAAATGACATGGGGCAGGTAAGCGAGATCTTTCGTCATTTTAACGTTACGATTGAAGTTTTACCGGGGAAGGGTTCCTTTTTGAATTTGTCAGAACAAGAAAAACGTCGTTTAGCATTTGATTTGATCTACTATTTCTGGGGTGGAAATTGGAAAATAACACAAGAGCAGCAACGCTATTTGCATTCGATTCAAGGAATTCCTCAGTTTGTTAATGATTTTATTAACCTGACAAAGATTTCTTTAGTTGATACGCTCTTACAAGAGTATTTGAAAAAAGAACAAATTACGCTTAATGATGCTGCCTATCACTCACTATTGCTTCATCTAATCATCATGATTGATCGGGTCAAAGAGAAGAATTATCTGACTTTCGAAGAAAGAAGACATCCTTTGATGGAGAATAGAGCTTTTTATCGTTTTATTGCTTCAATAGAAGAAACGTTTTCTCTGTCGTTGCCAGTTTCGGAAGTTCATTATATTTCGCTTCATATCTATGGGGATTCGTTGGTGAAGAAGAATGACTCCGATGATGATTTGCTTGATGAAACGATACGCAAATTGATTCATGAAACGATCTCCCTACGCAATGAAAGTCTTTTGTTAGGATTGGTATCACATATCAAAGAAGCTATTTATCGCATTCAAAAAGGATTAGTCATTCATAACCCTTTTCTAAATGATGTGAAGAAGAATTTCCCTTTGTCTTTTGAGGAAGCGCTTCGATTAGCTCATGCCTTAAATTGGCATTTTTCGATTTCGATCCCCGAAGATGAGGTTGCCTTTCTGGCCGTACACATCCAAGTGATGAAAGAACAACGAGAAGAAAAACAACCTAAGAAAGTGAGTGTCTTATTAGTTTGTAGCAGTGGGAAAGGCACTTCACAGCTATTAGCTGCTCGTATTCGGAGAAATTATGAGCAAATCGATATTTCCAGGATTCTTTCAATTCAAGAGTTGATTCAGACCAATATTTATGAGGACTTGATTTTATCGACAGTGGATTTAAAAATCGATTCGATTCCAACAATCCATGTTTCACCTGTACTGAATAAAGATGAGCAGCGAAAAATAGAAGCCTTTTTAGGAAAAATCGAAGAAAAACAAAATGGTTCTTTCAACCAGTTTGCGAAATTGATTCATGAGGACTTGATTTTTTTAGATCATCATTTTGAAGATTATCAAGAGGTGATTACATTTATTGGGGAGCAATTGATTACTCGTGGGTATGTAAACGAGGAAATGATTGACTCTTCGCTAAAAAGGGAACAGCATTCCTTTACTTCTTTTGGACGATTCGCAACACCTCATGGTACACCAGAATACGTGAAAAAATCAGCGATTGTATTTTTACGTCTTAATAATGAGATCCACTGGGGAAAAACAAAGGTGAAATATGTCTTTTTCATCTGTATCAAAGATGAAACTGTACAAGAACTTGAGGAAATCTATGACACGATGCTTAATGTGATGGAATCAGATGAACGAACCTTCCTCCTTAAAGGGACGAAAGAGGAATTAAAAAAGTATTTACAAGGGGGAACATAAAATGAATATAGAAACACTTCTACCTTTTGAACATATTGTTCTTGGTCTAGAGGCAACCACTAAAGAAGAAGTGGTCCGTCAATTAGCAAAAATATTGGTAACTGAAGGAATTGTTCAATCCGAAAATGAGTATGTTCAATCAGTTATGGAAAGAGAAGATCACTCGACCACAGGAATAGGCAATAATATAGCAATCCCCCATGGAAAAAGTCGTGCAGTTTCTGAACCCGCAATCGTTTTTGCTCGGTTAAAGGCACCATTAGAATGGCAATCCTTAGATGATGAACCAGTAACGGTTGTGATTATGCTTGCTATTCCTGAAGAACATCAAGGAGACACCCATTTACGGATCTTATCAGAAATTGCCATGAAATTGATGGATGAAGACATCACAGAAGCGCTGAAAAGCGAAACAGATAAAGAGATTATCGCGAAACTATTAAGCGAATAAAACGAAGAAAAGGAGAAAGAAGAATGAAAAGAAAAATTATTGCAGTAACGGCGTGTGCCACAGGAGTTGCCCATACCTTTATGGCGGCACAGGGGCTAAAAAAAGGAGCAGCGAAACGTGGGGATTTAATCAAGGTTGAGACACAAGGAGCAACAGGTATCGAAAATGAATTGAACGAGCGGGATTGTCAAATTGGGGAAGTCGTGATTTTTGCCGTTGATACGAAAGTGAGAAATGAAGAGCGTTTCAATGGCAAGGAGATCCTTAAAGTCCCGGTAGCAGCCCCTATAAAAAATGCAGAAAAAGTAATTGAAGATGCATTAAAGCTGATTGATCAATAAAGAGGAGGAAAATCAGATGAAAAAGTTGGCAAGTGAAATGAAAAATCATGTTTTAACAGGAATATCTTATATGATTCCTCTGGTGATTGCCGGAGCAGTTATCATGGCGATTTCTCGAGTAGGCGGATCAATATTTGGGATCGTCGATATTTGGGACGCCTCTCATGGAGAAAGTGCGAATACGATCATCCGATTACTCCATAGCTTAGATGGATTCGGTGGCATTGCTTTAGGATTGATGTTTCCCGTAATATCGGCATTTATTGCTTATTCGATTTCCGATAAGCTAGGGATTGCCCCTGGTCTTGTTGGAGGTATGTTAGTAAAAGACATTAACGCAGGCTTCTTAGGCGCAATTGTTTCAGGGCTGATCGCTGGGTACATCTGCTTGTGGATCAAAAACCATATAAAGCTGCCAAAATCGATGGCATCGGTAGTTCCAGTGTTCTTAGTTCCTGTTTTAGGTACTTTAGTCACTGTCCTACTTGTGAATTATGTGATTGGTACACCATTTGCAGCTATCAATGTGGGCTTAGAGTCATGGTTGAACGGATTGAGTGGCGGAAATGCGATCGTGATGGCGGCAGTTGTTGGGGCAATGGTTGGATTTGACCTTGGGGGACCAGTAAATAAGGCAGCTGTGACAACCGCGATGGCTTTATTGACAAGTAACGTTTATGCACCAAACACTGCAGCGCAAGTGGCGATCATTATTCCGCCAATTGGTTTAGGCTTAGCGACTGTTTTTGCAAAGAATAAATACAATAACGAATTAAAAGAAGCAGGAAAATCGTCGATCATTATGGGTCTAGTAGGCATTTCAGAAGGAGCGATCCCATTTGCGGTGGAAAATCCCCTAAAAGTGATCCCAGTGAATATGATTGGTTCAGCGATTGGTTCTGCAATGGCTGTTGGTCTAGGAGCTGTCAATACAGCCCCAATCTCTGGTTTTTATGGCTGGTTCACTGTAGAAAAATGGCCATTGTATGTTTTATCGATTGCTACCGGCTCATTATTCATTGCGATTTGTACAAGCTTACTACGTTCAAAAGATGCGGGGAAAGAAACAGATACCACGATGGAAGAATTTGACGAAGCTGCTTGGGAAGAGCAGTGGGAAGCATAGCTATGACAAATGTACACATAGTAAACCACACCCATTGGGATCGTGAATGGTATTTTACTTCAATGGACTGTGTCGTTTTGAGTGACCAATTATTTAGTGATGTACTAAAAGAACTAAAGAGGCAACCGACTGCTTCTTTCGTGCTAGATGGACAACTGTCTATTCTTGACGATTATTTAGAACTCTATCCTGAGCGCTTGACTGAGGTCAAAGAGTTGATCGCCAATGGTCAATTGTTCATCGGTCCTTGGTACACCCAAACAGATGCCTTTTTTGCTTCTGGTGAGTCCATCATTCGAAATGCCATGATTGGTATATTTGATAGCAAAAAATATGGCAGCTATATGCCGATCGGCTATTTGCCAGATACATTTGGTTTTAATGCTCAAATGCCAACCATATTGAACGAAGTTGGACTTGATAACATTATCTTTTGGCGAGGCATCGATTTAGGGGAACAGGTCAAATCCCCTTACTTTAAATGGACGAGTTTAAGTGGGCAAGATTCACTGTATGCGGTGAATTTTCCTCAAGGATATGGTGCACAGCAGCAATTGGAGCCAACGAGCAGTTATGTAGATGGCAGACTCGATAAAGGTGTCGATTTTATTAAGAGCTACGCGAATGAACCTGAAATCTTGATTCCAACTGGGAATGATCAGTTAGGCATTGTTTCTGACATAGAAGAAAAACTAACGAAAATCAATCAGCTTGGAAAATACAAGTATCAATTGAGCACCTATCCAGCATTTATGGAGATCGTCCGTCAAAAAGAACTGGAAGTTTATCAAGGAGAGTTTCGTGCACCAGTTTTTGCTCGGGTCCACAAAACAATTGGTTCTGTACGAATGGATCTGAAACGTGAGATTTTTCGATTAGAAAACAAATTAGTTTTAGAAATTGAACCAATGCTAGTTATTGCGAAAGATTTAGGGATTGAATTAAGTAATCGATTGCTAATGAAAGCTTGGAAAAAGTTATTTGAATGTCAAGCCCATGATAGTTTGGCAGGCTGTGTATCAGATAGTGTTGCTCAAGATATCAGTCATCGATTAAAAGAAATCAGTGAGATTTGTGCTAGTATTGAAAATTTGATTTTAAAAAGAATCAGTGAAGGACTCGCTTTACAAGCCAATCAATTTTTGATTCTTCACCCAACACCAGTGCCATTTAAAGGGGAGAAATTTGTTAAGATCGTATCCAGAACCAACAATATCAAGGTTATTGGAGCTGATTCATCTGTTCTTGAAGCAGTGTATATCCCAAGCAGGAAAAATATTATGGAAGAAACGCCTGCTGGCAACCGTTTTATTGAAGAAGAGGGGTATTATCTGTTAACTGTTCAAGTGACTTGTGCCTTTTCAGGCCTTGGTTATCGAGTCTTTACATTTGAAGAGCAAGAGATAACTCCTGAATTGTCTTTAGATCAAAACCCATGGATTAGAAATGGGAAATACACGCTTTCTTTTGAAGACGGCCACCTGATTTATTCAGATGGAAAACAACAGATCGTGGATTTCTTGTCGATCATCGATGATAGTAATGCCGGTGATACGTATGACTATTCGCCTATTTTGAATGATCAACCGATCACGCTTTCTTTTGCCAGCTGCAAAGGAAAGCAAGAAACATTGGTTTTGGAAGGAAGTTTAAATTTACCGTATACGATCGAAGAACGGATGAAAGGGATCGCAACCAAAACATTCGCCTATACATTGATCCTCCAACTGACAAAAAACGGTGAGGTAAACGCAAAGCTACGTTTTAAAAATACGCTTTTAAATCATCGGATTCGAGTGAAAGCTCGGCTAAACAAGCCGATAGAAAGAGCGGTTGCAGCCATTCAATTTGGTTATCTTGAAAAGAGAAATCAAACACTGGAAAATTGGCAAGAAAAATATGCAGAAAAACCCGTCAATATTGAACCATTTGAAAAACAAGTGGTTGTTTATGATCAAGAAAACGCCCTCGTTTTTTATAGTGAGCAGAGCAAAGAGTATGAATATCTCGACGACTCCTTATATGTAACGGTACTAGCTACAACCGACTCCCTTGGAAAACCGGATTTGTTGTATCGACCAGGTCGCGCTTCTGGCGATACAACCAAAAAGGGACATATTATGATGGAAACGCCTCTTGCTCAAATGGAAAACTATGAGATGGTCTTCGATTTTTCCCTGCGAGTTGCATCAACAGCTCTTTCTGAAGAGTTGTTGGCTACTTGGAAAACTGTTAAAGAACAGCCATCGATTTCTTATCAATTGCAAGATTTGAATTACTTTATTTATCGTATAGATAATAAAATTCAAAAGCGCATTGATCCATTATCTCTGACCGACATGTCTCTTTCTTTGTTGTCCTGCAGCTTAGAACCAGGTGTGGGAGTCAGCGCGCTTCATAATGCGTATTACTCTGAGGGAATCGTTATCCGCTTCGTCAACTCAACGAACAAAGAACGATCTCTTGAGCCAAACAAATTATTTAATGGGTACGCATATCAACGAATCAATGCATTAGAAGAACCGCTTGAAGCGGATCATATCATCCATGCTTATGGGGTAGCAACCTATTTATTAACTAAAAACTAGGAATAAAGAACACAAAATTTGTCGAGAAGGAATTGCTTCTGTAACGTTTTCCTCTACAAGATTTTGTGTTCTCGCTTTTTACAATGTTTAGAAGGAGTTTTTATGTCCGTACAACTTTTATTGCTTGCCTCACTGCCTGCACTAGGATGGGGCTTAATGCCAATCGTCGCTAAATTGATGGGAGGGAAATCAGAGGAACAACTGCTAGGAACAACAATCGCAGCCTTGATTTTCGGTAGTGTATTTGGTTTTTTGAATCAAGTGAGTTATGCCATGGTGCCATTTTTCATCAGTTTATTATCTGGGGGTTTTTGGGCTTGCGGACAATACTTCCAATTTCTCGCTTTGGAAAAAGCGGAGGTTTCTAAAGTAATGCCCGTCTCCGTCGGTACCCAATTATTATTTGTTACATTAGCATCTGGCTTCTTTCTCAAAGAATGGAAAGATTTAACGACGGTAATTTTCTCAATCATGGCACTAGGAGTCATCCTAACAGGTGTTTTCCTTGTAACTAAGACAACTCATCAGAAAACAAGCTTGTCACAGCAAGTACTTCTTTATCTATGTTGTTCTTCAGCTTTTTTGATGCTATATGTGACAGTCACTGGTCTGTTTCAGATAAGTGGCGCACAGATTTTCTTGCCTCAGGCAGTAGGGATGTTTCTCGGGGGAAGCGTGATTTCCTTGAAAAGTAAGAAACAACTGCGTTTCCGCAAAATAATCCGCAATTTAGGTACTGGCAGCACTTGGGTTCTCGCGAATGCTTCGTTATTCGCTGTGTCGTCTTCTTTAGGTGTAGGCGTAACCTATTCATTTTCTCAAATGAGCTTACTTGTTGCCACCTATGGAAGTATTATTTTCTTAAAGGAACAAAAAGTTGGCAGAGAAAAGCAATTTGTTGCTCTTGGTAGCTTGCTCTATATTGTTGGTGTATTAGGGATGAGTTGGTTGAAATAAATTTATCAGTTGAGCAATTTTAGTTAGCGACCAATAAAATAGCAGATAATGGTTTAACCAATAAATAACTTATTTAAAAATCAAAGAGTGGGTAGCCACTCTTTTTTTGTTTTGTTTAGAACATGAATAGTTAACTTATGCCACATTTTTTTATTTAAACAAGTGGCAAAATAGGATCATTTCTTCTTTTTCTTTGATGTTGTAGTTGCTGCCTTAGTTCCGACAAAGCATGTGATCGTCTTGACCAGTGAGCAAGATATCGAACTTTCGACCCATATCGGTGTTGCCACCGTAGAGCTAGAGGGAAGGCACTTTACGACCCTTGTTGAAGCAAATCAAGCAATCAAAAAGAGCCAACCGCTGATAAAAGCAGATCCTACTCTAGAGAGGATCGGCTTTTGTGGTGTCTGAAGGTTGATTTATACGGAATGCACATCAATAAAAGGAACGGCTGACATACGAAACGTTTCTTATAACGAACAACAAATCTCATAACTGAAGGCATCAGCATTGACGACTTCTGAAAAAAGTTCCGTTTGAAATAAGACGCGAGGTTTTGGTGTACGCAAAAGGTCTGAAAAGACGGTACTTGCTTTTTGAATGTTTTGTTCCTTTGTTGTTAGGGTGACATAGGTTGCCGCTGGTAAATGAAGGATTTGTTCCATTTCTTTGATTCCATTTGTTTTTGCTAATTCGATAAAGAGATAGGTCTCGAACTTATTCTGATCCACAAAGCTGATTAAGCCACACTCATAGGTAGGCGTTAGCTGATGTGAAACGATGGTATCATAAGCCGCTGCCATATTTTTGTGGTAAGCAATATCACCAATATTTCCTTCATAAGGAACCAGCCAAAAATGAGCTTCAGGAATTTCCAATGTGTGGACAACTTCACGCTTTTTGATTTCTTCCGAACGTTGGATCTCCGTTTTTATTTCGGTTAATAAGGTAACTTTTTCTTTCATTTCCGCTATTTTCTCTATTGCCGCTTTCGTGGCAAAATCGATCAAATTTGTTAGTTCGACTTGGACTCCATCTGTGGAAACAAATTCTTTCAGTGTTTTCAATGGAAGCTGGAGATCTGTCCATAATCGAATGACTTCAATCAGATAGACATGGGTATGGCTGAAATAGCGATACCCATTTTCAGGATTGACGTAAGTGGGTGGCAAAAGACCGATTCGCTCATAATACCGCAAGGCTTTCACATGGACATCGCTGATTTTTGCTAATTGACCGATGGTGATCAAATGTTTGGTCTCCATAAATTTCTCCTTGACCTTCCCTTTAAGGGATACTTTATAACTAGAGTATACCTTTTGTTCGGTCGTTAAAAAAGAAAAAGCTTCGATTATTTGATAAAAAGAAGTTTTTGCAGGTTTATTTGAAATGGCAAAGGGAACTATGATTAGAGGAGTGTAGATTTATGTGGAATTTATTTATACGAGCCAAAATAAACAAAAAAAAGCTGTTGCTTTTGCTCGTATTCATCAGCTTGCTAGTGCTGGGAACTTTGTATTTGCCTACTTTGACAGCCAATATTTTGAATGAGGGTGTTTTACAGGCAGATCTGGATAAGGTTTATGAGATTGGAGAAAGCATGTTGTTAGTTGCAGTTGGAACTGGTGCTGCGGCTATTTTATCAACCTATTTATCAGCTGACGTTTCGGCAAAGTTTTCCAGAAACATAAGAAATATGTTTTTTAAGAAAACCCAACTTTTATCAATACAAGACTTTAAACAATTCAAAACGTCCTCATTAATAACTAGAGCGACTAATGATGTGGAACAAGTTCAAGCAATGCTAAGTATGTTTTTCGAGATGTTATTACCTATGCCGTTTGTCGTCATTATCGGTATGATTTTGGCTTATTTAAGAGAGCCACAGATGGCTATGATCATATTTATAACTATGTTTATTTTCTTTGTTATTGCAGCGTTGTTGATTAATAAAGTTATGCCCATGTTTGATCAAGTTCAATCGGGGTTAGACCAGATCAATGAAAGAGTTGGACAATTTTTTTCAGGGATTCGAGTAATCCGGGCCTTCAACCGAACCAAATTGGAACAGCAGCAAATGAATGAGTCGTTCCATAGGTTTGCAAAGTTAAACATTCGGATCAATCGCTGGTTTGCTCTGATGATGCCGCTGATTTTATTGATTTTGAATGTAGCAACTGTCGCAATTGTCTGGTTTGGAGCGGAAAGAATCAATGCTGGGGATATGCAGATCGGTGATATTACTGCGGTGATGGAGTATGCGATGAACATTCTCTTCTATTCTGTGATGGCTCTGTATTCTTTCGTAATGATGCCCCGAGCGATAACTTGTGCCAAACGTATTCGAGAAGTTCTGAATTATTCTCCAGAAATTGAAGATGGGAAAGAGACGATGAATGTACGAACAGAGAAAGCTAAATTAGAATCCAACAATGTTAGTTTTTGCTATAGCGATGCGGAAAATCCTGTGTTGCATAATGTGAGCTTTACTTGTGAAGCGGGGAGCACAACGGCGATCATCGGTGGTACTGGTTCTGGTAAAAGTACAATTGCTAAGCTAATACCACGCCTCATTGATACACAAGGAGGAGAGGTCCTACTAAATAAATGGTTACGCTCTTGCAGATGTCCCACAAAGAGAGCTGCGAAAGCAGATAGGTTTTGTTCCTCAAAAAGCATACTTGTTTAGTGGAACGATCGCTGAAAACCTGCGTCATGGAAATAAGAGCGCAACTGAGGAGGAAATAAATCATGCATTATCGATTGCCCAAGCAACCCCGTTTATTTCTTCATTACCACATGGAATAAAAACAACCGTATCTCAAGGAGGAACTAACTTTTCTGGGGGGCAAAAACAGCGTTTGGCTATTGCCAAAATGCTGATGAAAAAGCCTCAAGTCTATGTTTTTGACGATAGTTTTTCGGCATTAGACTTTAAAACCGACGCTGCCTTGCGCAAAGCATTGAAAGAAGAAACGAAAGAGGCAATCGTTATTTATGTAGCGCAGCGAATCAGTACGATCAAGGATGCAGATCAGATTATTGTTTTAGATGAAGGGAAAGTCGTAGGGAAAGGAACCCACCACGAACTGTTACGTTCGTGTCCGCATTATCTAGATATTGCAAGGTCACAATTGAGTGAGGAGGAACTCGTTTGAATCAAGAAAATAATGAGCAGTCAACTGGAACTATCGATGCTGAATTTTCATTAGATAAAGCTCGAAACAGCAAAGAAACACTGACCCGTTTAATAAACTACTTGATGCAGCAAAAAGGACGTCTGCTGGCGGCTTTTCTGTCTGCTATCATCAGTGTCGTTTTGACGCTTAGAGCACCGCTGATTTTTAGTGAAGGAATCGACTTGATCGTTGAAGGCGTTATGCCAATGATACTGGGGATTGGTCCAGCTGCAATCGATTTTCAGGAACTCGGAACAGTCATGCTGGTCCTTTTGACTTTGTATAGTCTCAGTGCGGGAATGATGTATATGCAAGAATACTTGATGGCAACTGTTTCTCAGAAACTCGTGCTCTCCTTGCGGAAAGAATTGAGCGAAAAACTAACGAAAGTTCCTCTGCGCTTTTATGATGATCGTCAAAAAGGAGAGATTTTGAGTCGTGTGTCAAATGACTTAGAACGAGTCAACGAGGTGTTGCAGTCTGGGATCATGCGTTTGTTTACCTCGGTATTAACCATTATCGGTGCGTTATTCTTAATGTGGCGCATCAACTACACAATGACTTTGGTTTCATTGGCTACGATCCTTGCGGGCATTCTACTTACCGCGCTCGTTAGTGTGAAAATCGGTAAGTATTTTGCCAATCGTCAACGCTCGTTAGGAGTCTTCAACTCTCGTATCGAAGAATACTTCTCAGCGCAAACAGAAATCAAAGTATTTACCCTTGAAGAAGAAGTCAATGAGCGTACGCAAGCAGCGAATCAGCAGTTGTATCAAGATGATAAAAAAGCACAATTTGGCATGTATGTCATTACGCCATTGATTCGTTTAGCCAATCAAGCAGGATATGTCATTATTGCTGCATTAGGTGCGAAATTAGCGATTGAAGGGAGAATTTCGATTGGTGATATTCAGGCATTTTTCCAATATGTCAACCAAGCTTCGGAACCTTTAGCAGAAGCCAGCTATGTCGCAAATTCATTTCAAGCAGCGATCGCGTCGGCAGAGCGAGTGTTTGACGTCTTAGACGAAACAGAGGAATTGGACGATTCTGCTGGTGTGAATTTGACAGAATTGCCGAAAGGAAACATTCGCTTTGAAAATGTCCGCTTTGGCTATGGCAAAGATTTATTGATGGATGGGGTCAATTTTCAGGTCAAAGCAGGTCAAAAAGTAGCGATCGTCGGACCGACAGGCGCTGGTAAAACAACACTCATCAATCTACTGATGCGTTTTTATGAATTGAATGATGGTGCGATCACGATTGATGGATTAGATATCAGGAAATTCAAACGACATCACTTACGCTCGCTTTTTGGAATGGTCTTGCAGGATTCATGGTTAAGCAATGACACCATCAGTAGCAATATTGCTTATGGCCGTCATAAGGCAACGAAAGCTGAAATCGTTGAAGCCGCAAAAATGGCCCATGCAGATTATTTTATTCGCACACTGCCGAAGGGGTATGAATCAGTGATTAGTGATGAAACAGCAAATCTTTCTCAGGGGCAAAAACAACTGCTATGTATTGCCAGAGCGTTTCTAGCGAATCCCCATATCTTACTATTGGATGAAGCAACCTCCAGTGTTGATACGAAAACAGAAGTCGAAATCCAAAAAGCAATGGATAATTTAATGGGGGGACGCACCAGCTTTGTGATCGCTCATCGCTTGTCCACCATTAAAAATGCTGATTTGATTCTTGTAATGGATAAAGGAACGATCGTTGAAAAAGGTAGCCATCAAGAATTACTTCAGCAAGAAGGACTATATAGCGAGATCTATCAGAGCCAGTTTGCCACCTAGAGGATTTGATCGGTTGAAAAAGCAAGCAGAGAGAAATGAAAAGGGGGGATTCGATGAAAAGAATAATGGATTATCTCTTAAACAGACAAGCGACAAGCAAGGAGGCACTAACGGATGCCGATCTTTTATTAGGCAGTCATCCAAAAAAAGTGATCCATTTTGTTACATTTAAAGAGCTTTCCGCCAATGTATTTCAAAGCGTTAAGCAGGTACAAAAAATCGTCTCCGAAGCGAATGTACGGCTGATATTGAACGGGAATCTAAAAGATCGTCTACTTATAAAGTTACTTACCTTTACGATCCAGCAAAAAAAGGCGTTTACCATCGTTGTAACTGACGGATATCGTGCCTTAAGAAACCCTAAATTGAATCAGTCGGAGGATCTGGCGATCATTATTGAAACGAATCAATAAACATGCCAACTTTTCAAATAAGTAAAACAGCAAGTGCAGTCATTTTTGTTCATGGCTTCACCTGCTGTTTTTTTGAGTTATGAAAAAGCTTTGCCGGTTGTTTTTTCAATAAGCATTAGGAGAAATACTGCTTTTTCCTTGATAATTCCCCAAAGTTCGCTCGACTTTCCTTAAAAAACGTATCTGGAAAACTATGGCGCTGATTTCTTGCTAAAGCAGGTACTGAATTTGTTGAAGAGGAACACGGGGTGAAAGTTTCTGTCCGTCTTGCTATTGAGCAGTGAAGAATGACAAAGTGAATTGATTCTTTGACTGGCTGATTGATCAAAGGCCGATCATAACGAGAAAAATGATACAGGGGAGAGAGGAGAGCAAATACCAGATTAAGTTTTACATAATAGGTATAAAGGATGCAAAAAGACGAATGTAGAAAAGACAAGTAAAGACAAGAAAATGGTTAAATGAGAAAAACAGGCATTAACCTTCAACAAAATAAGTTTTTTACCTTCTTTATGATTATTTTAATCAAAA
>OKVQ01000244.1_pt1 | contig 20636 bp, 18 predicted proteins | sample 1606821 | NCBI WGS metagenome assembly OKVQ01 (sample SAMN03281009, study PRJEB24777) | human gut metagenome | isolation source: fecal sample PR192 from 1 month old female Indian infant, vaginally... | reverse complement strand
AAATAAGAGTTATTCTAATGTTCGTGATTGATTGGGCGTTTTCCTCTCCATTGACCTATCGAAAACACGGTACCCGTGAAGAAGCGAATCCTTTGGCATAATAATCAAGTGTTTTTTTTATGATGAAAAAAAGACAGACTTCATTTTGTACGAAGTCTGTCTCCAGTCTGATGCCTATGCTCAGGCAGGCTTGTTCTTGCTAGCTTCCCTTTGTTCGAACGTGAAACCTATGCGTTGCCAAGGATTTGCTGATTCAACGAAATCATCTCCAAAAGACCTTGAGCGGCTTCGCTGCCTTTGTTGCCAGCTTTGGTTCCCGCCCGTTCAATGGCTTGTTCAATCGTTTCAGTCGTCAACACACCAAACATGATCGGAATGTCGGCATTCAGACCAATTTGGGCTACGCCTTTCGCCACTTCATTTGAGATCAATTCATAGTGGGTCGTTGCTCCGCGAATCAAGGCACCTAATGTCACGATCCCATCGTATTGCTTGTGGTCAACGATTTTTTTGGTAATATACGGAATCTCATAAGCCCCTGGAACCCAATACACGTCGATGTTTTCTGCTTTGACTCCATGACGCAACAAATTGTCTTTGGCGCCTTCCACTAATTTGGAAGTGATAAACTCGTTGAATCGTGAGACCACGATCCCTACTTTGACTGCCTCTCCCTGAAACGTTCCTTCAAATACTGTCATCGCTCATTCTCCTTTGGTTGATTAAATAGATAGGTAATGGTGAAACTTTTCTTTCTTCGTTTTCAAATAGCTGCTGTTTTCTTTATGCGCAGGCATCTCCAGCGGTACTCGTTCTGCTACCTTAATCCCTAAGCTTTCTAATTCCTTCACTTTGTCAGGGTTGTTGGTCATCAATTGAATCTCCTGCACTTCTAAGGAACGTAAAACATCGGCGGCAAACGTGTAATGACGGGCATCTGCTGCAAACCCTAATGCAATATTTGCTTCATAAGTATCCATGCCTTGTTCCTGCAGCTGATAGGCACGGAGCTTGTTCCGCAAGCCAATACCGCGGCCTTCTTGGCGTAGATACAAAATCGCACCGCGGCCTTTTGCTTCGATCTGCCGCATCGCTTCTTGCAGCTGTTCGCCGCAATCACAGCGATGAGAGCCGAAGACGTCGCCTGTTAAACACTCTGAATGGATCCGTAGTAACAGCGGCTCGGTAGTATGTTGAATCTCGCCTTTGGCTAGTAAAAGGTGTTCATTGCCGAACTCATCTTCAAATAAGGTCAATTGGAACGCCCCATAAGCCGTTGGCAGATCCACCGTGATAGGCGTGGTTCCTCGTAGATATTCCGCCAACTCATCAATGGTCAAAAATGGCAGCTGCCATTTTTCTGCTAATTTTTTCAATTCTGGGACCCTAGCCATCGTGCCATCTTCATTTAAAATCTCACAAATGTAGGCTGCTTCCACGCTGCCAGCAAGCTTTGCTAAATCCACAGCCGCTTCTGTATGTCCTCTGCGTTCCAACACGCCGCCAGGTTGAGCGGTCAATGGGAAGATATGACCAGGGCGATAAAAATCCGCAGCTTGTGACGCTGGATCAGCCAATTTTTCAATCGTCACTGCCCGGTCTTTCGCAGAAATCCCCGTACTCGTCGTCACGTGATCGATACTGATGGTAAACGCGGTGCCAAAGGCATCCGTATTATTGGCGGTCATCTCAGGCAATGCCAGCTTTTCAGCGATCGCTTGTGAGATGGGTGCACAGATCAAGCCGCGGCCATAAGTCGCCATAAAATTGACGGCTTCTGGCGTTGCGTATTCAGCGATCCCAATCAAATCTCCTTCTGATTCTCGATTTTCATCATCGGCGACAATCACTAAGCCGCCTTTTTTTAACCATTCCACTGCTTGTTCTACTTTATGCATCGTCTGCCTTCTTTCATTTTCGTTGGTATTTGACATATTTCCCGATCATATCCGTCTCGATATTGACCCACTCCCCTTGTTTCAACTGCCCCAGCGTCGTCTGGTCTTTGGAATGGGGGATCAAGCTAACGGAAAATGCCTGTGCCGTCGTCTGGGTAACCGTCAAACTGACGCCATTGATCGCAATCGACCCTTGCGGAATGATTTCCCCTTGCACACTGACAGGATAAGCAAACGTCAAGATCAAGGCATTTTCCAACTGCTTTTTCTGGATCAAACGGGTCGTTACATCAATGTGGCCAGCGACAAAGTGGCCTTCAAAACGCTGCTTTGCTGCCATCGCTCGCTCCAAATTGACTTCGGCACCCACCGAGAGTTGTTTAAAGGTCGTTCGTTGAAAGGTTTCTGGCATGATATCCACCGTAAACGTCGTCGCTTGTTTGGCGATCGCCGTCAAACACGTCCCGTTGATCGCCATACTGTCTCCGATCTGGTAATCCGCCAGTAATCCTTCGGACGCACTGCAAGTTAGCTGGATCGTGCGGCTTTGCTTGCGGATCTCTTTGATGCGACCTTTTTCCTGAATCAATCCTGTGAACATTCCTCTGGTCTCCTTCCTCGGATGCAAACATCTTCCCCAACTGCAGTCACCGTCACCTCCGTTAGCTGCTGCAGCTGTTTCGGGGTACGCTCACTGGTAAAACTTGCGAGACTATTGCCCCCAAGAAACTTTGGCGCCACATAGGTAATGCTTTCTTGCCACAGTCCGCTGGCTAAAAAGGCATCATGGATCGCAGCGCCTCCTTCTACGTAAAGCGATTGGACCTGTCGTGCGGCAAGCTCCTTCAGCAATGAAACAATTGTCAACTCTTCCAGCTGGATCACTGACACATGAGCTGGCAAATCACTGACAGTTGTCTGCTGCGTAAAAATCCATACAGGTGCCGAATCATCGGCAAACAGTGCCAAATGGGGTTGCAACAGCGTTCGCCCCCGACGGTCTAACACGATGCGAATCGGCGGAAAGCTGGTTTCAACCGTGGTCAATAACGTGGGATCATCCGTCAACACCGTCTGACTGCCCACTAAGATTCCTTGATAGTCTCCACGTTCTTGATGGACGTTTTGCCAAACCGCTGAACCAGTGATCGCACTGCGAGTTAACGCATCATGAGCGATCCGGCCATCTAAAGTGATCGCTTGCTTCAACGCCACGTAAGGTCGCTGATGCCGATGGTAAAAATTATAGTGTGGATTCAAACGGCGCACCGCTGTTTCTTCGATGCCCACCAACACGTCGATGCCCTGTTCTTCTAAAAAGCGCTTGCCTTGTCCAGCCACGATCGGGTTAGGGTCTAACTGGCCGATGACTACCTTTTTGATGCCGCTGTCGATGATCAGCTGGGTGCAAGGCGGCTGTTTTCCTTGATGGTTGCAAGGTTCTAACGTCACGTATAAAGTCGAATTGATTAGGTCTTCGGAGGAATGGCATTGTTCGATGGCGTTTCGTTCCGCATGGGACTGCCCATAGACTAAGTGAGCCCCTTTGGCAATGACCCGTTGCTCTTTGACGATCACAGCGCCCACTAGCGGATTGGTAAAGGTTTGGTAACGCCCTTTTTTGGCTTCTGTGATCGCCAAACGCATGTATTCGTTATGCATCTTCCTTCCTCCTTTCAATAAAAAAATGCCTCGTGAGAATCTCACGAGGCATAGACAAACAAGACCGGCAAAAAATCAATTTTAGACGCACTGCGCCCCTTGAAATTTTGTGGTTTTTCTTCTCCCATCCAGACTTTCACTGTCGGTGCCAGATTCACACTGGCTCCACCGCATAGCTATGCGGGTCACGGACTTCAAGCATTGCGCTTGTCACCGTCGGTCGGGAATTACACCCTGCCCCGAAGAATACTATTCAATTCATGTGCATTTTAGCCCGACCATTTTTGTTTGTCAATAGGCCTGATTACAAGCCAATAGGAATTCCTCTTGGCTTTTTCTTTTGGCAACCCCAAAGCAGCGACAGCAGAAATCCCTTGTCGTTCCGCCACTTTCCTAAGCTGCAGCAAGGCGATTTTGCCTATAAAAAAACACGAGAAAACCTAGGTTAAATATTTTTTCTCGAACGAAGCCATTTATCGAACTCCGTCACGAGTAAGACGACCATCCCAGAAGCTGCTGAGATGACCCAGCCGATCAAGGACATGTCCTCCGTATGAAAGGCGCTTTGCATAAATGGAACATAGGTCAATAACAGTTGCAGAACTAGCATCACACCAATGATCACGAACGCTTTTGGATTGGTGAAGGAAGCTTTAGAAAACGCTGGTGCACTGGTACGGATGTTGAACAAATAGAAAATCTTACTTAAGACCACGATATTGACCATCATGGTACTAGCAACGGCTTCGCTGACGCCTTGCAGCAAGAGCCAGTCATGGGCGATCAAACTGATGACTGCCATCAAGATCGACACATACGCCATCTGCCAAATATCGTGGCGATTCAACAATTTATTGCCTGTCTTTCGCGGCTTGCGGCTCATGATCCCAGACTCTGCTGGTTCAAAGATAAACGCAAACTGGATCGTAATAGCAGAAACCATGTTGATCCACAGCAGTTGCGTCGCCTGCAACGGCAATTCTTTTTGCATCATGATCGTAAAGGCAATGATCAGCCCTTCGGCAAAAGATGTCGGCAACAGAAACAGAATACTCTTTTTGATGTTGTCATAGATCCTGCGTCCTTCGCGAATCGCTAAGGACATGGTACCGAAATTGTCATCTGTCAAGATCATATCAGCAGAATCTTTGGCTACATCCGTGCCGCTGATCCCCATCGCTACACCGATATCCGCCCGCTTCAACGCAGGGGCATCGTTAACACCGTCCCCTGTCATCGCCGTGACTTTGCCTTTGGCTTGCAGCGCTTTGATAATGTCCAATTTATTTTTCGGCGTGGTTCGTGCAAAGACTTGATTCGTCAAGGCAGCATCTTGAAATTCGGCTTCACTCATCTGATCCAACTCGGCACCAGTCACGACGTGAATCTCATCCGCTAAGCCAAGCTTTTCCCCAATCGCTTTGGCGGTCAGAGGGTGATCGCCAGTGATCATTTTCACTTGAACACCGGCTTGGTTCATTTCCTTCAGGGAGGCAATCACTTCTTCTCGCGGCGGATCGATGATCCCAGCGATCCCTAGTAATTGCAGCCCTTGCTCAAAAATCGTTTCATCAATGTGATCGATCGAAACTTTCTGATAGCCCACCGCTACCACTCGTTTGCCTTCTGCCGACAAGCGGCGGACATGGCCTGTCCAATAGGCTTCATCAAAAGGCGCCGCTTGTTTTTGCACCATTTCAAACAATTTATCTGGGGAGCCTTTAACAAATAGCAAGCGTTCCCCCGCAGGGTTTGCCACTAGTTTCGCCATGTAGCGGTTGTCCGAATCAAAGGGCAGCATATCCAGCTCTTGGTAAGCAGGTGCTTGCGGATAGGCAAACTGCTTATGATACAGCGTCAAAAAGGAGCCGTCTGTTGGTTCCCCATTGATCGTCCAGTGATTTACTTCTGGGACCAGTACCGTATCGTTGGCTTCGTAACCAGCTTCCAAAAACAACTGCAAGGTGTCTTGCGCGTGGACGTCCTCCTGATTTGGACGAATTTCTCCCACCGGCGCATAGCCGTCACCCGTCACTTCATATTCCTGCTCAGCCAATACGATGTCTTTGACCGTCATTTCATTTTTGGTCAGGGTACCTGTTTTATCCGTCGCGATCACATCCACTGAGCCTAGCGTTTCAACCGCTGGCAGCGTTTTGATGATGGTGTGCTTGTTTTTTGCCATGTCGCTGACACCCATCGCCAAAACCACCGAGGTCGTTGCTGGCAATCCTTCTGGGATCGAGCCGACGATCATGGTGACAACGGCTAAGGATAAGACAGAGATCGCATAGGTTTGCTGGAACAAACTGACGACAAATAGCAAGACCGCCACGCCCATGATCACATAGGTGATGCCTTTCCCCAGTCCATCGATCTCTTTCATCAACGGCGTTTTTCGTTCTTCCGTTTGATTGACTTCAGCTGAGATTTTCCCGATCTCAGTCTTGACGCCAGTAGCGATCACGATCCCTTTCCCGCTTCCTGACGTCACGGAAGTCGAAGCAAACGCCAAATTCCGTTGTTCCGCTAATGGAGTTGCTTCATCCATTAAGGCATCTGTTATTTTTTCCACCGAATCGGCTTCACCAGTCAAGGCGGATTCTTGGATACGCAAGTTGTCGGCTTCGATAATTCGCAGATCTGCGGGCACATTGTCACCAGCTTCTAGGAATACGACATCCCCTGGAACGACTTCGGCAGCTGGAATATCTTGACGAATCCCATTCCGATAGACCGTGGCTTCTGCTGATAGCATCTCTTTGATCCGTTCTAATGCATCGGAAGCATTCGCTTCTTGGTAATAACCGATCAACGCATTGACCAGCACGACGATGCCAATGATCACGGCATCAGAGAAATGCCCCATCAGCAGCGTTAAGATGGCAGAGAAAATCAAAATGTAGATGATCGTGTTATGGAATTGTCGCAGCAGCAACCGCCACTTGGCGGTTTTTTTAACCGCTAATTGGTTCAATCCGTAGGTTTCTAACCGCTCGGTTACTTGCGCCTCAGTCAACCCTTGATCGATTGACGGCACCTGATACTGTTCGATTGTTTCTGACACTGATAACTGAAACTCTTTTTTATTCATTTTTTTCTTCTTCCTTTTCTTTTTCATTGATGGATAACACAAATAAGCCCCTTATTTAGAAACTGCTCCTAAATAACGCGCTGTTGTTTGTCTCCTATTCAATTAAAAAGTAAGGCAAGTCAAAATAGTGTTTCTGCTCACCGTCACTCGAGTCGCTTGACATTCGTTTACCACCCCCTCTAAAGTTAGCAATAAGCGTAACAAACTATTTTTCCAAAGTCAAGAGTCACCGCTTTCAAAAATGAAAAGTGGCTGGCTTCTTCACAAAAAAAAAGCCGCACGCCAACGATTCATTGCCGTGCAGCTCCTTCAGTACATTCTCTTCAAGTCCAAAGGCTCGCCTTAAAGCTGATCCAGTGCCTCGCTGATGGGTGTTTCCCCAGTTTGGACTTTGATGACTTTTTGATAAGTTGCTGGACGTTCCAGCATTTCACCTAACAAGACGGCGACATCCTCGATGGGGATCGCACCAGAGGTCGTTTCACTGATCTCGATCAAACTAGAACCTGGTGTTTCTTTCAACGCACCCGGCTGCAAAATCGTATAGTCTAGTGCGGTGTTGTCGATCAGCCAGCGATCAGAGAAAAATTTGGCGATCGTGTAATCCATCAATGACGCCATGCCTTCCCTTTGCCACTGTTCAGGTTCTAAGGCATAGGCTGAGCTAAGGTGGATGTAGCGCTTGATTCCTTTTGCTTCAGCGGCTTGCATCACTTTGACCGCACCATACAGATCAGATTGCAGCAAGTCTTTGCCTCGGGAACCCGCCACGAAGTATACCGCTTCCGCATCTGCGAATTTCGCCGCCATCTCTTCCGGTTCCGTGTGTAAATCAAAGAACACGGGCTTGATCGTCTCCGTTTCTGTGATTTTCTCACTGCTGCGCGCACCAGCATAAACGATGTGTCCTTGTTTTTCTAGAAAGGTGATCAATTTTTGGCCTACTCGTCCAGTAGCACCAACGACAAAAATTTTCATTTTCTTTGCTCCTCTCGTTTCTTTTTCCAACTCTTGCTAGTATCATCGTAGGACAAAAACCAAGATATTCTGTTTCTAAACGAAGGGGAAAAAAGCACAGCACAAACCAATTCTTGCTGTTTTTCCCCATAGAAACCCATGTTTTTAAAAAAACACCCAAAAAAATGAAAAAAATTTTCTCAAACGATTGACAAAGCGTTGACTCTTTTGTAGACTAGGTAGAAATAATTTAAATATTTAGAAAATTCAAAATAAATAAAAGGACGGTGGCGTATATGACCCGCACCAATGTTAGCAAACGAATTATTTTATTATTATAGTCGGGACTGTTTGATTTTATACATTCAAAGAGCCCCTATTCACATTGCATCCAAAAAGAAGAACAGCTTCTTGAGATGGAGTGTTTTTTTATACCCATTTTCAAGAAAGCGGCCTTTTGCAAGCTGACACACAGATGTCAGATAGATCCAAAACGCTCGTTGACCAACTGCTGCCGATTCCCCGCGGTTATGCACTGCACTTATTCTAAAGACCCCTTCTGTTTGGACACTTGATTGGTCAAGCAGAAAAAAGGAAGGATGATTTTTTATTATGAAAACCGTCAACACGATCGCTGCTTTTGTAAACAAGTATTTGATCTACATCATGATTTTATTGATGATCGTCTCTTATTTTTTCCCGCAACCCTTCTTATGGATTCCGCCTCGTACAACGATTCTTTTAAGCATCATCATGTTTTGTATGGGGATGACTCTAAACGTTGCTGCGTTTAAAATGGTCGTCTTACAGCCCAAAGCATTCATCTTAGGGGTGCTTTTCCAGTTCACCATCAGCCCTTTGGTGGCTTACGGCTTAGCGCAGCTGTTTGGTCTTTCTTCCGGTTTGATCATCGGTTTTGTCTTACTAGGTTGTGTTTCTGGTGGAACCGCCAGCAATGTCATGACCTTCATCGGCAAAGGCGATGTCGCACTCACCGTTTCCATGACCACGGTATCGACCTTATTAGCGACCGTCGTTACACCCTTTTTGGTTTATGTCTTGGCTGGTCAGTACACCGAGATCTCCTTCTGGGAAATGCTCTTGTCTGTCTTGCAGATGGTGCTTTTGCCGATCATTTTAGGGGTGATCGTCCATAAACTCATTGCCAAGCACATCGAGCGATTTCTGCAATCATTTGTGTTGATTTCTTCCGTCAGTATCTTATTGATCGTTGCAGGAACTGTCGCTCGCAACGGCGCCGTCATCGTCCAATCTGGCTTGATCGTGATTTTCTTAGTCTTGCTCCATAACTTGATCGGCTACGGCGCAGGCTATGGTCTGAGCCGTGTGATGGGCGTCAGTGCCACCCAAGCCAAATCCATCATGTTTCAATTAGGAATGAAAAATACTGGCCTAGCGATCTCGTTAGCCAATGCCCACTTTGCCGCCATTGCTGCAGCCGTTACCCCTGCCGCAGTCGGCATGGTGATCCATCAAATTACCGGACCAATTTTAGCCAATCTCGTGGCCAAGAAAGAAGGAGAAAAGTATGAGTCAAAGTATCTTTTTGCCAAACTACACAATCGGGGCGGACGCCTACGAAAAAGTAAATGACATCGTAAAACCATACGGCACCAATGCCGTGATCATCGGCGGAAAAACCGCCCTTGAAAAAGCTGAAGACAAGATCAAAGCCGCTTTAACGTCAGCAGTCCAAGTGACGGATACCTTGTGGTACGGCGGCAACTCGACCTATGAAAACGTCGATCAGCTGTTAGCTACTCCAAGTGTCCAAGCCGCCGATGTTCTATTCGCCGTTGGTGGCGGCCGCGTCTGCGATACCGTCAAAGTGGTTGGGGAAAAAGCTGGCAAACCAGTCTTCACCTTCCCAACGATTGGCTCCAACTGCTCACCAGTCACCGCGGTTTGTGTCATCTATAAAGAAAACGGCGAGATGCAAGGGTTGTTTTTCCCTTCGCAACCGCCGATCCATGCCTTTATCGACAGTGAGATCATCGCCCAAGCCCCCGACAAGTACTTATGGGCAGGAATCGGCGATGCCCTCTCCAAAGAGATCGAATCGACGTTTTCAGCGCGGGGTGATCAGTTAGATTACACCGATGGGTTAGGCATCCAAATCGGCAAAATGTGCACGGAACGCTTATTGCAATACGGCACACAAGCTTTGAAAGACAGTGCCGCCAATCAGCCGTCTTATGCCATTGAGCAAGTCGTCTTGGATATCATCGTGACCACCGGCTTAGTTTCCGTCTTAGTCATCAATGATTACAACTCCGCCCTTGCCCATTCCTTTTACTACGGAACGACCGTTTTGGAAAAAATGGAAGACTATTTACATGGCGCTTCCGTTAGTTACGGCGTTTTGGCCTTGTTGCAGCTCGATCAGCAAGATGCCCTCTTCCAGCGCATCTACGCCTTTATGAAGGAAAACAAACTGCCGGTTTGCCTAGCGGATATGGGCCTTAACGACACCAGCGATCTTGAGGCAATCTTAGACAAAGCAATGACCACCAATGACATCGTCCACGTGCCTTATGAGATCACGCGAGAAATGTTTAAACAGGCAATCCTAGACGTGGAAGCCTATCATGCCAAACAAAACCAAGCAGCATTGGCAGCGGCCAATTAAATGAAACCCTCCAGCAACGAATTGCTGGAGGGTTTTTGTATGGCCTTTTTTTCGCTTCTTCGTACTTGTCCTCCTTCTTCTTTCTTACATGTTAAAAAACATGCAATCGTTTACTTTGATTTATTTTTAAAAACTTATTACTATTTTAGTATAACAAAGGAGGAGATTGGTTTGGAATTGGTTTATTTATCTGGGTTGTTTTTGGTCATTTTCTTGTTGTATTTTCTGGCAAAAAAAAATAATCGCATCAAACAGTTGTTTTCGAAGATCACGATTGCTTTTCTGCTTATTTACTTGGTTTGGCGTTTGTTTTTCACGATCCCTATGGATAGTTCTGCTTCACTAGTATTTGGGATCATTCTCTATATTGCGGAAGTCATTGGTTTGTTTGTCTATGGCTTTTTTGTTTACCTTTTTTCCAATAAGCTCTCAAAAGAATACCGCTACGAGGGGGATGAAGCAGAAGAATTCTTGCCAAGTGTCGTCGCTTTTATTTGTACTTACAATGAAGACATCAAGCTGGTGATCGCCACCGCACTGGCTGTCAAAGCCTTGAAATACCCCAACAAAAAAATCTATATCTGCGATGATGGCCATCGAGAGGAACTAAAAGAAATGGCCGAGCGAATGAACCTCGGCTATTTGACCCGCGAAGGAAATGACAATGCTAAAGCTGGGAATATCAACTATGCCTTGTCCCAAACCAGCAGTGACTTGATTTTGCTTCTGGATGCTGACTTTATCGTCAAAAAGAACATTATTTTTGAAGCTGTCGACTATTTCCGCAATCCTAAAGTCGCATTGGTGCAATATCCACAAACATTTTATAACAAAGATCCTTTTCAATTACTGCGCAAATCCATGTACAACGAACAGGAATTATTCATGCGCTTTCTAGAACCTGCACTTTCTCGTGAGAATGCTTTGATCCATATCGGTACCAATGCCATCATTCGTCGCAGTGCCCTTGAAGAGATCGGCGGCGTTCCTACCAGCAGTATCACCGAAGATATGGCAACCGGGATGCTTTTACAAGACGCCGGCTATGAAACGATTTTTATCAATAAAGCCTATGCCTTGGGGATCACTCCTTACACTGCCAAAGAGCTGACCTCACAACGGACTCGGTGGGCGCAAGGAACGAAACAAATTTTTGACCACTTCAAACCGCGCCGCTTAAAAGGATTGTCGTTCATGCAAAAACTTTGTTATTACAACTCCTATTTGTATTGGTTTACCTCTTTCCAAAAAATCATCTTTTTATTGGCACCAACCTTATTTATGGTTTTTGATATCTTTATCGTCAGAAGCAACAATCACCAATTGTTGCTGTTCTTTTTACCACCTTTCATTATGATTTCCCTATCGTTTCGGCTGTATGTCCCTAAGATCAGGAACCTGACAAGTTCCCACATCTATGATTGCTTTGTCGCTCCTATCCACACCGGGGCATTGATCAAAGAATTTATGAAATCACAGAAAAAATTCAACGTGACCAAAAAAGAGATCGTCGGTAGCAACGCCTTTGATTGGCGAACCGTCTTGCCCCACATCATCCTCTTTACTTGGATCTCCTTTGCCTGTCTGGTGGCTGGGTATCGTTTGTACCGAGGAGAAGGCTATGAATTCGGCTATATCGTGACCTTGATTTGGTCGCTCTATAACCTCTATGGCTTGTTTTATGCCATTTTGATCGGGAAAAACCGTTTTATCGAAAGTGATAGTGAAGCCTTGAGTATCGCCATCAATCGTCAGCTTTCTTATGATGCGAAGACGTTCGAGATGTATCAAATGAGTTTCAATGGCTTCCGTGTCCGTACTCATCCCGAGCAAACCTTCGTACCAGGTGAAAGTTATACCTTTTATGATGATAAACACCGCTTCACCATCAATTCGATCTGTCTGGAGGACCATGGCTCCTATGTGACTTTTGCCTTCAACAATCTAACACCGCAATCTGCTGAAGAGCTTGCCAGCTACTATAGCGACCAGCTCAATGCTGCCAAACAGTTGGAATTTGATATGGAGGAAGAAGTCGCAGAAATGAATAGTTAGCCCCGCCCCCTTTGTCGCAAGAGACAAAGGGGCTTTATTGATTCCAGAAAGCTCCTTAAAGGGCAGTTCTCCATCTTCTGATGATTCTCTTCCTTTAGATAACACTCTGGCATTTGCTGCATCCTTCTCCAATGATCATTGATTGAAAGAGCCAGAACAGAATCTTGATGATGTCTCGATGGCAAATACTTTTTAAGCCTTTAGAAAATATTAAAAAGTCTGCTTTTCCTATGACCTGATTGAGCTGATACGCTTGTCACTGCTCACCCGTTTGCGAATAAAAGCGCATGAAAAAGCAATCCTTGTTATACTTATAAATAACACGAAGTCCTTAGAAAAGGAGGAACCCTCATGACCCGTTACAAACGATTTCGCTTTGCTCGTTTAGGCGCTCTTTTGGTGTTGGGCTTACTCCTCACTGGCTGCAGTGCGGATACGGCACCAATTAAAGAACAACCGACTACCAACACCGCCACTTCTTCTGAACCAGCAGTTTCCTATGAAACCTTTCCATTGCCGCAACCAATCTTAGACGGGGAAACCAGTGTGTCGGAAGCTCTCTTCGAGCGGCGCTCGCAACGGGATTTTCTAGACACTGAGCTAACACAAGAACAGCTGGCACAGCTTTTATGGGCCGCTGCCGGTGTCACTACAGAAGATGGTCGCCGGACAGCGCCTTCGGCTGGTGCCTTGTATCCCTTAGACCTCTATGTTGTGGTCACACAGGTAACGGGGCTTGAGCCAGGGCTTTATCTGTATCAACCAGAGCAGCATACCTTAGCAAAAGTTCTTGCTGGTGATTTTCGGACCGCATTGGCGGAAGGTTCGTTGGACCAGCAAGCGATCCAACGGGCATCTGCCACATTGCTTTATACAGTGGTTTATGAACGACTGATCGAGCGCTATGGAGACCGAGGAATCGAACGCTATGCCTATATCGAAGTCGGTCATTCCGCCCAAAATGTCCTTTTACAAGCCCAAGCGTTAGGCTTAGGTGCTGTGCCGATCGGCGCCTTCACGGATCATGAACTGACAGAGCTGCTGCAGCTGCCAACGGAAAATGAACCCCGCTATTTGATTCCTGTAGGCGTTATTGAGTAACACTGCCGACGAACGAAACCCAATTTTCATGGGACTGCCGAACTGCCGTTAGAAAACGGCAACTGGCAAGGTTGATTTTCCCAGAAAAACCAGTAGAATAGAAAAACCACCTGCAAAAACAGCAGGTGGTTTTTCGATGGGCTTACAGTTTGTATGCTCGGACTTCTTCTGGTATTTCTTCTAGTGGCAACTCTTTTACCACCGCTTCGGTGCCTGCTGCCATCGCTGTATCGTAGTACCAGCATTTGTATTTGATCGTATTCATGGTTTCTTGTAAGGCTGCCATTTGCTTTGTGACTTCTTCCAGACGTTCATGAAACAGCTGCTGCCGTTTCTGCAAAGACGCATCGCCTTCCTCGCCCCAATCCAAGAAATTCTTGATGTCTTTGATGGGCATGCCAGTATTCTTCAAACAATCGATCACTTTGATCGTCGCTACTTCTTTTTCGGAAAACACCCGAATGCCGCCATTACTACGGGCCAGCTTCGGAAACATCCCTTCTCGATCGTAATAACGCAGAGTCGAGATGGGGATATTGGTCGTTTGTGATACTTCGCCAATCGAGTAACTCACTTGCATCGCTCCTAAAAAAATTATATTTATCGCTTGACCTAAACCTAACTTCAGGTTCTACAATTAAAATACACCGCAAGCACTGTACTGTCAATCACCTATCGTCTCACAGGTTCACCATTGGCAGTAGCAGGATTCGCTGAAAAAATCATTCATTGGAGGAAATACAAATGACAGAAATCAAAGAAAAAGTTATCGTAATTATGGGAGCATCTTCAGGAATTGGGGAAGCAACCGCCGTTAAACTAGCCGAACAAGGGGCAAAAGTAGTGATCGCTGCCCGCCGTGAAGAGCGCATCAAAGCACTGGCTGAAAAATTAGGAGAAAATGTCTTGTATCAAACAGCCGATGTCACCAATCGCGAACAAGTCCAACAAGTCATTGATTTAGCCATGACCTCCTTTGGACGGATTGATGTCCTTTTCAATAATGCTGGCATCATGCCTCAAGGAAACTTGGCAGAGTTGAACTATGACAGCTGGCAAAAAATGCTGGATATCAATATCATGGGGGTATTAAACGGGATCGGCGCTGTGCTGCCCATCATGCAAAAACAACAAGACGGTTTGATCATCGCCACTGACTCAGTTGCCGGACATGTCATTTACCCAGGTTCTGCCGTGTACAACGGGACAAAGTTTGCAGTTCGTGCAATCATGGAAGGCTTGCGCCAAGAAGAACGTGAACAAGGCATTCGCTCAACCATCGTCTCTCCGGGAATGGTCTCCACGGAATTGTTTGAAACCGTCGGCAATGCTCAACTAGAAGCAGCCTTGAAAGAAACCTCTCGCGTAGAAGGCAACAGCCTAACGCCAGAAGACGTAGCAAATGCAGTGGTTTATGCCATTCAACAGCCCAAACATGTGGCGATCAGCGAAGTCTTGCTGCGCCCAGCAAAACAAACCGTTTAAGCTACTTCTACTAATCTATGAAACCTGCGACTGCTTCAGGCTGGTCGCAGGTTTTTTTGTCGTCAAATCCCACCGTTTTCCAGGACAAAATTGCTTGATTTTCTTGTAACACCCGCTTGTCCAAAGAATGTAAACCAATGGTTGCTTTATGTAAACGACTAGGTTCTGTTGCTTCGGGGGAAATTTTTTTATACTTAGTACAAAGCTTCCGTATAAAAACGACCAATCAGAAACAAACCGGACGTTCTCCTCATGAACGATGAATAGCCAAGCAAGCGCGCAGCCCTACCTTCACCGTTGACTTGCAAGTACTGCCTTAGCTGTCCTCTTTTTAGTACTTGCTTTTTATAAAAGAATGGAGTGTGTATATGAATGTAAAACAGCTACTCATTATTGCCGAGCAACGAAGAAACATTACGAATCAAAAATTGACCTATGCCGAAAATTTCTTGGCTGCCGGCTACTCTGCTGCCGAATTGCTGGCAGATGAAACCTTTCTTGAATTAGAGCGAAGGGAAACCCAACTGATTGCAGAACGCAACGCCATTTTTTACGAAGAAGTCAGCCACAATTAATCCCCCTGTCCAATTGTAGGCGACGAACAAGCGAAGGATCAACAGCACCTTCGCTTTTTTAACCCTCAAAGGCGTCCTTTGCCCTGAGGATCACGCTGCTTGATCGTCCAATAAAACAGTCCTGCAAAGAAACCACCGAGAATCAGGAAATTCATGCCGTATAGACAGTAGAGGAAGAAAAAGTTCAGCTGCCCACTGCGCCAAAAGCCCATGATTCCCATTAAAACCAGACTGTTGACGCATCCTGTCAACACACAAACCGTGCGACTGCACTCCAAGCTTTGTAATAGGTATTTTGTGATTTCATATAACGGACTGACGAGCATTATCCCCAGCATAATTGGTAGAATAGCTGGCAACAAGTCTAAAACAGCGACATCTGTAGTAAACAACTGAAAAAAAGCAGGACGAAAGACCCAGATCAGACTGCCGATTCCGACATAAGCCACAAAAGAAGAAACGAAGGCACTTTTTCCCACTGCTAAAATCTTCTGGCGGTTTTTCTGTCCATTCGCCTCACTAGCAAAGACGGTCACTGCGTTGCCATACATCAAAGCAGGCAACCGTGCGATCATCAATCCTTGGCTGCCGATCGCATAGGCTGCCAGCGTACTGACACCCAATCGTGAGACGAAAGCTTCAAAAGCAATAATAAAGACTAAGCCTTCAAAGCATTCCTGAATCATTAAGGGGACCGCTTTTTTCAATAAAAAGGTGCGTTTTCGTGGTCTTTGTTTCAGCCCCCTGGCTAGACTTTCTCGTAAAAGAACCCCATAAATCCCCAGCAAGCACAAAGTCGCAAGCATATTTGCGATGCCACTGCCTAAGACCCCCATTGCGGGAAAACCGAGATTGCCGTTGATCAATAAATAGCTAAGCAACACCTGTACCAACACACTAATAATGGAAACACCGAGGATGTAGTTCGTTTTCTTTTCAATTTTTAAAAGGCTAGTAAAAACAAACGTGACTAAGGTAAGTAAAATATAGGGAGACATGATTGCAAGATACAATGTCGCAGTTCCTAGCAGCTCCCCACTAAATCCGTAGACAACCTGCAAAATGCCTCGTCCAAAAAGCAGGAAAATCAGGAAAAAGCTCACGCCGATCGCGACTACTAGAAAAAGAACCGAGGACAGATAATCATTTAACTGCGTCTCTTCTCTTTGTCCGACTGCCTTTGCGCCATAAATATTAAAAGCAAGGCCAATCGCACCTAAAATACCCGCAAAAGCGTAGAGAAATCCGTCGATCAGTGCGATCGCCGCCAGCGCTTCCGTGGATCTTCTTGAAATAATCGCTAATGAAACTTGCGCAATAATGATTTGAAACAAATTGGAAGCAATCAAAGGCAATGTAAAAGACTGTATTTTTTTGTTCAAGAAGCTCTCCTCTCTCATTCGTCATAACACGCAACACCCACTCGATTATTGTGATTTTAATCACAAGGAAAGCGATCGTTGGTCGCTAAATATACTCAACGACCCATCGGGCGTTTTGACGTTTCTCCCTCCATTTAACCATGCAGCCTTCTCGGTGTATATTCCTTCGTAATTAAAAAACAAAACATACCGACAATCTCCGCTTATTTCCTCTATTGGCGTCGACAAGCAATCGCTGATGAAGAGTAAAAAGGTTCAGAAGAACATGCTGCTCTTCTGAACCTTTTCCATGGGATGATAAAAAACGCGACAAACCTTTCAAAAATCCCGCTACTTCTTCACGATCAGCTGGACGGCTTGATCGATTTTCTGCTTTTGGGTTTCCGTGTCGCTGTCTGGATTTTCCAAACAATTTTTCAAATTTTCAGCGACAATGATCCCCATAATACGGTTAACACTGGAACTGACGGCGGACAATTGCGTGATGACATCGACGCATTCTTTCTCGTCTTCGATCATTTTTTGAATCCCCCGCAACTGGCCTTCGGTTCGTTTTAACCGATTCAAAATATCTTTGTTGCATGCGGTCATCGTTTGATTTCTCCTCTCCATGCTGACATGCCGCCGAGGACATTGGTCACTTGAAACCCTTGCTGGCTCAAAAACTCAGATGCCATTTGCGAACGAGCCCCTGAATGACAGATGACATAGTAGTTTTTATCCTTCTCTAAGTCGCTGATTTGTTCTGTCAGCTCGCTCAACGGTAGGTTTTGTGCTGTTTTGATGTGTCCTTGTGCAAACTCATCGACTTCTCTGACATCAAGGATCTCAAGTGGTTCACGTTTTTCTTTTTGGGCAAATTCCTCCATAGATATTGCTTTAATCATGAATAATCATCTCCGGCTTAATAGTATTATACAACGAAAAGGCACCATCGAGGTTTTGACAATTGATGCCCGCTTGTTTTAAGATGCGTTCGGCAATGTAGCTTCTCAATCCGCTATGACACGTAACGACATACGAAACGCTTGGATCCAATTCAGACAACCGATCCCTCAATTCATCTAACGGAATGTGGAGCGCTTGTTGAAAACGTCCATTATTGGCTAATTCCATCTCTGAACGAACATCCAACAACTGCTTACCGTTTTCTAAGGCATCCGTCAATTCGTGCCACTGAATATTCTCACTGATTCCTTCCGCCAGATTGATCGCTGCATAGCCAAGCATATTCACTGGATCTTTGGCTGAGCCAAAAGGCGGTGCATAGGTGAATTCCAGTTCAGGCAAGTCAAAGATCGTTAAGCCGCCTTTGATCGCTGTTGCCAATGTATCGATCCGTTTATCGACCCCTTTGGCACCGATGCCTTGCGCACCGTAGATTTTTCCAGTATCCGCATCAAAAATCAGTTTCAAATAAATATCCGTCGCATCCGGATAATACCCTGCATGGTCTTTGCCTGAAAGATGAACCACCTGGGGATTTAGCCCTGCCAGTTTGGCGCTGCGCTCACTCAACCCTGTGGAAGCTGCTGCAAGATCGAATACGCGCACGATCGCAGTCCCGATACTGCCTTTGTTTTTGCGAGCCAGTCCTCCCAACACATCAGCTACTTGCCGACCTTGGCGATTGGCTGGTGAAGCCAGGGAGATCAGCGTGTCTTCGTTGGTGATTTGTTGTTTCACAACGATGGCATCACCCACCGCGTAAATATCTTTCTTGCTGGTTTGGTATTGCTCATCTACTAAGATACCCCCCCGGCATCCCAATTCAATACCAGCACGTTTCGCCAAATCCGTTTCTGGTTGGACACCAACCGAAAGAATCATGAGATCTGAAGTCAGGACCGTGCCATCTTCCAGAACGATTTCTTGCCCTGCTTTTTCAAAAGCGGTCGCTGACTGCGAGGTCAAAACTTTGACCCCTTGCTTGATCAATTCATTTTTGACATACGCAGCCATTTCTTCGTCCAAAGGTGGCAATACGTGGGGTGCTTTTTCTACGATCGTTACTTCGAGGCCTTTTTTATGTAAATTTTCAGCGACTTCTAACCCAATAAACCCAGCGCCAATGATCGTGGCTTTTTGAGGCTTTTTGTCTTCAAGATGCGCCATGATTTGGTCTAAGTCAGGAACATTGCGCAAAGAAAAGGCGTTGGTTGCTTCTTCTAGCCCTTTGATCGCTGGTACTAGCGGTTTTGCCCCCGGCGATAAAATCAACGCATCATAAGATTCCGTGAAGACATGTTCGCCATGTTTGACCGTCACCGTTTTCTCCTCTGGCTCGATCGCCAGCACTTCATGAAAAGGTCGCACATCTAAGTTGAACCGTTTCTTTAATGCTTCAGGTGTTTGGACCAATAGGGCATCTCGCTCTTTGATCTCACCAGAAATGGCATACGGCAACCCGCAATTCGCAAAAGAGACAAAAGGACCTTTTTCAAAAACAATGATCTCCGCTGCTTCTTTAAGCCGACGTAAGCGCGTGGCTGCCGACATTCCCCCTGCTACCCCACCGACAATAACTATTTTTTCCATCATTACTTTCCTCCTTTGGTTGTTCCGCGCCATTGATTCATGCCGCCACGAACGTTGACCACATCAAAACCTTTTTTACTTAGGATTTTGGCTGCTTGTTTGCTTCGCATCCCCGATTGGCAAATGACTGCCAGTTTCTTGTCGCCTTTTTGAGTAAATCCAGCAACCTTATTTAACGGTACATTTTTCGCATAGGCAATGTGCCCGCTGCGGTACTCCGCTGGCGTGCGTACATCCAGAACCGTCCATTCTTTGGCTCCTTCTTTTTGTAAATCTGCTGTTGACATACTTGGTATGCGCTTAAATAGTGAAAACATTTCTTGCTCCTTTCGTATACCCCTTGGGGTATATTAAACAAGATGTTTTGCGATTTGTCAACTAAGTGATTTTCTTTAAGAAAAGAAACTTGCTGTTGCACTACTCCCCGCTCGATACTCTCGACAGCTGTTAGACATCTACCAATCAAGTAGCGAAAGACCCGTATCACACATTTCCCTACCCTCGATCACAATGCTATAATAAAAGAAAAGATACATTGTAAAAATAACACACATCAAATCGTTTACTTAGCAGCTGATCGCTTTGATTATTAAAGGTGATTGGCTCCCGCCCTAACCAAGATCTGACAAAAAAGCGACGCAAGCACTACTTTCCCTTGATTTATCAAGCAGCAAGCCCTGCTTTCTTGGAACCAACGAGGGTTTCGACTATGCTTAAGTCACTTCAGCGAAAGGAAGAAAAGATGGAATTTGGCGAAAAAATCAAAGAAGTACGTGCGAGAAATAACTTGACCCAAGAACAATTTGCCACTCAACTACACGTGACAAGACAAGCCGTTTCGAACTGGGAAAACAATCGCAATCTACCAGATTTAGAAATGCTGATTGCCATCGCCACGATTTTTGAACTCTCGCTTGATGAATTGATTTTAGGAGGAACTCAAGTGAACAGGATCACTGAAAAACTAATCAAAGACGGCAGCGAGACCCGACGCGCCAAACTCAATTTGATCACGACCTTGATCGGAACATTTTTACTACTATTCGGCTTTGATTGCTTCTTCATCAAAGCAAGCGCCGTGGAATATATCGATCAAACCGGCATTTTACATGAAAATTTCTACCTGATTCCTGTAGGATTTTTGTTCCTATTGGCTAGTTTCGTAGTATTTGCAGGAACCGGGATCAGTTATTTTCGAGCTGTTAGGAGAAAATGATTAAGAGCACGACTCTATTGGGT